>Ga0213835_100609_pt1 | contig 30846 bp, 35 predicted proteins | sample SWPATP01_FD_160576 | JGI IMG/M metagenome (GOLD analysis project Ga0213835, IMG submission 160576) | Coastal seawater microbial communities from Marineland, Florida, United States - SWPA TP0 #1 | ecosystem: Environmental > Aquatic > Marine > Coastal | place: USA: Florida | collected 2016-08-05 | reverse complement strand
AGGCCCGCGGTGGTCACGTCCTTCTCCTGGCCCTCGAGCGTGATGTGCTTTCCCGCCTCTGCGGCAACCTTCAGCAGCAGCGATCCGGATCCACACGTCGGGTCATAGGCGGTGGTTGCCGCGACGGTCTTGTCGGGAGAGATGCCGATCACCTTGGCGATGATCCGGCTGACTTCGGACGGCGTGTAGAATTGACCCTTGCTCTTGCCACTCTCCGTGGCGAAGTGGCGCATCAGGTACTCGTACGCGTCGCCAAGGATATCATCGTGATCCGCCCGGTTCTTGGAGAAGTTCAGTTCCGGCTTCTGAAAGATCGCGACCAGATTGGTCAGGCGATCGACCATCGCCTGGCCTTCGCCGAGTTTGTTGGGATCGTTGAAGTCGGGGAAGTCGCTGCGCGCCAAGCGGGCGTTGCTGTCGATCAGCGGCTGGATGATCTGAGTGTTGATCTTGTCGCCGATGTCGCTCTTGCCCTTCAGCGCGACCATGTCTTTGAAACTGGCACCCTTCGGGATCGTTACCGGTGTGGCAAAGTCGTCAGAGTCAGCGTACTTGTCAGAGATGTACTTGATGAAGAGCATGAAGAGGACGTAGTCCTTGTACTGGGACGCGTCCATGCCACCGCGCAGCTCGTCGCAGCTCTGCCAGAGGGAATGAGTAGAGATTGGACTTTTTGATCGCCACTGGCTGACTACTCCTTCTCATCCGAGTCATGCGAGGCGACCGTCCAGACTCGCTTCAGCGGAAGTTCTGCCCGGAGATCCTCGTCGAGTTTGTCGTAGTTGGCGAGGAAGTGGTCAATCAAGTCGTTCTGGTCCCAAAGGCGGACCTTAAAAAACAGTCGGGGTACTTCCTGTAGCACTGTCTTCTTGAACCCGCCCCAACAGACGAGCAGTCCTTGATCCGCGCCGACATGTTGCATTGTGCCGACGAGTTGATCGAGCACGGGACGCTCGAGCGGCGTCGTCTGACTCTTGACTTGGACGCAGATGCGTGGATGCCCAAATCCAAGCGTGTCCGGCGCAGCGAGAATGTCGATACCCCCATCCGGCCCCTTGCCACTGTGATGTGTAGTGAACCCCTGGGCATTGAGGATCGCCTCTACGAGGTCCTCGAGGCCGTGGCTAGCGTACTGGGCATACATCTGCCTCGCGATTTGATCGCGAGCGATCTGTTCGAGATCGAGGTCGGTCGCAGCTGTTTCGTCCGTCACCTCTTGATCGTCTTCGCCATTTAAAACGAGCCTGGGCTTGGTTCCGGCAGACTTCCAGCCATTTGCTTTCATCGCTCGGACGCGGCTCTCTGCGTCGTTACGCTTGATCTGACAAACGGTCGTGAACGCCCCGAGGGAATTCAGAATGTCTTGATCAAAATTCGTTCTGGGGACATCGGTTTCGAGCCAACGAACCGATCGAAAGTGGTAGTACGGATCTTCTGCTTTCGCGTCGTAGGTGTAATCGCTCGTGATCTCACCGATGTGAATGGTTTTGCGTTTGCTGGGTACAGCGACCCAGTCGCCTTTGGCCATCTTCGTGGCGAATGCCCAGATCTGGCCGGAGTGCTGACGCCGCTTACCCGGGCTTGCTTTGGGGTATGCCTGCTCCAAGATCGCTTGGAGTTGGTCGCGAGATTCGACCTTGCTTAGGTCGCGATTCAGACCTCCCCATGTCAGGAAGATCCGTCCCTCATCGAGGAACTTCGTCTCGTGCTCGCAGTGTCGCCCGGATCTGTTGAGCCAGAGTGCCATGCCTCGCCTCGCATCGTGAAGGTCCAACGGGGCGGGCTTGACCCGCCGGTTATGTGCAGGATATCCTAAACATCGTCCCCTGTCCGGGTCAAGGCGAGCACGACCGCATGAGCGACCCCCTCCAGCATTTCGGTTCCGTCCTCCGCGAGCGGCGGATCGAGAAGGGCTTCAGCCTGCGGAAGTTCGCCGAGTTGGTGGACATCAGCCCGACGTACCTGTCGCTGGTTGAGACGGGGAAGGCGGAGTATGCCCCCGCCGCTGAGCGCGTCCGCAAGATGGCCGAGGTGCTGGGGGCCGATCCCGACCACTGGATCGCGCTGGCCGGCCGCATGCCCGAGGACGTCAAGAACATCATCCTCAAGGACCCGGAGGCCATGCCCGCCCTGCTTCGCGCTGCCAAGAACCTCACCCCCGAGCAGCTCAAGAAGCTGATCGCCGATGCAGAGCGCGAGGGCAAAGGGGGTGCCGACTGATGGCCTCCGGTTCGCACCAGAAGCACCGCGTGAAGTTCCTGCACGAGAAGCAGATCGAGCGGGAGGCGACGCTCCTGCTCGACGAGTGGGCGGAAAAGGGGCACGAGATCACCGCGCCGATCCCGCTCGATGAGCTGGTCGAGATCCACCTGCAGCTGCCGTTCGAGATTGTGGACCTGCGGTCGCAGTTCGGCGGGCACGATGTCATGGGCGCCATCTGGTTCAGTGACGGCACCATCCGCATCGACGCCTCCCTCGACCCGCACAAGTACCCGCACCTGCGCGGGCGGTACAACTTTACCGTCGCACACGAGTTGGGCCACTGGCGGCTGCACCGTTCGCAGCTGCTCGACGACCCGAACGAGCGGACGCTCTTCGAGTCCGGCAGCAAGCCCGCGTTCGTGTGCCGCGATGGTGACAGCGTGCCCGAAGAGTGGCAGGCGAATGCGTTCGCGGGGTGCTTGTTGATGCCCCGTGAGCTGCTCTTCGACGAGTGGCACGCCTGGCGCGGAACCGATGCGCCGGTGCCGGACGCGGATCTGGATGTCCGGCCGCTTGCCGGCGACCGGAAGCGAGATGTTGAAATCGCCCGCGAAGCGCTGTGCAAGCCGCTGGCGGAGAGGTTCGAGGTGTCCGCGCACGCGATGCGGATCCGCCTGGAGAACCTCGGGCTGTTCGTGAAGGAGATCGAATCCGGGCTGTTCTGACGGGGGCGCGGTGCCCTCTCTATTTGCCCGGACTGTTTACTGTCCACGGGACAGAAAGGTATGCGTCATGGCCAAGGCCTTCGACCCCCGCAAGGTGCTCAAGCAGATCGCCAACCCCCTCCTCCGCGCCTTCTTCGAGCGGCGCGGAGAGCTGACGGAGATCGCATGGGATGAGCTGACTGAGCACAAGATCGAGCCCGTCTTCGAGGCGTGGCAAGCGCTGCCCGAGCGCCAGCGGCAGGAGGTGCAGGTCATCCTGCGCGACATCAACGAGCTGGCGGACCACCGCGGCATGGCGGTTCTGGCCGAGGAGATCCTCTGGCGCGACGCGACCATGGCCGAGGACTTCAAGGCCCAGGCGAGCAAGCAAGACAAGGCGATGTGGGTCTACCTGCACCTGCCCGAGGCGTTCACCGAGGGCGCGATGTTCGCGCGGGCGGACAGCCTCGCCGCCGGCCGGCACTGGAAGCGTCGGAACAGCCTGCCGAAGGTGCCGCTCAAGGTGACGCCCAAGATGCTCGAGCGGCTCAGCGAGGCGCTCACCGCCTTCTACGGGCCCACGCAGATGCGCGGTCGCTGCTGCAAGGTGGTCCACTACCGCCGCCAGGGCGGAGCGGACTACTTCTTCGCCTACCTCGACGACTACCCGGACAAGCACATCGTGTTCGACGCCGACAGCGACGAGCCCGTGGTGCGATCTGACCGCTACGCCTTCGAGAACGTGTTCGTGTACAACGCCGATGACGGGTCGATGGAGCTGTTCGCGCAGGGCGGCAAGCCGGTCTGGGAGCCGTTGCAACTCGCGTTCTGCAAGGCGGTGCTGGGCCGCGACGTGGACCCGGCCGACCCACTGAAGCCGACCTTCAAGCTCGACCACCTGCTCAGCCCGGACTTCCCGCTGACTGTCGAGGCGACCGACGGCGTCGAGGACGCCCGTATCACGCAGATGCGCGTCGCGCCGCGCGGCAGCGGCGGCTGGGTCGAGATCAAGGCCGACCCCAAGGCCTCGCCGAACGACATCTACCGCAAGTTCGAGCGGTGGCTCCGCGCGGAGAACGTCACGGCCGAGGGCGCGAAGGTGCTGTCGGCCTCCGTTGCGATGCGGTTCCGGCACGAGGGGCCGGGTCGGGCGCCCACGCTCCGGTTCAGCGTCTCGGCGCCGAATTCGAGCAACCTCAAGAGCAAGCCGGACGAGCAGCGGGCCGTCGGCGAGCGGTGCCTGCGGCGCTGGGGGGTGACCGATGACCAGTGAAGCGATCTTGAATCTGCTGTTCGCGACGGCCGATGACGTCGGTCGCAGGTTCGACCACCGTGACCTCGCCGAGTGGCCCGCCGGGTCACTCCAGGTCTTTCTAAACTTGAGCCTCCTCCGCCAATCGGCCGGCGGCCTGATGGCGTCGTGCCCGAGCTGCGATGACGGCCATGTGGAACTCGTCGCCCAGCGGCCGGGCCCGGACGGCCAGCCGCGGCTCTATATCTACTGCCCCGAGCAGCTCCGCCTTGAAGTCAGCGCTGAGATGTGCCGGGGCTGGGAGGTCGACCTCGACGGCCTGGCGACCCTCGTGAGCTCTGCGATGGAACTCAAAGGGACGCCGAAGCCGCTGATGCCCAACCGGCTGTGGCGTCTGGGCCGTATCCCGTGGGAAGGCAAGACGAGGGAGGTCATGCTCGCCACACGACTGGCCGATCCCGACGGCAATTCTGTCGCGGCGCACGTCGGCGCGGGCGGACGGACGGTCGTGCTGGTCCCGAGGCTGGTGCCCGATGATCGCGTGTGGCTCGGCCGCGTTCCGGCGGTGGTGGCGCTGGAACGAATCGCTGAACTCGATGGCGACCGATTCGTGATCGACGGCGTGGCGCTGCTGGAGGCGGTCGCAGAGGCGGACGCCGTGGCGGAAACCAAGAGCCTCCTTCCGATCGACCCAGAGCTGAAAAAGGTGGTTGTCCGTCGTCAGCTGAAGGCCGAAATCAAGGGACACCTCGAGGATGACGTGCTCGTTGCGGCGTACATCGAGTTCGGGTCTTTGCGGAAGGCGGCGGACGGACTCACCGGACGCCTCCAGCGCCAGATCACCAAAGACGCCATTGAGGATGCCGTCAACCGCGCTGGTGGAGTGAAGGCTGTCTGGCGACTCGCGGACTCAGTGTCCGTCGCCCGGACTGTCGCGTCGCAGAGTCGCGACAGGGGCAGGAAATTCTCTGAGCGTCGCTAAGTCCATTCTCAACAGCCTCTTCCACGCACCGGGGCGGGCTTCTGCTCGCCCTGTTTCTTGCGCCATCCGCGACACCCCGGCCCTCGTCCGAGGCCGGCCGGCTCATCACCGGCCAGTCACGGGCGCACCGGTGTTCTTCCACGACGAGCTGTCGCGGCACCGTACTCGACGTGCTCCTTGATGACTGGTTCGGGAGCCCTACCGCCGGCCTCGGAGAAATCCGATGGCCGATCGCCACGACGTTGTTTCTGATCCATTCACCGCCACCCTCATCCGCATCAAGGCCGCCCAGCTCTCCCGGCGCAGCGACTTCTCCGGGTCGGACCGCGACGACCTGTCGCAGCAGATGCTGCTCTACATGCTGGAGAAGGCCCACCTGTTCGATCCCGCCCGAGGGAACATCGAGGCGTTCGTCACGAACGCCATCAATTCCTGGGTGGCGATGGAGCTGCGATTCCGCGGCCGCCACAAGCGGCGCGGCGAGTACGAGGCGATCTCCCTTGAGGGGACGCTCGTCAAGCGCAACGGGGATGTCGTCCCGCTTTGCACGCTGATCGGCCCGGCCGACCAGCATCGCCGCAACCAGTTTTCCCCCACTTGCCAGTTCGAAGTCGACGAGACCGCTGAGGCCGTCAAGGCGGTCATGGCCACCCTCGACTCGGAGGACCGGGACCTGCTTCGGCTGGTCGCCGAGCTCGGCAAGGCGGCGGCCGCGCGGGAGTGGTCGCGCCGGTCCGGCGCTCCGGTGAGCCGCCGGCAGATCCAGAACGCCCTTGTGCGGCTCCGCACCCGCTTCGAAGCGGCCGGGTTCGGAACGGCCTGACTGCGCAACCGCGGCGGCGGCGGCATAGGTGACACAAAACGCCCCCACCGCCGGCTCTCTCTTCCCTCCGGAGGCCCCGGCCCCTCGACCACGGTGTACGCCGCGGCTCGAGGGGCCGGGTCTCACGGGCGGCGGTCGGTGCGCCCGTGAAAGGAGCTTCTGATGTTGACCGATGTGTTTCGATTCCGATTCGCCTCCCCCGCCGCTCTGGCAGAGGCAGAGGCCACGCTGCACATGTCAATCCTGGCCGCGGAGGGCCTCTTCGGCGAGGCCCGTGTCCGCACCGATGTGTCGTACCACGCCGATCCGCCCCGCGCTGCGCTGCTGGTCGATGGCGGCTCGCCCTGCGGGGCGGCCGTGGTCCGGATCTTCACGGCATTCCTGATCAAGGAGTTCGGGGCCGACGGGTTCGCGGTCCGGCGGATGCCCTGCGGCGGGCCCAAGAGCGGTCAGGCCCGCGCACCGCAGGGGGTGGCCGCCTGATGAGCGCGATACCCCAGAAGACAGACGACCTCCACTCTTGCCTCGCCCGTGTGCTCATCCGCGAGCCCGCCGAGACCTACCACGCCCGTCGTGGTGACTGCCTCACCTCGCACCGGCTGGCGGAGTTCCGCTCGTGCCCGCTGCTGTTCCGGCGCAAGGAGATGGGGCTGATCCCGGACCGGGACAGCCACGCGTTCCTCGTCGGTCGGGCGGCGCACACGCTGATCCTTGAGGGTCGCGGGCGCTACGAGGCCGAGTACGCGGTCGGCGGGCCGATCAACCCGAAGACCGGGCAGCCCTTCGGCTCGAACACGAAGGCGTTCGCCGAGTGGGCCGAGAAGCGCGGCAAGCCCGTGCTGGCCGACACCGACGCCGCGACGGTCGAGCAGATGGCCGCAAGCGTGCGCGAGCATCTCTTCGCCCGCGAGCTGCTGGCCGAGGGCGTCGCGGAGGGCGTCGTCCGCGGCCGGATGCACGGCGTGCTGTGCCAGGCCCGGTTTGACTGGATCAACCCCAAGGACGGCCGCGGGCTCGTTGATCTGAAGACCTGCGACTCGATCGACTCGTTCGAGTGGCACATCGACGCGTTCAAGTACCTGCACCAGCTCGCGTTCTATCGGGCGCTGCTCACGGTCGTCAGCGGCGTCGTGCTGCCGGTCCACATCATCGCGGTCGAGAAGCGCGAGCCGTTCCGCTGCGGCGTGTGGCAGATCGCGCCGCGGTGCCTTGATGCCGCCCAGGCCGAGAACGACCGCGCGATCGAAGAGCTCATCCGTTGCCGGGAGACCGGTCGTTGGCCCACGGGGTTCGAGTCCCTGCGGCTGTACGACCGCCTGCCCAACTGACCGTCGCACCAGGGCACCCAGTCAGTCCTGAACCCGCACCACCAACCGCAAGGAGACCCATCGATCATGACCGCACTCGCACACATCCAGAAGGGCCGCACGCTGATGCCGCGTCGCGTGATGCTCTACGGCGTCCACGGCGTCGGCAAGTCCACCTTCGGCGCGATGGCCGAGACGCCCGTCTTCATCACGACCGAAGAGGGCACCAACGACATCGACTGCGACCGCTTCCCGCTGGCGACCAAGTACGCCGACGTGCTCGGGGCGCTGTCGGCGCTCTACAGCGATGACCACGGCTACCAGACGGTGGTCATCGACTCTCTCGACTGGCTCGAGCGGCTCATCTGGGCCGAGGTCTGCGCGAAGCGCGGCGTCGAGACGATCGAGGACATTGGGTACGCCAAGGGGTACGTCTTCGCGCTCACGCAATGGCGCGAGGTGCTGGCGGGCCTCGACGCGCTACGGACCGAGCGCGGGATGCAGGTTGTCCTGATCGCGCACGCGGCGATCGAGAAGTTCGCCAACCCCGAGACCGACACCTACGACCGCTACGTGCCCCGCTTGCAGAAGCAGGCCTCGGCGCTGATCCAGGAGTGGTGCGACGAGGTGCTCTTCGCCACCTACCGCGTCCACACGAAGACCCAGAGCGAGGGCTTCGACCGCAAGCGCACGCAGGGCATCGGCACGGGCGAGCGGATCCTCCGCACGACCGAGCGGCCCGCCCATGTCGCCAAGAACCGCCTGAACCTCCCCGACGAGCTGCCGCTGGATTACCGCGTGTTCGCGGTACTGGCGCGCGGCGAGGGCGATCCCGGCGCAGCCATCGAGAACACCAACCAGAACGACACCAACCAGACCACCCAAGAGCAAGGAGCCTGACCCATGGCAGACCTGAACGGATTCGACGCGACGAACGTGGAGCCCAATGCCGGCTTCGATCCCATCCCCGCCGGCAAGTACGTGGCCGCCATCACGGCCAGCGAGATGAAGCCGACCAAGAACGGCAAGGGCGAGTACCTGGAACTCGAGGTGGAGGTGCTGGAGGGGCCGTTCAAGGGCCGCAAGCTCTGGGACCGCTTGACCCTCAAGCACCCCAACACGCAGACGGTCGAGATCGCCAAGGGCACGCTGTCGGCGATCTGCCGGGCGGTGAACGTGCTGCGGCCCCGCGACTCGGTCGAGCTGCACAACTTGCCGCTGGTCGTCAGCGTCGCGATCAAGAACCGCGAGGACAACGGCGAGCCGACCAACACCATCAAGGGCTATGCCAAGCGGGATACCGGCGTCGCGCCGCAGCGCCCGGTGGCGGCCGCTTCGGGAGGGACGCCGCCGTGGAAGCGCTGACCGCCGCGGCGGCGGGCGGCGGCGCGTTCGTCGTCGAGCTGCCGTACCCGCCCAGCGTGAACCACTACTGGCGTCGCGTCGGCGATCGGACGCTGATCAGCCGCGAGGGACGGAAGTTCCGCAAGCGGGTCGTAGCCCGGCTCGCGCGGCGAACGGCCGAGCCCATGTCGGGACGGGTGGCGGTGCATGTCACCGCCCACCCGCCCGACCGGCGTCGGCGGGACCTGGACAACGCGATGAAGGCCCTGCTCGACGCGCTCGGGCACGGCGGGGTGTACGAGGACGACGGCCAGATCGATCGGCTCGAGATCGAGCGCGGACCGGTCGTGCCCGGGGGCAAGGTGGTCGTCCGGATCACCAGCATGGAGGCGACGGACTGATGGGACTTAGGCCATACCAACGAGACGCGGTCGATGCGGTGTGGAACCACATCGCCGCCAGCGACACCAACCCCGCAGTGGTCCTGCCGACCGGGTCGGGCAAAACCCACGTCATCGCCGAGCTGTGCCGCGACGCGGTGCAGAAGTGGAACGGGCGGGTGATCGTGGTCGCCCACGTGAAGGAGCTGATCGAGCAGGCGGCGGGCAAGCTGCAGGCCGTCGCGCCGGACTTGCCGGTGGGCGTGTTCAGCGCCGGGCTCGGTCGGCGGGATCTCGGGTACGCCGTGACGATCGCGGGCATCCAGTCGGTCTACCAGCGGGCGCACGATCTTGGGCCGCTCGACCTGGTCATCGTGGACGAGGCGCACCTGATCCCCCCTGATGGCGAAGGCATGTACCGCCGCTTCCTGGCCGACGCGCGGGAGCTCTGCGACCACCAGCGCGTCATCGGGCTGACGGCGACGCCGTACCGCATGAAGACCGGCACGATCTGCGGCCCCCAGTCGGTGCTACACGAGGTGTGCTTCGAGGCCGGCGTACGCGAGCTGATCGTGCAGGGCTACCTGTGCCCGCTCAAGAGCCGGGCCGGGAAGGCGGTCGCCGACACCAGCGACATCCATGTACGGGGCGGGGAGTTCGTCGCCGGCGAGCTCGAAGACCGCATGGATGAGGACGGGCTGGTCGAGGCGGCGTGCGCCGAGGTCGTCCTCGCGACGGCCGACCGGCGCAGCGTGCTGCTGTTCTGCTCGGGCGTCCGGCACGGTGAGCACGTGGTGCGGGTGCTGCGTGAGAAGCACGGCGTTGAGTGCGGGTTCGTCGAGGGTGGGACTCCGGCCAAGGATCGCGACGCGCTGATCGCCCGCTTCAAGTCCAGCGACTTGAAATACCTGGCGAACGTGAACGTGCTGACGACGGGCTTCGACGCCCCGAATGTCGACTGCGTGGCGATGCTGCGCCCGACGATGAGCCCCGGGCTCTACTACCAGATGGTCGGGCGGGGATTCCGCCTGGCCGAGGGGAAGGCCGAGTGCCTGGTGCTGGACTTCGGCGGCAACGTGCTGCGGCACGGCCCGGTGGACGCGATCCGGCTGGCGGACAGCAAGAACGCCTCCGGCGAAGCCCCCGCCAAGCAGTGCCCCGAGTGCGATGCGCTGATCCACGCGGCGTATGCGGTGTGCCCCGAGTGCGGGCACAAGTTCCCGTCGCGGCAGGTCAAGCACGCGGCGATCGCCTCGGACGAGGAGGTCGTCACCGGCTCGGAAGGCCCGGCCCGGCGCGACGAGCGCGTCATCGAGGTCGCGTACTACGTCCACCACAAGCGCAACGACCCGCTGGCCAAGCCGACGATGCGCGTCGAGTACCGCATCGGGTCGTGGGGGGGCAACCGCTGGGCCCGCGAGTGGCTGTGCTTCGAGCACCCCGAGGGCGGTTTCGCTCGGCGGAAGGCCGAGCAGTGGTGGCGAGAGCGGTCCAATGACGCGCCCCCGTCTTCGGTCGAGGAAGCCGTCGAGTGGGCGAACGCGGGCGCGGTCGCCCGGACCGAGCGCATCACGCTGGAGAAGAAGCCCGGCGACGAGTGGGAGCGGATCGTCGGCTACGCGCTCGGCGACAAGCCGCCGCGGCTCGAGGATCCGGACAACCTGCCCGACCCGGGGCCTGAACACGCCCTCGCGGCGTACGGCTACAGCGATGACGAGGTGCCGTTCTGATGCCGGACGCGCCGCACCCATCCGATTCACCCCGTCGCAACGGCACGCTCGCTTCGCACGCATCGGCCTGCGTGGCCGCGGGGCTGTGCGCCCTGCCCGCGATCCGCCGCGGCGAGGAGAAGCGCGTCGCCCTGTCCTCGTGGAAGCCGTACCAGACGCGGCTGCCGTCTGGCGACGAACTGGGATCGTGGTTTGGCGGAGGTGGGTTCAACCCCGAATCGTCGCCAACCGCGATGTGCCTGGTGTGCGGCGCGGTCTCGGGCCACCTGGAGATGATCGACTTCGACAACTGGGACGGCGGCGGCGGCGAGGCCTTCGAGGCGTGGCGTGAGGCGGTCGAGGCGGCAGCGCCGGGACTGCTGGAGCGGCTGGTCATCGAGACGACGCCGTCGGGTGGCAGGCACGTCGTCTACCGCTGCGAGACGCCCGTGTCGGGCAACACCAAGCTCGCCCAGCGCCGGATCGATGTCGATACCGACGAACCGGTCGTCGTGGGCAGCAAGGAGTACGCGCCGAGGCGCGACGCGTCGGGCGCGTGGGTCGTCACGGTGACCATCATCGAGACGCGGGGCGAGGGCGGGCTGTTCCTCTGCGACCCCTCGCCGGGCTACGAGGTCGTCCAGGGCGACCTGTGCGAGCCTCCGCTGATCACCGCCGACGAGCGGGATGTGCTGCTCGGATGTGCTTGGGCGCTGGACGAAACGCCCCAGCCAGTGGTTGGCGGTGATCTCGCACCCTCCAACTCTTCGGCATTCCCGAACAGTTGCCCCTCCCGCCCCGGCGACGACTTCAACGACCGGGGCGACCCGCGCGAGATCCTGCTCCGGCACGGCTGGGCGATGGTCCGCTCGGGCGAGAACGAGCACTGGCGTCGGCCCGGCAAGTCGGCGGGCACGAGCGCGACGCTCAAGGACCGGGTCTTCTACGTCTTCAGCACCAACGCTGCGCCGTTCGAGGCGCACAAGGGCTACTCACCGTTCGCCGTCTACGCGCTGCTCGATCACCACGGCGACTTCGCGACCGCGGCGTCGGCGCTCGCCGCCGAAGGCTACGGCTCGCGCGAGCACACGACCGGCGTCGATCTCTCGGCGTTCATGACCGACACGCCGCCAGCGACCGGGCCGCTCGAGCCATGCCCCGTGCCGGTGGGCGAACTCGTCGCGGCGTACCCGCAGCTGCGCGAGCCGGTGATCCACGGGCTGCTCCGCGCCGGCGAGACCATGAACCTCATCGCCAGCCCCAAGACCGGCAAGAGCTGGCTCACGCTCGACTTGGCGATCGCCGTCGCCACCGGTCGGCCGTGGCTCGGGCGCTACCAGACCGAGGCCGGGCCGGTCCTGATCATCGACAACGAGCTGCACCGCGAGACCAGCGCCCACCGCTTGCCGAAGGTTGCCCAGGCGCGGGGCGTGGCGATGCGCGAGATCGCAGAGCGCATCTACGTGGACAACCTGCGCGGGCGGCTCCAAGACATCTTCACGCTCGCCCCGTACTTCGAGGCTCTCGAGCCCGGGCGGTTCAAGGTCATCGTGCTCGACGCTTTCTACCGCTTCATGCCCGCCGGCGGCGACGAGAACGACAACGGCACGATGGCCAACATCTACAACCGCATCGACGCCTTCGCCGACCGGCTGGGCTGCTGCTTCGTGCTCATACACCACTCGACCAAGGGCAGCCAGAGCGGCAAGAGCGTGACCGATGTCGGGGCCGGGGCTGGCGCGCAGAGCCGGGCCACCGACACGCACCTGGTCCTGCGGCCGCACGAGGAGGACGGCGTGGTCGTGCTCGACGCGGCCGTGCGGTCCTGGCCGCCCATCGACCCGACCTGCCTGCGCTGGGACTTCCCGGTCTGGTCGGTGGACGACACGCTCGACCCGGCGTCGCTCAAGAACGAGCGGCCCGGCAAGAAGAAGGACGCCTCGCCCAAGGCGGACAAGCCCACGGAGCCGTCGTGGGGCGTGGAGCGGTTCGTGGCCCGGTTCATCTCCGCCGAGCCGGCCGGGAAGGCCGAGATCCGCGAGGACGCCAAGGGCGAGCCCGGGCTGTCCTGGCGTCGCGTGGCGGATCTGCTGGACATCGCCGAGGGCGAGGGGCGGATCGAGCGCGTCCGCCTGCCGGGCCGGGGCGGGCGCTGGGGCTACGCGCTGCCGGGCGGGGAGGGGGCGTCATGACCCGCCGATACTTGTTCGATCTGGGCTCGAACTCGGAGCGCCGCGAACTCGGAGCGCACGGAGTTCACCCCGGAATCTGTGCGCGCTTCAAGTTGAACTCGAAGCGCGCGCACCCCCCCATACCCCCCCGCGGGCGTGCGCTCACGCTTCGCCCGCGAGAACTCGAAGCGCGTGCGCGCTCCAAGTTCGCGCTCCGAGTTCGGGAGGGGCGGGGCCATGACGGGCGGCGTAGGTACTTCCCAGGGGGGATGGCCAGCCGACGCCCGCGGGAACAGCCGCAATCCCCCACTGAGTTTGTTTCGCCTGTCCGGTCCGCACTGCAAGCCCTCGCCCGTCCGGCCCCGGGTCGCCCCACGTTGGCCCGTGTCGCGCCCGACGGCGGTCTCCCGATCCAACCCCCGATCCCGCCAACCGGCCCCGCACGGGCGAACGTCGCCCGCCGGTCCGCCGGACTGTTGACCCCGATCCCCAACCCCGAAGCACGGAGGCTCCTGCCATGAAGATCGAACTGCGTCCCCTCGTCGACATCACCCCGTACGAGAACAACCCACGGATCAACGACGGCGCGGTCGATGCCGTCGCCGCATCGCTGCGCGAGTTCGGGTTCCGCCAGCCGATCGTGGTCGACACCGAGGGCGTCATCGTCTGCGGCCACACGCGGTACAAGGCGGCGCTCAAGCTCGGGCTGGAGAAGGCCCCGGTGCATGTCGCCAAGGACCTGAGCCCAGCGCAGATCAAGGCGTACCGCATCGCCGACAACAAGAGCGGCGAGCTGGCCGAGTGGAACTTCGACCTGCTACCCATCGAGCTCGGTGAGCTGCAGGCGATGGAGTTCGACCTCGCATCGCTGGGCTTCGACGAGAAGGAGCTGACCAAGCTGCTCAACGCCGGCGGGAACGCGGGGCTGACCGACCCCGACGAGGTGCCATCGCCGCCCGACGAGGCGACCACGCGCCCGGGCGACCTGTGGATCCTCGGCAAGCACCGGCTGCTGTTCGGCGATAGCAGCAGCGCCACTGATCTGGATCGCCTTCTCGACGGCGAGGTGATCCACCTGGTCAACACCGACCCGCCGTACAACGTGAAGGTCGAGCCGCGGAGCAACAACGCCATCGCGGCGGGCAACAGCTCGTTCAGCAAGCAGGCCGGGAAGCCGCAGACGCATCATCAAAAGCTCGACCTCGCTCGGCACCCGGAGAAGGCCAAGCCGACCGGAAGCAAGATGCGGGCAAAGGACCGGCCGCTCGCCAACGACTTCGTGACCGACGACGCCTTCGACGCGCTGCTGCTGGCGTGGTTCGGGAACGCGGCACGGGTGCTCAAGCCCGGCGGGTCGTTCTACATCTGGGGCGGCTACGCGAACCTCGGCAACTACCCGGGACCGCTCGATGCGTGCGGGCTGTACTTCAGCCAGGGCATCGTGTGGGACAAGCAGCACCCGGTGCTGACCCGCAAGGACTACATGGGCGCGTTCGAGATCTGCTTCTACGGCTGGAAGGAGGGCGCGGGCCACAACTTCTACGGCCCCAACAACGCCACCGATCTCTGGCACGTGAAGAAGGTCAACCCGCAGAGCATGGTCCACCTGACCGAGAAGCCCGTCGAGCTCGCGGCCCGCGCGATCGAGTACTCGTCCAAGCCCGGCGAGAACGTGCTCGATCTCTTCGGCGGCTCGGGCTCGACGATGATCGCCTGCGAGCAGCAGGGCCGGCGCGGCTTCCTGGTGGAGCTCGATCCCCTGTACTGCGATGTGATCGTGCAGCGGTGGGAAGCGTTCACCGGGCAAAAAGCCGAGCGGGCTCCGGCGAATGCGCCGGAGCCAGTCGAGATCGGGAGCGGAGTGTGATGGCGCTACGACTCGGTCAGCAGGTCGAGGTAAGCGTGGTAGGCGTAGACCCGGTCGCGCTGCTTGCCGGTCGTCTCGCGGAGCACGCCGAGCTCTTCAAGCAGATCGATGGCCTTGCGCGCCGGGGGCGCGGTGATGCACAGCAGTTCACTGGCCCGCGGAACAGTCAGGACCGGGTTCGAGGGCAGCAGATCAAGGAGCTGCACGACCGTGATGGTTGCTCGTTCGTGGCGAACGACGCGGACGCGGTCGCGACCCATGAGCGTGTGGATGGCCTGCGCGATGCGAACGCCGTCGGCGGCCGCGTCCCTGACGCACTCGAGGAAGAACGCTGTCCAGCCCTCCCAATCGCCATCGGTTCGCACCGCGGCGAGGCGGGCGTAGTACTCCTGCTGTCGGCGCTTGAACGCGACGCTCAGGTACAGAAGAGGCTGATCCAAGAGGCCCCAGTGCTCGACGAGCAGCGTGATCAGCATGCGGCCGATGCGACCATTGCCGTCGAGGAACGGGTGGATGGTCTCGAACTGCACGTGCGCGAGCCCGGCCTTGACCAGCGGCGGAAGCGGGTCGCCCGAGTGCATCCACTTCTCGAGGGCGGCGAGCGTGGGGACGACCTCCTCGTGGGGCGGCGGGACGAAGCGGGCGTTGCCGGGACGCGAACCGCCGATCCAGTTCTGGCTGCGGCGGATCTCGCCGGGGAGTTTGTCCTCGCCCCGAACGCCGCGCATGAGCAGTCGATGTACATCGCAGAGGAGGCGCGTGCTCAGCGGCAAGCCGTTGGGATCGGCGATCGTGGCGCGGGCGTGGTTGAGCGCATCAACGTAGTTGCAGATCTCCTCGACATCGTCGGGGCGGTCGGTGCTGCTGGTGGCCTCGAAGGTCGCCACGTCACGGAGCGTCGCCTGGGTGCCCTCGATCTGCGACGACAGCACGGCCTCCTTGCGGACGAAGCCGTAGAGGAACCAGCCCGGGTCAGGCACCATCGCCCCCGCCACGCGGAGAAGACCGATGGCGGCGACGGCCTTGGCGTGCAGAGCTGCCAGATCGCCTTCGATCACCAGCGGTGGATCCGATGGCGGCAGCGGGTGCGGCACGAACGCCTTCACGGTCTCGCCGTGGGTGGTGCTCGTTCGGTATGTGCCGGTCTGGCGGGTCATGGCTGGGAAACGCTCCGTTCCGAGGGCTCTATACTACGAATCGATCGTTTCTCAGTCAAGATCGGTAGAAAGCGATCGTTTCTTTGGCCTGAGGGCCCTGCTTCCACGAGAAACCCCGGCCAGCGGCCGGGGAAGCGGGATCGGGCGGTCCGGGGCGGGTGGTCAGCCGGGGTCGGTCGGCTCCGCGCCATTTTCCCGGAGGGCGTGGTACTCGGTCATCCCGTCGATGTGGACGTCGATGGTCGCGGGGAAGTTCCGCCGGCGCTCGGTGGTGACGATGCCGCGCTCGAGCAGGAACGCCAACGCCGTGGCGGCCTGGGTGACCGGGATCTGCGCGGTGGCGGCGAGCGTCTCGACGGTGTCGCCCTCGCCATGCTCATCGAAGCGCCAGCAGACACGCTTGAAGGCCCACATCGTGCATCGGTGCTCGTAGGCCGAGCCGACCCGGGGGACGACGCTGCGCACGAGGCTGCCGTCGGCGTCGACGCGGAAGGACTCGGTGCGCTCGGGCCGGGGCTCTTGGTCGGGCCGGTCCATTCAGCGGCCCCCCTTCGGCTCGGCGGCGACGAAGAGGCCTCGGTCGGCCTTCTTGAAGCGGGCCGCATCGCCCTTCTTGGCGATCTCGCGGAGCATCGCGGCGTAGAGCGTGGCCTGCGGCGTCTTGCCGCTGGTTTGCCAGCCTGCCGCGATCGCCCGCTCGGCGATGGCCTTGGCGGCCAACGGCTCGCCCGCCTCAGCCAGCACCTTCGCGGCGAGGTCCAGCCCGCTCGGGCGCTTGGCGGCGTTCACGCGGGCCTGGTTGCGGACGACGGCCATCGCGACGCCGCCGGGCGAATCAGCCGTCTTCTTCGATCGTCGCTGCTTGGGAGCCTTGCTCTTCGCGTACGCCTCCAGGTTCGCGTCGTTGGCGATCTCCTTCGGGCTCGGTACCTCGTGGTCCTGCGGCACGGTCTTCGCCCGCTGCGCCCGCTTGGTCTTGGCCGCGCCCTCGGCCCGTGCAGCGCTCGCGGACATGCGGGGCGTCTTCTTGGCCGGGGTCTTCTTCGGGGTCGCCTTGGTGGTGGTCTTCTTGGTCATGTCGGTGCTCCTTCGTGTTCCAAAAACAGCGAAGCCCGCGACGAGCGGGCTTCAGAGGGGTCTGATCTCGATGTCCCGGTTGCAAACCGGGCATGTGGTTCGTGTTGGCGGGGCTGCCTTGCGGCCCGCTTCGTACGCCCTTTCGAGCGCTTCTTTGATCGACCAGACCGCGTGGTCGTGGAAGTCGAGGCTGTCCATGTTGCGGGCCTCGAGGGTTTCGAGGCCGAGGGCCTCGCGGGCGATGCGGTTGATGGCGGTGTCGCGTGCATTGCTCATGGTCGTCTGCTCCTTCGGGGTGCGGTGCGTTCAGTTGGCGTCAGCGTCGTCCGCCTCGGCGAGGAAGTCCTCGATGCGCTCGCGCTCCATCCCGCTCATGCTCATCACCAGCTCGATCAGCCCCTCGCGGATGCGGCCGAGGTCGCCCGGGTAACCCCAGTGCGTGTCGGCGAGCGCGGCCCGCTTGGCGTGGGCATCAAGCTCCATCTCCAGGACATGCATCAGGCGGGCGATGTCGTTGCGGCGATTGGCGTAGGCCTGGCTGGCGGTCTTGTTCGTGGTCGTCTTGGCGTCGGTCATGGTGTGGTCTCCTTTGGGTGGTCTATGCCGCGGGGATCCGCCCCGCGTGTGACACATGAAGCCATGACACTTGGCCAAAGGGAAGGCGTTCTGGCCTGCATTTGCAGATGTTTTCGAGATTCTGCGGCGATGTGGGGGGCGATGTGGCGGCAAAGTCCGGGAGGTGCGCGATGACTCCCGAACACGCGCCTAGCGACGCCGGGCCGCAGCGCCTCAACCCGGCCGCGATGTCCCCGGCCGACGCGGCCCGCGTGCTCACACGCGTGGGCGGAAGCCCCGTCACCGAAGACATGCTCCGGGCGGACATCGACGCCGGCGCTCCGACCAACGCAGACGGCAGCATCAACCTCGTGCACTACGCCGCGTGGCTTGTGCAGCAGATGAGCGCTGGGGGTGGGCGTGGCGAGTGATTCACCCAAGATCGATCCGCGCTCGCTCAAGCCGTCGGAGACGTGCCGGCTTCTGAACTCGACCCCGCTGGGCGAGGTGATCAACGAGCGGCAGCTGCATCGCCACCGCACGCGGGCGGGCTTTCGCATCGGCGACGGCAAGACCGTCGATCTGTTCCGATACACCGCCTGGCTGGTCGCGACGCGCCACGAGCCGAAACCTGAGCCTGCCGAGGATGAGCTCTCCGGCTACGACGCCGTGCGCGAGCGTGCCCGCGAGCGGAACAAGGCCCTCTCGCTCTCGGGCCGGAACATCGGCGAGCTTCCGCCGGTCGGCAACCCCGAGCGCAAGCGACGCTGCACCCACTCGTTCAAAGCCTTCTGCGACACCTACTTCCCGCAGACCTTCCACCTGCCGTGGTCGGGCGATCACCTCAAGGTCATCGCCAAGCTGGAGACGGCGGTGCTCGAGGGCGGGCTGTTCGCGATGGCCATGCCGCGCGGCAGCGGGAAGACCACGCTCTGCGAGACGGCCTGCCTCTGGGCCATCCTGATCGGGGCCCGACCGTTCGTGTGCCTGATCGGCTCGGACGAGGAGCACGCGGCCTCGATGCTGGAGAGCATCAAGAGCGAGCTGGAGAACAACGACCTGCTCGCCGACGACTTCCCGGAGGCGTGTTACCCCATCCGCTGCCTGGAAGGCATCCACCAGCGGGCTTCGGGCCAGCTCCACAAGGGCGAGCCGACGCACATCGGTTGGACCGCCAAGGAGGTCGTCCTGCCGACCATCGAAGCATCCGCCGCATCGGGCGCAATCATCGCCGTTGCGGGGATCACCGGCCGCATCCGCGGCATGAAGCGCAAGCGCCCGGACGGCCAGAGCGTCCGGCCGTCGCTCGTGCTCATTGATGACCCGCAGACCGACGAGTCGGCCCGGAGCCCGAGCCAGTGCGCGGCAAGGGAACGCGTGCTTGCCGGTGCGATCCTCGGCCTCGCCGGGCCGGGCCAGAAGATCGCGGGGCTGATGACGGTGACGGTCGTTCGGCCCGACGACTTGGCCGACAGGCTGCTCGACCGCGACAAGCACCCCCAGTGGCAGGGCGAGCGGACGAAGATGGTCTACGCCTTCCCGGCCGACGAGGCGCTGTGGGCCAGATACGCCAAGATCCGCGCGGAGGGCCTGCGGGCCGACCGTGGGCTCTCGCAGGCGACGGCGTTCTACAAGCGCAACCGCAAGAAGATGGACGCCGGCGCATCGGTCGCCTGGCCGGCGCGGTTCAACCACGACGAGCTGAGCGCCGTCCAGCACGCGATGAACCTCAGGCTCCAGGACGAGGCCGCGTTCTGGGCCGAGTACCAGAACGAGCCGCTGCCCGAAGTCGCGGCGGACGACGACTTGCTCACGCCCGAGCAAATCACCGCGAAGACCAACGGCATGCCGCGGGGTGTTGTGCCCATCGGCTGCACGCGTGCGACCGCGTTCATCGACGTGCAGGGCAAGCTGCTGTTCTGGCTCGTCGCGGGCTGGGAGGACGATTTCACCGGCTACGTGCTCGACTACGGCGCGTGGCCGGACCCAAAGCAGCAGTACTTCTCGCTGCGCGATGCGCGGCGGACGCTGCTGACCGAGCTCCCGAGGGCGGGCCAGGAGGGCGCGATCTACGCCGGGCTCGAGGCCCTGACCGGCGAGTTGCTCGGCAAGGCGTGGCGGCGCGACGACGGGACCGACCTGCGCATCGAGCGCTGCCTGATCGACGCGAACTGGGGCCAGTCGTCGGACGTGGTGTACCAGTTCTGCCGCCAGTCGCCCCACGCCGGGATCGTCATGCCCAGCCACGGCCGGTACGTGGGCGCGAGCAGCATCCCGTTCAGCGACTACAAGCGCAAGCGCGGCGAGCGCGTCGGGCTCAACTGGCGCGTGCCGCTGGTGACCGGCAAGCGGGCCGTGCGGCACGTGGTCTACGACACCAACTACTGGAAGAGCTTCACGCACGCGCGGCTGGGCGTGCCCATGGGCGACCCGGGCTGCCTGTCGCTCTTCGGCCGCGAGGCCTCACGACACCGCCTGCTGGCCGACCACCTGACCAGCGAGTACCGGGTGAAGACCGAGGGCCGCGGCCGGACGGTCGACGAGTGGAAGCTGCGGGTCGCGGGCCTCGACAACCACTGGCTTGACTGCCTGGTCGGCTCGGCGGTCGCGGCGTCCATGCAGGGGTCGGTGCTGTTCGGGACGGATCACAAACCCGTCACCAAGCCTCGAATCAAACTTTCAGAGCTCCGCCGCGCATCAGTGTGAATGGGCTTCGAGCCAGTCTCACCGTCTGACAGGTGGCTGAGGTGTTCGGAGGAAACGGTTCAGTGGGCAGGGATCCGGGTCATCTCGACCGATGTTGATCGGGAGATGCTCCAGCGGCGTCTCATCGAACACCGCGCGAACGCCCCCAGGTTCGAAAGCCGATCCAGCCACCATCCGTTTCGTATCCAACCAGCCCGGGACGCACTCTGCATTCACGACACCGGACTTGGAAAGCTCACAGACGGTTCCAGGCTTGACGGGGATCCGATAGATGTTGGGATGGCTGAATTCCCAGTACCTGGCAATCCCCTCTCCCCGCAGCGACGGATCGTGAAAGAGCATCGGCGATGATTCGATCAGCCATGGTTCGACGAGGCAGTCGATCCGCTCGGACATCTGCGCTCGGTCACGAGCCGGTACCACGATGATCTCGGGCGGCAGCTTGGGATCGTCGTACTGCATGCCGATCTTGAAGCCACCATCTGTCATGGCGACACGCATCAGATCCGTCGCGTTCTCGAAGCGAGGGACATCCGTGAAGTAGATGAAGTGCCTGTCGTTGAGCTCGGCGCTGCCCTGATAGTTCCACTTGCTGGCACGAATGTGCCCGCTCTTCCTGATGAGCGGAAGACACTCGGTAGATGTGTGATGGAACAGCTTGAGCCTGAAGCCGTCATGGTCAATCGCTGCCTCTTGAGGAAGCGCATCCGCGTCGGTCACGAGACACTCGTAGAGGGCACTACCGTCCGGATACTCAGCCAACCGGCGATGTCGGGTGTAAAGGATGTCCGCCCTGGCGGGTCTATTGAATACGACGTCGAAGTCAACACGGGCCCAATAGAACTGGCATTCGTCCCCTTGGACGATGGCGATCGGGAGCATCGTTGGCCGCCATGCTTTCTCTCCGATGAACACGAATTGCGGGACCACGTGTCGCCCAAAAGGCAATACGACGTTCTGCACTTTGATCGCCCCGCGCACGGCTCCGCGCTCGACCAGGTCGGCTTCGATCTCTGTCCAGTCCACTTCACTGAGATGGATGCTTTCGGCGTTCACGAGAGATGGTACCTCTTGCAGCTCGCCGCTCGAATCAGAACGAGACACGATGCGTCGAGCGAATATCATTGTTCCACTTTTCGCTGACCCTCGCCTCGTCGGCGAAGTCAGGCCACTGCTTCACCGCATCAATAACCTCGTCCAGGATGGAATCCGCTCGCCCGCGTTTCATTGATGCGGTGTCACCGAAGGCCCGGAAGTCCTCGCGTGTAAACCCGTCGCGTTTGCGGTTCATCGACATCTGGTGAATGGAAGTCCATGCCCCTGAGGGGTTGTAGCTGTAGGACACGTCAAATGCCGGAGATAGCGACCATTTCCCTTTCTTGTCCATCAGGAACGCGATGTTCTTCACGTGGTCGTCCTGATTACGAGCCACGATATTGAAGGCCATACGCCTGAACTGCTCCTCGATGTCGTCCATGGACAGCCCAAGCCGCCGGATGACCATGATCGCCTGCTCGTAGGAATGCGACCCCGCATCGTTGAAGTCGAAGTGCCCGAGCGCCCCGAGCGATTGCATGTGGAGCTTGTCGCCCCCGTTGGTGCGATCAAAGCGTTGGGTCATGAAGTGTCGGCGGCCGTTTTCCTCGAGCAGGCGACAGTCGGCCATACGGATACCCGCGGCTCGTGCCATGAGCGAGTATGCGTACTCGATCGCGCCGTATCCCTGCGGGTCGGCAAGCTCTTTGTCGCGGTTGTTCGACACGCCATCAAACTTGAGGAGCCAGTACTCGAAACCCGGGGGGGCTGTGATCTGTCCGGAGAGGATTTCGTTGGAGGTCGGGTTCCACGCGATGAGTGCCTTTGCTCGCGCACCACCCGCGGAAGCGCTGACTTGCAGGATCTGCCGTAGCGCAGCCGCTTCTTGGCCATCTTCCCAGTTCGTGCTGAAGCGCTCCCGATCCGTGAGCACTTGCGATGCCAGCCGCACGAGTGCCGCGACTTCCAAAGGCACGGCTTCATCGGCTTGTGGTCCCTCGGCGGGTTCGAACTCGAGTGCGCCCATGCCTCGTTTGCCGGTATAGCACAGGCGCTCGACCGCATCGATCTCGTATGGCAAACGCCCTTGGGCAGCCAACCAGGCGTCGATGACGGCGTTACCGAACTTGTCGGGAAGCGAGTCTGCGAGCATTCCTGGTAGGCCGTGAAACGATCGTTCGGCGAGACCCGGGAACCGGTAGACCTTGGAGGAGAGGGGCATCACTAAGGGCGCAACTTCGATGCCGCTCCGGCGGAACGGTTCGGTGTACTGGAACGAGGCCACGCCACCTGGCCCGTCGACCGTGACCGCACCGATCTGCCGCCCCCACATACGGACTTCGGCGACGGTCATGAGTCAGTCCCTTCCTCGTCGCTCCAAGTCCACTCCTCGGATCCCTTCTCGCCATCGGACTCTGCGCGTCCGCTCGCTCTCTTGCGTCGCTTCTCCTTCGATCGCAGCAGTTCGAGCGGACTCGGAGTTGGCGGTGGCAGCAGCTCATCGATGTTGGCGAGCAGGTCGAGCGCGCGGAGTATCCTGATCAGATTGGTCAGCTGGGTGGATTCTCCTCCCTCCAATCTGACCACCGTGCGTTTGGAGACACCGGCCTCCTTCGCGAGCTGGGCCTGTGTCCAGTCGAGTTGAAGGCGGTGCTGCGCGATCCGTTCGCCGATCGCGGTTAAAGCCGCCGTATCCGTCATGTACTTGGGGGTGTCCATAGGGCGTCCGTAAAGTGCCAATACTGGCAACTATATCGTCAATTCGCCCATAAAGCGACAGAATTGGCACCACAATGTGGGCCGAGAATCGGTCCTGAGGCCCGAGAACGCCCTTTTCTGACCTCCTGCTACCGGTCCCGGCACGCTTGGCCTTGCCAACCCGCGCAGTCCGCTCTTGAACGGCATAGGTGACCCGAGAGGCCCCCGCGAGGTGCGGGGGCACGCGAGGTTGCCGTGCCGGATCCCAACCCCAATCTCGATCAGGCGATCGCCGACAACGCTGCCGGGCCGGCAAAGGCCTCGGTGGACGGGCAGTCGGTCGAGCAGCACGCGATCCGCGACCAGATCGAAGCGGACCGCTACCTCGAGTCCAAGCGGGCCACGCGCCGGCGCGGGCTGGGGATCCGGCTGTTCAAGATCGTGGCAGGGGGGGCCGGGGGAGCCAGCGGCTCCGGACGGGAGGGTGGATGCTGAAGCGTCTGCTCGCCCCGCTCTCGCGCCAGACCGATCCGGTCCGGGCCGCCTCGGCGACCATGCCTCAACGGGCACGGATGGTCCGGGCGCGGTTCGACTCGGCCCAGACCACCGCCGACAACCGCCGCCACTGGGCCGCGGCCGACGGGCTCTCGCCCAACGCGGCCGTCAGCCCCGAGGTGCGCCGCATCCTGCGCAACCGCGCCCGCTACGAGGTAGCCAACAACTCCTACGCCAAGGGCATCGTCCTCACGCTGGCCAACGACACCATCGGCACCGGGCCGCGGCTGCAGATGCTCACGCCCGACTCGTCGGTCAACGCCCGCGTCGAGGAAGCCTTCGAGGCCTGGTCGGCGGCGATCGACCTACCCGGCAAGCTCCGCAGCATGCGGATGGCCCGGGCCGAGAGCGGCGAGGCGTTCGGCCTTCTGATCTCCAGCCCCGGGCTCGACACACCCGTCAAGCTCGACCTGCGCCTTCTCGAGCCCGATCAGGTCTGCACGCCGTGGTTCGGGCGTACGCCCACCAGTCAGTCAGTGACCGATGTCGACGGCATCGTCTTCGACGCCAGCGGGCTGCCGGTGGCGTACCACGTGCTGCGGCACCACCCCGGCGACGGGGCGTGGCATGCCGTTCGAGACCACGACACCTACCCGGCCGCCTCCGTGCTGCACTACTTCCGGCCCGACCGGCCGGGGCAATGGCGCGGCATCCCGGACATCACACCCGCCCTGCCGCTCTTTGCACAACTCCGCCGGTACACGCTGGCGGTGATCGCCGCCGCCGAGACGGCCGCGGACTTCGCGGCGGTGCTCTACACCGATGCGCCCGCCAACGGCGAGGCCGACCCGCTCGAGCCGATGGACGAGGTCGAGCTTGAGAAGCGGATGGCCACCGTGCTGCCCGGCGGCTGGAAGCTCGGGCAGGTCCACGCCGAGCACCCATCAACGACCTACGGCGAGTTCAAGCGCGAGATCCTCAACGAGATCGCCCGCTGCCTGAACATGCCCTTCAACGTCGCGGCCGGGAACAGCTCCGGCTACAACTACGCCTCGGGCCGCCTGGACCATCAGACCTACTTCAAGAGCATCCGCGTCGAGCAGCACCGCCTCCAGCAGACGGTGCTGGACCGCTTGCTCCGCGCCTGGCTCGATGAGGCCGCGCTGGTCGAGGGGCTGCTGCCGCAGGCGATGCGTGTGCGCGGCGCAGCCACTCCGCACGTCTGGTTCTGGGACGGCGTCGAGCACGTCGACCCGGCCAAGGAAGCCAACGCACAGGCAACCCGCCTGGCCAACCACACCACGACGCTCGCGCACGAGTTCGCACGCCAAGGACGCGACTGGGAGGACGAGCTCCGCCAGCGGGCCAAGGAACTGGCCCTCATGCGCGAGCTCGGGCTGCCGGTCGCCACCAAAGCTGGCGGCCCAAGCGACACAACGGGCGAGCCCGATCCCGAAGACACCAACCCCGACACCGACGAGACCGTCACCGACGAAGCCACCAAGGAGGCCGCGTAGCGATGTCACACCACCGCATGATCCAGGCGTCCGCTGCTCCCGCGCAGCCCACTGCCCTTGCCCACCCGAGCCCTGGCTCGCACCCCAAGACGCTGGCGCTCACCGCGCAGGCGGAGTTCGAGATCGAGGGCGCTGACACGGTCAGCGGCGACGGCGGCGCTGCCGCTCCTCTGCCGCGGTTCCGGATGATGGCCTACAGCGGCGGGCCGATGCGCGTCGCCGGCTGGCGGCACCCGGTCGTGATCGACCTGGCCGGGCTGGCGATTCCCTCCCCGTCGCGGCCGATCCGGTTCGGGCACGACGCGACGGCGGGTGTGGGGCATACCGACCAGGTGATGGTCGAAGACGGGCGGCTGGTGGCCACTGGGATGATCTCCCGCGACACGCCCGCGGCCCGCGAGGTCGTGGTCTCAGCGCGCAATGGCTTCCCTTGGCAGGCGTCGGTGGGCGCGAGCGTCGAGGCGTTCGAGTTCCTCCGCGAGAATCAGACCGCGACCGTCAACGGACGCGAGGTCGCCGGCCCCTTGAACATCGTGCGCAAGTCCACGCTCGGCGAGATCAGCTTCGTCGACCTCGGGGCCGACGGCTCGACCTCGGCGACCATCGCCGCGGGAGCTGCCGCGGGGGACGATGCATCCGTTCCCGTCCAGACCACGGGCAATCCTGCGCCCGAAGCGAACCACCCGGAAATCACCGATCCGGTGCAGGCCATGCGGCAGCAGATCGCCGCCGAGAGCGAGCGGATCGCCGCCGTGCGACGGCTGTGCGCGGGCCAGCACCCCGAGATCGAGGCCTGCTCGATCCGCGAGGGCTGGGACGCGACCAAGACCGAACTGGAGGTCCTGCGGGCCAGCCGACCCAAGGCCCCTGCCATCCACGCCCCCGCCGCGCCGGCGGTGAACCAGCGGGTGCTCGAAGCCGCGTGCGTGCTCTCGGGCCGGCTGACCACCCCGGAGCGTCACTGCGCCGAGCAGGATCTGGAAGCCGCGACGCGGGCCTTCGGGCAGTCGATCGGGCTCCAGGAACTTCTGCTGCATGCCGCTTGGGCCAATGGCTACAGCGGCCGGACCTTCCGCGACTGGCACGGCGTGATGGATGCCGCTTTCGGAAGGGGCATCGAAGCGTCCAACAGCACGATCAGCATCGGCGGGATCCTCTCGAACGTCGCCAACAAGTTCCTGCTCGAAGGCTTCTTCAGCGTCGAGCGCACCTGGCGGAACATCACCGCCGTGCGCAGCGTGACCGACTTCAAGGCGGTCACCAGCTACCGCCTGACGGGCAACGACCAGTACGAGCGCATCGCGCCCGGCGGCGAGATCAAGCACGGCACGCTGGGCGAGGAGACCTACACCAACCGGGCCGAGACGTACGGCCTTATGCTCTCGATCGATCGCACCGACATCATCAACGACGATCTGGGTGCGATCACCAGCGTGCCCCGCAAGCTCGGCGCGGGTTCGGGCAAGACCATCAACGACATCTTCTGGAAGACCTTCCTGGCGAACTCGGGCTTCTACACGGCGGGCAACAACAACTACCTCGCCGGCGCGGACACCGCCCTGTCGATCGACGGGCTGACCAAGGCCGAGGTCGCCTTCATGGACCAGGTGGACTCCGACGGCAAGCCGCTGGGGGTGATGCCGCAGGTGCTGCTGGTGCCCACAGCGCTGTCGGCGCTGGGCAGCCAGCTCTTCAAGAGCATGGAGCTGCGCGACAACACCTCGAGCGCCAAGTACCCGGTGACCAACCCGCACCAGGGCAAGTTCCGCGTCGAGGTCAGCCGCTACCTGGGCAACGCGGCCTACCCGGGCCACTCGAGCAAGGCTTGGTACATGCTCGCCTCACCGGCGGACCTGCCGGTCATTGAGGTGGCGTTCCTCAACGGCCAAGAGGCCCCGACCATCGAGACCGCCGAGCAGAGCTTCAACCGGCTGGGGATCCAGATGCGCGGCTACCACGACTTCGGCGTCGCGCTACAGGACCCGCGCGGCGGCGTGAAGAGCAAGGGTGAGGCATGAGCCAGATCGGTGGCACCGGCGAAGCCGGAGGCGGACTCGAGCCCGGCGGTGGGCTCGAGCCAGGAGAACCCGGGCAGCCCGGAGAACCGGGCAACGGAGGCACAGCGATGACAACGATTTTCATTCACGACGGCGACGCGATCGACATCACCCCCTCGACCGACATCGCGGCCGGGGAGGTCGTGGTCCAGGGCGATCTGGTCTGCGTCAGCAAGCGGGACATCCCGGCGAATACGCTCGGCGCGGTCGCGACCCGGGGTGTGTTCGACTTCCCCAAAGGCGCGGGCGCGATCGCGGCGGGCGCGGTGGCGCATTGGGACGCGACCAACGGGGTGGCGACGACCACCGCCAGCGGTAACAAGCGGATCGGTAAGGCCGTGCTCGCGGCGGCAGCGGGTGACGAGACGGTCCGTGCGCTCCTGATCCCGTAACGGAGGCTCTGCGGCGATGGACCTGATGGACCGTGGATCAGAGATGCTTGAACGTGTGCGCGGAGCGTACCTGTCGTGCCCGGTGACCTACCGGCGAGGGAACGACACGATCGAACTCGCCGCGGCGATCGGTTCGACGGCTTTCGAGCGCACCGACGACCACGGCGTGATCCACCGGACCGAGTCGCGCGACTACCTGATCGCGGCCGCGGACCTCGTGCTTGCGGGCACGGCGACGGTGCCGACGCCCGGCGACCGCATCGAGGAGCACGGCTCCGACAGGGTGCACGTGTACGAGGTCATCGCTCCCGCGGGCGAGCCGGTCTGGCGATACAGCGACCCGCAGCGTCGCACGCTGCGCATCCACACCAAGCTGATCCGAACGGAGCAACTGTGAGTACAACCGCGACCCAACCCGGCCATCCCAACGGCCACACGAACGGCCGATCCCGATGGGCGGGCGTCGTCCTCACCGCGGGGCTGGCCATCGCGGCGCTGATCGTCCAGTGGGGCGTGGTCACCACCAAGCTCGATCAGGTCGAAAAGCGGCTGGACGAGCTGATCTTCGAGGCCCGCTCCCTGCGCGTCGAGTCGCAGGGCCTCGAACGCCGGCTCTCGTACGTCGAGGGCCGCATGAACAGCACCCGGGATCGGAGGAACGAGCCATGAGTGTCCTGGTCCAGATCGCCGACGCGGTCGCCGCATCGATCAACACCGCCGCGGCCGACGGGGTGTTTCCCGAGCCGCTCGAGGCCGTGCGGGCCCACCGCCCGAGCTTCGACCTCGAAGAGCTGGCCGAGCTGCGCGTGAGCGTCGTGCCCCGATCGACGGTGATCACAGCGCTCGCGCGGCTGCAGAGCCAGTACGAGTGCACGGTGGATGTGGGCATCCAGCAGCGCGTGCCCGCTGGTGACGGGGGGGATGGGAGAGACGCCCGGGTCGATGCGCTGCTCGAGCTGGCCGAGGCCGTGGGCGACCACCTGCGGCACAAGCGACTGCCCGAGTTTCCTGATGCGGCCTGGTCATCGATCGCCCACGACCCGGTGCTCGCCCCCGAGCACCTCGATGAGCGTTCGACGCTGACCACGGTCCTGAGTGTCACCTACCGGGTGAGGAGGTAAGCGATGTCAATCCGTCTGGGCATGGAGGCCGTGCTCAACTTCAAGACCGGCGGCCAGGGCGGCGCGGGCTCGTGGAACGAGCTGGCCAACGTCCGTGATGTGACGCTGAGCCTGGAGACGGGCGAGGCGGACGTGACGACGCGGGCCAACAGCGGCTGGCGGGCCACGGTCGCGACGCTCAAGGAGGCCAGCGTCGAGTTCGAGATGGTCTGGGACAGCACCGACACGGGCTTCACCGCCATCAAGAACGCGTACATCAACAACGGCGTCATCGGGATGCAGGTACTCGATGGGCCGTCGGGCGAGGGGCTGCAGGCGGACTTCATGATCACAGCCTTCAGCCGCTCGGAGTCGCTCGAAGAAGCCATCACCGTCTCGGTCACCGCCAAGGTGACCTACTCGGCGACGCCGCCGTCGTGGATCGGGGGCTGACCCATGAAGAGCTTTACTGACAACGCGGGCCGGGACTGGACCGTCGAGGTCAACGTCTCGGCGCTCAAGCGCATCAAGGGCCTGACCGGCACCGACCTGCTCGAAGCCATCGACGGCCCGCTGGTCGAGCGGCTCATCCGCGACCCGGTCCTGCTGTGCGACGTGGTGTACGCCGCGTGCAAGCCGCAGGCCGACGAGCGGGGCGTGAGCGACGAGGACTTCGGGCGTGCGATGGCCGGCGACGCGATCGACCGGGCTACGGCAGCGCTCCTGGAGGAACTCGTGGCTTTCTGCCCGAGCCCGAGGGACCGGGCCAACCTCGGGCGGGTGCTCCAGGCCACACGCGACGTGATGGACAAGGCCCGGGATCTGGTGCAGCGGCGGATCGACGAACTGACCAGCGCGGGGGCGCTCGACGCGATCGCCGAGGCGGCGCTGCGGGAGCCGACGCATGGCGAGCCGTCTGGCGCTGCGCGGGCCTCGCCGGGGTCGATCCCGGACCCCTGACGCTGCGCGAACTGCTGGCGATGGCCGAGGCCCGCCAGCGGCACGACTGGCAGATCGCGTCCAGCGTGCTCGCGCTTCTGGCCAACTGCCACCGCGACCCCAGGAAGTCGCGGGCGTTCAGGCCGGGGGACTTTGACCCCTTCGCCCCGGAGCGCGGCGAGGTGATCCCTGCGGACATCGGGGTGCTCAAGGACGTGTTCATCAGAGAAGGCATCAGGGATCAGGCATCGGGCATCAGGGCACAGGAGCAAGGAGGCGAGCATGAAGATGGATCCCAAGCACGCGGCGTACGGCTTCGGTCTCGTGATGATGTCGCTGGGGCTGGCGGCGTGCGCGGGCTTTGACCTGGGCGACATGGTCAAGGTCAAGACCCCCAACACCATCCAGCAGACCCGCGGCCTGCCCCGCACCACCACGCTCAACGAGGCCGAGGCCGAGTACCGGGCGTGGTTCGAAGAGACCCAGCGGGTGGGTGCCCAGTGGAAGGCCAGCATCGAACGCGGCGGCGAGGTCCGCGGGCTCCTGGGGCAGATCACCCTCTCGGCCCTTGACGACTTCGGCCCCACGCTCGCGGGTGTGCCCATCGCGGGTCCGGCCCTGCCGGCGCTGACCGGGCTGGCCGGGCTGTTCATCGGCGCAGGGCGACTCCGCAAGGAGAAGGAAGCGTCGTTCAACAAGGGGCTCAAGGAGGGCCGCGTGCCTCCCAGCGTTGGAGGGACGACCGCGTGATCGACATGCGGATCAAGGCCATGTTCTTCGACCGCCCGCGGGTGCAGAAGGCGGTCAGCCACGCCAACCGGCGGGCGCTGTCGCGGGCCGGGGCGTTCGTGCGCACCCGCGCCCGCACGAGCATGCGGAAGCGCCGCGGCACCTCGCGGCCCGGCCAGCCTCCCTACGCCCACGAGGGCTCGCTGCGGCGGATGATCCTCTTCGGCTACGAGCCATCGCGCGAGACGGTCGTCGTCGGGCCGGTGGGGTTCCGCAGCAGCGATGCCCCCAATGTGCTCGAGTTCGGCGGGCGGACGACGGTCGTGCGCCGGCGACGGTCTTCACGAAGAGGTCAGCGCGTCATCAAGACCCGGGTGCGCATCGCCGCCCGGCCGTACATGGTCCCCGCGCTCGATAAGGAACGCCCGAACCTCCCCGCCCTCTGGCGCAACAGCGTGAGGGGATCCTGAGATGGCCACCAACACCCGCGGCATCCGGGCCGGTCGCGCGTTCGTCGAGCTGGGCGTGAGCGACAAGCTCAGCGCCGGGCTGCGGCGCGCCCAGAAGCGGCTCAAGGCCTTCGGCGATGGCGTCCGGGCTGTCGGCACCCGCCTGGCCGCGATCGGTGCGGCCGGGCTCGCGCCGCTT
>Ga0213835_100608_pt1 | contig 30933 bp, 21 predicted proteins | sample SWPATP01_FD_160576 | JGI IMG/M metagenome (GOLD analysis project Ga0213835, IMG submission 160576) | Coastal seawater microbial communities from Marineland, Florida, United States - SWPA TP0 #1 | ecosystem: Environmental > Aquatic > Marine > Coastal | place: USA: Florida | collected 2016-08-05 | reverse complement strand
TCAAGGGCGACCGGATCGTCGAGCTCCCGTTCGACATCCTCCGCATCGCGATCCCGCTGGCGATCTACTTCGTCGTCATGTTCTTCGTGAGCTTCCTGATGGCGAAGAAAGTCGGGGCCGACTACGAACGCGCCACCACCCTCGCCTTCACCGCCAGCGGGAACAACTTCGAGCTCGCGATCGCCGTCGCGATCGCCGTCTTCGGCATCGGCTCGGGCGTCGCGTTCGCAACCGTCGTCGGCCCCTTGGTCGAAGTCCCCGTCCTCATCGGGCTCGTCACCGTCTCGCTCTGGCTGGGCCGAAAGCTCTACGGGCGCGACCCGCGCCAAGACAGCATTTCTGATCCCCAAACCCGAACCACGCCGCACGCCGGCGAAGGAGCGTGAGATGAACGCCGCTAACAACAGCAACGAGAACACATGGGCCGACGTCCGCGACAAGGTCCGCGAGGGCTATGCCGAGATCGCCCGCACCGGGCAGTGGTCGGGCGTGCAGGGCGCGCCGGCGTCGCAGGCGTCCTCCTCGTGCTGCGCCGGCGGCGGGTGCTGCGGGCCGACGACGCTGACGCCGGATCAGGTCGCCCAAGCCGTCGGCTACGCCGACGACGAGCTCGCCGCGATCCCGGAGGGCGCGAATATGGGGCTCTCCTGCGGGAACCCGGGCGCGATCGCCGCGCTGAAGCCGGGCGAAGTCGTCGTCGATCTCGGCGCGGGCGCCGGGTTCGACTGCTTCCTCGCCGGCCCGCGCGTCGGCGCTTCGGGGCGCGTCATCGGCGTCGACATGACCCCCGACATGCTCACCAAAGCCCGCGCCAACACCGACGCCTACCGCGCCCAGTCCGCCCTCGACAACGTCGAGTTCCGCCTCGGCGAGATCGAGCACCTCCCCCTCGCCGACGCCGAAGCCGACGTGGTCATCTCCAACTGCGTCATCAACCTCAGCCCCGACAAGCCCCGCGTCTGGCGCGAGATCGCGCGCGCGCTGAAGCCCGGCGGGCGCGTCGCCGTCTCCGATCTCGCGCTCCGCAAGCCCTTGCCCGCAGCGGTCGCGGCCGATGTCGAAGCCCTCGTCGGGTGCGTCGCCGGGGCGGACCTGATCGAGACGATCCACACCGACATGCAGGCCGCCGGGCTGAGCGAGATCACCCTCACTGAGAAGCCCGAGTACGTGCGCGCGATGACGACCTGGCAGGACCCGCTCTACAAGAAGATCGCCGCCAGCCTGCCCGAGGGCGAGACCATCGCCGACTACGTCACCAGCCTCGACATCGCGGCCCGCAAGGCGCACGCCTGAGCGCGACAACGCTCTGTTGGAAGGATCGGTCTCTGAACGAGCCGCGACCGTAAGGGAGCGTGTCGAGCAGCCACCAAGAGCCGGGCACCGGGCACCAGACCCCAGCATGCAGCACCGGTGCCTGGTCACTGGCTCCTGGTGCCTTCCGCAGACCTATGTCCGGTCCGCGGGCTCGCGCTCGTCGGCTCGCGCCTCGCCGCCGGGGGCGGGTTTGTCCGGCATCTTGCCTTCTTGCGCCCGCGCCCGGTCGGCCCGGTCGCGACGCTCCAGCCGGAAGACGACGGCGTTGCCCTCGAGCCGCTCGCGAACGTCGAACAGTGTTCGCCCCGGGCGGAGGCGCGTCTGCGTGCCGAACGCGTCCTCGTCGGTCGCGTCGAGTTCCAGCGTCACCGTGCTGAGAAACGCCCCGCTCGGCCCGAGGGTCACGACCTGCCCCGGGGGGATCCGGTCAGAATCCATCAGCCACTGCCACCCGTCGAGGTTGCGCTGGATCATCTGCACCGAGACGGGGCGCTGCGTCGCGTTGCGGATCTCGACGGCGTACTCGCACCCGCCCATCCCGCCGACCAGCCCACCCACGCCGATCGCCAGACCCAGTATCGCCCGGCGCGAAGCCCAGCGGGCTCGCCCCCGCGTCGGGCGTTGCCCTTGAACCCGTGCCGTCTCGCCGGTGCGTGGTGCCATGCCCGGAGCCTACCCGACCCTCGCCCGCCACGCCGACGCCCGAGCGTGCATCCATTCACCCCATGGTTTTCTATTCCTTACAGGTTGCGGACGAAAGCCCCCAGGGTAGCGCATACGCTTCCCGGCCTTGGTAATCCTGTCCGCCCATGGAACCAACCGGGCTTTCCCGGGGGTATCAATGGGTATCTGTGCGTCGCCCTGTTCGGTTCACCCCCCGACCCGGAGCCCGCGTGCCCAGCCCATCTCCTTCGCAGCCGATGTCGAACCACGACCACCGCGCCACCGGTGGGGCCGCCGGGGGGGCCACCGGGGGAACTGCCGCTCGGCCCGTCGCGGGCGGGCTGCAGACCGAAGTCGGCAAGCGCCACCCCTTCGAGCACCCGGAGCAGGAAGCGATCCTGAGCATCCTCCGCACCGCCTCCCGCTTCACGGCCGACGTCACGCGACTCACGCGCAGCAAGGGGCTCAGCCAGAGCGGGTACAACGTGCTTCGCATCCTCCGCGGCTCGCACCCGCGCTCCCGCGCGTGCCACGAGATCGGGCGGGAGCTGGTCGTCGCCGTCCCGGACGTCACGCGCCTGGTCGATCGCCTGCAGGAGGACGGGCTGGTCCGGCGATCGCGTTGCCCGGTCGATCGGCGTGTGGTGCGCGTGGAGATCACCGAAGCCGGGCTGGCGCGCCTTGAAGAACTCGACGCCCCGATGATCGAGCTGCACAAGCGCCAGATCGGGCACCTGCACGAGGACGAGCTCCGTACGATCAGCCGCCTGCTCTACCAGGCCCGTCACCCCGAGGGCTGACCCCCGCCGCCCCGGCTTCGCCGCCCACCACGCGGCTCGTCTCGCCCGACACAAGCCGCACGACGCCACCGTCGGTCGCGAGTTCCAGACGCCCGTGCGCATCGACCCCGATCGCGCACCCTTCCACCACCCCGCTCGGCGTCGCCCACGAAGTTCGCTCGCCTGCGAGCGCGAGCGAGCCGTTGATCGCCTCGGCAAAGGGCGCGAAGCCCTCGCGCTCCAGGCGGAGCAGATCCTGCGCGAGGCGTTGCCCGAGGTCGTGCGCGATCGCGAGCGGATCCGTGCGCACGCCGAGCGCGCTGCGGAGCGTGGTCGCCGGGGTTCGCAGCGGCTCATCGGGCTGGTCCAGCTCGCGCTCGTCGAAGTCGGCGTTGATCCCGATGCCGACCAGCAAGGGCCCGGCGGCGTCCCGCTCGCCGAGCACGCCACCGATCTTGCGGAGACGCCCGTCGCGGGGATCCAGCAGCATCAGGTCGTTGGGCCATTTCACCAGCACGCGCCCCTGCGCCCCGGGCCCGCAGGCGTCGAGCACGCTCTCACGGGCGCTGAGCGCACCGACCATCCCCGCGCACGCGCCGAGCGTCATCGGCATCGCCCGCCCCCACGCGAGCGTGCACCAGACGCCCCCTTCCGGGCTACGCCACGCGCGCCCGAGCCGACCGCGACCGCCCGACTGCGTGCGCGCGACGACCAGCATCGCCTCGGCGTCCGCCCCCGCGAACGCCGAGCGGGCGTGGTCGTTGGTCGAATTGACCCGGTCGAGCTCGATCACGCGGAGCATGCCCGATTGAAGCGCGCCCGCACGCCGAGAGATTCACCGAACATCCTGCGAGCGATCTGTGATAGCATCGACCCATTCGGGCGCACAGGCCCGAACGGAAAGGCCCGGTCACGGAGGCGGGCGCGCCATGGACGAGCGTCGGGTGTTTCTGGGCACGTCGGGTCGGCACGCCGCTTCGGACGCGATGGGCCCCGGCGGCGCGGTCGCGGCCTGGCTGCTCGACGACGCGGCTTCGACCGGCGAACACGAGGCGGACCTGAGCGCCGTGATCCTGGTCGTGCCGGGCGCACGGGCCGGGCGGCTGGTCCTCGCGGCTTTGGCGCGGGCGGCCCGCGACCGATCGTTGGCGCTCAGCCCGCCCGAGATCCGCACGCCCGGCTCGCTCGCCCCGCGCCTGCTGCTCGCCCCGGGCTCCAAAACAAACGACGCCTCCCCGACCGCGATGCGCCTCGCCTGGGCGCACGCGGCGAGTCAGCTCAGCGAGGAAGACCGCCGCCGCCTCGCCCCTCGCCTGGACGGCGCCGCCACGGACGGAGCACGCGACCCGATCGAACTCGTCGGCGAGAGCGTGGGCGAGGTCGTCGCCGAGTTGCGCCGGGGCGATCTCTCGCCCGCCGAGGCGCGCCAGAAACTGATCGAAGACCCGTCGTTTCCCGACGAGTCGCGGTGGATCGCGATCGAGACGCTCGCCGAACTCGCCGACCGCACGCTCGCGGCTTGGGGGCTCCGCGATCCGCTGGGCGAGGCGTGGGGCGCGTGGCGCCAGACGCGGCACGTGCAGCCGACGCGCGTCGTGCTCGCGGGCGTTGCGGAGCTTGACGCGTTGACGCGAGCCGTGCTCGCGCACGAGGCGGTCGATTGGCGGGCGCTGGTGTTCGCGGAGGGTGCGGATCGTGCGCGCTTCGATCGGTTCGGGTGTCCGAACGAATCGTGGTCGGCCTCGATGTGGTGCGTGCCCGAAGACGCGCTGCGGTTCGTCGCAACGACCGGGGACGGGGCGCGAGCCACGATCGACGCGCTCGCGGAGCTGGCTTCAGACGGTCGCGACGAGGCGGAGATCGGCACGGGCGACGCGGCGATCGTCGCGGTGGACCCGGCGTGGTCGCCCGCGATCGAGCGAGCGGGGCTGGATGCCGGGCGACCGCTGCACGCCGCGGGCGGGCGATCGTGCGCCGCGAGCCGGTTCGGCACGCTGCTGCAGCACGTCGCGGCGCTGCTGGGCGAGGGTGATTTCGACGGCTTCCATGCGCTGCTGCGCCACCCCGACGCCGGGCCCGCGCTGGCGCAGTGGGACGATCGCGAGGCTTCGCAGACGTTGGAAGCCGCCGACCGGTATGTGCGCGAGCACCTGCCGGGCTCGCTCGACGACACGTGGCGCGGGCGCGACGGCGAGCGATTGGAGCGTGCGCACCGCGCCCTCGGCGAGCTGCTCGCGCCGATCCCGTGCCCGGGGCTCGGCGACGCGAACGAGCGCCGATCGGCGCGGGACTGGGGTGCGTGCGTGCGCGCGCTGATGGCGCGTTGCTACCCGCGTGAGCGGGAATCGGTGTGGACCGCGTGGGAAGCGGCGAGTGCCGAGCATGTTGCTCGGGCGATTGACGAGGTTTGTGCGCTGCCCGAGGACGCCGACGGCGCGATGACCGCGGGACGCGCTGTGATGCTCGTGCTCGCGGCGATCGGGTCGGCCGCCGATCCGGAGGGCGCGGACGAACGCCCGGAGCTCATCGGCTGGCTCGAAACGCCGTTCGAGCCCGCGCCCAGGCTGGTCTTCGCAGGGATGGACGACGCGCACGCGCCGACACCCGTGGCCGGCGTTGGCGCGAGCGCGGCTTTGCTCCCTGAGCGTGCCCGCGCGACGCTCAAGCTGACCACGGCTTCGTCCAGAGCCGCACGCGACGCGTTCCTGTTCGCGTCGTGCGCTCAGGGGCGCTCCGGCGTGCGCTGCATCGCGGCACGCCGGGATCGGCAGGGCAACCCGCTGTGGGCGAGCCGCTTCCTGCTCGCGGGCGATGACGAGACGCTCGTGGCCCGCGTCCAGCGGTGGATCCACCCGGCGAGCGAGCCCTTGCCGCGCATGCGCGCCAAAGCCAACCCCGCGCCCGCCCGCGCATGGCGCGATGTGCCGACGAGCGATCCCGCAATGCGCGTTCCGACGCGCTTCGAGCTGCGCCCGTTCGGGGGGGGGCCGACGGTCTCGTCGATGTCGGTGACGGCGTTCAGGAACTACCTGCGCTCGCCGTACGAGTTCTACCTTCAAACGCTCCGCCTGCGCGAGCTGGAAGCGCCGATGCCCGAACTGGACGCACGCGCGATGGGCACGCTGATCCACGCGGCGGCCGAAGCGTGGGCGCAGAGCGATACACGCGATTCGACCGACGAACGCAGCATCGAAGCCTGCATGCTCGACACGCTCGCAACACTCGCCGACGCCGCATACGGCACGCGCCGGACCGTGGCGCTGCGCGTGCAGCTCGAACTCGCGGCCCGGCGCCTCCGCGGGTTGGCGGCGTGGCAGGCGGCGTGGGCGCGCCAAGGGTGGCGCGTCGTGCGCACGGAGTGGAACGCTTCGCGCGACGTCGGCGCAACTCTGCCGATGGACAAGGGCGAGGCGCCGATGGGGCTGCACGGGCGCATCGACCGGATCGATCATCACGAGACGAGCGGCGCGTGGGCCGTGCTGGATTACAAGACCGGGCGCGGCGATCGGCACGGGCGAAGCAAATCCCCCGAGCAGGCGCACCAACGCGGGCGCGGCGAGGACAAACGCTGGGTCGATCTGCAGCTCCCGCTGTATCGGCACCTGGCGCGCCCGCTGCTGACTGAGCTCGGCGCGGGCGAGATCGATGTTGACGATGTGCGCCTCGGGTATGTCACGATGCCGGTGAACGGCGAGGTTGGCGAGCAGTTCGCGGCGTGGGATCACGCGACGCTCGCGTCGGCAGACTCGGCGGCGCGGGCGATCGTGCGCCGCGTGCGCGCTGGCGAAATGCGCGATGAAGGGCCGGAGCCGACGACGACGGGCGTGCTCGGCTCGCTGCTGGGCTGGGGCGGCGAGAAGGTTCGCGTGCGCGACGGGGAGGACGCGTGATGAGCGTTCGCGACGCGAGCCCCGCGGACATCCCGCACGTGTTCATCCTTGCCTCGGCGGGCACGGGCAAGACGTTCCGACTCACGAATCGGTATCTCGAGCTGCTCGTGCGCGGGGAGGATCCGTCGGCGATCGTCGCGACGACGTTCACGCGCAAGGCGGCCGGGGAGATTTTTGAACGCGTCGCGGGGCGTTTGGGCGAAGCCGCGTCGGACGCGAGCAAGCTCGACGCGTTGCGCCGGTTCGTGGGTGAGGGTCTGACACGCTCGCGCTCGGCGGCGCTGCTCCGTCGCGTGGCGCTGGATCGGCGTCGGGTCTCGGTGCTGACGCTGGACGCGTGGATGAGCGCGATCGCGGCGGGCATGTCGCTGGAGCTCGGCGTCGCGCCCGGGTGGCGGATGAGCGAAGAGGACGAGGATCGTGCGCTGCGCAGGCGCGCGGTGGGCGCGGCGCTGGACACGATGGACGCGGGCGATGTGGGTGAATTGCTCCGGATGAACTCGCGCGGGCAGCCGCCGAGCGAGACGTATGAAGCCGTGCTGAAGACGGTGGGCGAGACGTATGACGCGTACCTCGCCTCGGGCGGATCGCGCGAGTTCTGGGTGTGCGAGGCGCACGCCGGGCGCGAGCTGGACGCGCTTTCGCTCGCGGACGCGATCCGCGGGCTTGAACACCTGCCGGAGGGTGCGCTCCCGATCTCGGGCAAGGGCGCGAAGGCGAAGCCGAACGGGCATTACGAGAAGGCTGTGCGGAGCGTAATCGCGAACTCGCTCGGCGAGCGGTGGGAATGGCTTGTGACCAAGGGGCTGACCGGGATCTGCATGGATGCGGAACCGGTGTACTACTCGAAAGCCGTGCCCGAGCTGCTTCTGGAGCGGCTGCGCCCGCTGCGCGAGCACGCGGCAGCGGTCGTCGCGCATCTGCACGCGCACGCGACGGGGGCGGCGTTCGATCTGGTCCGTGCGTTTGACCGCGCGTACATGGCGATGAAGCTCGGCTCCGGGCGGCTTCGTTTCAACGATGTGCCGCGGCTGCTACTCAGCGCGGATCTTCGCGATCTGCACGAGCTGTACTACCGGCTGGACGCGCAGATCCGCCACGTCCTGCTGGACGAGTTTCAGGACACCAGCGTGGACCAGTTCGCGCTGCTTCGACCGGTGCTGGACGAGCTGCTCAGCCAGGCGCGCGATGCGCGGAGTGTGCTCGCGGTGGGCGACGTCAAGCAGAGCCTGTACGGGTGGCGTGGTGCGGAGCCGGAGCTGCTCTCGCGTCTGCCAGAACGTTATTCGGCCGCGCGACTGGAGCGGATGAACGAGAGCTTCCGGTCGAGCCCGGTCGTGCTCGACACGGTCAACCGCGTGTTTGGCGGCATCGGCGAGCACGCGGCGCTCCGCGACGATGGCCCGTGGGCGACCGGCGCGCGCGCGTTTGCGCAAGGATTCAGCGAGCATAGTGCACACCGGCGCGAGCTCGCAGGCTATGCGGCGTTGATCTGCGTGCCGGGGGATGACGGGTCGGATGACGACGAGCCGGATACCGAGAGCGCCGAGGACGCGTCGTGGCTTCGCGCGCGGTTCATCGCCAGGCGAGCCGCGGCGTTGAGCGAGCTCGCGCCGAACGGAACCATCGGCGTGCTGACGCGCACGAACAAGCCCATCCCGGACATCGTGCGCGCGCTCGCGCAGCTCGGCGTGCAAGCTCGCGGCGAGCGCGGCAACCCGTTGACCGATGCCGCACCGGTCAACGTGGCGCTCAGCGCTCTGTTGCTCGGCGAGCGCCCGGGGGACGAACTGGCCGCGTACCACGTCGCGATGAGCCCGATGGGCCCGGCGCTCGGGCTTCGCGGCGTTGTGAGCGAGGACGATCGTCGGCGCGCGTCGGCGTTGATTCGTCAGCATGTTGCGCGCGACGGGCTGGGCGCGACGCTGCGCACGCTCGGGCTCTCGGCACGCGGGGCGATGACGGCGCGCGAGCTGGCGCGGTATGCACAGCTCCTGGAGCTCTGCGACGAGTGGGCCGCACGTGACGGCACGCCGGGCGATGCGAGCGCGTTCGTCGACTGGGTCCGCGAGACGGCGATCGATGATGCGCACGGCGTCGGCGCGCGTGCGCGGGTTTCGGTCATGACCGTGCACCAGGCGAAGGGGCTGGAGTTCGACGCGGTCGTGCTCGCGGAACTGGATCGCGCGTGGCGTCTTCAGCCCGGCACGGTGCTGGGCGAACGTGACACGCCCGACGGGCCGCTGGCTCGCGTCGCGCTGTACGCGAACGAAGCCGAGCGGGCGAGCTCGCCCATTCTGCAGCAGCTGCACAACGCGGCGACGGCTCGTCTGGTGCGCGAGGAGCTCAGCGGGCTGTACGTCGGGTTGACGCGAGCTCGGCATGCCGTGGAGATGATCGTCGCGGAGTTGCGGGAAACCAAGGACGGGCCGGGCGTGATCGACGCGAGCAAGCAGCCGTCGGCGGCGCGCGTGCTACGCGGCGCGTTGCTCGATGAGCCTGGCGAGAACGAAGGTCTGCCGATCGACGGCTCCGGCGCGCGTGTGCTCTGGGCAACCGGGAGCACGGCGTGGGGCGCTCAGGCGAACGGCGCGCACACGGAAGACGACGACCGCCCCGAAACGCCCGTGCGCGAGGTGGTGATCCGTGCGCCAGAGCGAGTACGAACGCGCGCGGTCGTGGTGCACCCGTCGCAGGAGCATGATGAGCTCGGCGGCGACACGGCGATCGCGCCGATCGGCGGCGTGTTCGATCGTGCACGGGGTGCGGCGGCTGAGGACGCCTCGGGCGAGGGGCTCGGGCGCGCGATCGGCACGCTTGTCCACGCCTGGCTCGGGCTGATCGAGTGGGGCGAGGACTGGGGCGGGATCGGCGCGGACGAGAAGGCGGCGGCCGCGCTTGCGGCGGGTATTCACGGCATCGACGGTGCATGGTCGGGCGCGGAGCGCGTGCTCGAGAGCGCGATGACGTCACCCGAAATCCGCGAGGCCCTGTCGCGCGAGCGGTACCGCGCGTGGCACGAATCAGGGCTCGGCGTGCAGGTCCGGCGCGAGTGGGCGCTCGCGGCGTGGGTCGAGCGGAAGCAGGGGCCGCGCGTCGTGCGCGGGCGGATCGATCGCGTCGTGCTCGGGCGAGACGCGAGCGGGCGCGTCGTGCGCGCGGAAGTGCTCGATTTCAAGACCGACGCGGTGAACAACCCCGCGGCGATCGAGGCGGCGACGGCGCGCCACGCCGGACAGATGCGCGCGTACGCGAGCGCCGTCGCGTCGGCGTTCGGGCTCGGCACGGATCGTGTCGGGCTGACCCTGATCTTCACAAGCCCCGGGCGCACCCGGGCGGTCGAGGCGGGGTAAGGTCTGCACGAGGATCGCACGCCGCCCGGCTCGGTGTGCCGCAACGCCAACACGCGGAGAACGACGATGACGACGCACGCGGGACGGACCGGCTGGCTGGGCGCATGGCTTCAAATTTGGCTCAGCGTTGCGGCGATCGCGCTGCTTGCGAGCGTGGCGAGCGGGCAGGGGAGCGTTCGTCCGGAGGGCGCGCCCACGCGGGCGATCGTCATCGACGGGCGGTTCGACGATTGGCCCGCGGATCGGGCCGCGATCGCCGACGCGGACTATCTCTACCTGCGGTTCAGCCCGGGGTCGGACGGGGCGTACGCGATTCAGGCGGCGCCGGAGCAGGTCGTGCTCCACCTCGATCTGGACGGCAACGCCGCCACGGGGCGTGCGCTCGAGGGCGTCGAGGGCGCGTCGGGGCTGGGGATCGATCTGGAGATCCGCTTCAGCCCGCGCGTCGCGGGACGCAACGGCACCGGCGTGCTGCTGCGCGCGTTCGGCGCACAGGGCGGCACAACGTCGATCTCCCACGCGGACGTGGACTTCATGGCCGCCCCCACCTTCGCCAGCCCGTGGTACGAGGCGCGCCTGTCGCGCCACGTGGCGGACGTCGAGCCTTTAGCGCACCTGGAGAGCGCGCTCTCTCGGAGCGGGACGTTCCGCGGGATCGTAACGGTGGAGAGCGCGAGTGGGTCGCTGGTCGGCGTGAGCGAGGCGTTCTCGGGGTTGATGCCGGCGCGTTCGGCGACACGGGCGGTGTGGAACGGGCCGCTGCCGCCCGCGCCGGCCGGCGGGCTCCGCGTGGTGAGCTACAACGTCGAGCACGCGGCGCCGATGACCAACCCCGCCCCGTTCGCGAACGTGCTGGGCTCGCTCGCGCCGGACGTGGTCGTGGTGCAGGAGTGGACGCACACCGACGAATCGGAAATCCGCGGCTGGTTCAACGCGATGCTGCCGGTGCAGGGCCCGTGGCACGTGGCGCGGAACTCGACGTGGGGCGTCGCGGTGGTAAGCCGTTTCCCGCTGGAGAACCTGACGGTGCAGCCGGTGCGGACCTCGCAGGGGCGGACGGTGCGTTTCGTCGCGGCGCGGATGCAGACGCCGATGGGCCCGGCCGTGATCGGGACGGTGCACCTGAAGTGCTGCGGCGGGGCGGGCACGAGCGAGGACGTCACGCGGATCGCCGAAGCGACGGCGGTTCGGGACTTCATCGCGGCACAGGTCGCCGACGAGCCGGGCACGCTGCGGTTCATCGCGGGCGACGTGAACCTGGTCGGCACGCGCACGCCGCTGGAGGTGATGGCGCAGGGTCTCGACGCCGGGGGGGCAGACCTGGCGGCGGCGCACGCCCTGGTTTTCGGGGATTCGGCCGCGTTCACCTGGCGCGAAGCGCGCAGCACATTCGCGCCGGGACGACTGGACTGGGCGCTCTACAGCCCGTTCCACGCGCGACTCGTCCGCGCGTTCGCGGTGGATACGACACGCTTCGGCCCGCGGACGCTCGCGAACGCCGGGCTCGAAGCGGGCGACACCGACGCGAGCGATCACCTCCCGCTCGTGGTGGACCTGACGCCGTGGGAATAATCGCCCGGTTCAGTCGTGCGCTTCAGTCGCGCTCGGCAGGGTTGACCACGCGCACCGCGCCGTTGTCGCCGACCGGTTCGAGCACGCCGAGTTCGGTCAGTGCGAGACAAGCCGCCGCCTGTTCGGCGGCTTTCTTGTTGTTGCCCCACGCCGCTTCAAAACGGCGCGAGGCGAACTCCACCGCGACCTTGAACGCCTTCGCGTGGTCGGGCCCCTGCTCGTCCAGCACGCGGTAGCACGGCGTGCCCAGGTCGATCGTCTGCGCGTGCTGCTGCAGGACGCTCTTGAAGTTCTGCTGGTGCCCGCAGTTGGCGGCTTCTTCGATGTACGGCTCCAGCAACGGCTCCAGGAACCGGCGCGCGGCGTCGAAACCGGCGTCCAGATAGATCGCCGCGACCACCGCCTCCAGCACGCACGCGCTCAGCGAGCACGGCAGCGCGCCGCCGACGCCCGTGCGCATGCCCTTGCCGAGCTCCAGGTGATGCTCGAGCGCAAGCCCGCGGGCGATCTCAGCGCAGGTGCGGCGCGACACCACGGCGGACTTGAGCTTGGTCATGTCGCCTTCCAGAAAATCCGGGTAGGCGGTGTGGATCATGTCGCACGCGATGAGCCCGAGGACGGCGTCGCCCAGGAACTCCATCCGCTCGTTGGAATCGCGCCGGTCGTCGCTCGCCGAGGCGTGCCGGAGGGCGCGCGTCAGCAAGCCCGGGTCGCGGAAGCGGTGCCCGAGGATGCGCTCGGCCGGGTGGGGCGGGGGCTGATTCGGGTCGGGCTGCGGTTGTTCAGGCTGATTGCGGTCGGGCCGGTCGGCGTCGTGCATGGCTCGCCCCGTGCGTGCGGCGTCTCACCCGGGGGGAATGCCGGCGGGGCGGTCCACAGACCGCCGCACACCCGCGGGCGATCGAACCGGGAAACCGGTCCGGGCCCGCGCCGGGCGGGACGGATCTCGGGATTGAGGGCGAAGCCGCCGATCGGCGGGGGTGCGGCGGTTCGAGGGCCGAAGCCGGGGTCCGGACGGTGCGCCACGCCGGCGCCGTCCAAAGACTCGGCACGAACCCCGAACGGCAGCACGCCCGACCGGCGCAACCCGGCCCGCGAGCCGTCCGAGTGCACCATATCGACCGGATCGGCACGCGCCAAGCATGAAATCGAGAGAAGAATTCCCCATAATTGGGGATAATTAAGGGCTGAATCCCCCTGCCAGCGCGCCCCGAGCTTGCTCCGGGGGCGGAGGCGGGCTATAGATCTCCTCCCGCGACGGGCTTGGCCCGCCCGGGACGGCTTCTCGATCGACGGCATTTTTCCCGAGCGGAGCGACGCGATGGCGATCCACTACCCCAGGCGCACGAGCAAGATAAAGCGATTCCGCACCATGGGCTTCCGTGCGCGCATGAAGACCAAGGGCGGGCGGAAGATCATCAACAACCGTCGGCGGATGGGTCGCCAGGCGAACGCCGCGAAGCTGTAAACCCAGCAACGTCTCCAGATCATCGCGCAGAACGATCCCTCCGCCCCGGGCCCGCGCCCGGGGCGTTGTTTTTTTTCGAGCGCCCTCCCGCGCGGCGGACTTGTGCGCACGCGTGCGTTCGGGCATGATGCCGGGCCCGGGTTGAGGCGTCGGCGTGTTCGTCGGCTTCATCGCGGGGCGCGCAGCCGACGGGAGGCCCGATGCCCGATCACGACTCCGTTCCCCCCACCGACACCGATGCTGCCAGCCCACACCCCGGCGCGAGCGAGCGCGACGGGATCTTCCAGCGCAGCTACCGCGAGGTGACCATCAGCGCGATCGTGTTCGGCGTGATCTTCGGCGCGATCATGAACGCCGCGATCACCTACGCCGGGCTCAAGATCGGCTTCACGATCGTCGGCTCGGCGATCGCGGCGGTGCTGGGCTTCGGCGTCCTGCGCGGGCTGCTCCGTCGCGGCACGATCCTCGAGACCAACATCGGGCAGACGATCGCCTCGGCGGTCAACACGCCCAACTCGGGCGTCATCTTCACAGTGCCGGTGCTGCTGCTCATCGGCGTCAAGCTGCACCCGGGGGAGCTGAACTTCTGGCTGATCACGCTCGCGTGCGTCGCCGGGGCGATCCTGGGGTGCGCGTTCATCATCCCGCTGCGCAAGCAGATGCTGGACATCGATCGGCTCCGGTTCCCCTCGGCCGTCGGCGTCGCGACGATCCTCAAGAGCCCCGGTGCAGGGGCGAAGAAGTCAGTCGTGCTCGTCGCGGGGATTGCGATCAGCGCGCTGATCGCGCTGCCGGCGGCGCTGCCGAACGTGCGCGTCAAAGCTAACCCTGAGCAGCGCGCCGCCCTGATGTCGCGGGACCGTCTGAGCGGTGAAGAAGCCAACCGCCTGCGCGAGCTGTCGCAGTGGCAGCGTCAGCAGATGCCCGCCGCCGAGCGGATCGCGGCCGGGCGGCGTCTGCACGACGCCCCGCGCCCGCTGAGCACCACCGACGCCTTCGCGTTCGACGCGTACCGGGTCTACCTGCACACGCTGGCCGAGTCAGCGCAAGCGAACGAGCTACGCCTGCGCCGCGGTGCGGACGCGGTGACAGATTTTGACTCATTCCAGCAGGCCGCCGCGGACGGCGGGCTCACGCGCGTCCGCCTGGACCAGGAAGACGGCGAGCCGGACGATGAGTTCGAAACCCGGGTCGCGGGCGCGAACGAGGCGCGCATCATCGATGCGTGGTACCTGTTCCTCGCAGAGCGAACCAGGCAGGCCGCCGAGGATGACGAAGATCTCCCGGCAGGGCTGACGGCTTTCGAGACCAAGCCTTGGGACGAGTTCGAACGCGCGTACTGGCCGCGCGTGCCGATCATCGGGTATCAGGATCTCGGGCTTCGGCTCGCGCTCCCCGCTTCGGCGGGTGCGCCCCCATTAGCCCCGGTGCAGATGCTGACCGAGGCGCAGCTCGAAGCACGCGCCGAACTCGAGGGCACGACGCCCGAGGCTCTGCTCCAGCAAGCCGGCCCGATGACCGACCAGATCCGCGCGAGCTACGAGACAGCGCGTGCGGCGTACGAGCATGAATCGGCGCGAGCCGCCCGCATCAGCGCGCGGAACGACCGCACCGGCGACGGCCAAGGCGATCTGTTCGTCACCGACACGATGGTGGACGTCGGGCGCGTGATCGGGCTGCCGAGCGAGTTTCAGCTTGTCTTTGCGATCGCGCCGTTCGCAATCGGCGCGGGGTTTTTGTCGGGCAAGGCCGGGCTGATGGTGCTCGGCGGCGGGATCCTCGCGTACTTCGTGCTCAACCCGGTGAGCTACAACATGGGCTGGCTGCCGGCGACCGTGACCGCCGAGCAGGCGCCGGGCTTCGCGTTCAACAGCTTCAACCGCCCGCTGGGGATCGGGCTTCTGCTCGGCGGGGCGCTGATCGGCGTGGTCTTCAGCCTGCCGGCGATCCGCGAGGCGCTTAAGAGCATCGCGCGGGCGAGCGGCTCGCGCATCACCGCCCGCGGCGGCGGGCGCGACGAGCTCGGGCTGAAGACGCTGCTGATCGCCGCCGGCGTCGCGATGGTCCTTCTGTTCATCGCCGCCGACTTCGTCGGCAACATGCCCATCAACGACCGGTGCCCCGTGACCGAGCGATCGGTCGAATCCCGCGGCGACCGCGTGACCGCGACCTACCGTGGCTACGCCCTCGCGTTCGCTGACAACGACGCGCGAGAAACATTCAAAACCGAATGGCCAACCGAAGACCGGGCATCGTGGCTCGACCGCGTCGGCGCCAAGCCCGGCTGGCTGCACGGGATCAACCCCCACCTCCGAGCCGCGATCATCGCCGTCGTCGGCGCGCTCTGGATCTGGTTCGCCGGCATCATCATCGCCCAGTGCACCGGCATGACCGACTGGAGCCCCATCAGCGGGATGGCCCTGCTCACAGTCGTGCTCGTGCTGCTGCTGGCGGGCACCGGGGCCGTCGTCGGCGCGGTGCTCATCGGGGCGGCGCTCTGCGTCGCGATCACGTGCGCGGCGGACATGATGGCGGACCTGAAAACCGGCTACCTCGTCGGCGCTCAGCCGCGACGACAGCAGGTCGTCGAGATGCTGTTCACCGGCATCGGGCCGATCATCACGATGTTCGTCATCCTGCTGATCGCGCAGGTGAACCTGAACGCCGGGCTGCCCGCGATGGGCCCCGGCACCGAGACGAGCGCCCCGCAGGCGCAGGCGCTGCAAGCCGTCATCACCGGTGTGCAGGGCGGCGACATGCCCTACGCGCTCTACGGGCTCGGCGCGCTGCTCGGCGTCCTGCTCGGGCTGGGCAGCTTCCCGGGGCTCGGCGTGCTCGTCGGGCTTAGCGTCTACCTCCCGTTCTTCTACATCGCGACCTACGGCATCGGGTGCGTCGCGAACATCATCGTCGTCAAGCTGCGCGGGAAGGCGTGGAGCGAGAACTGGGGTGTGCCGTTCGCGGCGGGGCTGATCGTCGGGGACTCGATCCTGAGCCTGGCGATCAACATGTTCGTGCTGGCGACCGGCTGAAACCCGGGCATGGGCGCGCCGACCGCGCGCGAGGAGAACGAACCGTGAAGCTGATCGCCTCGTTGCTGATCGGGCTGGGTCTGGCGTTCGGAACGCTCGCGGCGAGCACGGCGTACCTCGTGCCGCTCTCGCTCGCCGACAACCGGCTCATCGGGCTGGAGCTCAAAGCCCCCGCCGGGATCGATGAAGAGGGCAAGCCGCTGGTCACGGCGATGACCGACGGCTCGCCGACCGTCCTGAACGCTGAACACCTCCAGACGCTGCGCGACGCGGAGGTGAAGTACGTCCGCGTGCGCGCATTCAGCGTCGGTCGCTGGGCGTACGGGTGGGCGTTCGCGCTCAGCGCGTTGGTGCTCGTCGGCGGGGCCGCCCTCATGCGCGCCGACGCGAAGCGCCGCGCCGGTGCCGTCAACGGCAGTAACGGCGCCGACGCAACGGCCGCAAGCGACCCCCACGCCGAAGCGACCCGTGCGCTCGGCGAGCTCCGATCGAGCGTCGATGCGCTCCTCCGCGATCGCCCGGCACTCGGCGATCTGGTCGAACATCTGGGCGAAGCGCTCGCCACCCACGGCGCCGCGTTCATCGACACGCGCGACGGGCTCATCGCACGACACGGACTGGGCGGGTACGCCGAGCTGATGGACGCGTTCGCCGGCGGGGAGCGCGCACTCAACCGTGCCTGGTCCGCAGCCGCCGACCGCGTCGAAGCCGAAGCCCGGATCTCCCTGCAGGAAGGCGCCAATCGTCTGTCGCAGGCGGCAAGCATCCTGGACCGCCTGGGCGGGAACTGAACGCGCAACCCGCCGCCTGTTTCGTCGCAAAAACCACCGCCCGGTCGCGGCAGGGGACGCGTCCGGGCGGTGGTGTTGAAGCCGCGGGATTGGATTGAAGCCGGGCGTAACCACCCGTGCAGCGCGGATCAGTCAAACATGCCGGCCGTCGCGGGCAGGTTGATCGTGCGCAGCTGCAGCGTGGTCTCGATGCGGAAGTTGGACTCGCTGGTGCGCCGCTCGGCGTGGAAGACCTTCAGGCTGTAGCTCTCGCCGCACTCCAGCCACTCCAGGCGGTTCAGGTCGATCATCTGCTCCCGCCGCGGGTGGAGCCCGCCGAGATCGATGACCAGTTGCCCGTCGATGAAGACCCAGACGTCATCGTCGCCGGTGAACATGAACGTGTGGTTCGCGTCGCGGTGAAAGATGAACTCGGTCTCGATCTCGGTGGTGAAGTGGAAGTTCTTGTTCCAGCCTTCGTAGTTGCCGAACAGGTCGTTGTCGATCGGGAAGAACCCGCCCTTGGACTTGTACGGCTCGTGCAGGGCCGAGTCGAAGACGTAGACGCTCGTGTTCCCCTGGCGGACCAGCGTGATGTCCACCTGCTTGGACTGGTTGACGCCGGGCGTGTCGTTGAACCACTCGTTGAAGCGGTTGACGCCGTTGGTGCTGGAGATCTGCGTGCTCTCGCCGGCGACGAACGAGCCGGGCGTGTCGCCGAGCTGGGCGTTGTAGAGCCCCGGCATGATCGGGCGGCCGGCGGCGTTGCGCCACTCGCTGCTGATGACCCGCCCCTTGGTGCTCGCCAACTGGGGCTTGCCGTCGCTGCCGAGGTACTCGCTCACCAGCCCGACGGCGGCGTGCGAGCCGGTGTACCGCTGGAAGTCCGGGTGACCGCCGGCTTCCCCGTGGGCGCGGAAGTCGCGGATGATCGCGGTCAGCATCAGCGTCTCGGGCAGCTCCGGGGCGATGACCGTGGCAGGCGATCCACCACCCCCGCCGCTGTTGCCCGAATTCCCGCCCGCATTCCCGTTGTTCCAGTTCTGGGCGGCGGGTGTGTTGCCGCTGTTGCCGGGCGAGCTCCCGTTGTTGGCGGCCGGCGTGTTCCCGCTGTTGCCGGGGGCGTTCCCGTTCTTGACGGGGTTTGCGCCGGCCGTCGCGGGTAGCGTGGCGACCGCGACCAACCCGGCGAGAACGGCGATCGCCGCCGCACCCGTGCAGGCCTGCGAGACGCGAGCCGAGTTCAGCCGAGGCGTGGACGTGTCGGTCATCGTGTGCAACTCCTTGTCAGTACCAGGCTTCGGCGCGGCGACCGGCCCAGTGCCGCCCGCCTTCCCCTGCCTCGCCCGGGGCGTCGTGCTTCGCCACCACATTCCGATTGACACGCCATCCACGCCCACCAGCCCGCAAGCTCTCCCCGGCTTCAGGGGTTTGACTGCAACGACTCGGCAACCTCAGCCCGCAAAACGCCCAGGTTCTCAGAGCAAGACGCGCCCGAGAATCGCGCACAACCCGCCCGACACACCGCCCCCGGCACCTCCGTGTCGGCGGTACCATCGCCTCGCCCGGGCACAGCGACGGACGCTCCCGGGCTCTCGGACCTTCGCCGACCATCGGCGGGCTCCGCGCCATCGCCTCTTGCAGAAAGGTGACGCATGGACGCGTTTGTCATCGAGGGCGGCACGCGGCTCGAAGGGCGCCTGCGCGTCAAGGGCTCCAAGAACGCCGCGCTCCCGCTGCTCGCCGCCGCCCTGCTCACCGACCGGGGCGTCACCTTCCAGGACATCCCGGACCTCGCCGACATCCGCAACATGCTCCGCCTGCTCGAAGAGCTCGGCGTCGAACGCAACGCCGACCCCGGCGCGCCCGACAACGCCATCACTCTCCGAGCCGTCGACGAATCCCTCAGCCACGCCCGCTACGAGGTCGTGCGCACCATGCGCGCCAGCATCTGCACCCTCGGCCCCATGCTCGCCCGGCGCGGCTCGGCACGCATCTCCATGCCCGGCGGGTGCGCCATCGGCGACCGACCCGTCGACATCCACCTCCGCGGGCTCCGAGCCCTCGGCGCCACCATTCGCCTTGAAGGGGGCGACATCGTCGCCGAAGCGCCACGAGCCGGCGGCGTGCGACGCCTCCGCGGCGCCACCGTCTTCCTCGGCGGGCCCAGCGGGCCCACCGTGCTCGGCACCGCCAACGTCATGTGCGCCGCCGCCCTTGCCGAGGGCGAAACCGTCATCGAGTCCGCCGCCTGCGAGCCGGAGATCGTGGACCTGGCGGCCCTGCTCAACGCGATGGGCGCGCGCGTCGCCGGCGCGGGCTCGCCGCGCATCCGCATCGAGGGCGTCGAATCCCTCCGCGGCGCGACGCACCGCGTCATCCCCGACCGCATCGAAGCCGGCACGCTCATGTGCGCCGCCGCCATGACCAACGGCGACGTCACGCTCGAAAACTGCCCGCTCGACGCGCTGCTCGCCGCCGCCGACCGCCTGGACCGCATCGGCGTCCGCGTCGAGCCCGTCGGCATCGCCGGCGCGGTCGACCCGATGCGCGCGGCCGTCCGCATCACCTGCGAACGCACCCTCCGCCCCGTCGAGATCACCACCCAGCCCCACCCGGGCTTCCCGACCGATCTTCAGGCGCAGTTCATGGCCCTGCTCTGCATGGCCGACGGCAACTCGGTCATCACCGAACGCATCTTCCCCGAGCGCTTCCTCCACGTCGCGGAGCTGAGCCGCATGGGCGCGCAGCTGTTCCGACAGGGCGCCACGGTCGTCGTCACCGGCGTCAAGGAACTGGTCGGCGCGCCGGTGATGGCGAGCGACCTGCGCGCCAGCGCCGGGCTCGTGCTCGCCGGGCTCGCCGCACGCGGCACCACCGTCGTCAACCGCGTCTACCACCTCGACCGCGGCTATGAAAAACTCGAAGAACGCCTCGCCGAACTGGGCGCCCGAGTCACCCGCGTCGACGCCGCGAAACTCGATGAGGCGGTGCGCCTGTGAGCGAGCCCGGTCGCGGGCGGCTGGCGGGCAAGGTCGTCCTGGTCACCGGCTCGGCCCGCGGGATCGGGCTCGCAACCGCACAGGCCGCCAACGCCGAGGGCGCAACCGTCTGGCTCAGCGATCTCCGCCACGAACTCGGCACGGCGGCCGCCGCAGCACTGGGTGCGCGCGTACGCTACATCCCGCTCGACGTGCGCGATGATGCGCAGTGGTCGTCGGCAATCCCGCACGTGCTCGACAAAGACGGACGCCTCGACGGGCTTGTCAACAACGCCGGCATCACCGGCTTCGAGCCCGACCCGCCCCCGGGCGCGCAGGACCCCGAAGCCGTCACGCTCGAAACCTGGCGGCGCGTGCTCGCGGTCAACCTGGAGGGCGTGATGCTCGGCTGCGCGCACGGGATTCGCGCGATGCGCGCCCACGGCGGCTCGATCGTGAACATCGGATCGAGATCCGGCATGATCGCCGTGCCGCACGCGTGCGCTTATGCCGCGAGCAAGGCCGCCGTCGCGCACCACACGCGATCGGTGGCGATCTACTGCGCGGAGGAAAGTCTCCAGATCCGCTGCAACTGCGTGCAGCCGGCGAGCGTGCGCACGCCGATGTGGGACCCGGTCCTCGGCGATCCCGGCGACCCGGATCGTGCCGCGCGCGAAGCGGAGATGGTGCAGGACTGCCCGCTGCGCCGCTTCGCGGACGCCTCGGAGATCGCGCCGCTGATCGTCCACCTGCTCGCCGACGAATCCTCGTACACAACCGGCGCAATCTTCAACGTCGACGGCGGCTCACTCGCGGGCCAGGTCGCGCCGGCGATAAGATCGGATTGAAACACTTGTCTACGTTCTAGAACCGGGATATCGGTGGGGCTGGGATGACGAACCTCTCGATCGAAGCCATCCGACGCCGGGCGCGGCGGGGCGAGCCGATGACGCCGCGTGTGCTCTGGTCGCGCACGCCGCGGTATGCCGTGATGTTTATTGCAGCTGCTTTTTTACCGGTCTTCAGTTTGATGGCGATCGCGATGATTTGGCCGCAGATCATGGCTTCTCGCTTGAGCAACCTGATCATGGTCGGGCTCGCAAGCCTTGGCTGCGGCGCAATGCTCGATGCGGCGACCAAGCAAGCCCGTGAGATCCGCGCGAGGCTTCGAGAAGGCGAGGCGCCGTGCCCCAAGTGCGGCTTCGACCTCAGCGAACTGCCTCAGCTCGGCATGGGGCGCACGCATTGCCCGGAATGCGGGCTGACGACCGTCGCGCACGATGAACTCCGCGAGCTCTGGCGCGGCACACTCATCATGTGGCGTCCCTACTGGACCGCGACGAAGCGTCAGCGCGACATCCAACAATGGCGGCTCCGCTACATCGCCGAATTCCCGCTGGACTGGGACGAGTTCAAGCCCGATCACCCAAACCCACCCGCACCCGAACCACCAACCGCCCCCACAAAAAACGAGCCCCCGGCGTAAGCCGGGGGACTCCCACAGATCATCAGATCCCAAGCCGACGGCACGCCCGACGATCTGCCGACCCGCTGCTGACTGGAGCTTCAACCAAAAACTGAACAAATCGAGTTTGATCCGCAACGCCAGTTGATATCATGGAAATGCGGTAAGCCGCGGGAGGCGCTATGAGCGATGGGCGAAGGGATCGGGAAGCCAAGCTGCCGACGGAAGAAGAATTGTCGGAGTTACCGCGATGGGCGCGTGTGGCATACGCTGCGCGGTGCGCCCGGCGGGTGCGCCCGCTGTTCAAGCACTTCTGGCCAGAGGCTCCGGAGGAGCACATCGAAGCGGTAGACAACGCGTGTAGGCTTTCAGCGGCTTCAGCGGCATACCCCGCCGCTGTCGCACGCGCTGCCGCTGCCGCACGCACCGCCGCCATCTTCACCGCCGCCTATGACGCCGCCAATCCCCGCTTCGTCGCCGCAGCAGCCGTCGCCCGCTCCGCCGTCGCCTACGCTGCCGCCTATGCCGCCGCCGATGCCCGCTCTGCAGCCGCTGCCGCCACTGCCGCCCGCTCAGTTACTGACGCCTACGCCTTTGCCTACGCCCTAACTGAAGCCGCGTACGCATCCTCAGCCAGCGACGCAGCCGCCCGTAGAGATTTTAATTTGTTACACAAGCTTGCCCAAGGCGCAGCGAGCGCTGATTGGGGAGAACGTACACCTTGGACTGACGAAACACCGGTGGACCCGGACCTCCTCGGTCCGCTCTGGCCGTTCGGCGAGCCGGAGGGATGGCCGGAGGAGGCTAGAGAGCCACGAGCCGGCGACCGACGCATCCGAATCAAGCTGACCGCGCCTCCGCATGTTTCGGATGAAGAGTCCGCTGCTGCGATGGCTGAACTCGTGCGTCGCATGGACGACTTGCAACGGGCGATGGGCGGCAGCGGGCTCATCATCGACGATGAGGCCAACGCCTTCGATGAACGTCTCGTGCTCCAGCCATCCGGGGGTGGGGCATGAGCGAGCAATATTCCCGCGACAACACCAAGCGTGAGACAATCCGTAAAAGCACCGAAATCGAGCTAGGCACAAAGCCAGATGAGCCGATTGGGTTATTGTCTGCAATCTGTGCACTGGTTCAGAAGGTGTTTCACTTCAAGTACAAGCGTGAACACGTGCACGAGATCGAACACATCGATCGGGAAGAAGCTTCCTCGTCGATCCGGTCTGAGCAGCGGGAACAGTTGACGAAAGATCGTACACGTGCCACTTTGGCTGACAACCAGCGAATTCACGACGCCAAGCGACTCGCGGCTGGGGGTGCCGAGTTGAAGCCGCAACCCGCTTCACCTGAGGAGCAGGCGAAGGCCGCTGCCGAGCTTGAAGCGTACATTCTTGAGCTTCGCGCAAAAGGCTACACGGTCGAAGCGCCGGACGATCGCCCGCCCGGGACAGATCCGGACGAGCCGCGACCGTGAGGGAGTGGTCGGGTTCTTGATGACGTGAGCCATCGAAATCGGCGGACGCCCGACCCGGAAAAGGCCCGCGGCGGGCCGTTTCCGGGGCACCGGACAGGGGTGCGCTACTTCGTCCCCGCCAGCTTGCGCACTGTGAAATCGAACCCGCGCGTCATGCTCGCTTTGATGCCGTAGACGATCGCCAGGTGGGCCACCGCGCCGATCGCGACGCCGACGGCGAGCCCGACGCGGGCTGAGCTGAGCCCGCCGCTGGCGGTGACTGTGCTGGTCATCGCGTCGGCGGGGTTGAGGATCGCGAACAGCACGCCGGCGGGGCTGAGCCCGGCGAGCACGGGGCCGAGCGTCGTCATATCCGCCCCCGCGCGCACGGCACACAGCCCGGCGAGCCCGGCGAGCACGCCGACGACGCCGACGGTCGCCATCACCGCGCCGATGGTCCCCTTGCTGCGCACCGACGTCTGCAGCCCCACCATCACGCACGCCGCGATGAACGGGAGCACGCTCCCCGCGGCGAGCAGCGCGCCCTCGGGCAGGATCGCGGGGACGTCGATCGTCCGCCCCTGCGCGCCGAAGCCCGGCAGGTGCATCGGCGTCGTCGCGTCGCGCCCGAACGACTCGGCTAGCAGCACGTACACGCCCGCGACTAGCAGCGTCCCCAGCGGCACCGCGAGCATCGGGAGCAGATACGTCACCAGCCCGCGGAGCTTGCCGCCGAGGTACGCCTGAGGCGTGATCGGCGTGGTGAGCAGGAGATCCAGCGTGCCGTCCTCGCGCTCGCGGCTCACGGCTGTCGCCGCGTTGTTGATCGCGACCAGCGCGATCACGCCGACCTCGCCCAGCACGGTTGCCGCGATGACCAGTCGGAACGTCTCGGTCCCGAAGATTCCGCCGTGGTACGCCGCGACGATCCCGACGCCGAGCAGCGCGCCCGCGCCGATGAACGACCATCGCGCGAGGATGCGCGGCATCGTCGCCTGACGGGCCGCGGCTTCACGCCACGCGATCGGGTTGTGCCAGACCGTGCGAGGCTCGCGGTGCTCACTCCCCGCGGCGCCGAGCCCGAGGATCCTGCGGTACCAGGGCGCGCGCCCGGCGTTGTTCGCCGAGCTGAACTGCTGCAAGCCGCCCGTGCGCACGGTCAGCGTGCTCGCGGTCATCAGCAGCAGCGAGCCGACGGTGCTGATGATCGCGTAGGTGAGCACGGGTTTGGCGAGGAACCACCCGGCGAGCCCGGTCGTGCCCTCCGGCGCCCGCGGGTAGGCGGCCGGCGCGAGCAGGGCGTGCAGCGCGAGGAAGGGGTTGATCGCGGTCATCCACGTCACCCCGCCGCCGCCCGCGCCGACGCCGGCGTTGCGCATCGCCGCGTCCACGCCGCCGGTGATCGCGAGATAGCTCACCACCGCAACGTAGAACGTGAACACCGCCCGCTTGCCCGCGAGTCGGCTCACCGACAGCGCAATCGCCACTGTGCCGACGACCAATGCCGCACACGCCGCGATGAGGTAACTCGCCAGGATCGACCGCCCCGGCACGCCACCGAAGTACTGCGTGATCGCAAACAGCGGCAGGCTCGCCAGCAGCAGAGCGAGAATAAAGAACAAGCGACCGAACAGGTTGCCCAGCACGATCTGCGGGCCCGACAGCGGCGTCGTCAGCAGGATGTCCCACGTGCGCGGGTCGGCCTCCTGACTGATCGCCCCGGCCATGAAGACCGGCGCGAGGATGCAGATCAGCCCGACCTGCAGGTACGCGACATAGGTAAAGCTCTGCGCCCCAGCCCGCGCGAGCTGGCGATAGTCCAACGTGTCCCCCTGAGCGTTGAGCAGCAGCGCCCAGAGCAGGACGATGATGAGTGCCGCGAGATACAGGCTGCGCACCAACAGGTGCTTCCGCCGACGCGAGGCGTTCTCAACAATGCGAACCGCGATGGGATTGGTGGGCCCGAGCGCGAGCAACCACCGAAGAAACGTCGGCATGGGCAGAGTGTACGGACCAAAGAGCTCGCAGCGAAGAGCTCAAAACTCAGATCAGACTTCCGAACCCAAATTCCGATCCGCTGCTCCGAGCTCTGAGCTCCGAGTTCTCCCCTCCCTCCCCCCTAGTGCCTCATGCCCAATGCCTAGTGCCTTCCTCACCGCATCACCTCATCCATCTGCCGCCGCTCGCTTGCGCCAGCCCCATCTTCCGGGATGGCGTCCAGCAAGTCCTCGATGATCTTGTCCACCGTCACCTGGTCCGCCTCGGCGTTGAAGTTGGTCAGCAGGCGATGGCGCAGCACCGGCTTGGCGACCTGGCGCACGTGGTCCGGCGTGACGTGGTGCGACCCGCTCAGGATCGCCTTCGCCTTCGCCGCCAGGATCAGGTTCTCGCTCCCGCGCGGGCCCGCGCCCCAGGAGACGTAATCCTGCACCATCCGCGGGCGATCCGCCCCGCCGTCCATCGGCTCGTTGACGCGCGTCGCCCGCACCAGGCGCAGCGCGTACCGGATCACGTGGTCCGCCACCGGCGTCTGACGTACCAGCGACTGCACGCGCCGGATGTCCTCGTTGTGCAAGACCGCCTGCACATCGGCCGTCCCGCCGCCCGTCGAGCGGCGCACGATCTCCAGTTCCTCATCCGCCTGCGGGTACTCGATCTGGATTTGGAACATGAACCGGTCGAGCTGCGCTTCAGGCAGCGGGTACGTCCCCTCCTGCTCGATCGGGTTCTGCGTCGCGAGCACAAAGAACGGCTCCGGCAGCGCGTGACGAGCACCGCCGGCCGTCACGTGACGCTCCTGCATCGCCTCCAGCAACGCCGCCTGCGTCTTCGGCGGCGTCCGGTTGATCTCGTCGGCCAGGATCACGTTCGCGAACACCGGGCCCTTCACAAACCGAAGCTCGCGGTGACCCGTCGACTTGTTCTCCTCGATCACCTCCGTACCGGTGATATCACTCGGCATCAGGTCCGGCGTGAACTGGATCCGGCTGAACCCCAGGCTCAGCGTCCGCGCGATCGTCGAGATCAAGAGCGTCTTCGCCAGCCCCGGCACGCCCACCACCACCGCGTGACCCCGGCAGAAGATGCTCATCAGCATCTGGTCCACCACCGCGTCCTGACCCACGATGACCTTGTGGATCTCCCCCTTCAGCTTCCGGTACGCCCCGGTCACCTCGGCGATCGCCGCCTCGGGGGCGACCGCCTCACCGGCTCGGGACGCGGACGGGCTGAACTCCGACGGGCTCTGGTCCTGCATATCGATCGCCTCCGTGCTGCGATGCCTTCCCTGCTCAAGCGGATGGTACCGATCGCCACCCCACCCGGCGGCACCCCCCATCCATCACCACCCGCACCCCAAAACCCGCCCAAGCCTGCCGTCCTGGCAGGGCGGACCCGACCATCACCCATTCCGGCGGCATCATCCCCGCACGAAACCCCCCGCACAAGCTCAAAAACACGCTTCCCGAGGGGAAAGACCGGCTTTCGGCGATTGGCGCGCGGTTCGCCGCCGATATCGAGGTCGGCTGCGCCGCTCGCGAGCGTCGGAGCGGATGATCATCGACGGAAACACCCCGAAACCGGGTGATGCTTGGTGTGTGCTGGTGATGGGTGTTCGGTCGATGGCGTCTGGTTCGGCGTGAGGTGAGGGGCGGGGTACAGTCCGATGCGGGTCGGGGCCGATGGCATCCCGACTCGGAATGAGTGCGAATGTTCGCGGGTTGGACTCCGACACCCCGCGACGGAGGAACGGCGATGTTCGAACGCTTCACGGACCGTGCCCGCAAAGTGATGGCCCTGGCCAACCAGGAGGCCCAGCGCTTCAACCACGAATACATCGGGACCGAGCACATCCTGCTCGGGCTCGTCAAAGAAGGCTCCGGCGTCGGGGCCAACGTCCTCAAGAACCTCGACGTGGATCTCCGCAAGGTCCGCCTCGAAGTCGAAAAGCTCGTCAAGGCCGGGCCCGAGATGGTCACCATGGGCAAGCTGCCCCAGACCCCCCGCGCCAAGAAGGTCATCGAGTACGCGATCGAAGAGGCCCGCAACCTCAACCACAACTACGTCGGCACCGAGCACCTGCTCCTCGGGCTCCTCCGCGAGCACGACGGCGTCGCCGCGCAGGTCCTCATGAACCTCAACCTCAAGCTCGAAGAGGTCCGCGAGGAAGTCCTCAACCTCCTCGGCGCGGGCGCGGAAGGCGAGACCAGCGAGTCCGCCGGCATCGGCGGCCCCGCCGCCGGCGCGGGCGCCGAAGGACGCGGCGGACGCAAGCGCAGCGCCACCCCCGCCCTCGACAGCTTCGGGCGCGATCTCACCGAACTCGCCAAGGAAGAAGGGCTCGACCCCGTCATCGGGCGTGCCCGCGAGATCGAGCGCGTCGTCCAGGTCCTCTGCCGGCGCACCAAGAACAACCCCGTCCTGCTCGGCGAAGCCGGCGTCGGCAAGACGGCGATCGTCGAGGGCCTCGCCCAGCGCATCATCGCGCAGGACGTGCCCGACATCCTCCACGAGAAGCGCCTGGTCGTGCTCGACCTGGCGATGATGGTCGCCGGCACCAAGTACCGCGGGCAGTTCGAAGAGCGCATCAAGGCCGTCATGAACGAGGTGCGCAAGGCGAAGAACGTCATCCTGTTCATCGACGAGCTGCACACCCTCGTCGGCGCCGGCGGCGCCGAGGGCGCGATCGACGCGAGCAACGTCCTCAAGCCCGCGCTCGCCCGCGGCGAGATCCAGTGCATCGGCGCGACGACCTTCGACGAATACCGCAAGTACATCGAGAAGGACGCGGCCCTCGCCCGGCGCTTCCAGTCCATCCCCGTCGATCCCCCGAACGACGAGCAGGCGATCGAGATCCTCAAGGGCCTGCGCGATCGCTACGAAAGCCACCACCGCGTGCAGATCACCGACGCCGCCGTGCGTGCGGCCGTCGAGCTCAGCGGCCGCTACATCACCGGGCGCGTCCAGCCGGACAAGTCGATCGACGTGATCGACGAAGCCGGCGCTCGCGTGCGGATCAAGAGCATGACCAAGCCGCCGGATCTGGCGGAGATCGAAGCCGAGATCGAGCGTCTGACCGTCGCGAAGGACGAAGCGGTCAAGGGCGCGGACTACGAGAAAGCCGCCGAGCTGCGCGACAAGGCCGAGCAGCTCAAGAAGAAGAAGGAAGAGACCCAGCAGGCGTGGCGCGCCAAGTCGATGGAAGTCGACGGCGTCGTCGACGAGGACGTCATCGCCGAGGTCGTCAGCAGCATGACCGGCGTGCCGCTGCAGCGTCTGGAGAAGGAGGAGGCCCAGCGCCTGCTCCAGCTCGAGGGCGAGCTGCACAAGAAGGTCATCAGCCAGGACGAGGCGATCAAGGCGATCAGCAAGGCCATCCGGCGCGCCCGCGCCGGGCTGAAGGATCCCAAGCGCCCGATGGGCTCGTTCATCTTCGTCGGGCCCAGCGGCGTCGGCAAGACGCTGCTCAGCAAGGCGCTCGCCGAGTTCATGTTCGGCGACGAGGAAGCCCTCGTCCACCTGGACATGAGCGAGTACATGGAGAAGCACAACGTCTCCCGCCTTGTCGGCGCCCCTCCCGGGTACGTCGGCTATGAAGAAGGCGGGCAGCTCACCGAGGCGATCCGCCGGCGCCCGTACTCGGTCGTCCTGCTCGACGAGGTCGAGAAGGCCCACCCGGACGTCTTCAACATGCTCCTCCAGATCATGGAGGAAGGTCGCCTCACCGACAGCTTCGGGCGCAACGTCGACTTCCGCAACGTCGTGCTCATCATGACCAGCAACATCGGCGCCGACTTGATCAAGGGCGGCGGCGGGTTCGGCTTCGCCAAGCGCACGGCCGAGGTCGATTACGACAACATCAAGGGCGTCTTGATGAAGGAGATCGAGCGGTTCTTCCGCCCGGAGTTCATCAACCGTCTGGATGACACCATCGTCTTCAAGCCGCTGACGCGGGAGGACCTGGTCGAGATCGTCGAGTACGAGACCGCCAAGGTCGCCAAGCGCGTGAAGCAGCAGGGCTTCGTGGTCGCGCTGGATCAAGCCGCCAAGGACTTCCTGATCGAGAAGGGCTACAACCCGGACTTCGGCGCTCGCCCGCTCCGCCGAGCCATCGGCAGTTACATCGAGGACCCGCTCAGCGAGATGCTTCTCTCGGGCGAGCTCCACGGCAAGAACACGATCGGGATCACCCGCATCGCCGAGGAAGAAAAGCTCACCTTCCACGCGAGCCACGAGCCCGAGAACGACCCCTCGGCCCCGAAGAAGGACGACAACGCTGACCAGCCCGCCGAAGCCACTGCCAAGAGCACCTGAGCCTTCCCTCCCACTTCCAACCCGTCTCCAACCGGAGACGCAACCCGCATGAACCCCTCGACACGCCCCGGGCCCTGCCCGGGGCGTGTTCTTGCGCCACCACCTGCCCAGTTGAAGCCCGCACCGAATGTGAAACTGGGCAAACTGACCCCGCCAAAGTCGCACGCCCCACGGGATCGGATCGAAAGTTCGGGAATTTCCTTGCGGCATTTACCGCGGTCGCATAAGCTCCAAGCAGAGACAAGATCTGGCCGCCGCGGAGGTGAGAGCCCGCGGGATGCACGCGCCAGGGAAGAGGAGGAGCCGCGTGCCCCAGGCATGCGGGCAGGTTGCCCATTTTGGGCATGGCCCAAGCCAACGGGGCCTCCCGACATACACGCCAATGCATCGTGAGCGTTCACGTCCGTTGTGATCGTGCCGCCAGGCCTCTCGCCGGCTGCCCGTTCTGCGGAGCGTTTGAAACGTGAATCGGTTTGAGGCGAGGGTGTCAACGGGGCGGCGTGTCGGCTCGGGGATGGGCCGGTGCTTCCTGAGGTGTCTCAGGCTTTCGGTCGGTTTCAAGCCGATCGGGGCCGACTTGTCGCGCGGACGAGGCGTGCACTGCGTCCCGAACGACGCGGCGGGGATGGTGTTGGGGTCGCGGGTCGGCGTGTGCCCGGCTCGCGCGGTTCCGGTCGTCGGGCTGGGTGTGGAGAGCGCCCGTCCCGTCGAGTTTCAAGCCCGTTGCCCGCTCGTGCGGGGGTCGGGCGCACGTGGTTTGTGTAGAAGAAGAGGAGACATGACATGCGTTTGCGCACTCTGATCGCGGCGGCCGGCGTGGCCGCCATCGCCGGCTCGGCTTCGGCCTTTACGTTCAGCCCCTTCAACGGGGCGACCATCACCGACGCCACCTGGCAGAACTTCCAGCTCGATGACAGCCTCGTCCCCGCCGGCGTCTACACCGGCTTCAGCCTCACCGTCGACTGGACCAGCGACATCCAGGGCTCGAGCTTCAGCGACACGTGGTCCAGCGAAGCCCGCGTCGCCTTCGCCAACAACGCCGCGGCGAACACCGCCGTCACCAACCCCGCCTACCCGGGCGGCACGACCGTCTACCGCGTCGTGACCTCGCCCCAGTCCGGGCAGGCTTCTAACTCCTTCAACACCACCCTCACCTTCACCGGCGCCTTCGGCAACAACTACTCCGGCGGCGACCTCTGGTTCAACTTCCGCCAGACCTTCAACGGCACCAACGTCATCAACTGGAACAACATCTCCATCACCCTCATTCTCGGGCAGAACTACACCCCCGGCGCCCCCGCCGCCGTCCAGCCCTCGGCGATCGATCTCGGCGTCCTCGGCGGCCCCGGCAACTACATCATCGACTCCCTCGGCAGCAACTTCGACACCGAGCTCGGCCTCTATGACCAGGCCGGCAACCTCATCAGCAACAACGACGACTTCGGCGGGCTCCAGTCCCTCATCAACGTCTCCGCCGACACCGCCTTCCTCGGGCTCAACCCCGGCGAGTACTTCATCGCCCTCGGCGGGTTCAACACCGCCTATGGCGCCACCGACTTCGCCGTCACCGCGGGCACCGCGGCCGGCGACTGGGATCTCTCCGTCAACGGGCAGCTCCTCGAGAGCGGCGCCCTCGCCTCGGGCGAGATCCAGTGGTTCAAGTTCACCGTCGTCCCCGCCCCGGGCGCTCTGGCGCTGCTGGGCCTCGGCGGGCTCGCCGCCGCCCGTCGCCGTCGCTGATCCGCGACCGTGACCCAACGTGAACACCCACAGGGGCCCGTGCATCGCGCGGGCCCCTGTGCTTTTTCCAGAATCTCCAGATTCACGTGCCGACCGATCATCTGCCCTGTTCATGGGGCTTCTTGTCGTGCAAAGGCG
>Ga0213835_100607_pt1 | contig 30971 bp, 22 predicted proteins | sample SWPATP01_FD_160576 | JGI IMG/M metagenome (GOLD analysis project Ga0213835, IMG submission 160576) | Coastal seawater microbial communities from Marineland, Florida, United States - SWPA TP0 #1 | ecosystem: Environmental > Aquatic > Marine > Coastal | place: USA: Florida | collected 2016-08-05 | reverse complement strand
AAGCGATCGCTGGAGTTAATTAGACTTAGCAGCAGTCAAGCTGATCAACCCGCCCCCGAAACCAAGCGATCGCTGGAGTTAATTAGACTTAGCAGCAGTCAAGCTGATCAACCCGCCCCCGAAACCAAGCGATCGCTGGAGTTAATTAGACTTAGCAGCAGTCAAGCTGATCAACCCGCCCCAGAAACCAAGCGATCGCTGGAGTTAATTAGACTTAGCAGCAGTCAAGCTGATCAACCCGCCCCAGAAACCAAGCGATCGCTGGAGTTAATTAGACTTAGCAGCAGTCAAGCTGATCAACCCGCCGCCGAAACCAAGCGATCGCACCTCGAATTTCCTCACTTGGTCTTTTTCGCCTCCAACAGTTTTTTGAATACCAAAGTTACGAAGGACAAACTTCCCAAAACTACGGCCGCCGAATAGGATGCAGTAGTCTGATATTGAACGTGCATTTCCTCGACAAATAGGGGCAAAGTCTGAGTTTTGCCGATAATATTTCCCGAAACTACCGCCACCGCGCCAAACTCTCCCATAGACCTGGCATTAGTGAGAAGAATGCCATATAATAAACTCCAGCGAATAGAAGGTAAAGTCACTCGCCAGAAGGTTTGCCAATCATTGGCTCCCATAGTTTTAGCGGCTTCTTCTTGTTCTGTGCCAATTTCTTCTAAGGCTGGGAGAACTTCCCGCGCGACAAAAGGCATACAGACAAAAGCGCTGGCTAAAACCATACCGGGGAAGGCAAATAATATTCTGATATTAGCAGACTCTAAGGCAGGACCAAACCAACCCTGTCGTCCGTAGAGTAATACTAGCATTAATCCGACTACTACGGGGGAAATAGAAAAGGGGAGGTCTATGATACTTAATAATAGTGTTCTTCCGGGGAATTGATGACGAGCGATCGCCAAAGCGGTCACAATTCCAAATATCACACTAACTGGTACTACAATAGCATCAATCATGAGGCTTAATTTGGCAGCGTGCAGAAATTCCGGTGAGGTCACAGCACGGGAAAAACCACTCCAGCCGTTTCTAAATGCACCCACAAAAATATTAGCAGCAGGCACAAATAAGACTAACCCGACAAACAGAATGACAGCGACCACTAAAGCCACCTCAAAATTGCTCACCTGGGTTTGAGAGTTTTGGGCGGGTTGGATTAATTTTTTGGGATGCAAATATCCGATATTTTTAGGGTTCATATATCATCCTTATTAAAATGAATTATTATCGAGAAATTTTACGGTCTTTGGTTAATGCGATTACCCCAACTTTGCAGACAGTTGATGATTAATAAGGATCCTAAAGAAACCAGTAACATAACGGTACCAATAACGGCAGCCCCGGCATAGTCAAACTGTTCGAGACGTTGGAAAATCAGCACGGGAGCAATCAAATCCTGAAAGGGTATATTACCAGCGATAATGACAATAGAACCATACTCTCCGACAGCCCGAGAAAATCCCAAAGCGACCCCGGTTAAAATAGCGGGAATTAAGGGAGGTAATATAACTCGGCGAAAGGTTTGCCAACGGGAAGCACCCATGCACCAAGCGACTTCTTCGAGTTCGGGTTCCAATTCCTGAAGGACGGGTTGGACAGTTCGGACGACAAAAGGAAGAGAAATAAACACCATGGCTAAACCGACCCCTAGACGGGTAAAAGCAATTTTAATACCCAGGGGAGCTAATAAACTTCCGAGCCATCCATTTTCAGCGTATACGGTAGCAAGGGTGAGTCCCGCAACGGCTGTGGGTAGGGCAAAAGGTAAATCTATGGCACCATCAATTATTTCTTTTCCGGGGAAACGATAGCGCACTAAAACCCAGGCGACTGCGACTCCGGCTATACCATTAATAGAGGTGGCATAAATAGCGGTAAAAAATGTAACTCTGTAGGCAGATAAAGCGACGGGATGGGTAGTAATTCGCCATATTTCTGCCCAAGTAAGATTGGCGGTAAATGAAATTAGGGCAAGAATGGGCAGTAACAGCATGATGCTGAGATAACCACCTATTCCCCACCAATACCAGGGAATTTTTGGTAAAAACCGGGTGAATGATGATAGAGATATTGATAAAGTTGTGACCATGATGGGTTGCGCCAATTAAAGGAAGTTGGAGAACAATTAAAATGGCTGGGCAACCTGATTAAAGCCTGTGAGAATTGAAACTAGCGACCGACTTGGGCTTGGATTTCATCGAACATAGCACCGTCAGCAAAAAATTGGTTTTGGACGGCATCCCATCCCCCTAAATCTTCTACTGTAAATAGATTGGAGATAGGAATAAAGCGATCGCTAAATTCCGCCTCAATTGTGGGGTCTACGGGACGAAAACCAGCCTGAGCAAATGCTCTTTGGGCTTGGGGAGTATATAGAAACTGCACAAAGGCTTCCGCAACTTCGCGGGTTCCGCGTCTGTCTACAGTGGCATCAACAACGGCAATGGGATTATCAATAGAAATATTAGTCTGGGGAACTACATAGGGCAAAGTTTGACCTTGCTGTTGAGCCAGTAGCACTTCATTTTCATAGTTAATTAAGGCATCCCCTTGTCCTTGTCGATAGAAAACTTCCGTAGCTTCTCGGGCATTTCTTGGCAAAACGGGAACGTTTCTAAAAACCTGTTGCACAAAGTCGAGGGCTTGGGCTTCGGTTTGACCTGTTTCGGTTTTAGCTCCCCACAGGACAAGGAAATTCCAACGAGCCCCCCCGGAGGTTTTAGGGTTGGCGGTGATGGTTTGAATATCATCGCGGGCTAGGTCTTGCCAGTCTTGGATATTTTTGGGGTTCCCAGGGCGGGTAATAATGGCGGCGACGGAACGGTGGACGATCGCATTATTGGGCGCTTCATTTTCCCATCCCGGTTCAATTAGTCCGGCTTCCTGAATGGCTTGGGTGTCCAGGGCTAAGGCGAGGGCTACGATATCAGCCTCTAAACCATCAATTACCGCCCTAGCTTGGGAACCGGAACCCCCATAACTTTGGCGAATACGGACATCTTGACCATGTTGGGCTTTCCACTCCTCGGCGAATTGGGGAATGATTTGTTCGTAGGCGGCTTGGGTGACGGCGTAGGAGACTAGGGTCAATTCTACGGAATCGCCGGCTGTATCCCCAGTGCCACAGCCAGCCATCACCCCACTGGCGCTAATTCCCACCATAAACAGGGAAAGGCGCTGTCGCCAAGGCTGGGAATTGAGATATCGGCTTGAGAGGTTGGCTTTCATACCTGTACATCCTTAATCTGAGGTTCCCAGATGGGAGCCTGATTGGGCTTTGATTGCCATCGTAGCACATTTTAATTATATGTCAAGTATAAATGAAATATAAATGTTTTGCGATACACTTGCAAAATAAATACAGGTGGGGTATTATGAAAGTGGAGAACAACTAAGTGGCAATGGCCAAGCCAGCAGAACCAGGGGCAATCAAGGAGATTGCGGAAGAACTGAGTCAAAACAACTATCTGTTTCGGGGTTTAGATGTGGCTGAACTGTCGGAGGTACTAGCCACCGGAGAAGTCACGCCCCAAAAACTGTACTCGGGTCGTTCGGTGTATACGGCCTTCCGTCCTGATACGTCGATCGCATCCCTTTATGTGGTCAGCAATGGTGGTCCGGTAATCCTGCGGAGTGCGCCCTTAGACCGAATCATTGCTATCACCTATCCGGGTAGTTGTTTTGGGATGCGAAATCTGGCTTTAGGCTATGGGAGAGTGTCGCGGTCTTTTCCGAGTTTGGTGGAGGCTTACAAAACCACTGATGCGATCGAGATTGACCTGGACATTATTAAAACCCTCCACGCTGAGAATGAAACATTCCGCGATCGCTACGATTATTTATTTGAACTGCGGGAAAAATTCCAATATCACCTACTTAACTGTAGTACCCATCCCCCCCAAGCGGTGGCGGCATTATTAAGGGGACTCATCTACCAAGAGCGATCGCTTTTGAATCAACCCCAAGCCGATGGTATTTATGTTTTTGACCTACCCATTGATATCATCGCCCACGTCGCCCAACTTAACCACCGCACCGTTGAACAAGTCTTAAAAGGGATGCGTAAACAAGGGCTTTTACTACCCCCTCAAAATGACGATTCCTCCGACGATATTGTGAGAGTGTGCGACCCCGAAGGACTCAAAGAAGTCTACAGCGCTACCCGTGACAAAGTATCTTGGTGGCCTCTGCGCTAAGGTCAAATTATCAACTGTCAATTATTAACCGAATTTTAGCCATGACTATTCAAGTAGAAAACCTGGTAAAACGCTTTGGCAATTTTGTAGCTTTAGACAACATAAATTTAACAGTTAAAACCGGGTCGCTGGTGGCTCTGTTGGGGCCGTCTGGTTCCGGTAAATCTACTTTACTTAGAGCGATCGCCGGATTAGAAGAACCCGACTATGGGCGGATTTATTTAGAAAATGGTGATGTTACGAATGCCCAAGTACAAGATAGACAAGTAGGGTTTGTGTTTCAACATTATGCCCTATTTAAACACATGACCGTGCGCCAAAATATCGCTTTTCCGATGGAAATTGCCCGCCGTCCTAAGCCTTATATTCGCCAGCGAGTTGCCGAATTATTGGATTTAATCAAATTAGAAGGATTAGGCGATCGCTATCCCGTGCAACTATCCGGCGGACAGCGCCAGCGCATAGCCCTCGCCCGTGCTTTAGCAGTAGAACCAAAAGTGCTATTATTAGATGAACCCTTTGGCGCTTTAGATGCCAATGTGCGGCAAGATTTAAGGTCTTGGTTGCGCCGCCTCCATGATGAAGTTCATGTCACCACCTTAATTGTCACCCATGACCGGGAAGAAGCCATGGAAATTGCCGATGAAATTGTAGTCATGAATGAGGGTAAGATAGAACAGGTCGGCACTCCCCAAGAGATTTACGATCGCCCTTCAACTCCCTTTGTAATGGGTTTCATTGGTCCGGTTAATCTGCTGCCAGAAAACAGCCTTAATAGTCCTTATCCTGTGTTTATCCGCCCGCACGATATCCGCATTAGTCATATAGCCAATCATCAAACTATCCCCGCAATAATTCAACGGATAGTATATAAAGGGTGGGATGTACAGGTAGCCCTATCTTTAAGAGATGGCACTCTAATTAATGCTCAATTAACCCGGGATGAATGGGATATTCTAGGTCTTGACATCCATCAAAAAGTCTACATTTTCTCAGATAAAGTTGTTGCCTTTGATGAAGCACTTCAAGCTGTTAGTTAGTCGTCAATCAACTCATCATTCTCAGGAGATAAAAAGCACGGTCTTAAATTCTTCTCGAGTCCGGGATCATCTCGCCAATGAGCGCACCTATCTAGCTTGGGTGCGAACCTCTCTAGGATTAGTCGGCATTGGACTTCTGATAGCTCGTCTATGTTATCTTCTCCCAGATATTTCTGCTAAAAATAATCAGATTTTGTTCCTGAGTTTAGGGTCCTTATGTTTAGGAATATTAACTATCGTGATGTCTACACATCAATACTTTTTAGTACGACAAAAAATTGATGGTCAAACCTATGAACCAACCGGAGGGTGGATTGTGGTTTTCAGCTCCGCTTTATTGGTACTAGCGATAATCCTAGTTTATGGAATCTTAAATATCACTGATATTTAGGATTAATCTCAATAGCCCAGAATTATTTTCATTATCTCTTGATAGACCATCAACATGAGCGATTTAACACACCGAATTAGCCAACAAGAAATCAGCCAAATTCCACAAAATGCTGCTAGTAGGTCTTTTAATCGGCGAGATTTGCTACCTGAAGAAAGTCAGTTTTTTTGGTTAATTAAAAAAGGAGTTGTCCGAAGTATAGCTTATACAGAAGACAATACAGTTGTCTGCACCGGAATTTGGTTAGTTGATGATATTGTGGGTAAACCTTTATCGCGAACTTCACCCTATATTATAGAAGCATTAACCCCAGTTAAAGTGATAGCAATTCCCACAAGTTATTGGCAACCTTCCTCTGAATTAATTTTCAACTACTGGCAAAATACCGAGACTTTACTGATGGCTCGTGCCAATCACAGCGCTTGGTTTATTTTGCTGAATGTTCTCAACTGGTTATCTCAGCGTTTTGGTAATCGTACCAGTGAGGGATATTTAATTGATGTGAGGTTGACACATCAAGATTTAGCCGAATTATGCGGATTGACTCGAGTCACAATTACTCGTTTACTCAAACAATTTGAATCGGAAGGATTAATTTATAGAAATTCTAGTAGAATTATCCTCAACGATGAGTACAGCACTTGGTACTATCAAATTTGATGGGTATAACCTCAAGTTGGGTTGAAGATTTGATCTAAGCACTTTATTTCAAGAAGAAGAGTTTTTGATACTACCTCCCCTCCCAATTCTCGGAGAGGGAGATTTTTTCCTGAGCAGAAGTTGACTCCCCTCGGCAGCGAGTAGCTGAAACCCTTTGATAGCAAAGAATCTAGCAGTTACACAAGCGATCGCCTCTAAAATCAAAAAAAATTATAAATGTATTGCAAATGTTTTTGAGTTCATGTATATTATAGTTACGGATTGAAAAGCAAGTTGTCGCCCTATTAGACCGGGCACAACATCAGTCCCGAAATACATAACCAGGAGTCTTAAATATGGTGAAATGGTTTTCAGATAACAGTCTCGCCATCGGTAGGACTCCCCTAGTCCGTTTAAATCGCGTGGTTGGTGATAGTAGCGCGACTGTTCTGGCTAAAATTGAAGGTCGTAATCCAGCCTATTCGGTTAAATGCCGTATTGGTGCGGCGATGATTTGGGATGCAGAACAACGAGGCTTATTAGGACCCGGTAAAGAAATAGTTGAACCCACCAGTGGTAATACAGGAATTGCCTTAGCCTTTGTAGCTGCTGCCAAAGGCATTCCCCTCACTTTAACCATGCCTGAAACGATGAGTTTGGAACGACGGAAACTGTTGCGGGCTTATGGAGCAAATCTAATTTTAACCGAAGGCTCAAAAGGCATGGTAGGCGCAGTAGCAAAAGCTGAGGAAATTGCAACTTCTAATCCCGATCGCTATGTTTTATTGCAACAGTTTCGTAACCCAGCAAATCCCCATATCCATGAGCAGACCACCGGGCCAGAAATCTGGGAAGAAACCGAAGGAGCGATCGATATTTTGGTTTCAGGAGTGGGTACAGGCGGAACAATTACCGGAGTATCCCGATATATTAAACACACTCAAGGTAAAGCCATATTATCAGTGGCAGTAGAACCCGAAGCCAGTCCAGTTATATCCCAAACCATTGCCGGAGATCCCGTGAAATCAGGCCCCCATAAAATCCAGGGCATTGGTGCAGGCTTTGTCCCAGAAGTGCTGGATTTATCAATAGTTGATGCCGTAGAAACTGTCACAAATGAAGAAGCAATTTTCTACGCTCAACGGTTAGCTAAAGAAGAAGGAATTCTATCAGGTATTTCCTGCGGAGCGGCAACAGCAGTGGCAGTCAGACTAGCCCATAGACCAGAAAATCAGAACAAAACTATTGTGGTTATTTTGCCAGATTCTGGTGAACGTTATCTCAGTTCTATTCTTTTTCAAGGAGTATTTAACGAGCAAGGTTTAGCCGTTTAATTGTGCCTTAGATATCCCAATATTTCCCCGGTATTAGTTGATAGTAAACTATGACCAATGATAGCTATATTGCCCTAACTTATAGCCCCGTTAGCAAAACCCAATGGGATATTGAGTCTGTGATTACAGCTTTATCCCAGCCTCGCAAGCAGGCTTTTAGGAGTTGTTCACAAGAGCGCAATTATGTTCCATTGCCATCCCGTAAGATCTTATGTAAGATGGTCGATAAACTCAGAGGTGCTTTATTTCCTTTCCACTTTGGTAATCCCGATCTCCGAGAAACTTCTACCCATTATTTTATAGGTCATACCCTTAATGAAGCTCTGCAATTACTCGAACATCAAATCCAACGAGAGCAGTCGTTGATTGCTTCAGAAAATCAGGTAGAAGAATCTAAAATCAAGGAAAAAGCTAGGTCAATCGTGCAAGATTTTGCTGAACAATTACCTGAAATAAAAAACCTGCTAGAAAGTGATGTTTGTGCGGCTTATGATGGCGATCCATCAGCTAAAAATTTAGACGAGGTACTGTTTTGCTATCCTGGGATTACGGCAATTACTTACCATCGAATTGCTCATGCTTTGTATTGTCTTGAATCGCCTTTATTAGCTAGAATTATTGCTGAAATAGGTCATTCGGAAACGGGAATAGATATTCATCCTGGGGCTACTATTGGCAATAGTTTCTTTATCGATCACGGTACAGGAGTAGTAATTGGTGAAACGACTATAATTGGCGATCGCGTCAGGATTTATCAAGCCGTTACTTTGGGGGCAAAAAGTTTTCCTCGCGACGAATCTGGCAGTTTAATCAAAGGTAATCCCCGTCATCCAATTATCGAGGACGATGTAGTGATTTATTCCGGGGCAACAATTCTCGGTCGAGTCACCATAGGTCAACGAGCAACCATAGGTGGCAATGTTTGGCTAACCCGTAGTGTACCAGCCGGAGCTTTTGTCTCCCAAGCTCAAGTACGGGAGGAAATTTTTGATGCAGGGGCAGGCATTTAACTTCCCTCTCTAATTCCCAGCCAGATCATATAGCTATAAAGAGGAAATAAGATATCCCCGCCTATCAACCCGCTGATAAATCACTGCCCAAAGAAAAGCGAAATCTTCAGGTTTTTATTTAGATCCGAAGACAGCAGAAACCCAGTTTATGGAAAATAAGCGACAGTGATTTTAGCGATAGATTTTAACCTCATTCCTTGAATAAATCGGAGTTACAATAGATGACTAGCACCAATAACCCTGAACTGCAATTAGCGGTTAATGATGTGGCAGCGCGTCAGTTGGCTAATGCCACAAAAACCGTTCCTCAATTAGACACAATTAGTCCCCGTTGGTTTGTGCGTCTGCTGCACTGGACACCTGTTGAAGCCGGGATCTATCGTCTCAACAAAGTCAAAAATCCTTCTCAAGTCGAAGTGGCTTGCTCAGAACGAGATGAGCGAGAGTTACCTGAAACCTTTGTGGATTATCAAGAACAGCCGCGAGAATATTTTCTCAGCGCTGTTAATACGGTTGTGGATGTTCACACTCGTGTTTCTGATCTTTATAGCAGTCCCCACGATCAGATTCATGAACAGTTGCGCTTGACGATTGAAATTTTGAAAGAACGTCAAGAAAGTGAACTGATTAATAATCCTGAATACGGGTTGCTCAATAACATTGTTGACAGTCAAAAAGTACAGCCCCGAGGTCTGGCTCCTACTCCAGACGATCTTGATGAGTTATTGGCGAAAGTTTGGAAAGAACCCGCCTTTTTCCTGGCTCATCCTAAAGCGATCGCTGCCTTTGGTCGGGAAGCCACCCGCCGTGGCGTTCCCCCTGCTACCATTTCTTTATTTGGTTCTCAATTCATCACCTGGCGCGGAGTGCCCTTAATTCCTTCCGATAAACTCGCGGTGAATAATGAGGGCAAAACCAATATTTTACTGCTGCGGGTCGGCGACAGTCGTCAAGGGGTAGTTGGTTTGTATCAACCGAATTTGCCCGGTCAACAGGGACCCGGACTGTCCGTGCGCTTTATGGGAATTAGCCGCAAAGCGATCGCCTCTTATCTCGTCTCCCTGTACTGCTCTTTAGCCGTCCTGACCGACGATGCGGCTGCCGTTCTTCAGAACGTTGATGTCAACCAGTACCACACCTACTAATGACTACCCCCAAACTTTACCCGGAAAATTCCCTGACAGAAGGGCAGGCGAAACCCAACCCTAGTCCCTCTGTCACTGATTTGGGGGGAGATGGCATCAACCCCTTATTTAAAGCGGACACCTTCGATCAACTGGCGAATGCTTTTATTCAAGAAGTGAAGCGCAGCGGCATTGATGTGCCATTACCCGACTCCCTAAATATCCCTCAATCGGCTCAGGATATTAGTAGTCCGGGCTCCAATATTCATCAACAAAATCTCGATGGGAAATCACTGCCAGTATCCACACCTCACTTACCTGTTGGGGAGCCGCAATTCTATTTTAGCGATCCCGGTGTTGATCTGCCCCACCCCCCCCATTCCGTAGCGGAAGTAGGAGCCGGTGCATCCCATATTCCCAAAGAAATTCCCCAGGCGATCGCGACTCCCGCAACTCCTACAGTTCCGAATCTATCCTTAGCATCGGTTCCCACACCATCTATCCCAACTGTCACCCCCAACTTCTATTTTTTAGAACATTTAAGTCAAAGGGTAGAAAGACAAAAACCAGATCAAAGCATCCCTAAAACTGTTGAGGATTATTCCCCACAGAATTACAGGCAAAATGCACCGATTGACCCATTTTTTGTGCCTCTGGCGGCGGTGACAAAACAGGATATTTTCGATGTCGAAACCATCCGCCGTGATTTTCCCATTTTGCAAGAAAAAGTTAACGGCAAACCCCTGATCTGGTTTGATAATGCGGCAACGACTCAAAAACCTCAAGCCGTCATCGATCGCCTAGTTCATTATTACTCCCATGAAAACTCCAACATTCACCGCGCCGCCCATGAATTAGCAGCCCGGTCAACAGATGCCTACGAAGCCGCCAGAGAGACAGTTCGTCATTTTATCAATGCCTCCTCCGTCAACGAAATCATCTTTGTACGAGGAACCACAGAAGCCATAAACTTAGTGGCGAAAAGTTGGGGAGAACAAAACATCAAAGCTGGGGATGAGATTGTTCTAACTCATTTAGAACACCATGCTAATATTGTGCCTTGGCAACAGTTAGCAACTCGGACCGGAGCAAAGTTGCGGATTGCCCCCGTAGACGATCGCGGACAAATTTTGTTGGAAGAGTATCAACAACTGCTCAATCCTCGGACAAAATTGGTAGCTTTTTCCCAAGTTTCTAATGCTTTGGGAACCATTACTCCGGCGGCAAAAATGATTGCCCTGGCTCACCAAGTTGGTGCCAAAGTGTTATTAGATGGCGCTCAGTCCGTGTCTCATATTCCTGTTGATGTGCAACAACTCGGTTGCGACTGGTTTGTTTTTTCCGGTCATAAAATCTTCGGACCCACTGGCATTGGGGTGGTTTATGGTCAAGAAGACCTATTAAACGCCAGTCCCCCCTGGCAGGGTGGCGGCAATATGATTGTTGATGTCACTTTCGAGCGCACTGTTTATCAAAATAGTCCAGCCCGATTTGAAGCGGGGACGGGAAATATTGCTGATGCGGTGGGATTAGCCACAGCCCTTGATTATGTTCAACAGATTGGTTTAGCAAATATTGCCCGTTATGAGCATGAATTGCTCGAATATGCGACCACGGGTTTAAATACTATTCCCGGTCTGCATTTAATTGGTACTGCCCCAGAAAAAGCTGCTGTCCTTTCCTTTGTTTTGGATGGTTTCTCTGCCGAAGCTGTAGGACAAGCACTTAACCAAGAAGGCATCGCCGTGCGTGCGGGTCATCATTGCGCCCAACCAATTTTGCGACGGTTTGGTTTAGAGGCAACTGTGCGTCCGTCCTTGGCTTTTTATAATACTAAATCTGAGGTAGATGCGCTGGTTCATGCTTTGGAACGAATCCGACAAAAACAATTAGGCTAATTAGCAAAGATCCCAGGTTTCTTGATTAGTCAATTTTTTTGATAGAAACCTGGTTTCTTTTCTCCGGTTTTTTTTGAAGCTGCTTAAATTATATCAAGTCCGTGGATTTTTTGACGCTCCACACAGCGCTGTCATTCTCGCGAAAGCGGGAATCCATCTTAACGAAATAGGATTGTTTTTATAACCGATCGCACGGCGTTGATATCAGACAATAATTTGCTTTAAACAGGGGGGTCAGGATGATTTCAGATGCTTCTCTTACCGTGGCTATTGTCGGCGCGGGATTTAGTGGAACAATGGTGGCTGTCCACTTGTTAAAAAATACTCAAAGACCTCTGACAATAAAGCTAATAGATTCTAACGATATTGGCAAAGGAGTTGCGTATAGTACCACAAGCAATAGTCATTTACTCAATGTTCCGGCAGCAGGAATGAGTGCTTTTCCTGATGATTCAAGTCATCTACTCCGTTGGCTCAAGTTTAATTATCATACCCTAAAAAATTGGCTGCCCAATGAACCAGATCCGAGTCTTTTTATTCCTCGTCTAGTTTATGGACTATATATTCAGTCGATTTTACAAGAAGCCGAAGCCACCGCCCCAACTTATGTCAAACTCGAACGGATCATTGATGAAGTTGTCGGGATACAGCCTCAAAATAGGGGGGCAATTGTTTGCCTCAAAAATCAAGATAATTTTGCCGCTGATAAAATAGTTTTAGCGATTGGTAATGGGGCAAGTCCTCCTCCTCTTTCGTTAGGTAAGTTTCAGCCTGATGCCACCAATATTTCACTACAACCATCCTATATACACAATGCTTGGTCAAAGGATGCCTTAACCGGGCTAGAGGTTGATGATTCTGTATTATTAATTGGTACAGGATTAACAATGGTGGATATGGTGATGTCTTTGCGCGATCGCCATCACCAGGGTAAAATTTATGCCGTTTCTCGTCATGGTTTAATGCCTTTGTCTCATCAGCCTAGCCAACCCTACCCAGCTTTTTTAACCAAAAATACAGCACCCAAAACGATTAGGGGCTTATTAAAGTCTATTCGTGCGGAGATTAAAACAGCCACACAATTGGGTTATAATTGGCAGTCTGTCATTGATTCGCTTCGTCCTGTAACTCAAGAATTGTGGCAAGAATTATCCGCCGTTGAACAGAAAAGATTTCTGCGTCATGTCAACCGTTACTGGGATATTCATCGCCATCGATTGGCTTCAGAAATTTGCGAAATTATCGAAGATTTAATTCTCACAAAAAAACTCATTATTAAATCTGGAAGAATTAGCCATTGTGCAGAAATAGATAGTGGGATACTTGTAAATATTTATAAGGATAATTATCATTCAAATATACAGGTTAAAAAGTTTATTAATTGTACGGGAATACAAGTAGATTATCGAACCTCAACACAGTCTTTAATTGCTAATTTAAGAACCCAAGGATTAATCTGTCCTAACCCTTTGGGTTTGGGACTATATACTTTACCTAATGGGGCGATATTAGATGCCCAGGGTCAAGGCTCTAGTTTACTTTATACCCTTGGGCCTCCCCGGAAAGGTGATCTATGGGAAACTACAGCTATCAGAGAAATCCGGGAACAAGCAAAATTATTAGCAACAACTATATTAAATGATCTACCTTTATGGGTGCGTCCTGTAGCGCCTTTATCTACATATAATCATAACAATAGCAGTGCATTAAATTTATTATTTCGTCAGTTATTTGATCAACAGTCAAACACTTATACTTATTTAATTGCTGACCTGGAGACTAAACAAGCCGTTTTAGTAGATACAGTGTTGGCAAAAATAGACCGTGATTTACAATTAATAAATGATTGGGGATTAAATCTTTGTTACTGTTTAGAAACTCATCTCCATGCTGACCATATTACTGGTGCTGGTCAATTGAAAAAGCTAACAGGTTGTCAAATTTTAGTTCCTAAAAATGACCAAATCAAAGGTGCAAATCGACAGTTAGATGATGGTGATATTGTCAATTTGGGAAGTGTAAATATTCAGGCGATCGCTACTCCTGGTCATACTAATAGTCATCTAGCTTATTTAATTAACCATCGTTATCTGTTAACCGGAGATGCTTTATTTATTCGTGGTTGTGGACGCACTGACCTACAATCAGGAGATGCCGGAACTCTTTATGATACTGTGACACAAAAGTTATTTACCCTATCGGATGATATTTGGGTCTATCCTGCCCATGATTATCAGGGTCGCACGGTTTCTACCATTGGTGAAGAAAAAAGGTGTAATCCTCGATTAAGTCAACGCAGTAGAGAAGAATTTATTACCTTAATGGAAAACCTTGATCTAATTTATCCCAGCCAAATGGCAGAGGCGATCGCTGCCAACGAATGGTGTGGCGATCGACCCTAAAATCACTCGATTATATCGCTAGATCACCTATCTATAATCATAGCAAATACTGGCATATTGCCGCAAATTTAATCAAGAGCAATACAACTTCAAAAGCGATCGCCTTTCTGGGTTGCTATCACAGAGAGGAGACGGCTGTGACGAGGGAGGACAGGGTTGGGAATAGGGAATTGATAGTCGGTTATAACCCATCCTAATTTTACTAAAATTTAACCGGCAATTAACCCCAAAATGATAAAAAATTGAGCAGCCACTCAAAAACGGAGGTCAATCAGCCCCAGGTGTCTCAACACTCACTCAGTAGTGAAAGTTACCAAACTGAGGAAAAATCAATAGATCGAAGTTAATGGAATGAATCGGGTCTATAATAGTAACATCTACTCACCAACCAACCAGAGCAAAACTCCCATCAACAGAGAGGCATGGTTTATGCAAGCCACCAGATCTATAAGCACCGATCCAGCCCATGACGTTTTACGCTACGACCACCAACCCCTCAATGCCATATTTGCACCCAAAACAGTAGCCGTCATAGGTGCCACCGAAAAACCCAACAGTGTAGGGCGAACCCTCCTGTGGAACCTAATTCGTAACCCCTTCGGTGGTACAGTATTTCCCATAAACCCCAAACGTAGCAATGTTTTAGGAATCAAAGCCTATCCCAGTATAGGGGAAGTCCCAGAGACAGTAGATTTAGCAATTATTATCACCCCTGCGCCCACAGTCCCGGATATAGTGCGGCAATGCGTGGAAGCCGGAGTCAAAGGGGCAATTATTCTCTCGGCTGGGTTCAAAGAAATCGGACCCAAGGGAGTCGAATTAGAACAGCAAATCCTGGAATATGCCCGCCAAAGCCGGATGCGGATTATTGGTCCTAACTGTTTGGGACTAATGAACCCCCTAACCGGACTCAATGCCACTTTTGCGAGTGCCATGGCAATTCCCGGTAGTGTAGGCTTTATTAGTCAAAGTGGGGCTTTGTGTACCTCCATTTTAGACTGGAGTTTTCAGGAAAATGTGGGCTTTAGTGCCTTCGTCTCCGTAGGATCAATGTTAGATGTGGGCTGGGGAGATCTAATTTATCACCTCGGTAATGACCCCAACACCAAAAGCATTGTCATCTATATGGAATCTATAGGAGATGCGCGGTCATTCCTATCAGCAGCGCGGGAAGTAGCCCTCACTAAACCGATTATTGTCATCAAAGCCGGACGCACAGAAGCCGCAGCGAAAGCCGCAGCCTCCCATACGGGGGCTTTAGCGGGGAGTGATGATGTCCTTGATGCCGCTTTTCGGCGCTGTGGAGTTTTGCGGGTGTATCATATCGCCCATTTATTCTCTCTGTCGGAATTGCTGGGAAAACAACCACGCCCGAAAGGTCCCCGCCTAACTATTTTAACGAATGCAGGGGGACCGGGAGTGCTAACTACGGATACTTTACTGATTGAAGGGGGAACCCTAGCACAACTATCCTCTGAAACTACTAAGGCCCTTAACCAGGTTTTACCGCCCCAATGGAGTCACAGCAACCCGATTGATATTTTAGGGGATGCAGACCCGGAACGTTACGCGAAAGCCTTTGAAATAGCAGTTAAAGACCCTAATGGGGATGGGTTGTTAGTGATTTTGACTCCCCAAGCTATGACCGACCCGACTCAAACGGCGGAACAGTTGAAGTTTTTGGCAATGCAGGATCACAAAAAACCGATTTTGGCTAGTTGGATGGGTGGCGCAGAGGTGGCAGCAGGGGCTAAGATTCTTAATCAAGCCAATATCGCCACTTTCTCTTATCCTGATACGGCGGTGCGGATGTTTAACTATATGTGGCGCTATACCTACAATTTGCGTGGCTTGTATGAAACACCGACTTTCGCAGCTTCTGAGGATAATTTATCGACGCTGGAAACGGCTAAACATCTGATTGAGAAGGTTCGCCACCAAGGACGAAGTTTGCTAACTGAGTTTGAGTCTAAGGAACTTCTCGCACTTTATGGCATCCCTGTGGTTGATACTCGCATGGCTTCTACGGTTGATGCGGCTTTGGCGGCGGCGGAAGCTATTGGCTATCCGGTAGCGCTGAAATTGTTGTCGGAAACTATTACCCACAAAACTGATGTGGGTGGGGTTAAACTGAATTTAACTAGCGCTGAAGAAGTCCAGGCGGCTTATGAGGCGATCGCTTCTTCGGTTGCGGAAAAGGTCGGACCTGAACATTTCCAAGGTGTCACGGTTCAGGAAATGCTTAAATTAGATGGCTATGAATTAATTATTGGCAGTAGCCTTGACCCTCAATTCGGACCAGTGTTGCTATTTGGTACGGGTGGGCAACTGGTGGAAGTATTTAAAGACCGTACCCTGGCTCTACCGCCCCTTAACACCACTTTAGCGCGGCGGATGATGGAACAGACCAAAATCTATAAAGCCCTGTTAGGAGTGCGGGGACGGCCTCCTGTGGATATGGATGCCTTGGAACAGCTTATGGTCAGGTTTTCCCATATCGTGGTCGAACAACCCTGGATTAAGGAAATTGATATTAACCCTCTGGTGGCTTCGGAAGACCGACTGGTGGCCCTCGATGCGCGGGTGGTACTCCATGACCCAGACACGCCGGAAGACCAATTATCTAAGCCAGCTATCCGACCCTATCCTCAGCAATATGTCAGCCATTGGGTTTCTCAGCAGGGAATGCCTATTACTATCCGTCCTATCCGTCCTGAAGATGAACCTATGGCGGTTAAATTCCATGAAAGTCTTTCGGAGGAAAGCGTTTATTTGCGCTATGCTCATCTGATGAAACTTAGTTCCCGGACAGGTCATGAACCTATGTCCCGACTCTGTTTTATCGATTACGATCGCGAAATGGCTCTAGTGGCAGAATACACCAATCCAGAAAGCCTAGAACGACAAATCATCGGCTTAGGACGACTCAGCAAGGTCTATGGTAGCAATGAAGCGGAATTTTCCCTATTGGTGGCTGATGCTTTCCAACGTCAAGGGGTAGGGACGCAGTTGCTTAAACAACTTCTGCATATTAGTCGCCAGGAAAAACTCACTTGTATTATGGCGGAAATCCTCACTGATAACCGGGTGATGCAGCATATCTGCGAAAAAATCGGATTTACCCTTAACCGGGTAATTGGGGAACCCATGGTCAGGGCGGAAATCCAACTTTCTGATTAGGAGTATTGTTTCCTGTGTGGTGGGGTAGCGATCGCGATCGCCTATCCCCGCCATTTTACAGGGGGGATAATTGGAGAACCCGCCCCTAGGTTTTAGTGGTGGTGATGATCATGATCATGGCTATGGCTATGGCTATGATGATGATGGCTATGGCTATGATGACCTGGATCTGATTGTACTGCCAGGCTAGGATTAATAGATAATGCTGTTTGGCTTAATAATGCCTCAATCTGAGGATTAGCCCAATTAGCAGCCATCTCCAGGAATTGGGGATGGTCATTGACACAAGCCATTTTAATATACCTTACCTGGGGATGTCGCCGCCGCAATGCCTCGATAATGTGTTCTACATCTAATAAGGTTTCGTGGTTTTCGGTAGCAAACCCTATAGGCATGAAGACAATAGCCGTCGCTCCCAATTCTATCAGATTATGGGCGGCTAGTTGCGCGTTGGGTTGAGTCCAGTCGATCAGGGGGGTATCATGGTTTAACCAGCCTACGGAAATTAAGGGATAACGGTTGATGAGTTGTTCCCGGACTTTTTCATATAAGGCTTGACTTTCATCAATTCCTGATGTAAAACCCTTGGCTTTATGGGGGCATCCATGATTCATTAATACGATGCCTATTTGGGATGGCAAATGTGCGATCGCCAATTCTTCGTCAATTTTTGCCTGCACTAATTCCGCCATTAAATTAATGTATTCAGGCTCATTATAAAAAGATGGGATATAACGCTGACCTGTAACCCAATGGCTGCTAGTATCGGCTAATTGTGCCAGAGCATTATTAACCTGTTCTACAGCGATACCACTGGTAAAAATTGAATCAACTACCAACAGTGGATAAATCAGGATTTTGTCAAATCCTTCGGTTTTAATTTGGCTTAAAACTGTTTCTGGTAGGAAGGGGGCACAGAAATTAAAGGCTTTAAATACTTGAACGCGATCGCCCCATTTTTGTTGTAAATGTGCTTCAATTCCGGCTCGTTGTTTCTCAAAAATTGCATTGTGGGGGGAAATAAAATTGCCGTGCTGATGACTCCATTCATGGAGGTCAAATATTGCCAAAAGTTTAGCTAGAGGCGGATAAATCCAAGTAGGAACTGGGGCGAATTTGGCGGTTAACAGATTTAAAGCCTGTTCATTATAATTGGCAAAGTCTTCATAGCTTTCTACTTCTCCATAACCCATCAATAAAACGGCTACCCGATCTGATTTAGGGCGATCGCTTAATTGGGTGCTAGGACTTGTAATTTTCTCAGGAGTTGTTACCACGTCTTAATCCTCTGATCTAACCAATGAGCTATTTCCCTATAGTTTAACATCCCCTATGGGGGGAGGGGGATAATATGTTGATAACTATGTCTTAGGGGGGGTTAGGGGGGCGATCGCCGCCATAGCTAAAGCTACCCCATGAAATATCGCAGGAGTAGAAAGCCTATAGCGGCCAAAAATGCAGCGGTGGGGACTGTAATTAACCAAGCCAAGGCGATCTTACCTACAGTCCCAAATTTAATAGACTTCCAGCCTTGAACAAGTCCCACGCCGACAACACCACCAACTAGCGCATGGGAGGTAGAAACAGGTATCCCTAAGTTAGAAGCAATTAGTACAGTGGTGGCGGTGGCGAGTTCAGCCGAAAATCCGGCACTAGGGGCTAAAGTGATAATATTTTCGCCGACAGTGGAGATGACTTTTTGACCCCAAACCGCCAAACCTGTAGCAATACCAGCGCCGCCAATAACTAATACCCATAGGGGGATATGAAACTCTCCGAGGGGGACAGAAGCGGTTTGTCGGATATAGACAATAATGGCAAGGGGTGCGACAGTGTTACCAACATCATTAGACCCATGAGCAAAAGCCACAAAGCAAGCACTGAAAACCTGAAACTGAGCGAGTTGTCTTTCAATGGAGGACTTGCTATCACCGGATCTAAAAGTAGGTTGCCAACTAAACCAGGTAAGGCCAACGACAGTTAGACCAGCGATCGCAATAGTCAAATCATGGGTAGGAAAATTAACACCCCATTGACTTTTAATCAAATGGGCGAGGGGTTGACTAATTTCTGGGACTACTAACGTGCCAAATACTGCAATCATGGCACAACTGAGCCAGGGGGTCCATTCGAGAATTTGTTGTTGTGGGTGTGGATGTTCCAGAATCCAATATTTAATTAGACTGTAGAGTGAGGCGGCGATCGCCGCACTAATGAGGGGGGTAATTAACCAAGCCAGAGAAATCAAACCCACAGTTTTCCAGGCTACAGCAGTCCACCCTACAGCCACAGCACTAAATCCCGAAATAGCACCGACCACAGCATGGGAAGAGGCGACGGGTAAACCCTTACGGGTGGCAATCTGTAACCATAACCCGGTCGAGACTAATACCGCTATCATACCCAATTGGAACAATTGAGGCGATCGGATAAATTCTTCCGGCTTGACTACCCCAGTGGCTAAGGTTTCCGAAACCCTACCCCCGAATAATACCGCCCCTAGAAATTCCAAAACCCCAGCGATGATAATAGCTTGTCGGAGAGTAATCGCCTTTGACCCTACAGAAGTCCCCATAGAGTTAGCCACATCATTGGCTCCGAGGGTGCAAGCCACATAAAAAGCTAACAGACAGACGAACCACAGCGGAATTAAGTTGATGGGGGAAATTTCCATTATCAAAGATGAAATTCAGATGAAATTAACCGGATAACTAGGGAGAGTCTTTGTTATATTAATGATGTCGGTGCGCGATGGTTTCCCGATTGTGGGTCAGACAGAACCCCCACTACCGCTAAATCCGCCACGTTACTGGTGGCAAGTGCCATCAACTAGGCGGTTTAACAGCTACCGAAAATATTGCAGGAATTGGCAACAGCAACAACAATAGAATTATGGCAACAGTTTACGTTAATCCATCTACTGGCAACGATCAGGGTGACGGGACCCAATCATCTCCCTACAAAACTCTGACGGCAGCCTGCGCTAAAGTTGAATCAGGAACTTTCATTCAATTAGAAACTGGAACCTATAATAGCGCTACTGGGGAACAGTTCCCAATTATGATTCCTAGCGGGGTCACTGTGGTGGGAAATGAATCAGGAACCGGAAGCGGCATTTTGATTGAAGGTAGTGGTCGCCATAGTAGCCCTAGTACAGGCGGCCAAGAAGTTACTATCGTGATGGCTACCAACGCTGAACTGCGGGGGGTGACAGTAACTAATAACCAAGTGAGGGGTACGGGAGTTTGGGTCGAGTCTACCTCGCCTAATATTGTACACTGCACATTTACCCGCTGTCGCCGCGAGGGAATTTACGCTACAGGCTCAGGGGCTCCTAATATCCTCAGTAATGCCTTTGTGGAAAATGAAGGCTATGGCCTCTCGCTGGAGGGTAATGTTAAGGGGGAAGTACGCAACAGTTCCTTCCAAAATACGGGCTATGGTATCTCGGTTAAGGGTGAAGTTCAGACGCGCATTAGTGATAACACGCTTTTTGAAAATCGCTCTGGTCTCCTAATTGCTGGCAACTCTCGCCCTATTTTGCGACGTAATTTGATTGAGCGCAACACTGGCGATGGTATTGTAATTACTAATGATGCGGCTCCAGATTTGGGTAGCGCCAGCGAATCGGGTGGTAATATGATTCGCAATAATGGCGGGTTTGATATTAATCATGCTGGCTCTGTGGCGATCGCCTCTTTTGGTAATTTGCTCAATGCTGGCAGAGTTCAGGGTAATATCAATGTGGTAGCGACTAGCGCTCCGACTTCCTCACCCACTACTATCCATGTTAATGGCTCGACAGGTAATGATTCGGCGGCGGGTACGGCTTCTGCTCCGTTCAAAACTATCACCCGTGGCTTACAACAGGCGACGGCGGGGACTGTGGTACAAGTGGCTCCAGGAAATTATACGGCGGCTACAGGGGAAACTTTCCCGTTGTATGTGATCTCTGGTGTGACGTTGATCGGTAATGAGTCTAGCCAAGGTAATGGCACTCAAATTACTGGAAGCGGTCGATTTGCTAGTCCTAGTGCGGCGGGACAAAATGTAACTATTGTGATGGAAAATAACTCGACCCTGCGCGGTGTGAGTGTGACTAATGAGGAAATTCGCGGCACTGCTGTTTGGATTGAGTCGGTTTATTGTGTGGTGGCTAATTGCCGGTTTTTTAACTCTAAACGGGAAGGGGTTTTTGTCACGGGAACTGCTATCCCTGAGATTTTGACTAGCCACTTTGAAAAAAATGCTGGTAATGGTATCGCTTTGGCGGGGAATGCTAAGGGAGAAATTCGCGGCAACAAGCTACAAGATACTGGATTTGCGATCGCTGTTCAAGCCTCTGCGGCTCCGCTGATTAGCGACAACCATATTTCTAACAACCGCACTGGTCTTGTACTTTCGGGTAGTTCTAAGCCTGTGTTGCGGAAAAATCTGATTGAGAACAATCTTCAGGATGGTTTGACTGTCATTGCAGATGCTTTTCCAGATTTGGGTAGCCCTCAAGATGCAGGGGGTAATATTTTCCGCAATAATGGTAAGTATGATGTCCAGAATGCTGGGAAGTTTACTTTGGTGTCTGTGGGAAATCAGATTAACCCCACTAACACGAAGGGAAATATTGATTTTAGTGCTAATGTGACTCCTACCCCGACTCCCACGCCGACTCCGACTCCGACTCCGACTCCCACGCCGACTCCGACTCCGACTCCGACTCCACCTCCGGGAAGCGATCGCTTTAGTGATATTACCGGACATTGGGCGCGAGAATTTATTGTGCGCTTGACTGATATGAATATTATCAGTGGGTTTCCTGATGGTACTTTCCGACCCAATGAGAATTTAACTCGCGCCCAACACGCGGCTTTGCTGGCTAAGGCGTTTAATATGGCTCCTATTCAGCAGGCGACTGCATTTAGGGATGTGGCTATTGATTTCTGGGGGAAAGTGGCTATTGAACAAGCGAACCGGGCCGGATTTTTGGCGGGTTTCCCCGATCGCACTTTCCGACCTAATGAGAATTTGAACCGGGCTCAGGCGGTGGTATCATTGATTAATGGTCTCAAGTTGACTGGTGGTAATCCTAATTCTTTGAATGGTTACACCGATCGCGCTCAGATTCCTAGTTATGCTACAGATGCGATCGCTACTGCTACAGAGCGAAGGATTATTGTCAACTATCCAACTCGGACTACCCTGGCTCCTCAGCGGGATATTACCCGTGCGGAAATTTCGGCAATTCTCTATCAAACTCTGGTAGCCACTGGGCGCGCTGAGGCGATCAACTCTCCTTACATTGTCTAGTCAAGGCTAGATTATTTGGTCCCCCGCAGTAGTCCAAACCGAATTAAACCCTGTTCATATCCTTGACTCATTAATCCTAGGGATAATGCGGCTCTGATGGTTGAAGGTCCGCTGATGAGTAAACCGAAAATGGCGGCGGGGTCAAAGGCGGAATCAATGACTATATCCCAGAAGGGGGCGACTGCTTTTGACCAGTCGGCGGTGTCAATGTTATTAAACCCTACCCGAGTGGCGATCGCTTGATATTCTGGCAATGAGATCACATAGGGTAGGGCATAAACTTGGTAAATTTGGGCGAGGTGGTGACGTTCTGCGTCTGTGAGTTGTCCTGGGTCTCCCCCTAGGGGACGATGACACCAAGTAGCCATTAAAAACGTGCCACCGGGTTTGAGGACTCGGTGGCATTCTTGCAAAAATTGGATTTTGTTGGGCATATGTTCGCCACTTTCCAGAGACCACACCAGGTCAAAGGATTCGTCCTCAAAGGGCATTGCTAGGGCGTTGGCAACCTGGAAATTCACATTTTGACTTAATCTAGCTTCGGCGGCGCGATCGCCTGCTCTTTGGGCTTGTACCGGGCTGAGAGTGATGCCTGTAACTCTGGCGTTAAACTTTTCGGCTAAATAAAGACTACTCCCCCCAATGCCACAACCTACGTCTAAAATCTTAGGGGTTGGGGTTGTCTGATCAAGTCCCCACTTTAGTAATTCTTCGATTAGGTCAATTTGCGCCTGTCGTCTTTCGGTTTTCAGATTCCCTTCGGGTCCATAATAGCCATGGTGCATATGTTCCCCCCAAATTTGTTCCCACAGGGCGGAGGAAGCATCATAAAACTGTTGAATCTGTTGATTGAGAGTTGATTTCATGGCTACTTTGTCTAATGGACAATCAATCATGGTAAATGGTAGGACTACGGACTTGTTATGCCATATGTCTCAGTCCCCAGTCTGGTCTGGGGGTTGCGATCGCATGATTGTAGTGCTATGATAGCGTAAATTGGAATGATACAATAAGCCATTGTTTTAGCCCAATCAAACATTAATTAAGAAGTCGCTTTTTGGTAGTTTCCTAAAATGTAAGGTTATGAGATAATAACATCAGGGCGAGAAGGGTAAAGCGACTATGACCGAGTTAATTAAAGCCATCAAAACAGGCAATCTTGAGGAATTATCAGCTTTAATAGCAGCGGAAAAAGATATCAATGCTGTGGGTGATGATGGCACAACCGCCATGGTGACAGCAGTGGGACAGGGACTAGAGGCGATCGCCCAAAACCTGATAGAGGCCGGGGCTGATGTTAACCTCGGAGATAATGATGGTTGGACTCCGCTGATGGAGGCGGCGGCACAGGGCCATTTAACTATAGCTGAAAGTTTACTACAAGCTGGGGCTGAAATTGATGCTCAGACCGATTTTGGCTTAACAGCATTGATGGCCGCCTCTGGTAGGGGTCATGTACAGATGGTTGAGATGTTACTGAATAAGGGTGCCAATTTTCGGGCTAAGGATAACAACAATTGGACGGCTTTAATTTGGGCATCTTCTGAGAATCATCCCGAAGTTGTAGCAGCAATTAAAAAATGGCGAGACGCTCATAATTAGCTGATAATTGCCTGTTGAAAAAGCCCGGATTGAATCAGGATTCATCTAATCAGAACCAGGATAAAATCCCCAATTTGACAATTGGCAAATTGGGCAGCATTTAAGACTCAGAATATCCTGGATATAACCACTTACTTTAATGGGTGAAAAGCCATGACAGAAACCTCATCAGAAAACCTCAATGATTCACAGGTGACAGGGGAAGACGATCGCACCGGATTAAGTATTGAAACCCTGCGGCGTGCCTTAGCAGATAACCTGTTTTATATCCAAGGAAAATACCCAGAAATTGCCACCTTAAATGACTTATATTTAGCCCTGGCTTATACAGTGCGCGATCGCCTTTTAACCAAATGGTTAAATACAGTTCGCACCTTCACTCAGCCATCAGATAACACCAGAGTAGTCTGTTACCTATCGGGAGAATTTCTAGTAAGTCCCCACTTAGTGAATCATCTAATTAATCTGGGAATTTATGACCAAGTGCGACAAGCCGTAGAAGAGTCGGGTTTAGACTTTTCCCAACTGGTGGCACAAGAATCAGAACCCGGACTAGGAAATGGGAGTAATGGTGGTGTTTCCGCCTGCTATATGGACTCCCTATCTACCCTGGAAATTCCAGCTATAGGTTATGGTATCCGCTATGAATTTGGGGTGTTTAAACAGGAAATACAGGATGGTTGGCAGGTAGAAATTACTGATAAATGGCTACAAAAAGGCAACCCCTGGGAAATAGTCCGCCCAGAGGCGGCAGTGGAGGTCAAATTTGGTGGCTATACGGAAGGCTACACGGACGAAGAAGGCAACTATCACGCCACTTGGGTTCCTCACCAAGTAGTTAAAGGTATCCCCTACGACACTCCTATTAGTGGCTACAAAGTCAATACTGTAAATACCTTGCGCCTGTGGAAAGCCGAAGCGCCAGAGTCTTTCAATTTCCAAGCATTTAATCTCGGAGACTATTACGGCGCAGTTGACCAAAAAGTATTATCTGAAAATATCACCAAAGTTCTCTATCCTAATGATGAACCCATACCGGGTAAACAACTGCGTTTAGAACAGCAATTTTTCTTGGTGTCCTGTGCTTTACAAGATATGATCCGCTGGCATCTAAAATCCGGTGGAAACCTGGAAAACTTCCCGGAAAAATTTGCCATTCAACTCAATGATACTTACCCGGCTATTGCTATAGTAGAATTGATGCGGTTGTTAATGGATGAACATGATATCGAGTGGCATGATGCTTGGGAAATTACTCAAAAAACTTTCTCTTACACCAACCATACTTTACTACCAGAGACTTTAGAAAAGTGGCCGGTAAGTTGGTGGGGTCGTCTGCTTCCTCGCCACCTAGAAATTATCTATGAAATTAACCGCCGCTTTTTAGAAGAAGTCCGTAATAGTAATGGTCGTGATGGTCATAAAATTGCCAGACTTTCATTAATTGATGAAACGGGAGAACGTTATGTAAGAATGGCTAACCTGGCTTGTTTGGGGAGTCATTCGATTAATGGTGTCACCGAATTACATACGGAATTGTTGACTAAAGATATTCTGGGAGATTTTTATGAATTGTTCCCCCACAAGTTCAGCAATAAAACTAATGGGGTAACGCCACGACGTTGGTTGGTGCAAAATAACCCGGGTCTGACTAAGTTGATTTCTGAAAAAATTGGGGAACATTGGATTACCCATTTAGATGATTTGCGCCAGTTAGAAGGCTTCGCACATGACGGGGATTTTCGCTATCGTTGGGGACAGGTTAAACTAGATCTAAAACGTTCCCTGGCTGGTCATATTCAACAGCGTTTGGGGGTGACGGTTAACCCAGAGTCTCTGTTTGATGTTCAGGTGAAACCTATTCATGAATACAAACGCCAGCATTTGAATATCCTGCACATTGTTACTCTTTATCATCGGATTAAGCAAGACCCGACTGTAAATATTGCCCCTCGCACGTTTATTTTCGCCGGGAAGGCTGCTCCGGGGTATTTTATGGCAAAATTAATGATTAAGTTGATTCACTCGGTGGCTGAGGTGATTAACCATGATCCAGATGTGGGCGATCGCCTGAAAGTTGTGTTTCTTCCAGACTATAATATTGCTAATAGCCAAATGCTCTATCCGGCGGCTGATGTGTCTGAACAGATTTCTACTGCTGGCAAGGAAGTCTCTGGTACTGGTAACATGAAGTTCTCCCTTAATGGCGCTTTGACCATAGGGACTTGGGATGGTGCTAATATTGAGATCTGCCAAGAGGTTGGTGAAGAGAATTTCTTTCGGTTTGGCTTGAGTGCTGATGAGGTTTACCAGCGCAAGGCTGAGGGTTATAATCCCTGGGATTATTACTATGGTAATTCTCAACTCAAGGAGATTATCGATCTAATCGGGTCGGGTCATTTTGCTGATGAAGACAGCACCCTATTTCAGCCTCTGATTGATTCCCTGCTACACCAAGACCAGTATATGCTATTTGCTGACTACCAGTCCTATATTGACTGTCAGGATACCATTTCTCAGGCTTGGTGCGATCGCGATCGTTGGTTGAAAATGTCCATTGTCAATACGGCGCGTTGTGGTAAATTCTCTTCTGACCGCGCTATCCGAGAATACTGCGATCAGATCTGGCATTCTTCGCCAGTTTCTATTCAACTCGCTGATTATGTCCAACCACAGACGGCGTTAAGAGTTGACAGTTGAGGGTTAATCATGATACAATGGGGGTGGGTTGGAAGGGAAGTTTTGATTAACCTTCCGCTCTCCTGATTGCTTCGATATGTAGGCGGTTTTTGGCGGGTAGACTTAACTTCCCTTTTGGGACTTGGTTTAATCGACCCGCCGCCCCTGTTAGGACTTCGCAGGTAAAGGGGGAGTTGGGGAAACTTCCCTGGCTGGGAGAATATGGCTAGTAGCCTGTCGGACAAAACTCTGTAATGTTGACAACTGCTGGTTATTTTGGAATACGGACTTGAGGGTATTTGAGAAGGACTCGATATTTAAGGAAAAGTTGTTTCCGGTTTCGCAGGTTTGGAAATACTCAATTAAACTCAAGCCAGCAATGCGAGTTAGATAAGCCGCCGTGACACCTTGAATAACTCCCCCAGCCACATAGGTGACGGTGTTAGTTTTGAGGAGGGTTGTTAAGGTTTTGGTGGATAACTCGACCAAGCCTAATTTTACCATTTGGGAACCGAGAGTTTTAGCGAGTTGCTGTGCTTGTTCGAGGGAAAATTGGCAATCATAGACTTTCCCTAAGTCTAGCACTAACTGAGAGGTAATGGCAGCGGTGGCGAGAAGGTCTAAGGCGGGGACTGGGTTAGCAAAAGCGGCAGCCGCAGCGATCCACTGATATTGTTCTATGGTGGGGAGGGCTTGCTGGCGGCGAATTGTGTTTAAATGGGTTTTGACGGTTTGCTGAAGTGCGATCGCTTGTCGGTAAGTGGTGGCGAAAACCAAAGCCTCGCCTTGATGGATAAAAAGGCGATCGAGATTTTCGGTAAGTATTTCGATTTGGGGTAATGGTGTTTCCATCCTTTCTTGGACGGAATTTTCATCCTGATATTGGCGGACTTTAATGGCACTAGGAGAAGCGGAAATACCAATGACATCACTCGCCGCCAATTGATTAGCCATAGTTTGGCGCAGTTTTTCTAAAACGACTACCTGATGCTCTAAAGGACATTGATCTTGTTTATTCCAGACCAAGAGGGTGGGTTGGCGATCGCACAAATCACTAAGGGTTTTATATTCAGGTTCAGTCAAATCACCATCTACTAAAAACATGACTAAATCAGAAGTTCCCAAATTGTCTGAGGAGTCGGGGTCAACTTCGGTAATAGTTAACTGTTTCTGAGTCCAGGTAGTAGTTTCTAAAACGGTTTTTAAGGAAGTTTTCCCAACCTGTGGTTTTCCGGTAATAGCCAGGTATAAATCTTGTCTATCAATAGCTGTGTGTAAGTCAGCAACCTGCGATCGCCAATCAGCGATAGTCGGTGAGAGGTCATTTCCCGAAAGGATAGTTTCCGCCTTGGTAGCTAAGTTATCAATTAAGGTTTCGGTTTCCTGAATAGCAGCTTCGGTAATTTCCCGATTAATAGGGGGGGAATTTTTGCTGCTCTGGTCAGACTGAGGAAATTTTCGCTGTAGCCACCAGAGACCACCGCCTAAAGCGATCGCCCCAAAAACTGCTGTTTCTCCGAATTCCACTGCCGAGTCGCCGACTGTATCCCACAGCCAGAGAACTACAGATAACCCAATGCCACCAACTAAGATGGGACGACGCAAGTTTACAACCATATCCGTTCATTTGCCATAACCCTGCTTCTAGTTTAGATCAAAACTGAGAGATCTGCATGATAGAGTATTAGATTATGGTTCTAAACTTTCGATTTGCGATCGCCAGCGACTTACATATTGCCCTTCCTGACACCATTTGGGATCATCCGAAACGCTTTCATTTAGTGGAAGTTAGCATTGCAGCCCTAGAACAGGTCTTTGAACATCTCGAAAGGCTGGATATAGACTTTCTGCTGCTACCTGGAGATCTCACCCAACACGGGGAACGGGATAATCACGCTTGGTTAAGCGATCGCCTAAAAAACCTACCCTATCCAGCTTATGTAGTTCCTGGAAACCATGATGTACCTTTAGCGGTAGGGGAAGGGTCCCTAATTGGTTTATCGGAGTTTCCCGAATACTATCCCCACTGCGGTTATCAAGACAGGAGTTGTCTGTACTACACCTGCGAATTAAGGTCGGGTGTGCGGTTAATTGGTCTCAATTCCAATGGGTTTGATGAACAGGGAAATCAAATCGGATATGTGGATGAAAAGCAGCTAGACTGGCTGAGAGATGTTTTGGCTAAATCCACTGATGAATTGGTGTTAGTGATGATTCACCACAATATCATTGAACACCTACCCGGACAGTCTACTAATCCCCTAGGTCGGCGTTATATGTTGTCGAATGCTCCTCAATTGTTAGAGGTGCTGGAGAGGGGGGGAGTTCAGTTAGTTTTTACAGGTCATCTCCATGTACAGGATATTGCTAAATGGCGGGGAGTTTATGATATCACTACGGGTTCTTTGGTTAGTTATCCTCACCCCTACCGTATCCTGAATTTTTCTAGGGATGATCAGGGTCAACAGAGGCTAGAAATTGAGTCGCACCGCATTGTCTCCGTGCCGGGTTTTCCTGACTTACCAAGTATTTCTAGGGAATGGATGGGCGATCGCTCCTTTCCGTTTATGATGCGGTTATTAATGGGACCTCCCCTAGGTCTTTCCCAATTAGAAGCTGAGGAGTTAGCCCCCAGTCTGCGCTATTTTTGGGCGGATATCGCTGGGGGTGATGCGAGGTTTGATTTTCCTGAGTTTCCCCCCCTAGTCCGACAGTATTTTGAGGGGTTCGGTGCCAGTGAGGCGATAGATAATCGGACAATTTTGCGGTTATCGCAAATGTAATCAGAATATGGGGATGTGGGTATTCTATACTGACCGACTACAAGGGAGTCTCAATCTATAGCAATGGGCGATCGTGTATTCATGACAAAATGAGGAAGAGGTTATAGGTGAGAAGGTAGCGGGTAGCAGGAAAGGGGATAGATTTCATGAACAATTGTCAATTATGGATTTTCCTGCCTATCTTTACCAGTGGCTGGTTACGACACCAACTTCGGCGCGCTATAGATTTACGCTTGATTGTTAAATAAATTGGAATTTGAGTTGCTGTTGACTGGCCTGCATGGGTCAGTAGATGGTGAGATACCCTACTCAAATATGATGGCTTGTTTGTATAAAAGAAGAATAGATTTGGGAATAAGCCTAAAGACTTACTGCTTACTGTGTTGATGATTAACTCGAAGGCCCTCGACTATGACCACCAAAGCTCATACACATCACTTACCAGTATCTTCTGGGTTCGCTGCCGGAAAGCACCCTGACTTCAAATTGTCCGGCTATATACGCGAGGATAGACTGCACAGGTTGTCTCAAAAAGGGATTATAATTACTCCCTCAGAACTTGATGAGTTTGATGCTTACACCCAGAAAATTCGTCGTCAGTTATTGATATTAAAAGCTACATCGGTATCTTCTATGGATTGAACAACTATCGGGTTTAATTGCGATCGCCTCTCAAAGGATAGCATTTGACTTGATGCTATCGTGATCGGAAAATGGCGGCTTTGACCATAAGCTACCCCAAGGGGGTTTTATATAAGTATTAGTTATTATTGGCGATATGTTTGATACAAATAAAAAAACAGTCAAAAAATTTTGGATGAAAATGATTATCATTTTCGCCCAAAAAAACCACGAAAATACGCCACTTGACAGCCCTCAAAAAGGATGATAGAGTAGAGTCTATAGGTTATAGTTCATCTTCGTGTGGGTATAAGCAGTTATTGGGTATCTGTGGCTACCGAGAAATAACCTCAAACAGCTATATTGCCGTATTGAATAGGGGGAAGTAGAGGGCGATCGCCTGAGTGAAATTTGCTGGCGATCCACGAATATTTTTTTGAACTCTAGAGGGGGGGAGTTGACAAAACAGCCAAAATGTGCATAGTGTCAGGATGCAAGTTTGATAGGTAAGGGATAATTGTTCAAGAACTCCCACCTGCTAATGCGAGGTGGGAGAGTGGGGAACGGGCCCTGCTGAAACCTTGAATAGCCCATTGAGCCGAATCATGCCACGCACTTCCGATTGCTTCTCTAGATCGGATTATCTGCAAGCCTCCTGGTTAGGGGCGTTGGGAAAGCCAAGCCATGTTTGATTCGGTGGGCGAAGAGACTCAAACTCGCAAGAGGTTTATCACCATGCTACGAGTTCCGGTTTTATCCCCC
>Ga0213835_100606_pt1 | contig 31008 bp, 38 predicted proteins | sample SWPATP01_FD_160576 | JGI IMG/M metagenome (GOLD analysis project Ga0213835, IMG submission 160576) | Coastal seawater microbial communities from Marineland, Florida, United States - SWPA TP0 #1 | ecosystem: Environmental > Aquatic > Marine > Coastal | place: USA: Florida | collected 2016-08-05 | reverse complement strand
GGAGCTTCGAGGTGGTTTGCGAGAAAATGTAGCGTGTCGTCGAACATGGCGACACAGGTTAACAGCGATACCCAGTGTTTACAACATCCAAATAAAAATGCCGTTCAGTCTTAACTGAACGGCATTACGCTCACGGCGCGTCTTTTTTTTGCCTCGATCGACCGAGGTGGGCGTTTAAGATCACTTCTTGCCCGGCTGGTACACCTGGTCGAACACGCCGCCATCGGCGAAGTGGGTTTTCTGCGCGCTCGTCCAGTTGCCGGCGACCTGGTCGAGCGTGAACAGTTTGATGTTCGGGAACTGGGCGGCATACTTTTTCGAGAATTTCTCGACCGACGGGCGGTAGTAATTCTTGGCGATGATGTCCTGGCCTTCGTCGCTGTACAGGTATTCGAGGTAAGCCTGGGCCACCGGGCGGGTGCCGCGCTTGTCGGCCACCTTGTCGACCACGGCGACCGGCGGCTCGGCCAGGATGCTGACCGACGGCGCCACGATCTCGAATTTGCCCGGGCCGAGTTCGCGCAGCGCCAGCAGCGCCTCGTTTTCCCAGGCCAGCAGCACGTCGCCGATGCCGCGTTCGACGAAGGTGGTGGTGGCGCCACGCGCGCCGGAGTCGAGCACCGGCACGTTTTTATACAGCTTGTTGATGAACTCGCGCGCCGTCGCATCGGTGCCGCCCGGCTGGCGCAGGGCATAGCCCCAGGCCGCCAGGTGGTTCCAGCGCGCGCCGCCCGAGGTCTTCGGATTCGGGGTGATCACCGACACGCCCGGCTTGACGAGGTCGCCCCAGTCCTTGATGCCTTTCGGATTACCCTTGCGCACCAGGAATACGATGGTCGAGGTGTAAGGCGCGCTGCGGTTCTTCAGGCGCTCTTGCCAGTTGTGCGCGATAAGGCCGCGTTCGCTGATAGCATCGATGTCGTAGGCCAATGCCAGCGTGACAACATCGGCCGAGAGACCGTCGATCACGGCGCGCGCCTGCTTGCCCGAGCCGCCATGCGACTGCTTCACCGTCACGGTATCCCCGGTCTTGGTCTTCCAGTACTTGGCAAAGGCCGCGTCGTAATCCTGGTACAGCTCCCGCGTCGGGTCGTACGAGACATTGAGCAGAGACACGTCAGCCGCAAAAGCGGAAGACTGGGCCAGCAGCGCAACGACTACCAGCGATCGGGCAAGTTTCTTGAACATTCGTTTCTTTCGGATGAGTTGGAATGGGACTACCACTAGGGTAGGGGTCCGTTCATCTGAAGAAAACGAATGATTTCAGCTATCGATATGCGATTTTCAATCGCGTGCCGAACGCAGACGCGTTGGCATTCATGCATCGGGCGGGCGATACTGGCGCTACGGCCAGCGCGGCCCGTCCGGAGAAGGCATTGCTTAGTGCGCCTTCGAGAGAATCAGCAGCCAACGTCCGAACAGCAGCACTTCGACGTGGCCAGCCTCGACACCGGTATCGCATTCGATGATCGGATTGATCGGGTAGAAGCGTTTGCGGAAGTCACGGGTGATCAGGATTTCGCGACGGCCTAAGCGCATAAGAAAAGGTGCAGGAGCGTATTCCAGGCCGAAAGAGTTGTTCAGAGTGGTCATTGACGTTTCCCTTGTTTGAATTATGTTGGTTAGTGAAATCAGGATAGCACAACCACTGTACAAATCCACAGGTACTGTACATAACCCCAGTAATATTTTTCAACTGTAGTTTTTTTGCCATCGCCCCGAAAATTGATAAACGAGAGCTTGACCACACGCCTGCACCGGTTTACCGTCGCGCGCTTTTCGCCGCAGGAGCAATTCGGCCTGCACCTGACGCTCGGCGTGCTGGCGCTGCTGCTGGCGATGGCCGGCTTCGCCCAGATTGCCGAAGCCGTCGTCGATGGCGCCCCGATCACCGCGCTCGACCTGCGCCTGGCGAACTGGCTGCATGTCCATGCGCGCGGCGACGCGCTGCTGCGCATGTTCCTGCTGGGTGTGACCCAGCTGCACAGCACGCCGGGCGTGCTGGGGCTCACGGCGCTGGCCGGCTGGTGGCTGGTGCGGCGCGATGCGCGCCACTGGATGCTGACCCTGGTCGCCGCGGTGCCGGGCGGGATGCTGCTGAACGTGGCGATGAAGCATACATTCGCCCGTGCCCGGCCGCATTTCGACGAGCCTATCCTCACCTTGAGCACCTACAGTTTCCCGAGCGGCCACACGGTCGCCGCGACCTTGCTGTACGGCGTGCTGGCCTGTTACTTCACGCGCCGCGCGCGCAGCTGGCAGGCGCGCGCCGCGATCGTGCTTGCCGCCTGCGCGATGGTGCTGCTGGTGGCCGGCTCGCGCCTTTACCTGGGCGCGCATTACCTGTCGGACGTGATGGCCGGCATGCTCGAGGGCTGTGCCTGGCTGGCGATCTGCGTCACCAGCGTGGCCACCTTGCGCCGGCGCCAGGCAGCGCGCGCACGACCAACCGGCTCCCCCGAATCCTGATCAACGAGGCAATCCCATGAGAACAATTATCCACCTCTCCGACCTGCATTTCGGCCGTGTCGACCAGGCCCTGCTCGGACCGCTGCGCGAGCTGATCCATTCCATCGCACCCGATGTCGTCGTCATCTCCGGCGACCTGACCCAGCGCGCCAAGAGCGAGCAGTTCGAAGAGGCGCGCGCCTTCCTCGATTCCTTGCCCGGTCCCCAGATCGTGGTGCCGGGGAACCACGACATTTCCTTGTACAACGTGTTCCGGCGCTTCGTGAAGCCGCTCGACCGCTACAAGCGCTACATCACCGACGACCTCGATCCGATCTTTGTCGACGACGAAATCGCGGTGGTCGGCGTGAACACGGCGCGCTCGCTGACGATCAAGGACGGGCGCCTGAACAAGGAGCAGGTGGCGGGCATCCGCAGCCAGCTCGCCGGCCTCGATCCGAAGATCACACGCATCGTGGTCACCCATCACCCCTTCGACCTGCCGACCAGCTTCGAGGAAAAAGACCTGGTCGACCGCGCCGAGATGGCGATGGAGGTGTTCGCCGAATGCGGCGTCGACGTGCTGCTGGCCGGACACATGCACGTCAGCCACGCCGCCAGCACGGCCTCGCGCTACCGGATCGACGCCTATGCGGCGCTGGTGGTGCAGGCCGGCACGGCGACTTCGACGCGGGGCCGGGGAGAAGTCAATTCCTTCAACCTGCTGCGGGTCGAGCACGAGCGGGTCGAGATCGACCGGTATGGCTGGGACATGCTGACCAATACCTTCCGCGTCGTCGTCACGGAAAAATTCCTGCGCAGCGGGAATGTCTGGGCCGAGGCCACGGACGGCATGCTGGCAGCTGGCATCTAAGAAAAAGGCCGGCTAGGCCGGCCTTCCACATCAGATCCAGTATTCGGTCAGGCGCGAGGCCCATTCCTTGATCCGGTCGGCCCATGGCCGGTCGCGCCATTTCTCGAGCGTCACTTCCTTCGAATCGCGCAAGTCTTCGTTGAAGGCGCTTTCCATGTCGCGCCCGAAGGCCGGGTCGATGATGACGACATTGAGTTCGTAGTTGTGGATGAAGCTGCGGCGGTCGATGTTGGCCGAGCCGATGGTCGACCAGGCTTCGTCGATCACCGCCGTCTTGGCGTGCAGGACCGCCACCTGCAGCTGGAAGATCTTCACGCCGCCTTCCAGCAGTTGTTCGAAGAAGGCCTGGCCGGCGTACATCACCAGGCCGTGGTCGGACACGCCCGGCAGCACCAGCTTGACGTCGACGCCGCGTTTGGCCGCCGCCACGAGCGCATCGACCACTTGCTGGTCGGGCACGAAATAGGCGGAGGTGATGTGGACCGATTTCTTCGCTTCGTTAATCCCGACCATCAGCGATTTGTAGATCTCCGAATTGCTGCCCGGATCGGTTGCCAGCACACGGACGAACTTGTCGCCGACCGGGGACAGGCGCGGGAAATAGTCGCGTGCCGGCAGGTCGCCGCCTTCCTGGCGCACCCAGTTGTTCACGAACGACCATTGCAGCGTCGCCACGGCCGGGCCTTCGATCTTGACGTGGGTATCGCGCCAGCCGACCTTGTTCTTGTCGACGATCGACGGTTTCCTGCGCGAGCGGAACAGCGAACTGTTGGCGTAGTCGCTGCTGATGTTGATGCCGCCGGTGAAGGCGATCATGCCGTCGACCACCATCAGCTTGCGGTGGTCGCGGTTATTGATCGACCAGTCGCCGCGCGCCTTGGTCGGGTTCACCGGATTGAAGGCGATCATGTGGATCCCGACCGCTTTCATGCGGTCGAAAAACGCCTGCGGCGTGCCGAAGGTGCCGACGCTGTCGTACATGACGTTCACCGTCACCCCCTGGCGCTGCTTTTCCATCAATAGTTCGGCGAACTGCAGGCCGATCTCATCCTGGTCGAAGATATAGGTTTCCAGGTTGATCGAGGTGGTCGCGCTGCGCACGGCGGCCATCATTTCGCGCATCGTCGCCGGGCCGTCGAACAGCAGCTGGACCCGGTTGCCCGCGATCAGGGGCACGCCGGTCGCCTGTTCCTCGAGGACGGCCAGGCCCTTCAGGTCGGACGTCGCGTTCGCCCAGCGCCGCTGCAGCAAGGCCGAGGCCTGGCCTTTCTGCATCGTGCCCTTGGCGTTTTCGACGGTCGGATTCGCTTTCTGCGGCGTATCGGGCAACTTCTCGGCGTCGGGCAGCGTGCGGCAGGATGCCAACGCGCCGACGAAAAACAGGGCGGCGAACCACCGGCTGGTGCTTTGCATGTTCATTTGTTTTCTCTTGTAAAAACAGGGATGTCGATGACTTCGACGTCCCGGGGCCCGATGAAGAAGTCGAGCGGCGCATACAAAAAGCGCCGGCCGAGTGCGCGCAGCAGCATGACGCTGCGGGTGAAACGGATCTTGCGGGCACGCAGGGCGACCCACAGTGCCAGGTTGAAGCTGACCAGCAGATTGACGGCGCCGATCAGGGCCACGCCGATGGCCGCATTCGCGACCATCTCCAGGCTCATCCGGTAATCCAGGCCGACCAGGGCGGTGGCGAAATTCGCCGTCGAGAAGGTCACGTGGCGGATATCGAGCGGCAGGCCGAGCAGGTAACCGACGGTGCCGGTGGTGCCGAGCAGGATGCCGAAGAAGAAGTTACCCATCAGGCCGCCGAGATTGTTCTCGACATAGCGCGAGAGCCGGTCGCGCGCGGCGATCCCGATCAGGCTGCCCAGCCAGCGCAGCTGGCGCACGCGCTGGCCCATGCGCGTGTAGAGCGCCTTGTTGTCGTAGTAGCCCGAGATCAGGCCGGCCACGAACAGCCAGACGCCGGCGATGGCCGCGTAGAACAGGGCCGGCGTGTGGAAGGGATCGATGTCGTGCAGCAGGTGCATGGCCTTCTCGGGCATGACCAGGTGCTTGCCCATCATTTGCTGGTAGGCGATCGCGATCACCAGCGCGGTGGGGAAGGCGACCAGCACATTGCCGATCACGGCCACGATCTGGGTGCGAAAGACCTTGTTCACAAGTTCGGCCATGCTGTCGAAATCGATGCTGCGTCCGTCCGGGCTGTGCAGCCCGGCGGCGATGCGCTGGGCTGTCATGGCGGGCTGCTTGGTGGCGATGGTCCAGCGCAGCATGTGCACGAGCATGAAGCCGAACGAATAGTTCATGCTGAACAGGAAGGCCTCGACCAGGGGCGCCGCACGCAGATAGGATAGCAAAATCTTGAACATCGCCATGAAGCCGACGATGAAGCCGGCGCCGGCCGCGGCATTGAACATGCTGCGCAGCTGGACCCGGGTTTCGGCGATGTAATGCTCGCCGGTGCGGCTGGCGTTTTCGGTGACGTTGCGCGCCAGCAGGTGGATATTGTCGCGAAACAGTCCGCGCACCTGGTATTTGGTGTTGTGGGCTTCGACCAGTTCCTGGGCCAGTTCGAGGGCGGCGGCGCGGCGCGCGCTGACCGGACGCGGCGGTCCTTCCGGCGGGGCCATGGCGACCAGCGCGCGGCTGCTCGACGGCGCCTGCCCGGCATCGCCGTCGGGGACCGCCAGCAGCACCGGGGGCAGCTCTTCGGCGGCCTCGCTGCTGTCGACCAGGAACAGCAGTTTGCGCAGCCGTTCGATGCTCTGGGTAATGGCCACCAGCACATAGGTCAGCGCGACGCTGGTGCCGAAGGACAGCGAATTGCGCCGGATCTTGGCGACGACGTCGTCGCACTGGTCGAGCATCACGAGCAGGTGGCGCGGATCGTCCGGGTGGCTGCGGGCGCCATCGAGGAAGCGCCCGTACTCGTCGAGGTAATGGTTGACCTCGATGTTCTGCATCAGGAAGGGCGAATCGAAATCCTCGATCTCGCTGTAGCTGTGCACCAGGCGCGGCTCCAGGCCCAGCGCGCAGACGCGGCAGGACAGGGTGCGGATGGCGTCGAGCATGCCTTCGATGGTGACCTGGCGCGCGCGGTCGGGCGCCGCATCGATCGGCGGCGGGGCGTCGGCGACGACGTCGAACAGGGCCAGCCAGTCGGCGTTCGGGACCGAGCGGATCCAGAGATGGTCTTCTTCCGCGTACAGCAGCTGGTCGAGCGCGTCGGACAGGTACAGGTCGTCGAGCGCGGGCGGCAGCAGGCGCCAGGCGATGCGGCGTTTCAGTTCGGTGAAGAAGCCGTCATTCGAGAGGATGCCGATATCGCTGTACAGGCTGGTATGACGGCGCTTTTCGAGCAGGGTAACGATATAGCTGCGCAGCGCCCAGGCTTGCGCCGGATTGCCCCTCAGCAGTTGAGTGAGCGTGCGTACCGCCGCGCGCGCATGGCCGCGATGACGCTGCCGCGGCCGCAGGCAATCGACCAGCTCGATGAGCAGGTCGATGCGGTCGCCGTGCGGGTCGACGCGTTCCAGAATGTCAAGCATACAATGTCCGTTTCCCTGTAGCTGACAGTGTACGCGTTGGGCCCGCTGCGATTAGTACGCCAGCGTACACAGCGAGAAGTTGAGCTCGCCAAGGAAACCGACTGCACGGAAACGGGCATCAGGTGAACGCCAGCAGCAGGCTGCTCAGCATCGTCGCGCCTCCCCAGCACAGGACGCCGCAGGCCACGGCCAGCCCGAGCGCCCCGTTCCAGCCGCGCCGCGCATAGCGCCGCCCGAAGCGGCGCCGCACCAGCTGCCACTGGGGCACCGCCGCAGCCAGCAGCCAGAGGCCCAGCCAGGCCAGGGCGATCAGCTGGGCCAGCGGTGCGCTGCCGTTGACGCGTTCGGTGACCGCGGCGCTCAGCAGCTCGAGCATCAGCACGCCCACGCTGGCCAGCAGCCAGCGCCGCGCCGTGCGCGCCGCCCGTGCCTGTCCCAGGATGCGCCAGTTGTGCATCAAGAGCCAGGACCCGAAGACGGGCGTGAAGAACAGGCTCCAGAGGGCGACCGCGGACGGCCGCCAGAGGGCGGGCACCTGCTGGTCGAGGTCGACGTGGGAAGTGGCGGCGCTGGCGGTATCGGGCATGATTGCGATGGGAAATGTTGCCGAAGTGAAGCAACACTATCCCGCCGCCGCCGGGTGCCGGCTTTGCGCCGCGTCGAAGGCCGGCGCTGGACACGAAAAAAGCCGCCCGCATGACGCGGGCGGCTTTCTGTTCCTTGCCGGCCGGCCCACAAGGGGCGACCGGCGCAGCGGGAATTAACCGCGGTTTGGTTCGGCGACGTAGATCTCGACGCGGCGGTTGCGGGCACGGCCGGAGTTGTCGTTGTTCGACGCGATCGGCTCGCGCTCGCCGCGGCCTTCGATGGTGATGCGGGCCGGATTGACGCCGCGGCCAGCCAGGTAGTCGCGGGTGCGCGCGGCGCGGTCGACCGACAGCGGCTGGTTCACGCCCGGGGTGCCGGTGGCATCGGTGTGGCCGATGATGACGACGTTGGTGGCCGGGTTTTCGTTCAGCGTGGTGGCGAAGCGTTCCAGCACCGGCTGGAAGTTCGGCTTGATGTCCGAGCGGCCGGTGTCGAAGGACACGTCGCTCGGAATTTGCAGCTTCAGGCGGTTGTCCGAGGTCTGGGTCACTTCGACGCCGGTGCCGCGGGTGGCTTGCTCCATGGCCTGCTTCTGCTGTTCCATGCGCTTGGACCAGATGTTGCCGATCACTGCGCCGGCGGCGCCGCCGAGGACGGCGCCCTTGGCGGCGCGGTTGCCGCCGCCGCCGCCCGTGGTGCCGCCGATCAGCGCGCCGAGGGCCGCACCGGCGCCGGCGCCGGTCGCGGTACCGCGCTGGGTGGCGCTCATGTCGGCGCAGCCGGACATGCCGAGGGCGAGAATGGTGGCGGCAACCGCGGATTTGGTGAGCTTGGTGTACATGGTGATCTCCTAGAAAAAAGAAATCCGTTTCGTGGGCGCACCCAGGGGGTCACGACCGCGAAACGGATTGGTCAAACCTACTTCGGGTAGTGCGTTGGGTGTACCTGATAATGTAAAGCGAAACGCCTCACACGACCAGATACATCCAGTCTGGCAGGCCATGCGGCTTGCTATATGCCGCGACCGCTGATCAGGCGCACCAGGATCATGACGACGGCAACCACGAGCAGGATGTGGATGAAGCCGCCGATGGTGTACGAGGTGACCAGGCCGAGCAGCCACAGGACGATCAAAACGATGGCGATAGTGTAGAGCATGATGAGTCTCCGCTAGGTTTGCGCCGGGGGTGGCGCCGTGAAACCAGTATCGCGCCCTGAGCTCAGCATGACCGTTCGCTGGCGTACATTATGCGCGAGATTTTTGTTCATTTCGCAAGCCCGGAATCCAGCCCATGAAGCCGAGCAGGCCCACGACGCCGATCAGGCAGGTGAGCAGGCCGCCGCCGACCAGGAAGGCGACATCGTGCGCCGCCAGCTGGCCCGCGCGTTCGAGCGCGGGTGCGGCCTGGATCAGTCCGAAAGCGGTGATGACCAGACCCCAGACGATGATGCCGGTCCATGCAAGGCTATTCATGGTATTCCCCTTGAGCGAAAGTTGGAATGCGCGGCGGGTGCCGCGGCACACGGTATGCGTGCGCGCTTCAATGGCGCCCGGTCATTTTCCGGCTTGCTCAGCAGTATTTCCGTGCGCTGGCTCACATTGCACAGAGGAAATTATCAAAACTCGCAGTCCGGTGCCGTCCGCTCCCCTTTGCCAGGCGTAAAAAAGCCGGCGCTCCTTGCGGAAGCGCCGGCTTGTCGGTACCGCCTCTGAATGCTCAGGTCGCCGAACGCAGATGGCCCTTGACGATACGCACGCGGTCGCCGCTGCCCCAGCGCGGCTGGCTCGACTGGCGGAAGGTGCGCAGGGTGCCATCGTCCAGGCGGACCCGGATTTCATAGCTGGTCGTCGCGTTCATGTTGCCTTCGACCTGGTTGCCGACGACAGCGCCGCCGACCGCTCCGGCCACCGTGGCCAGCTGGCGGCCGTGGCCGCCGCCGATCTGGTTGCCCAGCAAGCCGCCGAGCACGGCGCCGCCGGCCGCGCCCAGGCCGCTGCCCTGGGCACGCTGCTTGATCGCACGGACCGATTCGACGTTGCCGCAGTTGCCGCACCATTTGGGCTCGGCCGCCGCGACCTGCAGCGGCTTGGAGCGCACGACCGTGCGTGGCGCCGGTTCAGGTTCGCGCTCCTGCACATAGCCCTGGCTTGGCGCCGGGGCATACGCCTGTGCTACCTGCTGGGCCGGATAGGCCGGCGCCGCCGGTGCCGCTGCATAAGTATTGCCTTGCGGTGCCAGCTGGGCCAGGCCGACGGCCGGCGCGACCGGCATGGTTTGCTGGCCGGCCGGCGGCATGTTGGCCGCCAGTGCAGCGCGCTCGGCCTCGCTCAACTGGCGATTCGCATTGCCGCCGATCGAGGAGGGGATCCAGCCCATCACGGCCGCGGTGCCGATCAGGCAAAACAGCACGACGGCGAGCGCGGCGAGCAGGAGCAATGGATGGTGCTGGGCGCGGACCGGTGGAGTGGGGATGTTGTTCATGGCTTGTTCTCCGATAGTTGCGGACAGAGCGTTGTGCTTTCCGCGGCGGCGGGCCTGAGGCCGGCCGATGGGAAGGATTGTCCCTAGGAACAACAAGGCGTACCGTGCGTCACCGAACATACGTCCCCTATCAGAGCATTTAACCTGATCGAAATTGTTTGCAAATGTATCTGTATTCGCCCCGGCCACCGGCCGGGCTTGCCATTTATTGCGAGGGTTCGATGAACTTTGCTGCTACTCCCGACGTCGTCGAGCACAACGCCAATTTGCTGCTGGCCGCGCTCCCGCCGCAGGAGCTCGCCCAGATGCTTCCCATGCTGGACCCGGTGCGGGTCGAGGCGGGCGAAGTATTGGGCGAGGCGGGTAATCCTATCCGCCATATCTATTTTCCGCACGACTGCCTGATCTCGCTGCTCGGCGTGGCGGGCGGCCGCATGACGCTCGAAGTGGGCCTGGTGGGGCGTGAGGGGATGCTGGGCGCCACCGTCGCCCTGGGCCACGAAACGGCGCAGGTGCGCGCCGTGGTCCAGCGTCCGGGCAGCGCCAGCCGCATGGACAGTGCCGCCTTTCGGGCCGAGTTCGCCCGCAACGGCGCTCTCCAGCGCGTGCTCTACCGGTACACCGACACCTTGCTGGCGCAGGCGATCCAGATCGCCGTGTGCAGCCGTTTCCACGTGCTCGAAGCACGCCTGGCACGCTCGCTCCTGATCACGCGCGACCGCCTGCAGTCCGACAAATTCCACCTGACGCACGAATTCCTGGCGCACGCGCTGGGCGTGCGCCGCGTCGGCGTGACCAAGGCCGCCAGCGCGCTGCAACAGCAGGGCCTGATCATCTACAGCCGCGGGAATATCGAGATCCTCGATGCCGAAGGGCTGGCGGCGGCCTCGTGCACCTGCTACGAAATCGTCAAGGACGCGGGGGCGGGTGCCTTGTCGAGCGCCTTCGTGTAGGCCATCCGCGCCTGCCTGGGCTCGGGAGGCCTTACGTTGGGTGGGCTCCCGAGCCCACGCGGATCACGCACCCCAATAACCCACCAGGCAACGCTCCCTTGCCCTCGCGTGGGCTCGGGAGCCCATCCTACAGCTGAGTGCGCCAAAACCCGTCGCACAAACGTCACGCCCCGCTTGCGCAGGACGCAAGCGGGGCGTTTCGTAGGTGTTCGCCTGTTACTACAGGGGTAGATCTCAGTTGGTCTTGCCAGCCTGGTTGCCGATGACGCCGCCGACAGCCGCGCCGCCAACCGTGCCCACAGCGCTGCCGCCGGTGAGGACGCCGCCGATCACTGCACCGGCGCCGGCGCCGACTGCGGTGGCCTTGTCCTGATGCGACATGCCGGCGCAGCCGGTCAGGCCCAGTGCCAGGGTAGCCAGGGTAGCGCTCACTGCCAGGTGTTTGATGGTTTTCATATTAATCTCCTTGGGTGGGTTTTACTTCAGGCGCAGGTCATTCCTGACCGATTTCACGCCCTTCACTGTGCGTGCAACCGATGCTGCGGTTGCCACGTTTTCCGCCGAGCTCACATAACCGCTCAACTGGACTATGCCTTCGCGGGTGGCGACATCGATATCCGCGGCATTGAGTTCCGTGCTCCGCTCGATGGCTTGTTTGACTTCCAGCGTGATGGTGGAATCGTCCACCTTCGTGCTCGAGGCCAACAGGCCGGCGCTGCTGCCACAGCCTGCGAGCGGGCCCCCAACCATCAGGGCCGCCAGCAAGGCCAGGGCCGGTTTCCAATGCGTCATGCTTCAATCCTTGATGCCGTCGATCCTGTTTCAGCGTTGACTACAGAGTAAGGTCGGTTGCGCGCTGAGTCTGTTCGACAGCACACACATCCGCCAACCTGCTCATCAACGGCTCTTGGCCTTGCCCGGCGGCGGGGCGGTCGGTTTTTCCTTGGCCAGCGCGACCAGGCGGCCGCAGTCGCTGTCGTGCCCAGGCCCGGTATTGATCAGGGGAAGCAAGGCCGCCACCGGCGCGGCCACCGTCGCCAGCAGTGCGGCGCCGCCGGCCTTGATGGCCAGCACGCCCTTGTCGACCGAGACGTCGGGTTTGCTGAACGGACCGCGCACGTAGAGCGGAGCGCGCAGCGTGAACAGGCGCAGGGCCTTGGTTTCCGGCTTGATCGTCAGATCCATCTGTTCGTTGGCCAGGCTGACCGTGCCGTTCACCTGGATGATCGCTTCCTCGGTGTCGACCACGAATACCTGCGACTGCATCAAGCCCTTGTTGACGTTGAAGTCGGCCGCCAGGCAGTTGATCTGCACCTGCTTGTCGCCGAACAGCTTGGTGACGATGATATTGCCCACGTTCAGGCCCATCTGTTCGAGCAGCATCTTGCTGATCGTGCCCTCGTTGACCAGCGCCTTGACTTCGCCGTTCGACGAGCCGAGCAGGGCCGCCACCGAGGTCCCCGTGGCCGACAGCTGGGCGTCGCCGTTGATCTGGCCGACTGTGGCCTGCATCTTTTCGATGGTCGGGAACAGCTGCTTGATCTGGATGTGGCGCGCGGCGACCTTGGCCGTGGCCGCGATCGTATTGCCCTTGGCGCCGCTGCCGTCGAGCCGGATGGTCGAGCGCAGGGTGCCGCCGGCCACGCCGAAATCGAGCGGTGCCAGCGTGATGATGCCGTCCTTCATGATCAGGTGGGTCGAGAGCTTGCTGATCGGCAGCGTCTTGTCGCGGACGATCTGCTCGGCCGCGTAGCGCACGTCGGCGTCGATCGCCTTCCAGCGCTCGGTGCGGAATTCCTCGACCGGCAGCACCTTGCCGCCCGGCTGCACGGCATCCACGCCGCGCGCCTTTTTACTGGCGTTCGAGTCGCCGCCGATCAAGGGGCCGAGGTCGGAGAACACCAGCTTGTGGGTGGTCACGTTGCCCGAGAGCTTGCCGCGCGGCTTGCCGCCTTCGTAGACCAGCTTGCCGCCGATGTCGCTTGAACCGACCTTGCCCTTGAAGTTGTCGTAGGTCCAGCGGCCATGCTCGCGGTCGAGTTCGCCACGCAGGCGGCCCGAGGTGGAAAAGGCCGGGGTTTCAGGGAGCGTGATGCCGGTGAAGTTGTACAGGCGTGCCATGCTGTGTCCGGCCAGCTCCAGGTGCAGGTCGACCGCCTTGAGTCTGGCCGGGCTGGTGACCGTGCCTTCCACCGCGATCCGGCTCGGTCCGCTGCGCATGTCGGCCTGGACCGGGTAGGGCGTGGTCTCGTCCTTGAGCGACAAGACCTGGCCGACCTTGCCGCCGCCGCTTACCGGGGCGCCGTTGTAGCTGCCGCTGACCTTGAAGCCGATCCCGTATTTCGGGTCGTTCTCGAGCGTACGCACCTGGGCCGTGACGTCGGCCTTGGTGACGGCGTCGATCACGCGCACCGCGCCGTCGGTCAGCACCACGCGTTCCAGGTCGAGCTCCCACTTCGACGCGGTGTCCTTCTTCTTGTACACCCAGTTGTAGTGGGTGCTGTCGGTGCGCTGCAGTTCGGCATAGGGCGCGTCGAAGCGCAGCACCGGAATGCCGATCGTGTGGTGCAGCAGGCCAAAGGGATTGAGCGAGAAAGAGAACTGGCGCACGCGCGCCATGTCCATCTGCTTCATGTTCGCCGGATTGCCTACATGAACGTCATTGGCGATCAGGTGCGGCCAGGGCATCCAGTCGCGCAGGTGGCGGTCGGCCTTGGCCATGCGTTTGGCCGGGACTTCCCATTGCACCGCGAGATTGCCTTGAATTGCGAACGGGCGCTCGATCGCTTCGCTGACCTTGGCATTGAGCCACGGGCGGGCCTTGTTCCAATCAAAAGTAAGGATAAAAATGATGGCGATGATCGGTAGCGCGATCAGGGTGGCCAGCAGGCCGAACAGGATCTTCTTCTTGCCGCCGTGCTTGTGGCCGGCGTCGTGTTGCGGGGTGGTATCGGGCATGACGATCCTTCATGAGTATCGGTCTTGCGGCCAAGCTTAGCGCAAAGGGGGTAGTCACCAATGTGCGGTGTCGCACGCTGTGCCGCCGCGCGCGGGCCGTGCCCCGCACGATATGCCATCTATGTGCGGCACCGAACCGAACTCGTCCGGCAAGAAGCTTATAACGTTAACAAGTTGCTTACATTCACAGGAGAGTCACATGGACATGAATCGTTCGATGCACCAGCTGGGCCGCGCCGCGGTCGCAGCAGCCGTACTGGCCCTGAGCGCCTGCGCCAGCCAGAAAGCACCGGCCATGGCCGATGTCGCGGTGTCGCAAAATGCCGTCGCGAACGCAGTGCAGGCCGGCGCCGCCGACCTGGCCCCGGCCGAGATCACCGCGGCCCGTTCCAAGATGATGCGCGCCAACGAAGCACTGGCGGCCAAGGACTACAAGCTGGCACGCGAACTGGCGATGCAGGCCCAGGCCGATGCCCAGCTGGCCCAGAGCAAGTCGAATTCGGCCAAGGCGACCGCGGCCTCGAACGCACTCAATGAAGACCTGCGCGTGTTGCGCCAGGAAGTCGACCGCGCCAATTCGCAATAAAAGGGGAAAAGACCATGACACCACGTTTTCTGAAACCGGCCGTACTGGCCAGCGCCATCCTGCTGACCGCTTGCAGCAGCATGCCGACCACGACGGCGCAACTGGACCAGGCACGCGCCGATTTCGTCGCCGCGAATAACAACCCGCAAGTGTCGAGCTACGCGCCGCTGGAATTCAAGCAGGCCAGCGACGCCCTGAACGCCGCCAACGCCGCCGCCGCGAAGAAGGAAAGCCTGGAAGACATCGACCGCCTGGCCTATGTTGCCAAGCAGAAGATCGCTACCGCCCAGGAAGTGGCGCGCACCAAGGCGGCCGAAGCGAATATCGCCGACGCATCGCGCCAGCGCAACGAAGTGCGCCTGGAAGCGCGCACTGCCGAGGCCGACCGCGCGAAACGCGATGCCGCCGATGCCCAGGCCGCCGCCGCCGCCGCCCAGCAGCAGGCCGCAATGGCTCAGCAGCAAGCCGCAGCCGCCCAGGACCAGACCCGTGCGATGGCCGAGCGTACCGCCAAGCTCGAAGCCCTGCTGGTCGACCTGAACGCCAAGAAAACCGAGCGCGGCATGGTCGTCACTATCGGCGACGTGCTGTTCGCCACCAACGAAGCGAACCTGACACCGAACGGAATGTCGACCCTGCGCAAGCTGGCCGACGTGATGACGCAGAACCCGGAGCGCACTGTGCTGGTCGAAGGGTTTACCGACAGTACCGGCAGCGCGAGCTACAACCAGAATTTGTCGCAGCGCCGCGCGAACGCGGTCGCCATGGCCCTGGGCAGCATGGGCGTGGCGCGTGAGCGGATCGCGATGAAGGCGTATGGCGAAGCCTTCCCGGTCGCCGCCAACGACACGGCATCGAACCGCCAGATGAACCGTCGCGTCGAGATCGTGCTGTCGAACGACAACGCGCCGATTCCGCCGCGTTCGGCCGGCCGTTAATTAACTGAAGAATCGAAGGACACATCATGGAACAAAGCATTTCGTCCCTGGGACACGGCTTCGACGTCGAGGCGATCCGCCGCGCGGCGGCCAACCTCGATGACGGCGCCGTCACCGAGGGTTACGCGGCCGATCGCGAAGCGGTCATCGCGATGCTCAACAGCGCCCTGGCCACCGAGCTGGTGTGCGTGCTGCGCTACAAGCGTCACTATTTCACGGTCAGCGGCCCGAACAACGGCGCCCTGAAGGCCGAGTTCCTCGAGCATGCTCAGCAGGAACAGGAACACGCCGACCGCATCGCCGAACGCATCGTCCAGCTCAACGGTTCGCCGAATTTCAACCCGGCCACGCTGACGACCCGTTCGCATGCCGAGTACGACGAGTCGGAAGACACCCAGGCCATGGTGCGCGCCGACCTGATCGCCGAGCGCGTCGCCATCGAGTCCTATCGCCAGATGATCCTGGCGATCGGCGACAAGGATCCGACCACCAAACAGATGCTGATCGAAATCCTTGCCGTCGAAGAAGAACACGCCGACGACATGCACGATTTCCTCGTCTCTTAATTTTTTCAGACCAACCACAACCTACAACAGGAGTTCACCATGCTAGACACCACCCGCACCACCCGCGCGATCGACGACACCCTGAACAACGCCAGTGCCGACGTCAAAGTCCTGGTCAAGGATGCGCAAGCACTCTTGACCGCAGCCGCGTCGTTGACCGGCGTCAAGGCCGACGAGCTGCGCACCCGCGGCATGGAATTGCTGGACCGCGCGATGGGCAAGGCCAGCCAGTACCAGGGTCAAGCAGTCATCAAGAGCAAGGAACTGGCAGAGACCGCCGATGTCTATGTGAAGGACAACCCATGGCGCACCGTCGCCGCCGCAGCCAGCGTTGGCCTGCTGGTCGGTATCTACCTGGGTCGTAAATAATTCCCGCCGGAGATAACGCCATGGAAAAGACCGAAACCGTCGTGCATGGTCCCGGACTCATGGGCGGTATCTCCGGCCTGGCGAAAAACCTGTTCGGCCTCGTCGTGTCCCGCGTTGAATTAGCGGCACTCGAGATGTCGGAAGTGCGCAACCACGTGATCGAACTGCTGGCGATCTTCGCCGGCGCCGTTCTCGCCATGTGGTTCGCACTGGCGTACGGCACCGCGACCATCGTGATGCTGGCCTGGGAAAGCTGGGGCTGGAAGATCCTGCTGGTGATGTTCCTCGCGTTCTTGGCGATCACGGCCGTCCTCGTGATGAAGGGCCTGGCCATGCTCAAGCAGGGCAAGCTCGCCTTCCCGGAAACGATGAACGAACTCCGGAACGACCGCGACGCGCTGCTTTAAGCGGCCACCTACAGGGGAGTGAACATGGATACACACGATCACAAGCACCACAAGAACGACAAGGACGAGCCGAGCGGCCTGGCCGGCCACAGGCACAGCCCGGATCCGGTCAAGCGCAAGGCCGAGCTGCTGCGCGAGGGCGAGTTCTACCGTGCAGGCGTGAGCTTCGCAAAGGAACAGGTAAAGCACAGCGCGCGGCCCGAAGTCATGTTACATTCTGCTCTGGACCATGCAACATGGGCATTGCGGGCGCGGGCTGATGCTCTGCTGAAACCCACGGGCACGAGTATCTCGGTGCTCATGCCGTACGCGCTGACCGCCGTCAATTTCGTGCGCCGCCGCCGGATGGGCAAGCAAGCCCTGGCCGCCGCCGTCCTGATGGGCGTGGCAGGCTGGTACGTGAAGAAGCGCCGTACGGAGCAGGGGCTCTGATGGAAAGGGTAGCGCGGGCCGCCGAGGCTGGCGCTACCGCATTCGTATCATCTTGTAGTACACGGCTTGACTGAATATGGTGGGGCTTGAGCGGCGTCGCAATCGTTGATTGGACGCCGTCTTTTTTTGTGAGTTGCGCTTGCGAAAGCGAGACTGCCTGTCTCACTTCGCAATCCACCCGCTTTATGCCACCGAACAGCGCGGGCAGGTGCATAGTCTACCGCGTGCCCGGCTGCACGGCCGCCTCGGCGCGGGCCGCGGCAATTTCTTCCTTCCAGGTCGCCTGCGCAGCCTTCAGGCAGTCGGCGCGTTCGGCCGCCGGGCCCTGGCGGCAGGCATTCTTCGCCTCGTCCAGCGCGGCGCCGATTTCCTTCTGGCGCGTGCGCCAGCGCTGCTGGGTCGTCGCATCTTCGCGGTACCAGCGTACCGGATCGCCGCGCGCGACTTCGCGCGCCTGCTTGCTGGCCGCGGCCGGCGCCACCATGGCGTCGTTGCTGGTCTGCGCGCCGGCCATTGCGCTGGCGCCGGCCAGCAGGCAGGCGGCGACCAGGTGTTTCCAATCGGGTGTTGTCGTCATCTCGAGCTCCAATGAAAAGGGCCGGCAAAGCCGGCCCTGTGATCCCTCAGGCAATGCCCGCGGCGCGAAAACATAGTGCGGGTCCGCGCCCGGCGGGTGCCGGGTTCGGATAGTGAAACGCACGCATGGCCGCGCCGCTCACAGGCGATCAGTAACGGTAGACGCGGCCGTCGACCATGCGCACGCGGTTGCCCACGCGCAGGTCGTAGACGCTGTCCTGGACCACGGTGCGGTATTCGCCGTTATCCATGCGCACGTTGACCTGGTACATCTCCTGGCCGCCGTTGGCGTTGCGGTTCTTTTCGATGTTATTGCCGACCAGGGCGCCGCCGACGCCGCCGGCCACGGTGGCAGCGGTACGGCCGCTGCCGCTGCCGATCTGGTTACCGGCCAGTGCGCCGACCAGGGCACCGACCACCGCGCCGCCACCGCTGGTGCGGTTCTCGGCCTGGGTCACCTGGATCGACTCGATGACGCCGTAGCCCATCGATGCGTTGTTGTTATAGCCGCTGCCATAACCATTGTTGGCGTTGCTGTACGACGGCGAGCTGGCGCAGCCCGAGAGGAGGGCGACGGCGGCGACGGTTGCGGCGATAAGGGTACGTGGGGTCTTCATATTGTTCTCCTGGCTAAAAGGTGTGAGTAAAGAATACGAGCACACAACAGCAAGGTCTGTGCGATGACGCACTCTGAATTGCCAGATTAATATTATTGATTCGACATGAGCTCTTGTGTTCGACAGCGAACAGATGGCGCCGCCCGATCAGCGTAAAACATCATCCAAGGTCAACGCAACGGAGAAGAAGAACATGACAACCAGGATGAAGAACGTACACGCACTGCTGATTATCGGCGCCGCCATGTTGTGGTCGGCACAAGGACGGGCCCAGACGGCTCCCCAGGTTCTGCCGCAAGCGGTGCCGGATGCCAAGACCGCCTTCAATTCCGCGCGCGACATGGCCGCCGCGAATTACAAGGTGGCCCGCGCGCGCTGCGACGCCGTCACCGGCAATCCGCGCGACGTCTGCGTGGCCGAGGCGAAAGCCGAGCGCGTCCGGGTCGAGGAAGAAGCGCGCGCCGCCTACAAGAACACGCTCAAAGCCTATACCCAGGCCCGCATGCGTATCGCCGACGCGAACTACGACCGCGACAAGGCACGCTGTGGCGCGGCAACAGGCAACACCCGCGACGTGTGCATCAAGCAGGCCAAGGCGACGCTGATTGCCGCCCAGGCCGATGCCACGGCGGATCGCAAGATGATCGAAGCGCGCAGCAATGCGCGTGACGACAAACTGACGGCTGAATACCGGGTCGCACTCGAGAAGTGCGACGCGTTTGCCGGCGCGGCGAAAGACCAGTGCGTCGACGCCGCAAAAACCGCGTACGGCAAGTAACGTACGGGAAACGCTCATTACTGAGCAACTAGTAGCAATTTTGACTTTGACCAACGAAAGAAAGGGATCATCATGAAAATCACCCAACGTCTCGCCACCGCCATCTTTACCGGCGCACTCGCCTTCACCATGGTAGGCTGCGCTTCGGGCCCAACGAAGGAAAGCGCCGGCGAATACGTCGACGACAGCGTCATCACCGCCAAGGTGAAGGCAGCTTTCGCCGCTGACCCAACCGTCAAGGCAACCGAAATCAATGTCGAAACCTTCAAGGGCGACGTTCAGCTGTCGGGCTTCGTGGCTCAGCCTGCCGATGCTCAGCGCGCTGTCGCAGTCGCACGTGGCGTGAAGGGTGTTACCGCGGTCAAGAACGACATCCGCGTGAAATAATCCCCGCCGCTGGGCGGCGTTCTGGCAACTTTTATTTGGCAAACTCATGCATCTCGCCAGTCCTGGATCGGTTCCGACCGATCCACACACTCCCGCCGTCCCAGAGGCAAAGGTCGTCGTCAACCCGACGGCCGATATCGCCGAGCCGGACCTCACCTCCGGCTCTGGCGACGTCACCTTGCAATCGGGCGCTCTGCGCTTGCCGATTCACGTCAATGCACGTGGTCTCTCGCTCGGCATCCTGGCCACGGTCGCCTTCATCTTCGCGCTTCAATGGGCGCAAAAATTCTTCGTGCCGCTCCTGCTCGGCATCTTCATCGCGTATACCCTGAATCCCGTCGTGCGCTGGCTCGAGCGCATCCGCATCAAGCGTGCCATCGGCGCAACACTTGTCACCGCGATCCTGATCGGCGGACTGGGCGCCACGCTGTACCGGCTGCAGGACGAATTCTTCAACATCATCGACGAACTGCCCACGCTGACCCAGAAGGTGACCAGGCTCATGAGCGGCGCGGTCACGGGCCAGGGCTCGACCTTCCAGCAGGTGCAGAAAGCGGCCGCCGAGATCGAGAAAGCCACCGCCAGCGTCGGCCAGAACAAGGACGCGCGCCTGATCCAGCGCCGCCCGACGCTGTCGCAGCCGCAGTCGCCGGCCTTCCGCGTCACCGACTGGCTGCTGGCCGGTTCGGTCGGCCTGGCGGCCTTCCTCAGCCAGGCCACGATGGTGCTGTTCCTCGTGTTCTTCCTGCTGCTGGCGGGCGATACCTTCAAGCGCAAGCTGGTCAAGCTGACCGGGCCGTCGCTGACGCGTAAAAAAGTCACGGTCCACATCCTGGACGACATCAATACCTCGATCCAGAACTACATGTTCATGCTGCTGGTCACCAACATCCTGCTGGCGCTGCTGATGTGGGTCGCGCTGCGCGCGATCGGCCTGAACAACGCCGGCGCCTGGGCCATCTTTGCCGGCGTGGCCCACGTCATGCCGTATTTCGGCCCGCTGCTGATCACCGCCGCCACCGGCCTCGTCGCCTTCATGCAATTCGAATCGGTGCGCATGGTGATCCTCGTGGCCGGCGCCTCGATGAGCATCGCCACCCTGGTCGGCATGGTCGTCACGACCTGGATGACCGGCAAGATCGCCAAGATGAATCCGGCCGCCGTCTTCGTCAGCCTCTTGTTCTGGGGCTGGTTATGGGGGATGTGGGGTCTGCTGCTCGGCGTGCCGGTGGTCGTGATCCTGAAAACCGTGGCCGAGCGGGTCGAGGGCATGGAATTCGTGGCCGAGCTGTTAGGCGAGTAAATCCGGCGAGCCGCGTGGAGTCGCGACGCCACGCCCTCCGCTACCTGATAAAAAGGGCGCGCATCCCATCGAAAGCGCGCCCTTTTGCCATCCGGCGAGCCGGTATCTCAGGTGGACGGCTTGACTGGCGTCGCACCCGTCACCGCCGCCGGCTTGTGCCGCAAGCTGCCCAGCTGCAGGGCATACTGGCGAGCGAACTCGGCGCCGAGGAAGAAGATCTGTGCCGAGTAATACACCCACAGCAGCAAGGCGATCAGCGAGCCGGCCGCGCCGAAACTGCTCGCGGCGCCGCTATTGCCGATGTACAGGCCGATCACGAATTTTCCCAGTGTGAACATGGCCGCCGTGCCTAGTGCGCCGATGATCACGTCATGCCAGGACAGCTTGATACGCGGCAGCAGCTTGTAGATCACGCCGAACATGGTCGCGATCACCAGGAAGCCGAAGCACGACGAGATCCAGCCCATGATCACGGCCGAGTCTTTCCACATTCCGTCCAGATAGCCTTCGAGCACGGCCGTCGCCGCGCTGACGACCAGCGAGACCAGCAGCAGGAAGCCCAGCACCAGGATCAGTCCGAACGACAGGACGCGGGTACGCACCGTGTCCCACCAGCCGGCGTCTTTCGGCGCCGGTACCGACCAGATCTCGTCCAGGCTGTCCTTGAGCTCGGCGAACACGCTGGTCGCGCCCACCAGCAGCAGCACTGTGGCGATGATGGTGGCGAGCTTGCCCGACTCCTTGTCGCGCGCGCCGGCCAGGATTGCCTGGATCGTTTCCGCGCCTTCCTTGCCGACCAGGCCGCGCAGTTCGCTCAGCAACTGGCCCTGGGCCGCTTCGGCGCCATAGAAGAAGCCGGCCACCGCGATCACCAGCACCAGGATCGGCGCCATCGAGAACAGCGTATAGAAGGCCAGTGCCGCGCCCTTGCTGGCGGCACGGTGCGCCAGCCATTGCGTCACCGCGCATTTCATGATGTGCACGATCTGGCGCGAGAACGGGAACCATTGTTTTGTTTCCATACCAACTCTCCGGAAAAGAAGAAAGGGGCACCAGGCCCGGTCATCCTGGCTGTGAAGCCGATGACTGGGCGAAGTACCCCTTCAGGCCGCGCTTTGCAGGGCGGCACGGTGTTTAAAGCCGATTAATTAACGCGTTTTTCGATCGTGATCTGTTCGACTTCGACGCGACGGTTCGGTTCCAGGCACTTGATCAGCGCTGCACGGTTTTTCTCGGTGCAGTTTACGACCGGGTTGGCTTCGCCCTTGCCGTAGGCCTTCAGGCGGGAACCGTCGACACCTTTGCCGATCAGATAGTCGCGGACTGCTTCAGCGCGACGCTGCGACAGCTTCAGGTTGTACTGGTCCGAGCCGAGGCGGTCGGTGTAGCCGGTGATGTCGACATCGGTGATGCGGGTGTCAGCCATCAGGGCCGCGGCGATCTCGTCCAGGTGCGGTGCTGGCATCACCAGGACGGCCTTGTCGAATTCGAACATCTTGGTTGCCGACAGCGTGACTTTCTCGAAACGCGCAGGCGGCGGCGGAGCGACTGGCATCGGTGCCGGTGCGGCAACTGGCGCTTCCATCACTGGCGCCGGTGCCATCACTGGCGCTGCTGCGACCGGAGGTGGGTTGAACGCGTAGTTCAGGCCGACCGTCACGTACTTGTTGTTGCTGCGGCTGAAACCATACAGTTCGTCATGACGCAGGAAGCCGCGCACCGAACGGATGTCCGCTTGCAGCGACAGCTGTGGGGTCAGGCTGGCCTGGACGCCGACACCGGCGGTCAGGTAAGGCGAGTTCTTGCTGACGCGGCGCAGTGGGTTTTCCACCTTGTCACGCTCGACGCCGGCGCCGAACAGCACGAATGGGCGGATGTTCGAACGCGACAGCATCAGCAGCCAGTCAGCGCCGACCAGGGTCTGGCGATAACGTGCTGCACCTTCTTCGGTACGGACATGGGAGGCGCCGAACTGGACGTCGAAGTACTGGCTGATCGGCTTGCCGAATTTCACGGCACCGCCCCAGTCTTTGTCATTGACGCCGAAATCCGCGTCAGGCTTCATGCCGACGACCGCACCCTGGACGTACCAGGATGGGTTGATTTCTTGAGCCAGGGTGGTGCCGGCGGCGCACAGCATGGCGACGGCGAGGGCGATCTTCTTCGTATTGTTCACAGGAAACTCCCATTAGTTGAAAAGGTAGGGTGACATCGCGTGCTTGGCAGTGATGTTGGAGTGAAGAATACGAGGATGGGTTCCGCAGGGTCGGTGCGCTAGCGCACCTAGCCATACTGATGAGTGACAAAATTACAACGTTGAGTGAGTGTTGACGGGTTGGCTCTATATAGAGGGCGAAAAAAAATGGCGTTTCTCTACGTAATTTCACGTAGTCGAAAAATTTTCGCACACTGTTGTTTTTTTCACGACAAGTGACGAGTTTGCAAGCTTGCCCTGATTTTCTGTAAAACAGATTTGACGAAGTGCTTGGAGGAATTTTGGCAATGTGGGATGGCGCACAGACCGGCCGGGCTGACGCAGGCAACCTTGAGGTCAGTTAAGCGGAACCCGAGGTGTTGTCAGAGTGTCAGACCACACACAGCGACCCGGACCTCCCAGTCTCTCTCTAATTGGAGTAAATCAACATGCATGCAACGACTCATCACAACGCGGTGCAAAGCGACATCGGCGCAGTGCACACTTCCAGCAATTCAGCGCTGATCGAACGCGTCCCGCCGCAACCAATCGAACGTGCGCCCATTTCGCTGGCGCCGATCGAGCGCGTGCGGTCGACTTCTGCCACGCAGCGTCGGATCGAGAACATGCAGAAGCTGATCAACGAACTGTCGACCCACGAAATGCTGGCCGACGAGATCGCATGGTTCCTGAAATTCTCGCCGTCGGGCGCCCGCAAATACATCCGCGACCTGCGCGAAGCCGGCGTCATCGAACTGGCCCGCTACATCGAAGGCACCGCCACCTACCTGGGCAAGGCCGTGTACCAGATCTGTCCCGACCAGGAACGCGTCAAGGCCTTCCTCGCCGCGATCTGCCAGCCCAAGCGTGAAGGCGTTGCCCCACGCAAGGAGCGTCCAGGCCTGCGCGAGCAGAGCATGGCCGGCAGCGGCCGCCACTTCCACATCCTGGCCGACGACACCCACTACGCCATCCGCGTGAACCGCAGCCCGGTCACCCGCGATCCGCTGGTCGCCGCCCTGTTTGGCCCGGCACCGAGCCAGCTGGCCAAGTAAGAACCGCCTGACGGAAGGCGCCGCGGTGGAGGCCCGAAGCGCATTTCCGTAACCGACGATCGCTGTCGTCAAGCATTCGCCGCGCCTTGCGCGGCGTTTGTCGTTAACCGCACCCGCGCGACGGGTGCACAACGTTGAAAACCCGGCAACAGGCCCCACCTGCGGCGAAGCGGTACATTTGCCGCTGCACCCACCGCAAAAGGAGTTCCCATGCTGCCAACTGCCGCTTCCCTCGAAGGCCAGGCCGTCCCCCAAGTCACGTTCAAGGCGCGTCTCGACGATCAATGGCGCGACCTCTCCACCGACGGCCTGTTCAAGGACAAGACGGTCGTCGTGTTCTCGCTGCCGGGCGCCTACACGCCCACCTGTTCGTCGACCCATCTGCCGCGTTTCAATGAACTGGCGCCGGTGTTTCGCGAGAACGGCGTCGACGATATCCTGTGTTTCTCGGTCAATGACGCCTTCGTGATGAACGAGTGGAAGCAGGGGCAGGAAGCGGACGGCATCACCTTCGTTCCGGACGGGAATGGCGACTTCGCGCGCGGCATGGGCATGCTGGTCGACAAGCGCGACCTCGGCTTCGGCATGCGTTCCTGGCGCTATTCGATGCTGGTGCGCGACGGCATCATCGAAAAAGTCTTCATCGAAGAGGAGGGCGAGGGCGATCCGTTCGCCGTGTCCGATGCCGACACCATGCTGCGCCACATTAATCCGCAAGCGCGCGTGCCGGAACCGATCGTCATGTTCTCGCGTCCGGGCTGCCCGTTCTGCGCGCGCGCCAAGGCGGCGCTCGCCCAGCGCGCGTTGCACTATACCGAGATCTCGCAGGACCAGAAGATCAACACCAGCGTGCTGCGCGCCGTCAGCGGCAAGATGACCTGGCCCCAGGTCTTCATCGGCGGGCGCCTGATCGGCGGGGCGGACGAACTCGACGCCCACCTGGCCGCCGCATGAGCCTGGGTTTATCCGGGGGAACTGCCTGATGGACGCCTTATTGACGATTTCGCTGCTGGCCCTGGCGGGCCTGCTGGTATGGACCATTCCGCGCTGGCGCTTGCGGCGCGCGCTGGCGCAGCCGCTCGCGGCAGCCGAGCTCGCTATCCTGGAGCGCAATGTCGACCAGTACCGGGCGATGGACTCGGCGCAACGTGCCCGACTCGAGCGCCTGGTGCGCCGGTTCCTGCATGAGAAAAGCTTCGTCGGCTGCGCCGGACTGGAGATCACCCAGGAAATGCGCCTGACGATCGCCGGCCAGGCCTGCCTGCTGTTGATGGGCGCGGGCGGCGAGGCCACCTATCCCACGTTGAACGCGGTGCTGGTCTATCCCGGTGCTTTCCTGGTGCCGCGGCGCCAGGTCGACGCGGCGGGCGTGGTCACCGAGGAGCGCCAGGACTTGCTGGGCGAATCCTGGGGCGACGGCCGCGTGATCCTGTCCTGGGACCATGTGCGGCGCGCCGGGATGGAAGCGCCGCCGTCGCACAACGTCGTGCTGCACGAATTCGCGCACCAGCTCGACAGCGAATCGGGCAGCACCAACGGCGCGCCCTACCTGGGCAGTCCGGAGCGCTACCGCAGCTGGTCGGAAGTGCTCTCGCGCGACTTCGCGGCCCTGCGCCACGACGCCTGGTTCGGCCATGAGGACGTGCTCGACCATTACGGTGCGACCAATCCGGCCGAGTTCTTCGCCGTCGCCACCGAAGCCTTTTTCGAGCAGCCGCACCGCCTGGCCCAGCGCCATGCGGCCCTGTACGATCAATTCCTGAAGTACTACCGGATCGATCCGCGCGACTGGCAGGCGGCGCCCGCGCCCGAACCCGAGCACGAGGAAATGGACTACGGACACTGGCGATAGCCATACACTATGTGCGTTTGCGTACAGAGTGCACAGGCCAGCAGGGGCATGCTCGTTAACTAACGATAACCATGCGGGAGATACCGATGTCCACGATTATTGCAGGTCACTTCGAAACCCAGGAAGATGCCGCCACGGCGCACCAGGCACTGGCCCAGGCCGGCTTCAGCGAGGAACGCGTCAGCACCTTCTACCTGAGCCAGGCCGGCCAGCACGACATGACGCCGATCGGCGGCGACAACCTGCACTCGCCGGGCGCCAAGGAAACGCCGCAGGGCGTGCTGCAAGGGGGCGCCACCGGCGGCGCGGTCGGGGTCGCGATCGGCGCCGTCACTTCGCCGCTGACCGGACCGGCCGGACCGATCATCGGCGGCCTGGTCGGCGCCCACGTCGGCTCCTTGTTCAGCTTTACCAAGATGAAGGAAGCGGGCGAAGGCGAACAGGGCGGGCGCGCCCCGGTCGAGCAGCGCAAGGCCGGCATGCTCGTCGCCGTGGCCTTCGACGAGGCCGGCGACGAGGCACGCGCTGTCGACATTTTCACCCGTCTCGGCGCCATCCAGATCGAACGCGCACGCGGCAATATCGTGGATGGCGACTGGGCCGATTTCGACGCTTCCATCGCCCCGGACATCATCCACGCGCCAACGCCACGCCCCAGCTGAGGCAAAAAGCGCGCCGCGCCGCAGCCTTTTAAAGCTTGATCCATATCAAAGGCGCTCCTGTCGGGACTCCTAGACTTGTCGCTTCGGCCATCCAGGCCGTACATGACAAGGGGAAACCATGGATAAGAACAAGGTTGCGCTGGTAACGGGCGGGATGGGCGGACTCGGCACTGCGCTGTGCCGGACACTGGCCGATGCGGGCTTTACGGTGGCCGTCACCTACTCTCCTTCGAACACGTCGCCCGAAGGCTGGCTGGCGTCCCAGCGCGATGAAGGCTACCGCTTTCACGGCTGGCGCCTCGATGTCACCGACGACCGCGCCTGCGCCGCCATGATGGCGGCCATGCTGGGGGAACTCGGCCGCATCGATGTGCTGGTGAACAATGCCGGTATCACGCGCGACGCCAGTTTGCGCAAGATGACGCTGGAAGACTGGCATGCCGTGCTGCGCACCAACCTCGACAGCGTATTCCACATGTGCCGCCAGGCGGTCGGTCCGATGACGGCCCAGCGCTGGGGCCGCATCATCAATATTTCCTCGGTCAATGCGAATGGCGGCGCCTATGGCCAGACCAATTACGCGGCGGCTAAGGCCGGCATGCACGGATTCACCAAGGCGCTGGCGCTGGAAACGGCGCGTCACGGCGTGACCGTCAACACGGTCTCGCCAGGCTATCTGCGCACAAAAATGGTCGAAGCGGTGCCGCAGGAAATCATGCAAAACAAGATCCTGCCGCAGATTCCGCTCGGACGGCTGGGCGAGCCGGGCGAAGTGGCTTCGCTGGTCGCCTATCTGGCATCGAGCGCCGCCGCCTTCATCACCGGTGCCGACATCGCCATCAACGGCGGCCAGCACATGCGCTAGCGCTTTTCCAGGCGCGTCTGGCAGGCAATGCACAGGCGCGCTTCGGGCTTGGCCTGCAGGCGCGAAAAGCCGATCTCGCCTCCGCATTCCTCGCACAGGCCGTAGCTGCCATCGTCAAATTTTGCCAGCGCATGGCGCAGCAACTGCATCCGCGCCGCGTGGTGGCCGGCGGCCTCGAGCGCGAGATCGTTCAGCAGGCGCACGGTGGCCTTGTCGGCGGGCGAGGTTTCGACTTCGGAAACGGGCAGGTCGCGCATGCCGTCGGCGACGGGCGGCTCGTCGGTGCGGCTGAGCGCCGTCAGCTGCGCCTCGAGCGCGGCGCGCAACTGGGCCAGCTGGCCAGTATCGAGTGCGGTCATGGGGAGGCTCTCACGAGTGCGCGACGGCATGCCGCGCGCATGGCCGGAGCCGGAAACAGGCGTTCATTGCGACCTCCCACATGAACTGGTGTGGGATCAGTGTAGCGCGATGTGCCCTTGATGAACATGGGCACACGCGCCGCGGCCGATCTCAGGCCGGTTTCGCGGCAGGGGCCTGGTGGCTCTCGATGGCCTTGATCTGGGCGTGGATCTTGTCGAGCGCCGCGATCACCGAAGCGGCCTGGCCGGTCGCCGCCGCGCCCGCCAGCAGCAGCAGGCCGCCCACCAGGCTGGTGACGTCGCCGATCAGCGCGATCTTGCGGATCTTGTCGGCCGCCGCCGTGGTCAGGGCCACCACGCCTTGCTGCGACTTGCCGAGCGACTTGACGACATAGGTGGCGGCGTCGGCATACAGGCCGTTGGCGCGCTGGCGCAGCACCAGTTCGTCTTCCAGCAGGGCGCGCGCGGTGCCCTGTACATGGGCCGGCACGATGCCGCCGTCATAGGCGCGGATATCGCGCATAATGCGTTCGTGCAGCTGGTCGGCGCAGGCCGAGAGCTGGTCGGCCAGCTCGACGATCTGGGCGACGCTGGCCAGGCCGCCCTCGGTTCCCGGCGCCACTTTCGCCGGGCTCGCCGCCGGCGCCTCGGCCCGCTTCGCCGCCGCCGCGCCGGCGATCGCACCGGCCATCGTATCGATGGCGGCGTCGACCGCGTCGCCCTTTGCCTTTTCCTCTGTCATGCTGTCTCCCTGAAGATTATTGGCTTGCGAGGCCGTCGCGGATGGCCCGCAGATCGCGTCCGTAATTGCCGAGCATGAGCTTGACGTCATCCTGCGTCAGCTTGTGCAGGTTTTCGCGCAGCTTCTGGTGCCCGAGCGCCACCTTGGTCAGTCCCTGCAAGGCCAGGTCGTAGCGGCGGTCGATCAGCTTGTACTCGCTCGCCTTGTTCAGGTAGTGGACCTTGGCCAGGGTGACGAGCATGCGTTCGTTGCTGCCCTTGTTGAAGGGCAGCTCGACGTCGAAAATGCCGAGTATCGTCTTCTTTTCATTCTCGTTGGTCTTGTAATAGAGGCGGGTGAGCGAAATCATCGCCTCGAGCAGGGTCTGGACGTCGGCGTCGCCGTCGCGCACCATGGTCTCGACGCTGCGGTTCTGGTAGCCCGAAGCGATCACCCGGGTCAGCAGCCGCGTCAGGCCCGTGTAGGCCGCCACATGGCGCTGCTGCAAGCCCGATTCGGCATTCGCTTTCAGGCCGTTGCCGAGATCGTCGATGCTGGGCGTGAGGTCGTAGCGGGCGTCGCCGGCCAGCAGGCTCAGCGTCTGCATGTAGAGCACCAGCGCCTTTTGCACGCTGACGAAATCCTCGTACACGGCGCGCCGCTTGGCGTCGTTTTCGCGCGCCAGTTTGTCGCTCGACGCGGGCAAATACGGCTGTTCGCGCTCATAGGTATCGCGGTAGCGGCGCGACAGTTCGCCATAGCCGCCCAGTTTGGCCGAGGCGTCGGCGAATTCGCGCACTTCCTGCAGGCTGACCGGGCCGCCGGTGGAAGCGCAGCCGCCCAGCAGCAGGTCCAGCAGGAACAGGCAGGAGAATAAAACAAGGCGGAAGGGTGTCATCGGGTCCCTCTCGAACCGGCGAAGATGCCGGACGGAAAGACCCTATTTTGGCGAACGCCGCGCGGAACGGCGTTGCATTGGATCAATTATCAAGCCAACTCAGGCGACCTTGGCGTGGTCGAAATGCGGATTTTCGATGATTCCAAACACATTTCCGTAAGGATCGCGCACGGTGGCGACCTTGATGCCGTCGCCCACGTCCGCCACCGGCGAATCGACCGTCGCGCCCAGTCCTTCGAGCCGCGCCAATTCCGCTTGCGCGTCCTGGGTGCCCCAGTAGGCGGTGGCGCCGGCGCTGCCCGGCACGCCATCCGGAACCAGGCCCAGTTCGAAGCCGCCGACCTCGAAGCCGACATAGAAGGGCTGCTCGAAATAGGGCGCCTTTTCCAGCACGCGGCGGTACCACTCTGTCGCTTCAAGCAATTGCGTGACCGGGTAGATGACGGTGCGCAGTCCCTGGATCATGATGTTCTCCTTATTAGCAAGGAAACAATGGTGCCGCAGCGCACCTGACTTGTCTAGGCCTGTGGCACCGGCGCCGCGGCGCCTTGCCGCGCGGCGCGCCAGCCGAGCCCTTCGACGGTCCCGGCGCGCGGGTTGTATTCGCAGCCGACCCAGCCCTCGTAGCCGAGTTCGTCGAGCAGGCGGAACAGGTAAGGGAAATTGATTTCGCCCGTGCCCGGTTCATGCCGGCCCGGCACGTCGGCCAGCTGCATGTGGCGGATCAGGGGCAGCAGCGCGCGGATGCTGTTCGACAGGTCGCCCTCCATGCGCTGCATGTGATAGATGTCGAACTGCAGGAACAGGTTGTCGACCGCGCACTCGCGGATGATGGACGCGGCCTGGCGCGAACCGGTGAGGAAATAGCCGGGCATGTCGCGGTCGTTGATCGGCTCGATCAGGAGGTTCAGGCCTTTTTCCTTCAAGGCGTTCGCGGCGAAGCGCAGATTGGCGACATAGGTGGCGTGGGCGCGCTCCTGCGGCACGTGGGGCGGCAGCTTGCCCGCCATGCAATGCAATTGCTTGACGCCGAGTTCGTCGGCGTAATCGAGGGCCAGTTCGACGCTTTCCTGGAACTCGCCGATGCGGCGCGGATCGCAGGCCATGCCGCGGTCGCCCGCCGCCCAGTCGCCCGGCGGGAAATTGAACAGCGCCAGCTCGAGCTGGTAGCGCGCCAGGCGGCCCGCGATCCATTCGGGTTCACAGGTGTAGGGGAACAGGAACTCGACGGCATCGAACCCGGCTTCGCGCGCCGCGGCGAAGCGCTCGAGAAAGCTGAGCTCGGTAAAGAGCGTGCTCAGGTTGGCGGCGAATTTCGGCATGGCGGTCTCGAATGTTGTCAGCCCGCTATCGTAGCACCGTGGCGTGGACCGCGCTGGCGCCGCCCAATCGTGCGAGGGCGCGCCGGCCGTACGGCCAGGCAAAAAAAAACGGCGCTGTTCGCATTAAGTGTGGAATCTCCCGGAACGGCTGAGGTCCAACCTCACTCGTCGACGCCGGAGGAAGCATGCTTGCACGCCCATTCGAGCAATGGATCACCCAGCTCAGCAGCTTGACGCGCCGCCAGCGCGAGCGGCTGCTCGACTTG
>Ga0213835_100605_pt1 | contig 31025 bp, 24 predicted proteins | sample SWPATP01_FD_160576 | JGI IMG/M metagenome (GOLD analysis project Ga0213835, IMG submission 160576) | Coastal seawater microbial communities from Marineland, Florida, United States - SWPA TP0 #1 | ecosystem: Environmental > Aquatic > Marine > Coastal | place: USA: Florida | collected 2016-08-05 | reverse complement strand
TCTCTGGCAGCCCCAAAAGAGCGCTCCGGTGTGGGGAAACGGCTACGGGCTACGCCCTGCGCCGTTCCCCCACACCGGATTCTCATCTTGATTGTCGCGCTCTCTCACCCTGACTGTCGCGCGACAGGAGGCCTATGGCAAGGCTCTCGACGCTCTCGACAAGACGAAGAAGCAGCGCAAGGCGGCGCAGGAGGCGCTGTATAAGCTGGTCCATGCCCGCTTCGCCACGCTGACCGAAGGGGAGGTTAAGGACCTGCTTGTGGCCGACAAGTGGCTGGATACGGTTCAAGACCGGATTACCAGTGAAGTCATGCAGGTGGCGCAATCTCTGTCGAACCGCGTGCGCATATTGGCCGATCGCTACGCAACACCGATGCCGGAGCTGGAGAAGAACCTCGATAACTTATCCGCCCTCATGGCGACGCACCTCAAGGCGATGGGGGCGATATGGCAGTGAGGCCTGGATACAAGCCAACTGAGATCGGCTCGATCCCAGATGACTGGGATGCCGTGCCGCTGGCCGAGCTGTTCACGTTCAAGAACGGCCTGAACAAGGCGAAGAAGTTCTTCGGGCATGGCACGCCCATCGTTAACTACATGGACGTCTTCCGACACCCCGGCCTTCGCTTGCATAACGTCAAGGGCAGAGTGGCCGTATCAAATGCAGAGTTGCAATCATTCGAGGTGCGGAAGGGCGATGTCTTTTTTACACGCACCTCCGAAACCGTCGAGGAAATCGGACAGGCTGCCGCAATGCTTGAGGAGCCGTCGCAGACGGTCTTCAGCGGCTTCGTCCTCCGAGCGCGACCGATAGCAGATCGGCTAGACGACGCGTTCAAGGCATACTGCTTCTCGCCGCGCTATTTTCGTGAGCAGGTGATCGCGCGAGCGACATACACGACGAGAGCACTCACTAATGGCCGCGCCCTTTCCGCAAGTAAGCTAGCAGTTCCGCCCCTCCCAGAGCAGCGAGCTATCGCGGAAGCACTGGCGGATGTGGACGCGGCAATCGACGCGGTAGACAAACTGATTGCCAAGAAGCGCGATCTTCGCACGGGTGCGATGCAGCGCCTCTTGGTGGGAGAACAACGCCTAGAAGCCCGCACGACGCCTTGGCGTGTGAAGAAGCTTGGCGATCATGTCACCTTTCTAAGGAACGGCACACATTCCCGCGCGCAGCTTACAACCGAGGATCCCGTCCGCTACCTTCATTACGGAGACATCCACGTTTCGAGCAACGCCTATCTGGATCTCTGTGTGGTCGATCTCCCCCGACTACATGACGAAGAAGCGCGACGGCTCTCGCGCCTAGCAGACGGCGATCTTGTCTTCGTCGATGCCTCCGAAGACCTCAGCGGGATCGGGAAGTCGGTGGAAATCTGCGGTCTTGGCGGAATCGAACTTGTTGCGGGCCAGCACACTATTGCCGCGAGGTTCGACAAGGCTGTCTTGGCTGATGGCTTCAAGGCCTACTTGCAGCACATTCCCGACTTCACGCGCCACCTTCGCCGCCTAGCAGCGGGCACGAAGGTCTATGCGACCAACCGCAAACACATTGCATCTGCGGAAATCCTCTTGCCCGAACCCGAGGAGCAGCAAGCGATCGCCGCAGTCCTTGGCGATATGAGTGCGGAAATCGCCGCGCTCGAACAGCGCTTGGCCAAAACCACCGCGCTCAAACAAGCCATGATGCAGGCGCTGCTAACCGGCCGCGTGCGCTTGCCCGTGGCGGACATTGAGCAAGCCGACAAGGAGCCAGCCCATGCCTGACCGGCCCCGCAGCGAACGCGCAACGCAGGACCGCCTCGCGGCCTTCATCACCAAGCCGGTTGATGGAGGGGGCCTAGGTTATGATGACCTAGATGACTGGTCCAAGCGCGAGAATAATCGCTGCGTCGAGCCCGAGCTCCTGCGCGCCAATCTCGCTTCCCGCGGTTACACCGAGGCCGAAATCAGCGCCGCCCTTACCCGCCTGATGCAGGCGATCGAGGTGACGGGCACCACGCTCTACCAGGCGAACCTGCGCACCTACACCATGCTGCGCTATGGCATTGAGGTGCAGACAGCGGCGAGCGAGCCGTTCAAGACGGTCCACTTGATCGACTGGGAGAATGAGGATCGCAACGACTTCGCCCTCGCCGAGGAGGTGACACTCAAGGGCGGGCACGAACGCCGCCCTGACCTTGTCGTTTATCTCAACGGCCTGGCCATCGCCGTGATCGAGCTGAAGCGCTCCTCGGTCGAGATCGGCGACGGGATCCGGCAACTGATCTCGAACCAGGAAGCGATCTTTAACGAACCGTTTTTCGCAACGGGTCAGCTTCTGCTCGCCGGAAACGACACGCAGGGCCTGCGCTACGGCACCGTGGGCACGCCGGAAACGCACTTCGTGGAATGGCGCGACGAAGAGGCGCCAGCCGGAGAGCTCGCTCCCGGCGCACTGCTCGATCGGCCGGTAGGGCAGATGCTGCGCAAGGATCGACTGCTCGATCTGATCCGGCATTTCGTGGTCTTCGATGCCGGGCAGAAGAAGGTCCCCCGGCAACACCAGTTCATCGGGGTGAAGCTGGCGCAGGAACGGCTGGCGAAGCGCGAGGGCGGCGTGATCTGGCACTCGCAGGGCTCCGGCAAGAGCATCCTGATGGTGCTGCTCGCAAAGTGGATCCTGGAGCAGGACCCCGAGGCGCGCGTGCTGATCGTCACCGATCGCGACGAGCTCGACAAACAGATCGAGGGCGTCATGCGCAACGCCGGTGTCGTCGGCGTGGACGAGCCGTCACCGCGGGTGACACGGCGGGATCAGTTCGTGAGCTGGCTGGGCTCACCCTCGCCACGCCTGATCTGCGCGCTGATCCACAAGTTCGACACCACCGATCTCTCCGGCCCGCCCCCGGCGGTGAAGGGGCGCTTCTACGTCTTCGTGGACGAGTGCCACCGGACCCAGGGCGGCGACATGAACAAGCAGATGAAGCGCTGGCTGGAGGGTGCGATCTTCGTCGGCTTCACCGGCACGCCGCTCCTCAAGAAGGACCGGCAGACCACGCGGGAGGTCTTCGGCAATTACATCCACACCTACAAGTTCCAGGAGGCCGTGCGCGACGGCGTGGTCCTCGACCTCAAATATGAAGCGCGCGATGTTCCGCAGCGGATGACCAATCCCGCAGCTATCGATGCGTGGTTTGCAAAGAAGACAAAGGGGCTGAACAACTTCCAGAAAGCCGCCCTTCGGAAGCGCTGGGCAACCATGGAAGAGCTCCTCAGCTCAACCGAGCGGAAACGCCGGATCGTCGCGGAGATCGTCCAGGACTTCGACCTGAAGCCCCGCCTGTCCGACGATCGCGGGACTGCCATTCTCGTCGCGGCCTCGATCCGCGACGCCTGTGAGTATTTCCAGCTTTTCCAGGGGACCCGGCTGAAGGGGCAAGTCGGCATTGTCACCTCGTTCGAGCCGAACCACAATGCGATCTCCCGCGAGCCCGCCAACAGCGACGAGCGCTACAAGTTCGACACCTACACTGACTTTGTTCTCAACAAGGGCCAGACGACTGCCGCCTATGAGACCGAGGTGAAGCGTCGGTTCATCGAAGAACCGGCGAACATGAAGCTGATCATCGTGGTGTCGAAGCTGCTCACCGGCTTCGACGCGCCGAGCTGCACCTACATCTACCTGGACGACACGCTCCGCGATCACAATCTCTTCCAAGCCATTTGCCGCACCAATCGTCTCGACGGTGACGATAAGGAATATGGCTACATCGTCGACTTCAAGGAGCTGTTCGGGAAGGTCCAGGAGGCGATCGCGATCTACAGCTCTGATGAGCTTGATGTCGACCAAGGCGACGGCGGGGACAACAACGTCACAATCAAGGGCTGGCTGGAGGAAGGCAAGACGCGGCTGGATGCGGCCCGCGAGGAACTGCATTATCTGTGCGAGCCCGTGCCACCGCCTCGTGAGGTTGAGCAGTTCCTTCGGTATTTCTGCGGCGACGCGGGCAATCCCGAGGCGTTGCTGGAGACGGAGCCTCTGCGGGTCGCCTTCTACAAATCAGTTGCCTCGTTCGTGCGAGCCTACGGCGCGATTGCCGCCAACCTGGAAGAAGCTGGATACTCCGCAACCGAACAAGCCGAGATCACGCACGACGTGGAGGCCTACGCCGACCTGCGCGCTGCGGTTAAGCGACACTCAGGAGAGGAACTCGACATCAAGCCTTACGAGGCAGATATGCGGCACCTCCTGAACACCTACATCGAAGCGGACGCGGCAAACACGCTCGGCACGCTGTCCCAGGTTTCCCTCACTGAGGCGATCATCGAGACCGGGATCCACGACGCCATCGCCAAACAGCTCAATGAGAAGGGCAAGCTGTCGAAGAACGCGATCGCCGAGGGGATCATCAACAACATCCGCAAGACGATCATTCGCGAGCAACTGACAGACCCGCGCTTCTACGAGGAAATGTCGAAGCTGCTTGAGGATCTCATCAAGCGCGCCCGCGAGAGTGCCGAGGCTTACGAAGACTTTCTTCGCGAGGCGGAGGAGCTGGTTCGCAAGCTGGCCGAAAAGGAAGCGGATCCAGGATTGCCGACTGTGCTCCAGGGGAAGCGCGAGGCTGCCGTGATCTACAACAACCTCGCAGCGATTCCGGCAACGACGTTCGTCTGCCCGCCGGGCGATGACGAAAGAGCAGGTCTAGCTCTGGAGGTAGACCTCGCCGTTCGCGAACGTGCGCCCGCAGGTTGGAAAGGCGATCCGATCCGGGAAAAGGAAGTCAAGAATACGTTGTTCCCGATCTTCAACCGCGACCGTGACGCCACCATGGCGATCTTTGAGATCATCAAGAGCCAGCCGGGGTATTGATGGCCGAAACAATCGAAATCGCTGACATATCGATCGCCGTGACCCGAAAGGCGGTGAAGAATGTCCACCTCTCGGTTCATCCACCGGGGGGTCGCGTCACACTCGTGGCACCGACTGACACCCGGATCGAAGTGGCCCGCGCCTACGCCATTACTCGCCTCGGGTGGATACGAAAGCAGCAAGAGCGGTTCCGCGGCCAGGTCCGCGAGGCTCCACGGCGGTTCGTGACACGTGAGAGCCATTACCTCTGGGGAAGACGTCACCTCCTGAAGATCGAAGAGCGCGACGGGCGTCAGGGCGTAACCGTTGACCACCGGACCATGCGCCTTCGTGTCAAGCCTGGAGCGGACGCATCAACGCGCGCCGAGGTTATTCATCGGTGGCACCTTCGGTTGCTGCATCAAGCCCTCCCGCCCATCATCAAGAAGTGGGAGCAACGCCTGGGCGTGACCGTCGAGCGGTATTTCCTTCAGCGCATGAAGACGAAGTGGGGAAGCTGTAACGCAGCGCAGCGCACAATCCGACTGAACACGGAACTGGTAAAGAAACCCCGTGACCTCCTCGAATATGTCGTGGTGCACGAGATGATACATATTCTCGAACCTATCCATAGCCCAAGGTTTTTCGCTCTTCTCACCAAGCACTATCCGAACTGGGCCGAGGCTCGCCTAGAGTTGAATGAGCTTCCGATCCCCTCATTTGACTAAATGCTCGCGCAAAGCGGTCATATGGTTGGCCTGTTTCCAAGGCGCCTGCTATTTTTGTAATTCTTTTCAACGATCAAACCGGATCAATGCAGGCATCAAACATTGATGCTGCATATATGTTGACATTCTGGACTAGATGCTACATATATGCTGCGTGAAGGGAGTTTCGAAATGAGTGGTCCATCTGAACTGGCATCTAGCGGAGCGTTGTTGGCCCGGCTTCGTGCGGAGCTTGGCGTAACCCAGGCGGCATTGGCCTCTGAGGCGGGGCTCGACCAGAGTCGCGTATCGAGAATCGAAAAAGGTGAGATCGTTGCGGATGCGGACGTCGAGAAAGTGCTCAATGCCTTGGTGAAAATGGGTGCTCCCCACGCCCAGGCACTAAAAGAGTTCCGATTGCGCGAATGGAAACAGATTCCCCCACCCAGTTTCTTTAATCCTCAACGTGCCTGTCTTGAAATTGCCGATGAAGCTCTCTGCAACATTGAGGAGTTTCTAGCCGACGAGAGCCGGCCATGGCCCCTGCGTCGGCAGATCGAGCGGCATCGTGAAACCCTACTAAAGGGTGCTGCCTACCTTCAGAAGATGAACCACAACATCGCGTTTATCGGACCGATTGGGGTTGGTAAATCCACTGCCCTAAGTTTTCTGTTTGATCTTCTGGTCCCTCCGACGATCGCAGCCAAACCTATCGAGCGACCTGTTCTTGAAACTGGCGCAGGTGGAACGACGATCTGCGAAGTCCACATCAAGAGAGGGCCGGAGTTTGGAATTTCGCTTTTACCGATGCCGGATAGCGAGTTGCGTGAATTAGTTTCAGATTTCTGCGCGGCTCGCTGGGCGGTGCTCAAGGTTGAGACGAAAGAAACCGAGACGCCAAATGTAAGCCGCGAGCACGACCGCGCAATCCGTAACATGTCCGGCCTCAAGCGCAAAAAATTAAGGACAGACGGCAAAATCGAGCATTACGATCCGATTAGCGACTTAATTGCAGGTTGCGCCAGCGAGGACGAGTTTAGGACGCGCGTGCTGGAATTGATGAACTTGCCGGAGAGGACCCGACGTGAGCTCTGGTATGACAGCGCGACACGCCAGAACCCCATGGAATGGGTGAGGAAGACGTTCCTTGAGGTGAACAACGGCCGCCTGTCGGATGTGCCACTGCCGTCGAGTATCAATCTGCTGGTCCCGGACTTCGGCACTAGTTTCGGAGAACTCGAAATTAATGTTGTTGACACCAAGGGCGTTGATGACGTGGCGGTTCGCGAGGACTTGGACCTAAGGCTCAAGGACCCACGAACAGCAGTGGTCTTCTGCACCCGCTTCAACGACGCGCCCGATGTTACGGCACGTGCTCTTCTACAGCACCTGCGGCAGACTTATTCTGAGCCGGTCAACACCGGCAAAGTTTCGATCCTTGCATTGCCGCGCGCGGACGAAGCGCAGGCTATGAAAGACGATTCGGGTGAGGTCGCGCTGGATGACGCAGAGGGCTATGCCTTGAAACGGATGCAGGTGGAAAGTGAATTAGCCGCTGACGATTTGGCCGGGGTTCCAGTAGGGTTCTTCAATGTGCAGTCTGATGATCCTGCAACCGTGCGGAATGCCCTGTTTGACCAGCTAAATAGGATGAGATCGGCGGTAGAGGCCCGTCTTTTTGACCTCTGTGCAGCTGCTGAAGAAGTGATGCAGAACCACGAGGCTCAGGCTCTCACCGCAGCGATGGAGGAAGTAGCTGCAAGGCTGAATAACTTTCTTGGAGCCCACCACGCACTTCCCGCGCGCGAGCGTCACGCCTATTCCGAGGTGTTGATGACGATCAGAGGCGTCCGTTATGCTGCAACCCTTTGGGCAGCCACCCGCCGCAACGGAGAGTATTCTGGCCTTAACGTCGTTCATAACATCGGCGTCGGGGCTGCCAAGGATGCACGTCAGCGCAGTGAGCGATGGTTTTCTTCGCTGAATGACTATCTCGCGACCTTGAAGGCTGACGAAGGCTTGGACCTAGCAAGAAAGACTATCGAACAAATGGGCCGCAGCGCAGCTGCGTCCCGGACAGCTTTTCTCGAAGCAGTCCAGCGAGCGGGTATGGAGGTTTACCGGGAGCCGCTCACTCAAGATCCGGTATGGAGCCGCTGCGCTGCACAGTGGGGTGCTGGGCCCGGCTTCAAGTTACGTGTGGCGAGTGACCTTGAAGGGTGGTTCGAGGCGCGAGCAGATCTAAAAGATAAGCTGGAAGGAATCACAACTACGCTTTGGGATCAGCTTGTGATCGCGCCGATGCGTCGCCTGGTGGCAGAGAATGCACCAGATGTTGGTGTCAGCGGAAATGTAATCGCGTTCCCGACACGGGCCGCTTGAACCGGCTATGGGAAAACCATCATGAACTCGGACGAGACCCAAGCCGCCATTCAACGATTTTATTTTGAAGATCAGCTTGGGTCAGTTGCTGCTGTCCTATAGCGTCGAGTTGATGAGTTTACGGCATTTCGAGGCAGATTTCCCAATAATTTGAGTGCCTATCTTTGTCCTCCGCAGGGCACCAAAAATTCTTTTCTTGAAAACTGAGATTTCGCCTGCGGGCGACCGGTTGAGCGGCAGGCACGGGCGCTGCGCCGATCAAGGCCGCGCGCGCACGCAGCCTTGCAGCGGCGCGCGCTATGGGGCGCGCACCCGCTCCCCAAAATGGCGGGCTCCGGCGGCCGGCGGGTTGCACCAGACAGCAAGCTTCCGGGTTCGACTGTGCGCCCGCCCCCCGGCGGAAGCCCTGCAGCGCGCTGATCGGTGACCGGCGGCAGGCTCAAGGGAGACATCGTCACGCTCCGCCACACTCCATTCACTTTCACGTTTTTTGTATTTGAATTCAAAAAATGCACCTGAAATGCGCCGCAGCAAGGCGCCCATGATTGGCAAGCCAGCATCGCGCGGCCAGCCCACTGCTCCCGCCACGAGAGACAATAGCCTGTTTTATATCATAAACTGAGCCACTCCCGATAAAGCCACGTCAGGATTTTTGCCACCAACCCGATTTCGATCTTGTCGAATGTAATTTTCGTTTATATTAAGTGATTAATTGAATTGGCGGCAATGGGGCAAGTCAGCTATTCGGTCAGCACCAACCAAGGAGCCCATGACATGAGCCTACATATCGGCGATACCGCACCCGACTTCACCGTGGACACCACCACCGGCCCGATTTCTCTCCATGACTGGGCGGGCGATGCCTGGGTGTTTTTCTTCAGCCACCCGGCCGATTTCACCCCCGTTTGCACCACCGAAATGGGCATGACCGCGCGCCTTGCCGCTGAATTCGACAAGCGCAATGTCAAGCCCTTGGGCCTGTCCACCGACACGGTTGAGGAGCATCTTGCATGGGTCAAGGATGTCGATGAAACCCAAGGCGTCACGCTTGCCTTCCCGATTGTCGCCGACCCCGATCTCACCATCGCCAAGCTCTATGACATGATCCACCCCGATCAGTCGGAAACCGCCGCAGTGCGCAGCGTGTTCATCATCGATCCGGCGAAGAAAATCCGCCTCACCATGACTTACCCGATGAGCGTGGGGCGCAATTTCGACGAAATCCTGCGGGTGATCGACAGCCTGCAGCTGTCAGACCGGATGAAGATCGCGACCCCTGCCGATTGGCGGCCCGGCGACAAGGTGATCATCCCGCCTTCGGTTGATGATGCCACCGCCAAGGAGCGCTTCCCGCAAGGCTTCACCACCATCAAACCCTATCTTCGCATGGTTCAGGTCGACTGATCTGCCCTCTCTCGCAGCGCCGGGCCCTCCCTCCTCTCCTCGCCCGGCGCTGCACCCTCTTTGGGCTGCAAATCGTATCTTTCATGCAGCCATTGCAATTGACCATCGCAGCCAGAGGATTAGCCCCAAACCATGTTTGACAACCTTGACGCTCTGCTGCTCGCCCGCATTCAGTTCGCCTTTACGGTGAGCTTTCACTTTTTCTTCCCGGCCTTTTCAATCGGGCTGGCAAGCTATCTGGCGGTGCTTGAAGGGCTGTGGCTGAAAACCGGCAAGCCGGTCTATCTCGACCTGTTCAAATATTGGCTTAAGATTTTCGCAATTGCCTTTGCCATGGGCGTCGTCTCGGGGATTGTCATGTCCTACCAGTTTGGCACCAACTGGTCGGTCTTTTCCGATGTCTCCGGCCCCATTCTCGGCCCGCTGATGGCTTATGAGGTGCTGACCGCCTTCTTCCTTGAAGCAGGGTTTCTGGGCGTCATGCTGTTCGGCATGAACAAGGTCGGCAAGAAACTGCACTTTGCCGCCACGCTGATGGTGGCGCTGGGCACGTTTGTGTCGGCCTTCTGGATCCTCAGCGTCAACAGCTGGATGCAGACGCCTGCGGGCTATTTCATCGCAGAAAATGGCCAATATATGCCGGGCGACAGCTGGTGGGACATCGTCTTCAACCCGAGCTTTCCCTACCGGCTGGTGCACACCGTGATGGCCGCTTATCTCACCACCGCCTTTGTGGTGGGGGCCGTGGGCGCGTGGCACCTCCTCAAAGACAAGACGAACCCGCACGCCCGAAAGATGTTTTCGATGGCGATGTGGATGGCCGCGATTGTTACGCCCTTGCAGATTTTCGCAGGCGATATGCACGGCCTCAACACGCTGGAACATCAGCCCGCCAAGGTCATGGCGATGGAGGGGCATTACCAATCGCATCCCGGAGGCGCGCCGCTGATCCTGTTCGGCATTCCCGACAGTGACGCCAAGACTGTGCGCTATGCAATCCAGATTCCCAAGGCGTCCTCGCTGATTTTGAAGCACGACCTCAACGCACCGCTCGACGGGCTCGACACCATCCCCGAGGATGAACAGCCGCCGGTTGGCATGGTGTTCTGGTCTTTCCGCATCATGGTGGGGATTGGCTTTGCCATGCTGGGGATTGGCCTCATGAGCCTCTATGCCCGCGCCCGCGGCACGCTTTATGATTGGCCGCTGCTGCACCGGCTTGCCGTGGTGATGGGGCCATCGGGCTTTGCCGCCGTGCTGGCCGGATGGATCACCACCGAGGTGGGTCGCCAGCCCTATGTAATCTATGGCCTTTTGCGCACGGCCGATGCGGCGAGCCCCTTGGCAGCGCCTGCGGTGGCGGCCTCGCTGCTCGCTTTCATCATCGTCTATTTCGCAGTGTTTGGCGTGGGCGTGTGGTATATCCTGAAGCTGATGGGCAAGCCGCCCAAGCCGGGTGAACCCGGTGCAAAGCGCGGCGACAAGGGGCCAATCCGCAGCGCCGGGATCACGCCGGGGCCGACCCAGAATCCCGGCGGCGCCGATACGCTGCCCGGCTCCGGGCCGAGCGCGGTTCCGGCGGAGTAGGCGCCATGATCGATCTCACCATCATCTGGGCCTTCATCATTGCCTTTGCGATCTTCGCCTATGTGGTGATGGACGGGTTTGATCTGGGCATCGGCATCCTGTTTCCCACCTTCGCCGTGGGGCGCGAGCGCGACCGCGCGATGAATTCGATCGCGCCGGTTTGGGACGGCAATGAAACCTGGCTGGTGCTGGGCGGCGGCGGATTATTCGCCGCCTTCCCGCTGGCCTATGCAGTGATTTTGCCTGCCACCTATCCGCTGATTATCGCGATGCTGCTGGGCCTTGTGTTTAGGGGCGTTGCCTTCGAATATCGCTGGCGCGATCCTGCCCACCGGAAATTCTGGGACATGGCCTTCACCGGCGGCTCGTTCGTGGCAGCGCTTGCACAAGGCATGACTTTGGGCGCGCTGCTGCAGGGCATCGAGGTGGACGGACGCGCCTATGCGGGCAGCTGGTTTGACTGGCTCACACCTTACACGCTGCTCACCGGGCTGGGCACCGTGGCAGGCTATGCGCTGCTGGGAAGCACCTGGCTGATCTGGAAACTCGACGGGGCAGAGCAGGATCACGCAAGGCGGCTGGCGATCTGGGCAGGCGGCGCAACCATTGTGCTGATGGGCGCGGTCAGCCTCTACAACATTGCGCTGAACGAAGAATACGCCGCCCACTGGCTCACCGCGCCCCAGATCTATTGGGTCGCGCCGGTGCCGATTGTGACCGCGATTGTCTCGCTCTCGCTGCTGCACGGCATTCTCAACGCGCGCAATTCCAAGCCGTTCTGGCTCTCGATTGCGCTGTTTTTCCTCGGCATGAGCGGCCTTGGCATCACCATCTGGCCCTATGTCGTGCCGCCCGGCATCACCATCTGGGATGCAGCGGCACCGGAACGCAGCCAGATTTTCATGCTGGTGGGGGTCGCGATCACCATGCCGCTGATTATCGGCTACACCGCCTGGGCCTATTGGGTGTTCCGCGGCAAGGTGGCTGATGAAGGGTACCATTGAGCATGGGGGCAGAGGGCGATCCCGACACCCCCCTGTGGCAGCGCCTGGCGTGGATGGCGGCCATCTGGCTGGCAAGCGTTGCGGTGTTGGGGGCTGTCGCGTGGCTCATTCGCCTGTGGATCAAGGGATGAGGAGGGACGAGAAGATGACACCATTTCGCACCATGACCGCGCTCGCGCTGGCAGGCGGTGTCGGCCTGCTGCTGAGCGCCTGCGCCGAACAAGCACCGCCGCCTGCCATCGTGGATGAGGCTTTCATCGCCGCTGCCCATGCGCTTGCCGATCAGCATCAGGCCGAACTCCAGCAAGCCCTGTCAGGCGCCATCGCCCAAGTCGGCCCGGTCGGTGCGATCGGGGTGTGCGAGGCCAGCGCTCCGGCACTGGCTGAGGCGCTTTCGGCGGAAAGCGGCGTGCAAGTTGGCCGCATCGCCAAGCGCCACCGCAATCCCGATAACGGCGTTCCGGCAGAACTGGCGGCGCTCTATGATGATCTTGAACGCCAGCCCATGGCAGACGGCGCACCGCGCTTTGTCAGCGCCGTGGTGGCAGATCGGCAGGTCGTGTTGCGCGCGATCCCGATGAAAGACCAGCCTTGCGCCTTGTGCCATGGCAAAGAGATCGCACCTGAGGTGACGGCAGCGATTGCTGCGGCCTATCCGCAAGATCGCGCGACAGGCTTTGCCGCAGGCGATTTGCGCGGCGCCTTTTTGATCAGCCAGCCGCTGCCATGATCGCGTGCGGTGCGCGGCGTCCGGGGCTGCGGCGATCTGTGGCACGGCAATCGGCGCAGCTGCTGGCCCTGGCAGGAGCAACGCTGGTCACCCTGACAGCCGGCCCGCTCGCTGCGGCAGATCACGATGTGCAGCAGTGGACCTTGCTGGTCGCGCAAGGCCCGATTGCAGATCGCGTGCTGGTGCAAGGTGAAATTCAGCCGCGCTTGAACACCAATGCCAGCCGTCTTGGCCAGTTCCAGCTGAGCCCGTCGCTGGGCTATCGGGTGAACCCGCGCACCGCCGTGTTCCTGGGCTATATGTTTGTCCATACCGATCCGGTGGGGCGCCCTGCATTTGATGAGAACCGGATCTATGGGCAGGCCGCTTTGCAGCTTGGCAAGATCGGTGATGTCGCCTTGTCTGCTCGCCCCCGGATGGAAGCGCGCACAGTGGTGGGCGCAGATGATCTGGCATGGCGGTTTCGTCAGCAATTGCGCGCGCAATTGCCACTGACCGAGCAACGCGGTCCGGTGCTGGTGGCCTGGAGCGAGGCGTTCTACAATCTCAATGATGCCGATTGGGGCCCGCGCGAAGGGTTTGACCGCTGGCGCAACTTTGTCGGCGTGGCCGTGCCGCTGAGCACCGAGCTGACTGTTGAGCCGGGCTATCTCAATCAGGCGGTGTTCCGCCCCGGCGAAGATCGCTTTGATCACATCGCCAGCATCACCGCCTTTTACCGCTTCTGACGCCAATGCGTCTGATCGTCGCTGCCTGCCGCGGTCCGAAAGTTAATTCACGTAAAGCTGCGCAAAGGCGATCTGCGCAGCCGTAAACGCGCGCGCCAGGGGATTGTCATCCATGTCAAAGGCATGGATTGCGCCTGCCACTTCTTCATAATCCACCGCGACCCCTGCTGCGGCAAGGCGCTGTGCATAGGCGCGATCCTCGTCCAGAAACAGATCACACCGGCCCACCCCCACCCACGCAGGCGGCAAGCCGCTCAGATCACCGCGCCGTGCAGCAGCGGCATAGGGCAGGCCTTGCGCGCTGCCAGTCCCGGCCAGCAGGGCGCGCCAGCCAAACCGGTTGCTGCGATTGCTCCAGATGCTGTGGCGCACCGCATCAAGCTCGCGCCGCTCGGCGGTGCGATCATCCAGCATGGGATAGACAAGGATTTGCGCAGCCGGCTGCACGGCGCCTTCATCATGCAGCCGGTGCACCAGATTGGCCGCCAGCCCGCCTCCTGCACTAAACCCGGCGATGATGATCTTATGGGGATCAATCGCCAGCGCACTGCTTGCGGCCACCACCCGATGCCATGCCGCATGGGCATCATCGAGACTGGCAGGATAGGGCGCCTGCGGCCCGAGCCGATAGGCCGGACACACCACCGGCACGCCGAGCGCGCGGGCAAAAATCGCAGCCTTGGGAAAGACATCAGCCGGCTCGCCAAATACAAAGCCGCCGCCGTGGAGCATAATGATCGCACCATCGCCGCGCCGTTCATGCGGCGTGATGATGGCCATTGGCGGGCCCGCTTGATCATAGCTCAGCGTCACCTCTGACGGATCAAAGCGCGGGCGCAGCTTTGGCCCCAGCCAGCGCAGCAGCCGATAAGTAAAACGATTGACGACAAGCTTGCCGAGCTTTTTGTCGAGCGCCGCCAGTTCGGAGGCAACCGGATCGGGCCGCGCGGAGCTGGCCTTGATTGCGGCACCCGGGTCGCTTTTGTCTGGTGCACCTGATACCATTTTGTCCCCTTTGCGATCCGCCTGTGGCCGCCAAAATACACAGGTCTCTTGCTCGCATTCATGGGCTAGGTGAAACTGCCCAGAGACACAAACCGCAAAACCGTCAGGATAAGCCATGACCGCAGATTACACCGCAGACCTTGCCCTGTTCATCAATGGCACCTGGCGTCTTGGTGAAGGGCGCGAGGCGCTGGCGGTGCGCAATCCTGCGAGCGGCGCTGCCATTGCCGACCTGCCAGTGGCCACGGCCGATGATCTGGCCGAAGCGCTGGCCGCTACGCAGGCGGGGTTTGTCACATGGCGCGCCATGGATGTCGAGACGCGCGGCGCGATTTTGCGCAAGGCCGCCAGCCTGATGCGTGAACGGGCCGAAACCATTGCCGTGCTGCTCACCACCGAACAGGGCAAACCGCTTGCCGAAGCGCGCGGCGAGATAGCGGGCGCGGCCTCGATGTTCGATTTCTACGCCGAGGAAGCCAAGCGCGCCTATGGCCGCGTGTTGGTGCGCCCGACCGGTGAGCGCGCCATGGTGATCAAACAGCCCGTCGGCCCGGTGGCGGTGTTCACACCATGGAATTTCCCGGTCTATCTGCTGGCCAAGAAGCTCGCGCCCGCGCTGGCGGCGGGCTGTTCGGTGATTGCCAAACCGGCAGAGGAGTGCCCCGCGTCGACTTCGGCCTTGATGCGCTGCCTTGCCGATGCAGGCGTGCCCGCCAATGTTGCCCAATTGGTTTATGGCGTGCCCGACATAATCAGCCGCACGCTGATTGCCTCTCCGGTAATCCGCAAAGTCAGCTTCACCGGATCAACCGCTGTGGGCAAGCATCTGATGAAACTGGCCGCCGACGGGGTGAAACGGATCACTATGGAACTGGGCGGGCACGCACCGGTGCTGGTGTTCGATGATGTCGATCTGGATCAGACCCTCGACAAGCTGGTGCCGCAGAAATTCCGCAACGCCGGGCAAGTGTGCGTCTCACCAACGCGCTTTTACGTGCAGGAAGGGATTTATGATGCCTTTCTGGCCGGATTTGCAGACCGCACCAGAGCGCTCAAAGTTGGCAATGGGCTGGAGGACGGCGTCCAGATGGGCCCGCTCGCCAATCCGCGGCGGCCCGTCGCGATCACCGATCTGGTGGGCGATGCGGCCACGCGCGGCGCACGCGTTCTGGCCGGGGGCAAGGCATATGGGGAAGGCTTTTTCTTTGAGCCGACCTTGCTGGCCGATGTGCCCAATGATGCCGATATCATGAATACCGAACCCTTCGGCCCGGTGGCTGTGGCCCGGCCTTTTGCCACGCTGGATGAAGCAATCACCGAGGCCAATCGCGTGCCTTATGGACTGGCCGCTTTCGCCTTCACCAACGCCTTGCGCACCGCCAATTTGGTGGCCGATGCGCTGGAGGCCGGCATGGTCGGCATCAACAGCTTTGCGATTTCGGTGGCCGATGCGCCGTTCGGCGGCGTGAAGGAATCCGGCTTTGGCAGCGAAGGCGGACCCGAGGGGCTCGACAGCTATCTGGTGACCAAAGCGATCCATCAAGCCTGAAAAGACAGGCAGGCAGCGGTGAAACCCATCACCGCTGCCTGCGATCATGATCAGAACTGGATACCCAGTTCCACGCCCAGTTCGCGGTTGGGCGTCAGCGCGCCAAAGAAAAACACGCCTGCATCCAGAGTGGTGTTGAGCCGATTGCCCGAATTGAGCAGATCACGGCCATAGGCCGCCACCCGCAGCCGCTTGAAGGCATCGCCCAGATGGATCAGCGCAAGCGACGCATCCAGCGTGGTGTGCGCAGGGATGGTGTCGCGGTCCAATCCGCTAAGGTCGCGGCGCGGCGAGGTGGTGAAGGACGTGACATAGGCAAGGTTCATCGCAAAGTTGACGCTGTTGCGCGCATCCAGCCCGCGATTGTAATCAAACCCGCCGTTCACCGTCCAATTGGGCGCACGCCGGAAATTGGCAAGATTGGTGATGTCCTGCAATTGCCCCGGATTGGCGAGATCGGGCACCAGGAAGGTGCGATAATCCGCCAGCAGATGCGCCGCTGCCCCGCGCAAGGTCAACTCAGGCGTGGGCCGCGCGAGCAGTTCGAGTTCAAAGCCCTTGGTCTGGGCGCTGGCGGCATTTTCCACCAGTGTTTCAGTGCCCCCGCCCACGGCCGGACGAATGATCTCTTCCTGCTTGTTGTCGTAATTGACGAGGAAGACCGCCGAATTGAACTGCACCTTGCCATCGGCAAAGGCCAGTTTGGCGCCGGCTTCGAAGCTGTTGACTGTTTCAGGATCATAGGGCCCGATCGTGCCCGCTGTGGTGGCGCGTCCGTTCCACCCGCCCGAACGAAAACCGCGCGCCCAACTGGCATAGAGCATGGTGTCTTCGGTCGGCTTCCAGTCCATGATCACGCGCCAGGTCGGATCACGCCAGGTTTCCTTGCCGCCAGCCGCAAAGGGGACAGCAGCCGTCTGATTGATGGCAAATTCCTTGGTCTCAATCGTGTAACGCCCACCTGCGGTCAGACGCACATTGTCGCTCAACTTGAAGATGCTTTCGGCAAACACCGCAAAGGAATCCAGTTGTTGCGACGCCGTGGCGCGCTGGATCGGGGCGTTGATGAAAGTGGGGGCCGGCACCGCAGGCGGCAACAAGGGCACCGCCAGCCAGGCAACGCCCGCTTCCGATCCGTTGAAGGAATTGGGCCGGATGCTGTAATTGGTGTTGAGGTAATAGACCCCTGCAACAATATCCATCCAGTCGGTCACATCCCCCTGAATGCGGATTTCCTGACTGAACTGATTATAATCCTGATCGCGGGCAGCCACGAACAAGGGCACGCCTGCTCCGGGCGCACCACCAAAGGAAATCGGCGGCGAGCCGGTGTTCTCGGTGAGCAACTTGTCATTGGATTCGCGGTAGCCGGTGATCGCGGTGAGATTGAATGTGCCAATCCGGCCATTCACCTCGAGCGTGCCGAAATAGCCTTCAAAAAAGCTCTGGAACGGCAGGCTGGTGTTGGCAAGGCGGAAGCGTTCGCCGCGCTGGCGCACCACTCCTTGCGTATCGCACCCCAAATCACCCAGCCCCAGCGACAGCGTGAAATCGCAGATATTGCCGCCTGCCCCGAACGGCAGCCCCGATGCACGCGTCAGATTGACGTTTGAGGGGAAGCGCGAATTGTCCTTGTTATACATGAATGTCGCAAGCGCAGTCCAATCGCCAAGATCAAGCAGGCCGGTTACGCCGACATTGTACATATGCCGACCGCGTTCGCGTTCATTGGTGAAGCGGTCGCGGGTGAAACTGTCAGATGTGCGCCGCAGGCCCGTCAGCTTGATCGACAGGGCATCCCCAATCTTCGGCAGATTGACCACGCTTTCCAGATCCAGCGTGTTGAAGCTGCCGTGGCGGACATTGAGCTTGGCGCCCCATTCGCCTGTCGGCTTGGTGTGGCGCACACTGATTGTGCCACCGATCGTGTTGCGCCCGAACAAGGTGCCCTGAGGGCCGCGCAAGACTTCGATCGATTCAATATCGTCAAAATCGATATTGGCCCCGGTGTTGGTGCCCAGAAACACGCCGTCGATCACCATGCCGATGGCCGGATCAAAGGTCTTTTCCAGATCGGCAAAGCTGAGACCGCGGATTGATGCACCCAGCGCCTGTCCTGCGAAATTGATGCGGCTCAATTGCACATTGGGCAGCACGCGCTGCAGGCTGTTCACATCGGTGATTACGAGATTCTGGATGGTCTTGGCATCAACCACGCTGATCGCAATCGGCGTGTCCTGCAAGGTTTCTGTGCGAAACCGCGCGGTCACCACGATTTCCCTGATCGCCTCGGAACTCTCGCCGGTAACATCAGCAGCCTGATCGCCCGATTGCGCATAGGCAGGCGCTGCACAAACCGCAGAACACAACAGAGCGGCGCGGAATAAGGACGCACCTGTGCCTTGATGAATTTTCATAACTCTCCCCCGGGTTGGCGCCATTTTGCAGACATCTGTTGGCGTGCGCGTCTTGTTGCGCGCTGGTTGCTCACCCGAGCCTAAGCAACAGGAGCATTGCAATAAGGGCAACTATTCAAAATGGGTGAAGCGGTTAGCCGCAGCGGGCAAGGCCCTGATGCTCTAGCGGCAACCCTCTTATTTATGAGGGCAGAGCCGCGGCCTGAAATCGCTATGGTGCCATTCTGTGTTGCAAAAAGGTCAAGCCGATGAACGTCGCTGCCAAGATCGCCTCTCCCAGCCGCGCCGACCCCTATGGCCACCCGGGGTTTGATCCGATCAGCCGCGAAATGTGCGGCGTGGACCTGGTGGTCGAAGGCGAATTACCAGCCGAACTCGATGGCGTGTTCCTGCGCAACGGCACCAACGCCCTGTTTCCGGCCCGCCGCCGCCACATGTTCGATGGTGAGGCGATGCTGCACATGATCGAATTTCGCGGCGGCAAAGCGCGCTATTCCAACACACTCGTGCGCACACCGCGCACGCGTTATGTCGAACAGGCTGGCCGCAATCCCTTCCTTGGCATCGCCGAAATGACCAGTGGCGGCAAATCCGCTCTGCTTGCCCTTATGATCGAACGGGTGAAAGTTCGCTTTGGCCTCTTGCCGCGCTTCACGCCGATTGAGGCCGGCAATAATGGCACTGCGGTCTTGCATCATGATCGCAGCCTTTATTGCTTACAGGAAACCGCGCTGCCTTTTCGGCTTGATGTCGCGCGCGATGATGATGGCTGGCTGGCTTTGAACGGACAAGGCCGCAACGAAACTTTCAAAGGCCGGCTGGCCTGCCCGTTCAGCGCGCATCCCAAAAGCGACGAGCGCACCGGCGCGGTCTATTCGATAGGGCAGGATTTTGTCTCAGGCACCACCCATCTCAGCGTTCTGGAGAAAGGCGGTGCCATTCACACCAGCACAATCATGCAGGGCAAGCCTGCGGCCTTCTTCGTGCATGATTACATCCTCACCGATACCCACATCATCTTTCCCGACACATCGCTGCGCTTCAATCCGGCAGGATTGGCCGGGCCCGATGCCAGTGTCGCTACATTCGACCGATCGCACAATTTGCGCTTTGGAATGATCGCCCGCGATCACCGCGATGGCGACCCGGTGCGCTGGTTTGAAACCTCGGCGCCAGGCCATATCTGGCACATCGCTAATGGCTGGCAGGCCGACGGCGCCATCCATATCTACGCCCCGGTCTTTGCCGATTACCCGGCCACCATGCCGATCCATTCCCCGCAAGAGCCCCATTCACGCTTTGTCCACTGGCGGCTGGATCTGGCGAGCGGCGCAGTGAGCGAGCGCGTCCTGCTCAATCATCATTATGAACGCCCCGGCATTGACTGGCGTCGCCATGGCGTTCCGTCGCGCTATGCCTGGCTGCTTGATGAAAGCGGCGGCGTGATGGGCAAAGGCGTGCTCAAATATGATCTGTTTGACGAGAGCGGAGCCGGCTATCTCGATTATGGTGATCTGCTGGGCGGCGAGCCGGTGTTTGTGCCGCGCAAGCACGGCACGCTTGAGGATGATGGCTGGCTGATTGATCTGCTGGCCGATGGCACACGCGCCGAGATCCTGGTTGCCGATGCCGCGACCATGACGCCGCAATGCCGCATTGTCTTGCCGCAGCCAGTGCCTTTCGGAGTGCACGCCTTGTGGCTTGATCGCACCGCGACCGACGCGCTGATCACGGATTGATCAAACCGTGCTGCGCGGCCGTGCAGCCGTTCATATTGCTAGCAGAGGGCAAGCGGCCCTTGTGGCAACCTGCTGATGAGATTGGAGCAACCCATATGACCAAGGCGTTTTTCGATCACCCTTATCTCTCCGGCCATCATGAACCCGTGCGGTTTGAAGCGAGCGCGCCCGATCTCATTATTGACGGCGAATTGCCCGATGATCTGGCAGGCGTGTTTTATCGCAACGGGCCAGAGCCGCTCTATCCCACCCGCGAGGGCGACTATCATTGGTTTGATGGCGATGGCATGGTTTACGCCATGCATTTTGCCAATGGCCGCGCCTCGCTGTGCAATCGCTGGGTGCGCACCGAAAAATTTGAGCTGGAAAAGGCCGCAGGGCGCCGTTTGTTCGGAATGTTCGGCAACCCGATGACGGCCGATCCCGCGGTGCAGGGCAAGCATTACAACACTGGCAACACCAACATCATCATGCATGGCGGCAAGCTCTTGGCGCTGATGGAGGGCTCGCAGCCAGTGGCGATGGACCCGCGCGATCTGAAAACTCTGGGCATACATGATTATGATGGCCGCATCGGATCAACCTTTTCGGCCCACCCCAAGATTGATTACGCCACGGGCGAGCTCATCAACATCGGGGCCAACGTCAACGGCTTTACCGGTGATGCGGCGCTGCAATACACCATCACCACAGCTGAAGGCGTGGTGCGCCATGCGGTGACCTTGCCGATCCCGCATTTCTCGCTGATCCACACCTTTTTCCTGACTCAAAACTGGGTGGTGATCCCGGTTGTGCCGATTGATACCGATATCGAGCGCGGGATGCGCGGCGGCCCGATGACCGCGTGGAATAATGGCCGCGCGACCAAATTGGCGATCATGCCGCGCGAGGGGACCGCTGATGATGTGCGCTGGTTCGAATTTGAAGGGCGCAACATGTTCCACGAATGCAACGCGTGGGAAGAAGACGGCAAGATCATTGCCGATGTTGCCGCCGCCAATGGCACCGCGTTGTTCCCCGATCAGGATGGCAATTGGCTGACCCATGGCGAAACCAAGATGTCGCTGCGGCGCTGGACGATCGACATTGCCGAGGCAAGCATGACCGAGGCCACGTTGAATGATCGCGACATCCAGTTCCCGCGCCCGGATGATCGGATGGTCGCGCGCCCCACGAGACAAAGCTATGGCAACATCAATTTCAATTCGGTTGATGGCCGGGTCGATGGAATGGACGCGGTGTTGCGCTTTGACACGGCCAGTGGGACAGAGGATTTCTACCATTTCGGCAATGGGTCAGCGGCGGGCGAGTTGGTGGTTGCACCGCGCATCGGCGCCAAGGACGAATCCGATGGCTATGCAATGACCTTGGTGCACCGCGCCAATTCGCCCACCAGCGAGCTGGCGATCTTCGCAGCCAAGGATATTGCAGCAGGCCCGATTGCAACCGTGCGGATCCCCTTCCGCGTGCCTTCGGGCTTCCATTGCAATTACTATTCCGCGGACAACCCTGTTTATCAGGCAGCGATGCCCGCTGCCTGACGCGGGCGGCTCATACCAGCGCGCTGAGATGCTGACGCATCACACGCTGGAATTGCTGGGGCACCGCACAGGCTTAACCAATGCCCGATGAGTCAATCTCATAGGGCATTGGTATCAGCCAAGCCGCCAGCGACTAATACTCAAGCTCGTTGAGCTTCGCTCATACCTCCCACCCCGCCTCCCCGCCCGGCCACCAATTATACCAATAGGCTATGGTGGCCGGGCGGGGAGGCGGGGTGAAAGGCGCATGGGTTCACGCCAGTGAACCTTGGTATAACGAGGCTGCGGGCCGGGCCCGTGGGATCCGGGCGCGTCTGTGTCGGGCTTGCCTGCGTGTTCGGCAGGTTCAGTCCACCAGAGCGGCTGAACGCGGCTCTGGCGCGGGCGTGCGATCTAGCGGCGATGCAGGGCAATCCAGCAGATCTCCCAGCGTCAAAGGCTGCGCGATCAGCGTGGGATGCGGCGTGTAGCCGTCGTGCCAATATTTGGGTTCGATGACATCGCGAGCAACGCTCATGCCGAAGAGACGCCGCGGTTGGGACGAGCGGTTGTCAGGCCCGGCATGGAGAAGGTCGCTGCGATAGAGAATAACAGTGCCCTTGCGCGGCGCGGCCTGCACCAGAGTGAACAGGCCATCGAGAGCCCGGCGCTGGCGATACAGCTTCCACAGGGTGCGTGGGCCGAACATGCGCAGGCTGAATTCATTATTCTTTCCCAACACAAAGCGCAGCAGGTTGGGCTGGTGCTGATCCCACTTGGCCGAGAAGATCCGGTCCCGAAATTCGCCGGGGGCAAGCGGCGCGGCCGCATCTGCGCGCATCTGCCACAGCTTTTTCAGATTGTGCATCAAGATGCGCCAGTTGCACTGGATGCGAAACAGTTCCATCAATTCATAGGCCGCGCCGCCGTGGCGATATTCGGCACCGCTGTACATGTGGGTGCCGGGGACAAAGACAGTTCCGCCCTGCTCCTCGGAGACATCCTCCACCGCCGCCAGCAGGCTGATGACGCCCATCGGATCGCGGTGGATATACTGATGCGATGACCCCAGATAGCTGGTCAGCGTGATGATTTCGAGCGGGGGCGCGTGCGGCCGCAATATTCCGAGTAAACTCCCTCAAGCCGCTGGCACAAGGTGGCCGCAAAACGGGTCACCGGCACAGTCGCAGGAAGCGAGCAGAAGTCGCGGCGCAAATAGCGATTATCGGTCTCACTGGCAAAAGCGCAGCGGTTGCGTTCGGGATCATCAATGGTTTGCCGGATCAGTTCCAGCCCCAGATTGGCTTCCTCGGGGGAAAGCAGGCCGGTCAAGACAACAAGCCCATACCGATCCATCATCTGCAAGGCCTCGCGGACACAATCCTGGGTCAGCTTGCCAGTGTGATCCAAAGCCGCAGGCACTTCAAATGCAGATGTGTCGCTGGAAACCTTGAGTTCACTCATGCCAATTAGGCCTTAATTGCTGCGGCATCCCCACTTGCTGTGTCGTTTGCAGAATTGTTCGTGCGTGGCCGTGGTGCGGGATTTCAGCCGGTACTTGCTATTGGATTGGCGCAGAAACTTCACTATCGGGTTAATTGTGCGGATCGACAGGACAGATCGCGTGAGCCCGGATCCGGCCCATGACGCGTCGCACAGGTGCTGTTGCTGCGCGCAAGCACGCTCGGCACGGCCATAATGCCGGCGCATCAGCAGGCCATGAGCGGCCAGTCAGCCCTTGGCATAGATACGGGACGCCTCGCGGAAGGTCACCAGTTGGCGGCTGTCCTCGTCCCACAGGGCAAGCCGCAATGGCGCGATGGTCTGCCCGATTGTAAAGCGGTTCAGCCGGGCCAGTTCGGGGAAGGTCTCCAGCACCTCGGAGAGGCGATAGAACGGAATCCGGCTGGCCAGATGATGCACATGATGCACCCCGATATTGGCGGTGAACCAACGCAACGGCTGCGGCAGATCAAGAAAGGAACTGCCTCGCAATGCCGCCTCGTGGAAAGACCAGTCGGCGCCTGCATCCCAATGCGCCGCCTCGAACTGATGCTGGATATAGAATAACCAGACCCCGGTGGAGGCCGCCATCAGCAAGGTCGGGACCACCACGAGAGCGGTGGTTGCAAAGCCAAATGTGACAATCAGAACGGCCAGCACCGCAGCCGTTGCCAGATTGGTTGTCAGCGCGCTCACCCAATAGATCATGCCTTCGCGCATCAGGCCGACAGGCAGGCGGTGGCGCAGCATGAACAGATAGGCCGGACCAATTCCCAGCAACACCAGCGGATGACGATAAAGCCGATATAATGTGCGCCTAAGCCCACTGCCTTCGTAAAATTCGCGGATCGTCAAAGTGTCGACATCACCAAATCCGCGCGCATCCAGATTGCCCGTGCTTGCGTGATGCAGCGTGTGCGAGCGTCGCCAGCAATCATAAGGTGTGAAGGTCAGCACGCCCAGCGCTCTGCCCACCCAGTCATTGCCTGCACGCTTGGACAGAAAGGCGCCGTGGCCGCAATCATGCTGGATGATGAATGTCCTCAGCAGCAACAGGCCCGACAGCGGAACCAGCGCAAGCGCGAGCCAATATCCGGCATCAAGCGCAACCAGCATCACCAGCATCACTGCAAAGAAGGGAATGATGGTGACCGCCAATTCCCAAAGGCTGCGTGCCGTATTCGGCTTGGCAAAGGGCTTGAATTGCGAGGCCAGCAGGCGGGGGTTCAGCGCAGCTGCATCGGGCGAAGCTGCGGAGCTATTTTTAGGCATCAACTCTCTTTTCAAAAACAAACCTATGCATCGCCTGCATGATTAGCGCGCAGACATGACGATCCTGTTGCGCTGATCCCTACAATGCAGCGCCGGCCTAACGCAAATGGCGATGCGATGCGCGCGGGAAATTGTTGACTTCACGCACCGGACACAAGGCCTATGGCTCAACCACCGCAAAACGGGGGTCATAAGGCGGGTGAAGCGCGAACCACTGGCCAAAAGCGGCGATGTCCCCTTCAATGGCGACACGGCCCGATTGCACCAATTGCGGGAACGTCACAGCGCCCAAAGTCACATCATCAAGCGCTGCGCGGTCGATCGTGATGGTCGCGGTGGGTTTTTCAAAGCGGCTGCCGTAGCGCGGGAATTCGACCCCGCCTCCCACTTCAATCGCCACCTCCTCTGCGCGATCGGGCAGGATGAACTGGAACTGCCCGCGAAGCGCGCGCCCCTTGTCCGCATCGAACCGCGTGGCAAGCGCATCGAACAACGCTTCGGTGGGGATGCCTTCGATATAGGCGCGGCTCTGGGTGCTGGAAATGCCGCTGGTGCGCGCTGTGCCTCGTAGGGACGCCGCGCCTGCCAGATAATAATTGCGCCATGCGCCCGATTCCGCCTGATAGCCCATCTGTTCATAGGCCGACGCCAGCGCCGCGCGGGCAGCCCTATTGGCGGGATCGGCAAACACCAGATGATTGAGCACTTCGGCTGCCCAGCGATATTCGCCCGCCGCAAGCGCCTCGCGCCCCGCCGCCAGCAGCTTGGCAGGCCCGCCTGCAAGCTTCACATAACGCTTGGCCTTATCGACCGGCGGCAGCGGGTTGAAGTTTGCCGGCACCCCGTCCCACCAGCCGAAGTAGCGCTGATAGGTCGCCTTCATGTTGTGATTGAGCGTGCCGTAATAGCCGCGCGTGTCAAAGGCGGCCTCCTGCACTTGTGGCTCGGGAACGCCGTCTGCCACTTCGTGCAAAGTCGCGCCGTTGTTGGCGCGGTTCAAGGTGCGGTCGTGGACATAGCGATAGACATCACGCTGGCCTGCAAGGTAAGTCTGCACGCGCGCCTGCCCCCACACCGGCCAGCCATGCGAGGCAAGCGCGAGGTCAGCGACGCCGCCCCATTTCTGCAAGGCTTTGTCGATCACCTTTGACCAGGTCAGCGGGTCGCGCACCTGCGCGCCGCGAAGCGTGAGCACATTGTGCAGCACGCGCGTTGCGACTTCGGCGGTGTGAAGCGCCTTGTAATCGGCAATGTAGAACATGAATTCCGAAGGCGCCTCGGTGCCGCCTGCATCCATGAAATCGAAGGTGATCCCGTCGATGACCACTTCGCCGCCGCTGACAGGCATGGTCTCGGTCGGCTCCATATAGCCGATGGTGCCTGCCGGCAGCCGGGGGCCAAGGCCGGTGTCGACCTGACCCAGCGGACCAGGCTCGATCAGCGCACCGAACATATAGGTCGCACGCCGCGCCATGGCGTTGCCCGCCAGCACATTTTCCGCAACCGCTTCTTCGGAAAAGCCATGCGGGGCGATGATACGGATGCCCTCGTTGAGAGCCTGTTCGCGGGTGATGATCCCGCCCACTCCGCCAAAATGATCGGAATGACTATGGGTGAAGATCACCGCCCTGATCGGCATTTGCGGCAGATGCGCCATAGCAAGCGCCCATGAAGCGGCAGCGGTTTCCTCAGCGGTGAGAGGGTCGATGACAATGTAGCCGGTCTTCCCCCGCACAATCGTCATCACCGACAGATCATAGCCGCGCACCTGCCAGATCGCATCCGGCACGACTTCAAACAGGCCGTGCAGGCGGTTGAGTCGGGCTTGCCGCCATAGCGAGGGATTGACGCTGGCCGGCGCTTCGGCGGCATCGAGGAAAGCATAGGGCCGCCAGTCCCACACCACGCTGCCATCGGGCCGCGTGATAAGGCCATCGGGGATTTCGGCAATCTTGCCACGCCGCGCTTCGGCCTCATCCTCGCCGCCGGTGAGCGTCAGCCGCTCCGCCAGCGCGCGGTTGGCCGCCGCCGTGTATTCGCTTGCCCGGTCTTGCGCCTGCGTGGGCGCGCCCAGCATCGCCAGCGCCAGCAGGGCAAGCCCTGCGTGCAAGTTTCTCATATCCCCCTCCCTCTGTCTCTGCCTGCCTTGCTGCACTGACATGGCAAGCTTGGCAAGCGCGGGGAGCAAGACCGCTTAGCCGAGCGGCAGGCCGAGCGCTTCGGCCACCGCTGCATGGCGAATTTTCCCGCCTGCGATGTTGAGGCCGTTTGCCAGATGCGGGTCTGCTGCCATCGCCGCCTCGGCGCCCATGTTGGCGAGCCTCAGCGCAAACGGCAGCGTTGCGTTGTTGAGCGCAATCGTCGAGGTGCGCGCCACCGCGCCCGGCATATTGGCAACGCAATAGTGAATCACGCCGTCCACTGTGAACACCGGGTCTTCATGCGTGGTTGCGTGGCTGGTTTCGAAACAGCCACCCTGATCGATCGCGATATCAACCACCACTGCGCCGCGCTTCATCGTGGCGATCATCTCGCGGGTCACCAGCTTGGGGGCCGCAGCGCCGGGCACCAGCACCGCACCGATCACCAGATGCGCCTCGCGCAGGGCAGCGGCGATGGCACTTGAAGATGCAAAGGCGGTCTTCAACTGATTGCCAAAGGCCATGTCGAGTTCGGCCAGACGGCGGTTGGAAATATCATAGATCGTCACGTCTGCGCGCAGGCCCACCGCCATTTGTGCAGCGTTCACGCCCGCTACCCCGCCGCCAAGGATCACCACCTTGGCAGGCGCCACTCCCGGCACCCCGCCCAGCAATACGCCGCGACCGCCCTGATGCTTTTCGAGGTAATGCGCCCCGCATTGCACCGCCATGCGACCGGCCACTTCCGACATCGGTTTCAACAGTGGCAAAGTGCCATCGCTTGCCGTCACTGTCTCATAGGCAATCGCGGTGGCGCCCGAGGCCATCAACCCTTCGGCCTGCGGCTTGTCTGCGGCAAGATGCAGATAGGTGAACAGCAGATGGTGCGGACGCAGCATCGCGACTTCGCTGGGCTGCGGCTCCTTGACCTTCACGATCATTTTGGCGTCTGCAAACACTGCCGCAGCGTCCGCAACAATCCGCGCGCCGGAAGAGATATAATCGGCATCGGAAAAATCGACGCCCATCCCGGCGTCCGTCTGCACCAGCACCTCATGCCCGGCAGCAGTCAGTTCGCGAACCGAGGCAGGCGTAAGCCCAACGCGGTATTCATTGTTCTTGATTTCGGTGGGTACGCCGATGCGCATGGGTGTCTCTCCAAACGTCGAGTAAGTTTCGTGCGTGTATCTTACCAGAAATTACGCAGGACATCTTTGCAAGTGCTGCCAGTGCGGGATCGACAGGCGGGAAAAATTTGCTACCGGGAAGGATTTGATGCAAATTCTGTGCACATGGACAGAATTGACCAGAAGATTCTTGCTCTGTTGGCGCGTGATGCCAGCCTTACCAGCGAACAGATTGGTGAGGCTGTGGGATTGTCGTCTTCGGCAGCGCATCGCCGCGTAAAAGCGCTGGAAACGGCTGGCGCGATCATGGGTTACCGGGCTCGGCTGTCACCTGCAGCGCGCGGAAACCCGTCCACCGTGTTCGTCCAGGTTACGCTTACCGATCAACGCCAGGCGACCATGCTGGCCTTTGAGCGGGCGCTAGCCGCCACTCCGCAGGTGGCCGAAGCCTATTTGATGAGCGGGGAATCGGATTATCTGCTGAAAGTTCTGGTGCACACCGGCGACAGTTATGAACGCATCCACCGCGAAATCCTGTCCGCTCTTCCCGGCGTGCACCGCTTGATGAGTCAATTCACCATCCGCACGCTGGAGGCCGAGGACTGATCCGGTCTTGGCACAAATTGCACCGGCACACCGGCTCAAGCTTGGGCAGCACCCAACCATGCTTGCGCCTCCCGGCCGATCACACGCTGGATCGCGGCGAGATCAGCCTCGCTGATACCTTGCACACAGGCCTGATCGAGCGCGTAGGCGCTCATCGCGCGGGCAGCCTCGGCAAAGGCAGCAGGGGCAAGGCCGCTCAACTGGATCAGAGCCTTGTGCAGCCGGATCTGGACCTCGACATTGGCGGCCCCATCGCGTGCGATCGGCCGAAAGGCTTCCTCAACAACCTCCGCCGGGGAAATCGGCGGCACGAACACCGCCGGATAATCGAGCGCCGGTTCAATCGCCTGCTGCCAGCGCGCCAATATCCGCAGCAATCGACCAATCACATCAATCGCAGTGCCCGGATCATTGACCGCAGGCGACAGCGCGCGCGAGGCGATCTCAGTGAGCACGAGCAGACCAAAGCGCGGGTCTTCGCGGAAAGTGCGCTTGTCACCAATAATCACCGCGCTGGCGGTGGCAGTGGCCTGTTCATCACTCATCGCGCCGCCCACCAGAACCAGAATGGGCGTGCCTTCGACCACAAAGCTGCCCGGCAGACACAGCAAATGCAGTTGCCCGCCCGCTGCAGCGGCGCTCTCCTGCAACACCCCCATGTCAATATGCTGGACATAGCCTGTTGCAGGGGCGGCAAGTTCCTGCCCTTCAAGTGGATCAGAGCGATAATCGGGTTGTCCGCCAAGGTAGGGATTATCCAGCCTTTCCTGCAAAGCGCTGGCGGCGGCCTTTTCGATCCGTCGCAAGGTGTCACTCATCAGGCCGAACACCATCAGGTGATCAATCCAGCGAATAAGGGCAATCACCACCAACGCCACCACGATCACTGTGGCCACAAACAGCACCAAGCGGCCCGAGCCATCGTAAAGCTGGGCCTTGAGGCCGATCAGCCCCAACAGGCCAAACAGGAATGCCCCCAGAAATGTGGCGAGCACATTTTGCGTGGTCGGGTCCTCCTGCAACAGGGCCGTGGCGCGCGGAGTGGCCGAACTGGCCGCCGCAGCAAAGGCGGACACCGCCACCGAGAGAGAGAATGTCGTCACCGCCAGCATCGAGGAAGTGAGGATCTTGAGAATATCCTCAACCGCCTCTACCCCCATCTGTTCTGACAGGCGCGGCGGCAGGAGCGGGCCGAGATATTGCGCGGTGATTGCGGTGACAAGCGCGAGCAGCGCAAAACCGACAATCCGCACCCACGCCTTGCGCAAAGTGCCAAGCAGTTGGAACACAAAGCCTGACATTCATCCCCCGTTACCTGCCGGCAGCCTGGGCCCTCAATGAACGCAACCATCCCCTGCCGCAAGCGCGGGCCTGTCCAAGCTGGCCGGTGATGGTTCCGGCGCGCCTTGCCAAAGCCTGTCAAGACCCCCGGTTCTGCTGTGGGACGAAGCCAAGATACCCGCGACCAAGCGCCCGACTGATCGGGTAGGAAGGCGATCTTCTGGCGATCAGTCGCAATCAGCCCCGCGGGCGCCCATCACCCCGCCGCAGCAGCTTTGCATATTTGCAGATGCACGTTTCAAATCTGCTTTTGGATGCAACAAATCTTCAGAAAACAAATCCCGCATCGGCACCAGTTCAAGGTGAGAGCTTGCGACTGGGCAGCTATCCCGCCGCGGGGGCAGATTAACGAAAGAGGATAGTGCATGTCGGAATCATCAAGCCAAGCCACATCACCTCAAGCCGCACCTGGCGCTGAGCGCACAAGTGATCGTGGTGTTTCGCCGGACGCCGCGACCCGGATGGTCCAGAATTCTGCTCTGACTGGCGCTGTTCCAGCCGCAGCAGACAAGCAAGCGGGAACCCTTGCGCCTGACGCCCTTGATGGAGCGGCAAAGGGCGCCCTGAACCCAGCCGCGCCTGCCCCGGCAGCAGCGGCAAATGCAACGAAGAAGAAGGTGGCCTTGCAGTCCGAAGCCTCCGACGAGGACGAGGCAGCAAGCGAAGCCGCCGCTGAAACCGCATCCGATCTCGCGGCCGCGGCAGACACGACAAACGAAGGCCTGCAACTGGCCGCGGGCCTTGCTGATCCGGCACAGGCTGAAGCCGGGCTGCCGGCCAGAGCCGAAATCGGCAAGGCTTCGGGAATTGGCGGCGACGGCAGCAATGCCGTGCTCTATGGCTTGCTGGGTGCCGCTGTAATCAGCGGCGGTGGCAGCGAACCCGCCCCGCCGCCGCCTCCGCCCGCGCCCCCTCCGCCGCCCCCGCCATTCATGTTGAACGCCGGGCAGGCCGAGAGCGCTGCCGCCGCTGGCAACAGCGTTGATGGGGTGGCTGATTTCATCAACAGCCAGATTACGCGTCTGGCCTTGGCGATCAACAGCGATGCGGAAGTTGCCTTGGTCGAAAGGCTTGTTCGCTTTACCAGTTAAGCACGCTGTGGGGCAGGTTTCCGACCTAATGGCCGAGGTCACCAACGCTAAGGGGCTAAAGTTTGCTGAGCGACTTCAAGAGCTCGACGTTCGGACCTTCAATGCGCCGAAAAAGTTCGTCGATGGCGTTTACAAAGCGAACGCCTCCATCAGGATCGCAGAGCGTGATCGGGAGCTAAAGTTTGACGTGAACAGTCTCGGCAGTTGACTTGTAACGGTTTTGTGCCGGTCGCCTATCTCACTATGCCACCTTGGCTTCGAATGCGAGTGGGCTGATGCCACCCAGATATGAATGGCGTCTGCGGGCATTGTAGAACCCGTTGATGTATTGGAAA
>Ga0213835_100604_pt1 | contig 31072 bp, 26 predicted proteins | sample SWPATP01_FD_160576 | JGI IMG/M metagenome (GOLD analysis project Ga0213835, IMG submission 160576) | Coastal seawater microbial communities from Marineland, Florida, United States - SWPA TP0 #1 | ecosystem: Environmental > Aquatic > Marine > Coastal | place: USA: Florida | collected 2016-08-05 | reverse complement strand
GTCGCTGGGAATTGAAGATTGACACCACAACCGGCCAGAGGGCGGGTTTATCAATATTGTCGCTGGGAATTGAAGATTGACACCACAACCGGCCAGAGGGCGGGTTTATCAATATTGTCGCTGGGAATTGAAGATTGACACCACAACCGGCCAGAGGGCGGGTTTATCAATATTGTCGCTGGGAATTGAAGATTGACACCAGAACCCGCCCCTACATCATGGTTTATTATCAATTAATTTTTAGCGACTAGAAGGGGGTAAAGACCTAAAAATACCTCTACCTGTGGGTATTCTGCCATTACCTGGAGTTACTCTAGAATCAATTCCGTTACCAGGAGATAGACCGCCATTCAAGTCTCCCCGACTCCTATTGACGTTGTTTTGTATGGTCTGTAGGGAATCAGATCCCATGTTAATGGTTTCTACGCTATCACCACCACTACTCTCTAAGGGGTTAGCAACACCCCCTAAAGCATCCCCAAGAAAAGTGTTAGTAAACCCAGGGTCTTGGGTTTCCTCAAAAAAGGGAGCCCTGAGCCGCCGTTGAGCGATCGCATTTTCTTGTATAGTTCCATTAGAGGCGATCGCTATGCCATCAGAACCGACCCCAGCCGTAATAGTCACAATTGGTAGGAGCCACAATAGTCTCGAAAAATTAGCCATCATCTCAAATCCTCCTCAAATTATCAAATTAGCAGCTATGCCTTGAGATTAGATCCCAGACCTCCAATTTTCTGCTAAACTCCCGAAAGTGCAATTATAACCATCACATCAATTTAGCTTAACTAACTTAATATCGTTTGCTCCAAACTACAACCATGAAATCAACCTTGGTCAAAAAAACCAGTTTCCTCATTGCCTTATTTTTGGTCAGCCTAATTGCTGTCATACAAATTCCAGCGATCGCACTCCCGCCAGCTTTTCGGACACCACCGACCCCCTCCGACTTACCCCTACTTCCCCCAGAAATTCTTGATGAACCCCTACCCCTAGAGCCGCCACAGCCCACCATTGCACCTCCTCCCGCACCAGTTATCGAGGAAACCATCACGCCTCCTCCCGCACCAGTTATTGAGGAAACCATTACACCCCCACCAGTTCCTGATATACCTCCACCAGTTCCCGAACCGCCGATCGCCCCCCCACCCATTCCCCAAATTCCCAAAACCGAAATTCGCGGCGTTTGGATGACCACCAATGATACAGATGTGTTAATGAATCAGCCTAGACTCGAAGAAGCAGTCAGCAAACTCGCCCGATTCAATTTTAACACAATTTATCCAGTGGTTTGGAACTCTGGCTATGTCACCTATAAAAGTTCTGTAGTTAAAGAAGCAGGAATTCAGCCTTTTGTCCGCCGAGGTTTCCAAGGACAAGATATGCTCGCTGATTTAATTGAACGCGCTCATCGTCATAACTTATTAGTGCTTCCTTGGTTTGAATTCGGTTTTATGGCTCCCCCCACTTCCGAGTTAGCTTTAAAACATCCCAACTGGCTCACTCAACAGCAAAATGGAACTAAAACTTCCATGAGCGCCGCCGGGGAAGTGGTTTGGTTAAATCCCTTTCACCCGCAAGTCCAGAAGTTTATGACTGATTTAATTGTAGAGGTCGTTACAGACTACGATATTGATGGCGTACAGTTTGACGACCATACCAGTTTACCTAGTGCATTTGGATATGACCCTTATACCATTTCTCTTTATCAAAGAGAGACTAATCGCACCCCACCTAGTAACCCCCAAGACCCCGCCTGGGTGCGTTGGCGTGCTAATAAAATCACCGCTTTTATGAGACAATTGCACCGCGCTATTAAAGCCAAAAAACCTCATAGCATTATTTCCGTTAGTCCCAACCCTTATCATATCGCCTATAACGGTCATTTACAGGATTGGGTTACTTGGGTTAGAGATGGTCTTGTTGATGAGTTGGTCGTGCAGGTTTATCGGGATGAATTGGACTTTTTTATTACTGAGTTGAACCGCCCGGAAATGAAAGCCGCACAAAACAAGATTTCTACCGGCGTTGGTATTCTCACCGGTTTGAGAACTAGACCAGTTCCTATCAATTTCATCCAGTCCAAGGTTCGCGCCGCCCGCGATCGCCAATTCGGTGTCGCTTTCTTTTTCTATGAAAGTCTCTGGGACCACGCCGCCGAACCCCTCGCAGAACGACAGCATAGTTTTGAGTCTATGTTTCCTCAACCTGCTATTCGCGCCTCTATTCGCTAACCGACTTCAATTCTGGGTTGGTTGGGGATATGCACAAAATGTCGTTTTTGTCAAGAGGTCGATTTTTGGCCGTCCCTTACTTACCCAAAACTCGTGATTCGTGAATTATATTTTTTAGCCAGAAAATATTTGTATGGGCGCTATAATAAGGGTTTCAGCGCCTTTTTTTGCGTATAGACACAGTAATCCCTTGGGTGCGATTTATTCTAGGATACCAGAACCCCTATGATTTCGTCAACCTTTTGCGAGCTATTTTCAATAAAAACTTATTAATTCTTAATGTCGTTCGGAACATCAAAATTATCTGGCTGGAAGTATTAGCAAAACTTAACTTTTTGAGCCAATAATAGGGGGGAGGCGATCGCCTATAGGTGTCTGTGATGTGGTATAGATATTAAGGTTTGGTCAGTTAATGATATGAGACTGAATAAAATCGAGGATAGTAGTTAATCCTTGCTTTTCCTTGAGATTAGTAAAGACAAAAGGTTTATTTCCGCGCATCTTTTTAGTATCTCTTTCCATGACGGTTAAATCCGCCCCCACAAAGGGAGCTAAATCAATCTTATTAATCACCAATAAATCCGACTTAGTAATTCCCGGTCCACCTTTGCGGGGGATTTTATCACCCGCCGCCACATCAATAACATAGAGAGTTAAATCGACCAATTCCGGGCTAAAAGTCGCCGCCAAATTATCGCCACCACTCTCTAAAAACACCACATCCAAATTAGGAAAAGTAGACTCCAACTCTTGAATAGCACTAAGATTAATCGAAGCATCCTCACGGATAGCGGTATGGGGACAGCCTCCCGTTTCCACGCCGATAATTCTCTCGGCTTCTAAGGCTTGCGATCGCATCAGAAACTGAGCATCTTCTTGGGTGTAAATATCATTAGTAACCACAGCCATTTGAAAGCGATCGCGCAAGGCTTTACACAGTGCATCAAGTAAAGCCGTCTTACCCGACCCCACAGGTCCAGCAATTCCCACTCGAAAAGGACTCATTAAATTCCCCTGATTATAGATAACTTAAAACTCGATACCCGGTTGAGCCTTAACCCCTTGTTCCCGGAAAGGATGCTTAACCAAAGTCATCTCCGTAACCAGATCCGCCCGTTCTATCAAACTAGGGGGAGCCCCACGACCCGTCAAAATCACATGGGAGTCGTGAGGTTTCTTGTCCAAACCCTCCAAAACCGTTTCTACAGTGAGATATCCCAATTTTATCGCAATATTAATTTCATCTAAAAGGACTAACTTAATCTCAGGATTTTCAATTAAAGATAGACTAAGTTTCCAGGCTTCATGAACCCTTTGGATATCGCGATCGCGGTCTTGAGTTTCCCAGGTAAAACCTTCCCCCAAAGCATGAAACTGTAATTGTTCCGGCCAGAGACTGAAAACCGCCTTTTCTGCTGGTTCCCATGCGCCCTTGATGTACTGGACGATCGCCACCTTATAGCCATGACCAAGCGATCGTAAAACCATCCCCAAAGCAGCCGTAGTTTTACCCTTCCCATTGCCAGTATTGACAATAATCAAACCCTTTTCCACCTGTCTATCAGCTACCCGCTGGTCTTGAATTTCCTTGCGGCGCTGCATTTTTTGGCGGTGTTGTTCCGCCGTCAAACCCGTAGTTTCCATAGCGATCGCATCACTGAGTAAGATATGATTAACTCTAGCATAGAGGCGGCTAAAGCTGCTATAGAGTATTGACAGGAAAACCCATAAATCCCCATGGTGAGATTGTATGTTATCAGCCCAAGCCGCAGAAGCAATTATTTTAGAACAAGTAGCCCCACCCCACCAACAACATATAGAACTCGTCAAATTATCCGAGGCTACCGGACGCATTCTCGCCGCCCCGATTACCAGTGAATTAGACTTCCCCCACTGGGATAACTCCGCCATGGACGGTTATGCTGTCCGTTATGCTGATGTCGCCCACAGTAGCGCCGAACATCCTGTTACCTTGGAAGTCATAGAAGAAATACCCGCCGGATATTGTCCCCAAAAAACCATCGCCCCCGGACAAGCCGCGCGCATTTTTACCGGAGCCTGTTTACCTCCTGGGGCTGATACCATTGTAATTCAGGAAGATACCCAACCTGATGGCGATCGCATCAAAATCCTAACCACCCCCCAACTGAGAGCCTTTGTGCGTCATCAGGGGTCCTATAGTCGCGCCGGAGACCCTCTGCTACCTCCGGGAATTAGCTTAGGAGTTGCAGAAATCGCAGTTTTAGCCGCCGCCAAATGTGTGTCGGTCCCAGTTTATGCTAAACTCAAGGTAGCATTGATATCAACCGGGAATGAATTAATCCCCCCAGAGCATCCCATAGCCCCAGGAAAGCTAGTAGACTCTAATCAGTATGCTTTAGCTAGTTGGGTGATGCAAATGGGCGCAGAACCCCTTATTTTAGGGATTATTCCCGATGAACCCCAAGCCCTCAAAACTGCGATCGCCAAAGCCCTACTCACCGCTGATATAGTATTATCAACCGGGGGAGTGTCCGTCGGGGATTATGATTATGTTGGTCAAATTCTCGCTGACCTTGGGGGGGAAATTCTGGTCAACTCAGTAGCCGTCAAACCCGGAAAACCCCTCACCTTCGCGACCTTTCCCAATTGTTTGTATTTTGGTTTACCCGGAAACCCCGTGTCAGCCTTAGTCACCTGCTGGCGGTTTGTCCAACCGGCTTTGAAAAAACGAAGCGGACTCGCGGGTGAGTTTTGGGGACCAGAGTGGTGGCCAGTGCGATCGTCAACCGAATTGCGATCGGGGGGTAAGCGAGAAACCTACCTTTGGGGAAATCTGCGATCGGTCAATGGCGAAACCCAATTTATCCTCGCCCCAGGAAGTCAAAACTCTGGAAACCTGATTAACCTCGCCCAAACCAACGCCCTCGCTATGCTTCCAGTCGGTCAGACCTGCACTCAAGCCGGGGAATTTGTCCAAATTCTCAAAGTCCGTTGAGATTTTCGGTCTGCTTGGTTTCACAGGACCCCCCTTACATCTCTCATTGAACGGGGAAGTATCAACACTAATCGCCAATATTATATTGACTATAGTTTCCGCCGTCATCCTTAACTGTTAAACTGTTAGCCCAGCCTAGGCTTGGTTAACTGTTGACTAATCTGCTATTATAACATTCCTGTGAACAATAATGCGCGTTCTAATTGTTGAAGACGATCCTATGATGCAACTAGGGTTAGAGCAAGTCTTATCAGACTGTCCAGATATTACCCTAGTTGGTATTGCTGAAGATGGTTATTTAGGCGTAGAAGCCGCCAAAGAGAAAAAACCTGATATTGTGATTATGGATATCGGGTTACCTCGCCTTGATGGCATTGCAGCTACCAAACAGATTAAAGAAATCCTACCAGAAATCAGAGTCGTGATGCTCACTTCCCACACAGCAGAGACGGAGGTACTTGCTTCCCTTTCTAGTGGCGCTGATGCTTATTGTGTTAAGGGAGCTAGTGTTGATAGTTTGATTGTAGCAATACAGGCAGCCTATGAAGGTGCAACCTATCTAGATCCTCAAGTTGCTCGTGTGGTCATGGAACACCTCAAGCCACCCACACCCCAAACCAACTTGGGTACCTTATCCCCCCGCGAGTTAGAGGTGCTTAAACTTATGGTAGAAGGTAAGAGTAACCCAGAAATTGCTGAGGCTCTTTATTTAAGTCCTAACACTATTAAAACTCATGTTCGGGGGATTATGAATAAATTAGCCGTTGATGACCGGGTAATGGTTGCTGTAGTCGCTTTGCGATCGGGTTTAGTATGATTTCAATCGCGACGACAACGCCGCGACCTACTTTCAGACCTGAGAATAGGGTATTGGGGGAATTATCCCCCAATCCTTGATTAATCGACAAGGGGACCAGCGGCGGTTACTTCCTCTGGTACATTCACATATTTACTGAAGTTGTCCACAAACAACTTAGCCAATTGTTTCGCTTGTTTTTCATACTCTTGGGAATCAGACCAGGTTTTCACCGGATCAAGAATTTCGGTCGGAACTCCTGGTACAGCATCAGGAACCCAAATCTTGAAGATCGGATGCTCATGGAATTTCACATTATCCAAGTCTCCATTCACCGCCGCCGACACTAAGGCGCGAGTGTATTTGATGGGAACACGACTGCCAACTCCATAAACACCACCAGACCAGCCAGTATTCACCAAATATACATTGGTTTCTGGGTGATCCGCAAGGCGTTTACCTAGCAAAGTAGCATAAATCGCCGCTTCTAAGGGTAGGAAACATTTACCAAACCCAGCCGAGAAAGTCGCTTCTGGTTCTTTGATACCCCGTTCGGTTCCCGCTACCTTGCTGGTGTAACCAGACATAAAGTGATACATCGCTTGTTCGCGGGTCAGTTTAGAGATGGGGGGTAGAACTCCGAAAGCATCTGCAGCCAAAAATAGAATCGTTTTGGGATGACCACTAACACTAGGAATAACCGCATTGGGAATGTAGTCAATGGGATAGGCAACCCGGGTATTTTCTGTTAAACTACCATCATTGTAGTCGGGAATCCGAGTGTAGCGATCGAGCACTACATTTTCCATCATTGAACCAAACCGGATCGCATCCCAAATTTGGGGCTCATTTTCTCGCGACAAGGCGATAGTTTTCGCATAGCAACCACCTTCAAAGTTGAAGATACCATCTTCTGACCAGCCGTGTTCATCATCCCCAATTAGATAGCGGTCTGGATCAGCAGAAAGGGTGGTTTTTCCGGTTCCTGATAGACCAAAAAATAAGGCAGTATTACCAGCGTCATCTACATTGGCTGCACAGTGCATGGGTAGCACATCAGCTTTGGTCATAAAGTAATTCATCAGGGAGAAAACTGATTTTTTGATTTCTCCGGCGTACTTGGAACCACCAATAATTACTAGCCGTTTGGACAGGTGAAGTACAATAAAGGCTTCACTATTGATGCCATCATCTTCGGGATCGCCGTGGAGTCCAGGAACTGCAATTACTGTAAAGTCAGAATTGTGGGTTTGTAGTTCTTCGTCTGTCGGACGAATAAACAGTTGGTGAACAAACAGGTTTTGAGATGCCAGCTCGTTGATGATCCGCACACCAAAACGACGCTGGGGATCTGCTCCGACAAAGCCATCAAAGATATATAAATCGCGACCTTGGATGTACGAACGTACCCGCCGACATAGGCGATCGAAGTTTTCTTCAGGAATGGGGACGTTCATTTTACTCCAGTGGATTTCGTCCCGACTATTCGCTTCTTCAACAATGAATTTATCGTGAGGAGAACGACCTGTATATTTACCAGTTTTTACGCAAAGGGAACCATTGGAAGCTAAGACACCTTCCCCCCTAGCTACTGCGTGTTCAATCAGAATAGGAACTGGTAGATTATGATAGACATGACCTAAATTTTTTAAGCCTAGGTTTTCTAGTCCATAGGTGAGATCACCCTGTAGACGACGTTCGACATATTTTCCGGTGTTAGCTACTGGGAAGTCTTGTCCTTGGTCCGATAATCTTTTATTGATTAGGCTGGGAATTGAAATGTTTTGATAATCACTACGATCTACTGTATTTACGCTATCCATAGTTGATAACCTCTAGTGGTTTTGAAGTGAAGTATTTACGGGCAACTATTTTTGAAGTGGTTGGGGAACATTAATTAAGTAACCTACAACTCTGACCCCAACAACTGTGGCTCTAATAACAACCCCCTACACCGAACTTAGCCTGTGAATATATAGATTATGTACACTCAGCTAGAAGTTGATCCTCAATGGAAAGTTTGAGCTTGAAGTTCGGAAACGATATTTTCGATTTTGGTGTTGATTCTCAATGCCCGCTCTCATCTGCATGAAGGTAGTTGTGCTTGGCAATGTTTTTGGTTGGATCTACCTCCACCTTAAAAAAATCATACACCGATCGCCTAATTTGTGAGGTTACATTTTTTGAAGAGCTAATTGTACTTTTATTGCATTTGTTTAAGTTATAATTCCGAATGCAGATTTTGCATCATAGAACACGGAAATTTCCTCAATCATAGTTTATGTTCCCTAGGTTTGGGAAGGGGTAATTCTAAAGAAAAGATAAATTTCTGTGGCGATCGCTGCCGAGTGCAGTCAAAAATCATGACACAATAAGGGAAACCTTCAGGTTTAGAGTTAAGAACAGATCATGTACGAAAAAATTACCCCCCCCGATACAGGCGAGAAAATCACCTTCTCTGACGGAGAACCTATTGTTCCCGATAACCCAATTATTCCCTTCATTCGCGGCGACGGCACCGGTGTAGACCTCTGGCCAGCGACAGAACGAGTAATAGATGCAGCAGTGGCCAAAGCCTACGGCGGCCAACGCCAGATCAGTTGGTTTAAAATTTACGCTGGGGATGAAGCCTGCGAACAATACGGAACTTATCAATACTTACCTGAAGACACCCTCACCGCTATCCGAGAATATGGTGTCGCCATCAAAGGCCCCCTAACCACCCCCATAGGCGGCGGCATCAGATCCCTTAACGTGGCGCTACGCCAAATCAACGATCTATATACCTGCGTCCGTCCCTGTCGTTACTATCCCGGCACCCCCTCCCCCCACAAACACCCGGAACAACTCGATGTGATCATCTATCGGGAAAACACGGAGGACATATACTTAGGCATTGAATGGCGCGAGGGTACGGAAATCGCCCAAAAACTCATCGACACCCTCAACAATGACCTAATCCCGGCTACCCCGGAACATGGCAAAAAACAGATCCGCCTAGACTCGGGTATCGGTATTAAACCCATCAGTAAAACGGGTTCCCAGCGGCTAGTCCGTCGCGCCATTAAACACGCCCTGCGCCTCCCCAAAAATAAGCAAATGGTGACTCTGGTGCATAAGGGCAATATCATGAAATACACGGAGGGGGCTTTCCGAGACTGGGGTTATGAACTAGCAACTACGGAATTTCGGGAAGAATGTATCACGGAACGAGAATCATGGATTCTCGGCAACAAGGAACATAAACCAGACATCTCCCTAGAAGATAACGCGCGCCAGGTAGAACCTGGTTTTGATGCGCTGACCCCAGAAAAACGCCAAGAAATCTGCGATGAGGTGAAGGGGGTTCTGGAGGCGCTATGGGAAAGTCACGGTAATGGTAAATGGAAAGATAAAATTATGGTCAACGATCGCATCGCTGACAGCATCTTCCAACAAATCCAAACCCGTCCTAGCGAATACTCTATCCTGGCTACCATGAACCTTAACGGAGACTACCTATCAGACGCAGCCGCTGCTATGGTGGGAGGGTTAGGTATGGGACCCGGTGCGAACATTGGTGACACCTGCGCGGTCTTTGAAGCTACCCACGGTACAGCACCTAAACACGCTGGACTCGATCGCGTTAACCCCGGTTCCTTAATCCTCTCGGGGGTGATGATGTTAGAATATATGGGCTGGCAAGAAGCGGCAGACTTGATTAAAAAAGGTCTGGGGGCGGCGATTTCTAACCGTGAGGTAACTTATGATCTGGCCCGACTCATGGAACCCCCCGCTGAACCCCTCAAGTGTTCAGAATTCGCCGAAGCTATCATTCGCTACTTCTAACCTATAGCAATGGGCGATCGCCTATTAACCAGAAAATTGGCCACGGGCTATCTCCTACTCCGGTGCGTCAGAAACTTGAAAATTGCCAACTGACGCACCTCTTTGTCTGGGGTTACATCCCCTCAGCCTTACCTTTACCAGTAATGTGATCCAACTGCTAACATAAAATGGAACTTCCACCCTCTCCCACCGCGAGTGGGTGGGGTAGATCTTCAGATGATCACATAGATCTATTTTTGATCCGCAATTTTACCAATTTTTACTCTGAGCAGGATTCAAAGCTAATGGCCAGCAAAACCGAGAATTCCGAAAAGCAGAAAGCCCTAAATTCAGTCCTTAACCAAATCGAAAAGAGTTTTGGTAAGGGGTCTATTGTCCGCCTAGGAGACTCCGCCCGTATGAAGGTGGAAACTATCTCCAGTGGCGCATTAACCTTGGATTTGGCCCTTGGTGGTGGTTTGCCGAGGGGAAGGGTGATTGAAATTTATGGCCCAGAAAGTTCCGGTAAAACTACTTTGGCTCTCCATGCGATCGCCGAAATCCAAAAAACTGGCGGAATAGCAGCTTTTGTGGACGCTGAACACGCCCTCGACCCTACCTATGCAGCCGCCCTGGGAGTAGATATTGAAAACCTCCTAGTTTCCCAACCTGACACCGGGGAAATGGCTTTAGAAATAGTAGATCAATTGGTGCGATCGGTAGCGGTTGATATTGTAGTGGTAGACTCGGTAGCTGCTTTAGTTCCCCGTGCTGAAATTGAAGGGGATATGGGGGATTCTCACATGGGACTACAAGCCCGGTTAATGAGTCAAGCCCTACGGAAAATTACCGGAAATATCGGTAAATCTGGCTGTACAGTTATTTTCCTGAATCAGTTACGCCAAAAAATTGGTATTGTCTACGGCAACCCAGAAACTACCACCGGGGGGAATGCCCTTAAATTCTACGCCTCGGTCCGTCTTGATATCCGCCGCACCCAAACCCTGAAAAAAGGCTCGGACGAGTATGGCATTCGCGCTAAAGTTAAGGTGGCTAAAAATAAGGTCGCGCCACCCTTCCGAATCGCTGAATTTGATATTATTTTCGGCCAGGGAATCTCAACTATCGGTTGTTTGATTGACCTCGCAGAAGAAACCGGAGTGATTAAACGTAAGGGCGCTTGGTATAGCTACAACAACGAGAATATCGGTCAAGGACGCGATCGCACCATCACCTATATGCAGGAAAACCCAGCATTTACCGAAGAAATTGATAAACGAGTCCGTGCCGCTTTAGCAGGGGGTGCAGTTGTATCAGCCACCTCTGTTGTTAAACTTGATGATAATCCTGACACAGATGATCATGATGTCGAAGACATTGACGAGAATACTGATGAGGAATAAATCATTAATTTAGTTAAATCAAGTCCCCTTTAACCAGTGGAAAAAGGCAATTAATTGCCTCCCCTGAAGTCCGGCACTCCCCACCCCTGTCTCCCACTATAGTCAGGGGGAGGAGTTCATTAGTTCCTGAGAAAACTCAATAATTCCCGATTAACCAGTTGGGGGACTTCCTGTTGCATCCAATGTCCGCAGTCCGAAACCAATTGTAGTCGAAAAGGTGCAGTAATCAATTTATCTAAACCTTCAACCAGTTTCTGACTCAGAAATGAATCATCTTCTCCCCATAGTACCAATGTGGGTACATTGATTTCCGTGGGACGCATCCAACTGGAAAATAAGCCCGGTGGTTGCAGGAGTTGACGATAGTAATTAATCGCCGATCGCAATACTCCCGGCTTTTCTAACGCCGCCTGATAAATTTCCGTTTCTTCGGCACTAAAAGCCCCCTTGCGGATGGCGTGTTCTCGCAGAAAACCACGGATAAACTCTTTCAAGTTTTGCTGAATTAGCCATTCAGGAACCCCCGGAACTTGAAAAGCCAACACAAACCAACTGCGACGAATTTGATCAAAATTGCCCATAAGTTCCTGAACAAACCTATGGGGAGGCGGTGCGTTTAAAATAGCCAAACGGTTAACTGATTCTGGAAATTTTTGGGCTAAATTCCAGGCGATCGCCCCCCCACAATCATGACCAACAATGTGGGCTTTTGCATATCCCAAGCGCTGAATCAATCCTCGGATATCTTGGCTAAGGGTATCGAGATCATAACCACTTTCCGGTTTATCTGAGTCATTGTAACCCCGCAAATCAGGCACAACCACCTTAAAATAACGAGAAAGCGCCGGAATTTGATAACGCCAAGCATACCAAAACTCAGGAAAACCATGTAACAAAACAACCAATTCACCTTGTCCTTGGGTTACAGAATGAAGGTGAATGTTATTCGTTTCAACATATAGGTGTTCCCACCCAGACTGCAAACCTGTCATATACTGCCACAAAAAACTACCCCAAACCACATCGATTCTTAGAGAACTAGCAGCAGCTTGGGATTGCCAAAGAGCTTGAACATCATGCTCTGGTAGGGGTCGATAATGAAGTCACCTCCATCACCTCCCCTTCAAAACCGTGCCGGCGAGTTTCCCTGCACACGGCTCCTGATGTGGATACCCTTTTTTGTTATAGGAACAGAGTTACTACCCCCCGCTTTCGTACTTCAATGTTCTGAGCTTTATGCAGCACGTAGTCTTTCAACTCGCTCTCGCCATTATACTCCTACTAATCGCAGTATCTATATCCACACCCTGCTGACCTGTGGGCATATCCCAACCATTACAGTTGGGCATTGGCTTATGGTCACATCCTTCACCCTCTAAGCATACGCTTAAATTTTTCACTACTACTACGAGTGCAACTCGCAATAGAGCATTAGAGGGGTTAAAACGTTCCGTCTCGACGGGCATTCCATCTTTAGATTTGTCCTCAGAACCGGGGTACTTTTAAAGGTCTATGTAGGTGATGACATAAATACCCTACTTTTCCCCTTGTTCTTTTGAACGCAGCGTTTCAACCTATTTCGCTACTCCGTATTAACGATGATTCAAGCCGGACATTCGGTTTCCCTAATCATGGATGGTTGGCAGTGGTCGAGTAGGAGGTAGGTTCCGACCTACGCCTTCCGTTCCCCGCTTCTATCCTGGAGTTATGATTTCCAAAACTGGGGGTGGCTATCGCCGTTACTCTCTACTCCCTGATTTCTCAGTTTGTTTATGACCTTGAGTTCCCTGCCTTGCTTAGATTTCTCCAAGCGTCGGGACATATAATCAGTTATGAGGATGCTCAGGAGAGGTCTCCTTATATCCAGATTCGGAGCTGGAATCCTCACCGGGCAGTTATTTCGGGCATTTCAGCCCTCATACCCGAACGTCTCGCACCTGCATCAAGAACATAGTAATTTCCTTGATTTATGGCTGAATTTATTCAGCCTATTGCGTCTTGGGCTGACCGTCCGGGACGGAACCCATAGCTTGTGCCTTCAAATCTCGATTCCCATTCAGGTTCGAGCGCTGATTTAACCAAGGCTTGCCTAGCTCTGTCTTGGATTGTGGGAATTCCTATTCCAGCTTTTTTCATCCCTCCCAGGTTTTGCAATCCACACCCGTGTAGGGTGCGTTACATTGAGAGACTTGGCAGAGAAACGAAAAACTTTCTGGTAACGCACCATGTAGGGTTTTGCTTTGAGGTTTCCCTTAATGCTCTCAGCTAGTTTTAACCTTTGTTTAGGCGATATTACTATCACTCCATCGACTCCGGCTGTCTTTTGGCCTTGACCCGCTTGGGGGGCGGGTTCATTAAGCTGACTGTTGGGAAGCATGGCTGACCGTGGAACCCGCCCCTACAGCCGCACTGCTAAGAGTCGAGCATAATATGACTTCACCAGTAGACGTTGCCACCTTCTAGCCTTTGCATCCTGCCCGGATTTAGCTGCTTGGTATATCCTCTTTTGGAGCTTGAAAACTTTCCGTTGGACCTTAGCCCATGGGATAGCCTTCCATACAAACGCACGTCTTGATTGGCTTTGATTTCTCAAAGCCTTTCTTTGAACTCGCTTTCGTCATAGTAACTCCCACTAGACTCTAACCTTACAATCAAACCGTAACCTGTCAGCATATCCCAGCCATTACAACTGGGCGTTGGCTTTTGGTCACATCTCACATCCTCTAGGACTTGCGCTTACATTTGTCACTACTGATATCTCGACCAGATATTCAGAGTCCAGGAGGACTTAAAACGTTCCGTTTATATGGGCATTCCATCTTTAGACTTGTCCTTTCCACCGGCGTACTTTTAAAAGTCTGTGTAGGTGTTATGTAGAAAACCCTACTTTTCCCCTTACCCTTTTGGGCGCAGCGTATCAACCTATTTCGCTGCTTAGTAATAACGATGGTTCAAGTCGGAACATTCAGATTTCCTTAGTCATGGATGGTTGGCAGTGGTCGCTTTTGGTAGTAGGTTCTACTTCACGCCTTCCGTTCCCCGCTTCAGTCCCAGGGTTGTGATTCCTGAAATTGGGGGTGGCTATCGCCGTTACTCTTTCCCATAATCGCCCAAGTGGTTTTAATACTCCTCCTTGTGGTATACTTGGATTGGATATTCGATTTCTTTTATGGGATTGACCTTGAGTCCCTTGCCTAGCTTTCGCTTTGAGGACATATAAACAGTTATGGGATGGTCAGGGTACGAGTCCCTTTTATTCCACCAAGGGGTGAAAGTCTCACTAGGAGGTTATTTCAGCCATTGCAGCCTTATTTGACTCCTAAACGTCTCGCACCTATATATTTACATTAGCATTTTAAGACCCGGTTGGATTGGTAATTATCCCTTATCCCTGATGAATGCTTTGGGGTACAGCCGCCGGTCCGAGTATATCATGCTTGACCAGACTCGCGAGTTCCTCTAATTGAGCGATCGCCTCTGCACCTTCCAACTTCATCAATTCGCGATCGTCGCGCATCTCCGTCCAGGTAATCCCATAATCCGACACCAAAAACCGGATCAGATGATTTTCACTCAGGCTGACCATAAATGAGGCGCTGTTCATTTGACCCCCACAAGTATAGCAGGAAGCCAGGTAGCCCCGTCGTTCCAGCACAATAGCTAGGGCTTGGAGATTCATCACCAAATCCTGAACGAATTTTCGATGTTGCTCCGCAAGTCTGATAAACATAGTTTTTCTCCTGTCACCACAATCTTTAGATTATCTTCAAAATTTAACATAATCTCAGGACTGGGTATCTCGATGTTGGTAAAGTATCACTTCTACTAACCTAATTCACCATGATCCGTTGAATATTTCAGTCCAACCAGAGCCTGAATCAACTGAAAACAACTTGAAAACAAAGCGATCGCGTTATTCCCAAATCCTTGATGGCATTAGGCTTAGAGATAGCCTTCTCAGATCTAGCATAGTGATTCGAGTTTTGCCATAGCTAAAACAAATCCTTATGATAAACATAACTAAATTTAACAAAACTCAATCTTTTCGGGAAGTCCACCCCTAGGCTGGCAACCTGTAAGGCTAATTAATCAATTAACCCTACAGGTAAGATGATTAGCTGATTCTCAGCGTGCTAATTACCGCATTAGCTAATCAACCGTCCACCAGCCCAAAGCCGGACCAACCAACCGAATAGTTAGCCAAAAAATCACTAAAAAGCTAATTCCAAACCAAGCCCCCTTAGTAGTCCATTGCATAAACTGTTCGCTTTGGGTTTTAGTAATCGGTACCCAAGGCAAGATAGTTAAACTAAGCCAAGATGTCACCATCCTAACTCGTCTTCAAAACCGGACATGAAAGTTTCCCTTCATCCGGCTCCTCAATGTTACAGATCTTGTCATGATCACCTCAGCTACCATCACTGATAATTTCAACAATTGCCTATACTCCCATAGCTTAAATTGCCACCATTAGGAAAGCCTGCCCCTTTGCCTTTAACATACCTAACCATAGGTTTCTGGGAATGTTTTAAGAGAGCTATTTCCTCATGTCCTCGGACAGCAAAAGCCCAATTTCTGTTATCAATACTCTGCCAGTATTTATCAGCCACCCATTTTCCGGTCTGATTGGGATGACGTCGATTTACCCATCTTCTCAGCTTTCCGAATAGCAGATAATCCAACTCATTAAACACTTCTTTAGAGACTACTGTTGAGTAATAGTGACTCCATCGGATAATGATTCGATTCAATCTCCTGATGAGTGCTGCTTGAGGGGCAGCTTGATGAGCATCAATTACCCTAACCAGTCGCTCATAGTGTTCTTTGACTGCCTTTCGGGATGGCTTGATCATAGTCTTGAAACTCAGAGAGTTGCCCTTTATGTCTTTTCCAGAGTGATATTTTCCCACTCGGTATTGTTGAATATGGAAACCGAGGAAGTCGAAACCTGCATCCTCCCCATCAAGAGTATGGGCTATCCTCGTTGGCTCTGGTTTTAATTCAAGACCCCATGGCTTTAACCACTCCCTGATTACCTGTTGGCAGTGATGGATTACAGCACCATCTTCGTGAAGTATAACCAACTTATCCGCATATCTAATTACAGATAGTTCATTGCGGTTAACTGGCTTTCTTCCAGATAGCTGATCAGCCATCTTCAGCAGATCTTCTTCCATTCCGTGGAGGGCAATATTTGCCAGTAATGGCTGGATTATACCTCCTTGGGAAGTGCCTTCCTTGGTCGGAAATAGCTGTTTTCCATCCATTACACCGGATTTGAGCCATGCTCGTATTTGTCGGCGTAATCTAGGGAATGTTCCTAATTTATCCAACAGGCGATCGCTATTAATGCGATCGCCCAAGCACTTAGTTATCTGGGCATCTAACACCCATTTAGGCTCTGACTCCAGATGATTCGATATTGCTTCTATGGCATCATGGCATGAGCGTCCCGGTCTAAATCCATAACAGTTAGATTCAAATTTGGCTTCCCATTCCGGTTCTAATGCTAGTCTCACCAAACCCTGACCCGCACGGTCAAATATAGTCTGGTCTCCATTCCGACTTGGAGCATCCCCGACCGTTTCTGTCAAGTCTACTCTCCGGGTAGGCTTGGCTTTACTACCTAGCTTCAGGTCTCCCACCAGGTTTATTTCTCCTTTCCAGGATAGGGATTTTACCCCGTCCACACCCGCCGTATTTTTACCTTCATGAGCTTGAGTTACCCATCTAACCGCTAATAGCTTCCCTGACCAGGACTTTAATAACAACTTTTGGAGATAGCGAACTGCTTTGAAATCACCACGCTTTGAGGCTTTATAGATTCGTTTTTGCAGGCGGAATATGCGACGTTCAACCTTTTTCCAGTTGATGCCACCCCATTCCAGTCTTTCCGTAGTCTTTACACTCGTTTCAGATTTCATTTCCTGTTACTGGCAACTCTATATTCCGTAACATCGTGGAACTGTCAGCCTATTCTAGGCATTACCCTAGACCTTCGCTTCTGTCCCAATCCTTACCACATACAGCTTGCGGCTGGTTACCTACTCAGTTATCGACCAATACCTGAGAGCATATATATGGGTTACTTCGTTCCGAATTACCTTTGGTTGTACCTTTAGGACGATGCTTTACGCCGGGTTTATAGGGAGTGTATGTTGGTCTGTGAACAATCAGCCAACCCCATTGATCCTTAGCCTTTTGGCTCCAGCGTGTCAGCCTTTTCGCTGGTTTAAGGTGACGACGTTTTGATCACATCTTCAGATTTCCTTATCCATAGATACCTGCTCGACAGAGTGCCAGTTTAGGCTACCAGCAGAGCTGCCTTTTCATCCCGCTTCACCAAGTCGCGATAATCCGATCGCCTCAGTGGGGATGATGCTGTCACGTCTACACCTGACGGGAGGGACTTTCACCCTCAAGGTAATTCAGTTGTCAGGGAACAGTTTTTTCGGTTTTTTCTGTCCCCGCTGGTAATCCCCCAAACCTATAACCAAGTAGGCTTTAGGCTGGTTTCTACCAAACGAATCGCACTATTCCTCCTTACCGTACTTTTCCCCCATCATTTCCTTACGACGTTTAGCTTCACCCATAATTTTTGCGCTTCCAACCAATTTACTAACTATCCCCATTCCTAGCAGGTTAGGGAGGGGAGATAGTTGTCTATTTTAGCTAAATCCTGACTCCAATTCTCAACCTTTGTCCCCTCAGACATCCCTGATCCTCTCTCCATCGCAATAATCGGGTTATCGGTTGACCGATGATTTCCGTTGATAAGGCGATCGCTCTACGGGGGGTTTCTGTTACCAAAGCGATCGCCTCAGCAGCAGAACAAATCCCCCACCTGACTAAATTTTCTGCCCCCCTCAACAGGGATAAAGTAGTTCCCGCCAAAGTTCCATCCTCCAGCCGAGCCACCCCCCCTGTCACCTCAATGCGCCGCTCATCCCACGGATAAACCCCATCCGCCAATCCCAAAGGCGCTAAAGCATCACTAACTACAAAAATCTCCCCCTTACTCCCCCGTAACAGTAAATCCAGCATGGTTGGACAAACATGATGTCCATCAGCGATCGCCCCACAAAATACCTCCGACCGACATAAAGCCGCCCCCAATAGTCCCGGTTCCCGGTGATGTAGGGGAGGCATCGCATTAAAAGCATGAGTTACCATTGTCGCCCCCTGGTTAAATGCTTCATTAGCCACAGCTAAATTAGCCTGAGAGTGACCCAGACTGACGATAATGCCTAAACTCCTCAAATAGGGAATAACTGTCTTTGTGGGGTCTAATTCTGGGGCTAGAGTCATCACCTTAACCACCTTTTCATAATCCCCTAAAACCCGTTTGACATTATCTATCGTCAGCGGTAATAGACAATTTTCAGGATGTGCGCCCCGTTTTTGCTCATTCAGAAATGGTCCCTCAAGATGAACTCCTAAAATCTCCGCCGCCTCCCCCTTCCGGTCCCCTTGAAATTCCCCAAGGATAGCCAGCGATCGCCTAAATTTCTCCACCGTGGTTGTCACTATAGTAGGCAAAAATCCGTCAACCCCCTGATGCCATAAATACTCACAAATACCTTGCAGTTGTTGATGATTCTCCCCCGTTAACTCCGGGAAAGCTAACCCTAACCCACCATTAATCTGTAGGTCTATCCCCCCTAGAGAAATCCAATCACCACCGACATCAATCACGGCGGCGGCGGGGTCTGGTTTCGTGGCGATCGTCTTCACTACACCATCACGAATTTGTAGGGTATGTAATCCAGGTTTACCTAGAATCTGACTGTTAATTAAATCTACTGACACATCATGGGGCTGGAGGCTGTCATTCATCATCTTACATAATCATTGATTTATAACTGGGTTAAACTGACTCTCGCTTTCCCCAAATTTATCTCATTAAATAATCTGTTAATTCTGGATATCTACTAAACTGGCGATCGACACTGGCTAATTGACCTTGATAAACTAACGCCGTTGCTATGATTATCCTATCAAAAGGGTCTTTATGAATCGTAGATAAATTCACCGCTTGACAAGCAACTTCCGCATTCAAAGGCAGTAATTCTATGCCAGCAGGGGCTAAAGCCATCCTAAACCACTCTGCCATACCCTTAGATAAATTCAGACGACCCCGCTGAGAAGCTAGGGCGATTTCATAGCACGAAACTGGCGAAACTCCCAGACTGGAAGCTGATTCAAACTGCCCTAGCCACTGAGATGGGAAACGGTCAAAGTTCCCATTAATCAGCCAAATCCAGACATGAGTATCTAGCACAATTATTTCAGACATTCCCAATCCTCTTCATCAACAATCGGGCTAACAATATCACCGATAATTTCTACCTTTCCGGCTTCTGGAACCGGAAATCTGCGTCGTTTCTGTGGTGATTCTGTTTCTTTAAGGATGGTCACAATCACTCGTGCTTTTTTCAGGTCTGGCTGGTCTGACAACCATTTAAACTCACCGTTTTCGTAGATCGCTTCGTAACTTTTTAGCATGATTTACTGTTACCTCTCAATAATAGTGGATGCTTCCGGGTCCCTCTGCTGCTGGCTTGTCGTCAAACCAGACTGGCGCAATGTCAACCCTCGTATTTCGCCTCTCTCATGATTATAAACATTGTAGCTCAATTGGGGGGGACAATTCCTTAACAGACGTAGTTACTCCCAACTATCTCCACCCCTAATGCTATAATCTGGGTCTGTAGTTTCACTTAGTTATTAACAACTGCTATGGACTCAATCTCTCAGGACCCTAACTCCTCCCCTGCTCAAATTGGTATTATTATGGGCAGTGATTCTGACCTACCTACCATGTCAGCAGCGATCGCCGTATGTCAAGACTTTGGCATTAGTTGGGAAGTGGCGATCGTATCAGCACACCGTACCCCAGACCGAATGTTTGATTATGCCAAAACTGCCCTAGGACGCGGATTAAAAGTTATTATAGCTGGTGCAGGCGGCGCGGCTCACTTACCCGGAATGGTTGCATCTCTCACCCCCTTACCTGTGATCGGGGTTCCCGTCCCCACCCGTAACCTTCAGGGACTCGATTCTCTCTATTCTATCGTGCAAATGCCAGCCGGTATTCCCGTGGCTACAGTAGCGATCGGAAACGCTAAAAATGCAGGTCTACTCGCCGTTCAGATTTTGGCTTCTCATCAACCTCAACTCATGGAAAAAGTCCAAGCCTATCGACAAGATTTAACCGAATCTGTACTCGAAAAACAAACTCTCCTTGCACAGTTTGGATATCAAGAATACCTGAAACAAATGTAATAGCAAAACCCCTGAGTTACACCAGTTTGTACATAATCATACCTGGCTCATAATCTCTCAGCGCAAGTATAGCAATTTGCCATATATTTCTGTATCATGGAATACAGAATTTAGGTTAATATAGTGTTAAGAAAGTAGATAAAAATCGTAGCTTAAAGTTCTAGCCTAGGACATAAGAGAATCTGACTATCCCTCGAAATTTGTTGTAGTTTATCTGTACTTGTTATGGTTAAATGGTAGATCCACCTGTTATAAAATCAACTCAGTTGAGTACAGATGTGTTAGTTTTGTCGGTTAACCTCACCTGTCAAAGTCCGGCTAATTACCAAATTAGCAGCTATAAGTTGGCATCAAGATTAAGCATCTCTCTAACCAGACGGCTATCATTTGCCGCCTCATCCCTTCCATATTAACGTAAATTGAACAACTCTAAGCAAATGTTGAAACGCCAAAAGTCGAGAACCAGAAGTTATCGGCAATTTGCTGAGGTAGTTGGCTCTGCGCCTCAGCCTACTTCGTCAATTTTTCAGCCCCAAAGACCCAGATGGCTATCTCCTAGCCTGCTAGGTTGCATTCCTCTAACTGCGCTGATTATTACATTTTGGAGTTTAGCAGCAGTCGCCCAAGAGGATGCACAACCCATAACTCCTGAATATGTGCAGGGTGTTTTAAATACAATTTGGATTGTGATTGCCAGTATTTTGGTAATCTTTATGAACGCTGGTTTCGGGATGTTAGAAACCGGATTTTGTCGTCACAAAAATGCCGTTAACATTCTCGCAAAAAACCTAATCGTATTTGCGATCGCCACCCTAATTTATTGGTTCTTTGGATTCTCCGTCATGTTCGGAGGTGAAAACCCCTTCATCGGTGGTGGTGGCTTCTTCCTGACCGGAGACCCCAGCGTTTACGGACTTGACCCATTCCCCGAAGGATTGCCCAAAGAAGTTTTCTTTCTGTTCCAGGTTGCCTTCGCAGGTACCGCCGCCACTATTGTATCCGGCGCAGTAGCCGAACGGATCGAATTTGTCGCCTTCCTCCTATTTAGCCTATTGCTAGTCGGAATATCCTACCCCATTACCGGACACTGGGTCTGGACTGATAACGGCTGGTTAGCAAGTATGGACTTCCATGATTTTGCCGGATCAACCGTAGTTCACTCCGTGGGTGGATGGTCTGCCCTCATGGGGGCAGCATTCCTCGGACCCCGCATGGGCAAATACGGTCCATCGGGTGAACCTAGGGCGATTCCTGGTCATAACATGAGTATTGCCACCCTGGGATGTTTAATTCTGTGGATCGGCTGGTTTGGATTTAACCCCGGTTCCGAATTAGCCGCTAATGAGAACGTTCCCTATATCGCCCTCACCACTAACCTAGCAGCCGCTGCTGGCGGTGTATCTGCTACCCTTACCTCCTGGATTAAGGATGGTAAACCAGACCTATCCATGATTATCAACGGCATTCTCGCCGGTTTAGTCGGAATTACCGCCGGCTGTGATGCCGTACCTTTATGGGCAGCAGTTGTCATTGGTGCGATCGCCGGAGTTATAGTAGTCTACTCGGTCGCCTTCTTCGATCGCATTCAGATTGATGACCCCGTAGGTGCTACTTCTGTTCACTTAGTTTGTGGCATTTGGGGAACCCTAGCCGTCGGCATCTTTGGCGGTGCTAATCTCGGCATTCAAATCCTCGGTATCCTCTCCATCGGTGGATTTACCGTAGTCATGACTAGCATTTTCTGGTTAGCCATAAAAGCCCTCGTCGGTATCCGCGTCACTCCTGAACATGAATATGAAGGACTCGACATCGCCGAACATGGTATGGAAGCCTATAACGGATTCCTCAAAGAAGTAGGCCCAGCCAGTGTCGGAGGTATTGATCCTGGTATTCCTAGCCGTGAAGATGGAATTAGCAGAAGCTATTAAACTCCTAATCTCATCTGGTAACAAATCGTCTCCTAACTGGCACATAGCCCCTACAGGAGGCGATTTTTTCTTTCCACCCAAAACAACAAGGGAGCGAGATCGCGCCCCATCTCTGAGCGAGCAGGGTGGAAAAGCGACAGGCGCGACTTTAGCTCCCTACATAACACTATGGCAATTCGCACCATTTTATGTTATTTTAAGCTGATATTGTCCCTCCTCGGTCCACAAATGATTGTCCACGAGTTCCGGGTTCGTGCTAGAAAATATCAACACCAAGCTATAGACGAGGCGATTGCTGTTGGTTTAAACCTGCGACTGGTCGGCGAGTAGCGCGAACCCAGAATCTACGCTTTCCTAAAATGAAAGGTAGAGTGTCAACATATAAATAGACAACTTTAGGGCGTTTCTCAGATTCTCGTGTTGATTCCCTTAAAAACCATTCCAGCTTGGGCGATGTTATCCCTCATCGGTAACGGGATACTAACTCTGGTGATTATCTTACTATTGCTAAGGGGACAATCATTCTCCGACACTTCCCAAGCCCAAGCCCAAACCTCAGAAGAAAACCAAGTTGGTGCAGCAGTACAAACCCAACAGACCAATGAAGTTCAGCCCAACTCCACCAACTCCTCATTTCAGCCACAATATCGCTTGACCTATGAAGACTCCGTAGAACAGCTAAAAGAAAAAGCACTTCTCGCCGCCCATAATCGTCCCGATCGCCTAACTATTTTAGCCGGAGACTCATTAAGTTTATGGTTTCCCCCGGAACTATTACCCCCAGACAGAACCTGGTTAAATCAAGGCATATCCGGGGAAACCTCCGCCGGACTACTACGACGACTCAAGGTATTTGACCTGACCCAACCAGAAACTGTATTTATCATGATCGGCATCAATGACCTGTTACGGGGAATTGATGACCAAACCGTTTTAGCCAACTGGCAGGAAATTATTAGAGATGTGCAATGGGTTCATCCCAGCGCTCAAGTGGTCGTTCAGTCCATTTTACCCCACAGTGATCAAAATGCTAGTTGGGAAGGACGCGATCGCCTGCTCAAAATTCCTAATCGTCGTATACGCCGACTTAATCGAGAATTAGAAGCGATCGCGATCGCCAATGGTGCTTATTTCCTAGACCTACACCCTCTATTCACCGACCAAAAAGGAAACCTGCGCCAGGAACTCAGCACCGATGGTCTACATCTCAATGATCGTGGTTATTTAGTCTGGAGTACCGGATTACAATTTTTTAGCCACAAAATACTAGATTCCCCCTGAAGCGCTAAACTAAACCTCGGAGCATAAACTTCTTACCTACAGATGCGATCGCACAGTCCCTAGTTCTAAAACTCAACAGTTGAACAGATTTGGAAGATGAAGATTTCACTAACACAAACCATTATCACCCTAGCAGCAGCTACCTTCTCCATGATCACTGGATTTTCCCCGGCAAATGCAGTCCAATTTGGTCAACAGGAAGTTGATCAAGATCGATTCGTAGCCATGGCTGTTCCCCGCGCCTTTGGTTACTCCCTAGTAGTCGTTGAACAAATTTCTGATTCTCGACCCTGTTGGAGTGAAAATGGCAGCCGTCCCGTTCAAGTTGAACCCCTACTTCTTAACTTCGACTTTAGCGGAATTTGTGGACGCGCCACCGACAGCAACGGTTATTCCGTTCGCATGGGAGGACAAGACCTCGCTCTCAGCCACAGCCTCACCGTCCAAGCTATTCCAGGAGAAATTTTACTGGTCGCTAACTCTCGCGCTGATGTCTACGCACCACCCATTATTATCGGTCGCAGTTTTGGTCGCTCTAGTGGCTTTACCAAAATCTTTTTAGAACCGGGTTGGCGCTTCACTAAACGAACCTACAACGATCGCACCCTCGGTCATATTTATTTTACCCACGACAACCTACCTCGCTAAAATTCACAATATTCTTCCCCCTGACTCAATATCCACTCCCCCCATGGGGCGATCGCCTGTAGGTCTCACTAACCCCTTGAACATCAGATATTATCCCCTAAATCATAGAGATAATTACTGATATACTCGCCGATTACCGGATTTCATCAACGTTAAAATTTATGTCTCAGGGGAGAAGCGATCGCCTATCAAATTCCGTTATGGTGTATCCTAGAGTACATGAGGAATAATACATAATTCCCATGTGTCCATTCAGGAGGACAAACAGATGAAAACTTTATCAACAGTCATGATTCTAGGGGCAGCCACAACCATAGTATCCCTAGGCTTCGCCTCTCCAATTCGGGCTGAAAATCCAGCACACCTGAGACAACTACTAGAGACCAGATTTTGTCAAGGTTGCGATCTTAGAGGGGCTGATCTATCAGGAGCCCATCTCATTGGAGTAGACCTCCGAAATGCTAACCTCGAAAATGCTAACTTAGCTAATGCTAACCTCGAAGGCGCAGACCTTAAAGGGGCAAATTTAACTGGTGCTAATTTGAGCGGTGCATTTCTCAATCAAGCCGAATTGAATGACGCAGTTCTTGATTTAGCTGACCTCAGTGGTGCTAACCTGATTAAGGCTCGACTAACAGGAGCAACTTTCGCTGGGGCTAATTTGCAAGAAACTCAAATGTTGCAACCTATTATCGGAATTACCCCCCCTGTTGCTACCGGTTCCCTCGAAGACCTTGGCGGCGATAACTTGAGCATTGGTCGCGACCCCTCTAGGTTGGCTATGCCTATGGGTGGCACGGATTTGGATCAGGACTTTCAGTATACTCAAGAATACCTCGAATCATTATTCGAGCCCATTCAGATTAATCGCCATTCCCTTCCCCCCCTTGAAGGTTTCACACCTGGTGACAATAACCCCGTTGACCTCAAAATACCCCAAATTCGGTTCTAGTTAATTCTGCTCATCAGGCGATCGCTTAATCACTTAATCAATCACTAGCGGAATTGTGTTAAGTTTTGTAACAAAATGTTAAGAAATGTTGCGAAAAATTTTTTTCTGGGGGGTTGCTTGCTTTTTCGCGGGCTCTGTGTTATTATTTTAGATAATGGGAATAGTGGCAATTTTTTTATTTTAACCAATATTTCTATTATGTAAAATATGTCTATATCGTATCATTAGTTATCCTAGCTGTCAACCCCCTCCACGGTAATTTGGCCGAACAATTTTTTTTTAATTGAATAAAAAATCAACTTTTCAGCAGATTGTATTGATTTGTATCAACAGGCCCAAACCAGGGGCGATCGATGGGATAATGAACAGTCAATTTGGCTGTATAAAAGAAAACAACCGTTATCTCATGTCATCAGAAAACCATAGATTAAACCTTGTCCAACGTCCCCGTCGTCTCCGTCGTACCGATGCCCTGCGGCGGATGGTGCAAGAAACGCAACTAACAGTTAATGACCTGATATATCCCCTATTCGTGATGGAAGGGGAAAATCAGAAAGTGGAAGTCCCCTCAATGCCGGAAAGCTACCGCTACACCCTAGATCTATTACTGAAAGAAGTAGCAGAAGCATCTGAATTAGGGATTCCGGCCATTGCTTTATTTCCCCTAGTAGCCGAAGAAAAAAAAGACAACGCCGGCACGGAAAGCTATAATCCCGAAGGACTGGTACAGCGTACCGTCCGCGCCATCAAACAAGCGGTTCCCGACATCATGATTATCACGGATGTCGCCCTAGACCCCTTTTCTAGTAAAGGTCATGATGGCATCGTCAGTGATAGCGGTGAAATCCTCAATGATGAAACCGTGGAAGTTCTAGTTAAACAATCGATATCCCACGCGGAAGCCGGAGCAGATATAGTCGCCCCCTCGGACATGATGGATGGACGCATCGGCGCAATTCGTCAAGGACTCGATGCAGCAGGTTATACAAACGTTGGTATCCTGGCTTACTCGGCTAAATATGCCTCCGCCTACTATGGCCCCTTCCGGGATGCCTTAGACTCTGCTCCCAAATTTGGCGATAAGAAAACCTATCAAATGGATGCCGCCAATAGCCGCGAAGCCATCAAAGAAGTTATGTTAGATGTGCAAGAGGGAGCCGATATGGTGATGGTGAAACCCGCCCTGGCTTATCTTGATATTATTTCCCAGGTTCGGCAAGCTACAAATGTACCTGTTGCGGCTTATAATGTTAGTGGTGAGTATGCGATGATTCGCGCGGCCGGACGTATGGGCTGGATTGATGAGAAAAAGGTGATGCTAGAAACCCTTACCAGCATGAAACGAGCCGGAGCCGATCTGATTCTTACCTATTTCGCTAAGGAAGTTGCCCTAATCCTTCGCTAAACTTTTGGGGGGGTCTCCGCTGTGACTGGTGAACCCTCCCGATTTCGGTGGCGATCGCCAAAAGTCTACATCAACAATAGGAAAATTTGCGTTAAAATACAAAATCAATCTTCTCAACTTGTTGTATATTTATGCTCGTAGAATATCATGGCTTCACCTGTGACTCAACGGCCCCCTGCACTTGATCGCATTGTTCAACGCTTTAAACGCGCCTCCTCTAATAAGCTGCGTTACGAGCAACTACTGACTTTAGCTCAAAAATTGCCGGAATTTCCAGAGGAGCAAAAATTGCCAGAAAACAAGGTTCCTGGTTGTGTTTCTCAGGTTTATGTGACCGCTAGTTTAGACTCGAATGGCTGTATTCAATTTCAGGGAGATTCTGACTCTCAATTAACTAAGGGATTATTGGCTATGTTAATTAAGGGAATGAATGGGTTAACTATTCAGGAAATTAGCCAATTAAAACCCGATTTTATTGAAGAAACTGGGCTACAGGCTAGTTTGACTCCCTCCCGTGCGAATGGGTTTTATAACATTTTTAAAACCCTGCAAAAACAGGCTAGTGCTTGCGGGGACTAAAGGGAGCATATAAAGGGGATTTTGTCAAGTATATTAGGTCACAAAAACCGTGAAAACTACGAGGGAAAAACTAACCATAAATCGGGAAGTTCCTGTAATTGTAATTACCGGATTTTTGGGAAGTGGCAAAACTACCTTAATCAATTATATTCTGAGTCACCGTAATGGTCGGAAAGTGGCGGTTTTTGTGAATGAATTTGGGGAGATTAGTATTGACGGTCAACTGCTGATCAACCTAGAAGATGATATGGTGCAGTTAAATAATGGTTGTATATGCTGTACCCTGAATGACCGCCTAGCAGATACGATTGTCGAGGTTTTACAACGGAATCCCCACATAGATTATCTACTCATTGAAACCACAGGAATAGCAGACCCGTTACCGATTATTATGACTTTTGGGGGGACGGAACTGCGAAACTTGACTCGACTTGATGCTATTTTTACCCTGGTAGATGCTGATACGTTTTCCCCAGACCTATTAGCTAACAGTGAAGCAGCCCTTAACCAAATTGCTTGGGGTGATCTGATTTTGCTCAATAAAATCGATTTGGTCGCCCCAGAAAAATGCGATCGCATCCAAAAACAGATCCGCCAGCTTAAACCAGATGCTCGTATAATTACCACCGAATATGGTGAGGTTCCCTTAGCCACTATTTGGGGAATAGAATATTCCCACCCGGACTTTCCGCAGCTATCAGACCATGATCACCAACCAGACCATGATCACCATTCCCAACATCTAGCTAATGATGGATTTGTGGCTGTATCCTTTAGCAGCGATCGCCCTCTGAGTGTGGAAAAATTCCAGACCTTCTTAAGCGATCGTCTACCAACGAATGTATTTCGCGCCAAAGGATTTATCTGGTATCAAGGTAATAACTCCTCTCACCTATTCCAACTCAGTGGAAAACGCTATCAGCTTACCCCTAATTATCCTCGCGGCGAACCCCCAAATCAATTAGTATTTATCGGTCGAGACCTGAACCGCCAAACCCTCACACAAGACCTACAACGATGTTTACACGAAATCCCTAACCATGAACCAAGACCAATTATGGATCGATAGCCTCAAATTTAATCCACAAGGTTTAATTCCAGCGATCGCCCAAGACCATAAAGACGGTACAGTATTAATGATGGCTTGGATGAATCGCCAATCCTTGCAACAAACCCTAACAACGGGTGAAGTTCACTATTGGAGTCGATCGCGATCGCAACTGTGGCACAAAGGGGCCACATCAGGACACATTCAAAAGCTCAAAGCCCTATACTACGATTGTGATGCTGATGTCCTCCTGCTCAAAATCGAGCAAATTGGGGACGTAGCCTGTCACACGGGGGTTAGATCCTGTTTCTTTAACGCCGTCCCCATCAAATCAGCCATCCTTAGCTAAACCCTAGCCAGCCTAAGCATTTACACTATTAAGACTCAACATGGTTCTAAAAATCTATAACACCCAAACCCGCCAAAAAGAAACCTTTACCACCCTAGAACCCGGAAAAGTCAAAATGTACTGCTGCGGGGTGACAGTTTATGACTATTGCCATTTAGGTCATGCACGATCCTACACCACCTGGGACGTGGTACGCCGCTATTTGGAGTGGTCAGGATATGAAGTTAACTACGTCCAGAATTTTACCGACATTGACGACAAAATCCTCAACCGCGCTAAAGAACATGACAGCACTATGGAGGAGGTCTCCCAACGCTTTATAGACGCTTACTTTGAAGACCTGCGACGGCTAAATGTACGGGATGCTAACGCTTATCCTAGGGTGACAGATCATATCCAGGAAATTCACCAACTTATTGATACACTCACCGCGACAGGACACGCTTATGCTGTCGATGGAGACGTTTATTACAATGTCGGTCACTTCCCCGATTATGGTAAACTCTCCCGACGACAACTCGAAGACCTACAAATGGGGGCTAGTGGTCGCGTAGCTGTGGCTGACCCGGAAACTCTCAAGAAAAAAAATCCGGCGGATTTTGCTCTCTGGAAAGCTGCTAAACCCGGAGAACCCGCCTGGGATTCTCCCTGGGGTCCCGGTCGTCCGGGGTGGCACATTGAATGTTCGGCTATGGTCCGACAACTACTGGGAGAAACTATTGATATTCACGGCGGCGGCGGTGATTTGGTGTTTCCTCACCATGAAAATGAAATCGCTCAGTCTGAGGCGGCGACTGGTAAGACTCTGGCTCGATATTGGATGCACAATGGTATGGTGACGGTCGGTGGGGAAAAAATGTCTAAGTCTTTGGGCAATTTTACGACGATTCGTGAATTGCTCGATCGCCCTGTAGATCCTATGGTTGTCCGCTTATTTATTCTACAAGGTCACTATCGTAAACCTCTCGATTTTACTGATGAGGCGATCGCCTCGGCTAACAATGGCTGGGAAACCTTGAAAGATGGGTTATTATTTGCTCAACAATACGGCGCACCCTTGGGATGGTCTGATGATTCCTCCCCTGGTAAATACGACACGACAGAAGATGCACTCCAACGCTTCCGGGTGGCTATGGATGATGATTTTAATACTCCTGGGGGTTTGGCTGTCTTGTTTGAATTGGCTAAAGAGTTGCGCCGCCAAGGGAATTTATTGGCTCATGAAGGGAAGACTGATACCCAGAGCGATCGCATTTATGCCATCTGGAAAACTTTGGTGGAGTTAGCGGGAGTTTTCGGCTTGGAAGCTGTAACACAAGCACAACCACCAGCGGCGACTCAGGGAATTAGCGACGCTGAAATTGAGGATTTGGTTAAACAACGACAGTCCGCTAGAAAAGCTAAAAACTATGCGGAAGGCGATCGTATTCGTGACCAATTACAGGCTAGTGGTGTTACCCTCATTGACCGTCCCGGCGGCGAAACCCTTTGGCGACGTTGAAAATATAGGGGAGTTGATTCTCCCCTCTGGTAAGTTAGGCTATTCAAGCTTGGCGAATGGTGCGATCGTATCAATTATGGCGCTTACTTAGAAGAGTTGGCGATCGCCTTGAGGTGCTGACAGCGGACTAATTCCATAAAACTCAATCCTCGGCGACCCTCAATTTTAGCCACAACTTCGATCGCCTCTGCTAAAGCGGCTGCTGCGATCGCTTCCTCATAACCCCGTCGCCCAGCTACCCTAATAGCGAGATCATCAGCTTCTAATTCCATCTCAGAGCGTTGATTAGCCTGCCAGAGCCTACGCAAACCTACAGCAGCTAATCCTCCGGCCAGGAGAACACCAACAGCATCCTGCTGTATAAATTGTATCCCAGTTCCGACTATTCCCGCCACCACAATGGCTTGATTCAGGTCAGGTTTAAACCATTGCACATTAGTAACCCAGCTAACAGTCCGCAACAACAATAAATCTCGCTGTGGTCTTGATAGCTGTTCCCACAGGTCAAAATTAATCAAAATCGGTCTGGTAGTTTTCCAAGGAAGGGGAAATTCATATTCAATCACAGTAGACTGTCGAGGATTACTTTTTAGTCTAGCCATCATGCGACCGGAGGCTGGCATTAAATCTAATAGATGACGAATTTCTTTATCAGGATTCATAGTTAACAATTAATAATTAATAATTGATTATTATCACCCTCGTAGGGTGCGTCAGAGGAATAATTTATCGGGTCAACGGCAAATTTTGTTCATCTGACGCACCACCGCACCACCCCATATGGTGGTCAACAAACGGTGGGGCGGGTTTATTAATATCCCGGTGGGGATGGAAAATTGACAGCGGAACCCGCCCCTACAATTAATAATTAATTATTATCAC
>Ga0213835_100602_pt1 | contig 31090 bp, 30 predicted proteins | sample SWPATP01_FD_160576 | JGI IMG/M metagenome (GOLD analysis project Ga0213835, IMG submission 160576) | Coastal seawater microbial communities from Marineland, Florida, United States - SWPA TP0 #1 | ecosystem: Environmental > Aquatic > Marine > Coastal | place: USA: Florida | collected 2016-08-05 | reverse complement strand
CCGCCCTTTCTGGCCGATCCCAGAAATCTTGACGCAGACATTGGGCATATCCGCAAACTTGCCCATCGCCGCGTGCCATCCCTTCATCCCTTCGCTGGATCGATCCGATGGCAGACCCGTGTGGTTGAGGATGATGGTCGTGGAAGGAAAATCCCGTGCCAGCAGCATGGCCTCGTCGAGATGCCACCAGTTCGTCTGGAGATCGAAGCTCAGTCCATGCGTCTCGAGAAGGGCGTAGCCTTTGCGCCAGGTCTCGTCGGTCATGAGAGTTCGGTGATCGGCAGCAACAGCGGCGCTTTCGGCGCCGCCCGGCTTGTGACGCACGCTGCGCACCAGCTCGAACGCTGCCTGATCGGCAAGGACATCAGCCACATCGGGCCTATCGAGCCATGCCTGGGCGACGATGGCATTGGGAAGCCCGAATTCATCCGCGACCTTGGTTGCGTATCGGCTTTCCCCAATGGGATCGGCCGGATCCCACTCGGTCTCGACATAGACCGTCTGCACGACGTTGTGACCTTCCGCGTCCTTCAGGTAGTCGGGCGGAAGATAGCGCTGCTTGATCGAGCTGTAGTCGCCATACCGAAAGGGGATTTTTGCCTCCGGCTTTAGCCAGGGATGGTCGTTGGCGACGGGGTCCCAGAAATGCTGATGCGCATCGACGATAGGGCCGTCCCAAAGAGGAAAGTCGTCCAATTAACTGCCCTTCCGTTCACGAGTACCTTCGTTGAAGTCGATGGTGAGAGTGGCGATGACATAGACGACGGCGCAGCCCGCAAAGAAGCCGAGCACGGTGCCATAGGAGCCACCGGTCCATTGAAGGATGAAGCCTGTCAGGATCGGGACGATGATGCCGCTGACACTGCCGGCAAAGTTCATTGTGCCGCCGATGACGCCGACCCGGCTCTTCGGCGCGAGGATCGAGGGGAGGCTCCAGTAAAGGCTGCCGAAGTAGAGCAGGAATAGTGTGGCGGAGAGAAGCGCGACCGCGGCAACCGGGCTGCTCACATGCGGGAGAGCGATGAATGTGGCGGCGACGCCGAAGCCAGTGATGCCCAGAAGAAGCTTGTAGACGACGGATCGTTTAAACCCTGCGGCCACCATCTTGTCGGCGACAAAGCCGCTCGCGAGCGAACCCAGCATGCCGGCGAGGAAGATGACGAAAGTCGCTCCGCCCATTTCCTTCAGGTTGAAGTTGCGCGCCTGCGCAAGATAGCTCGGGCCCCAGGTCAGCAGACCGAAATTGATCATCGCCCATCCGGCGCGACCTGCCACGAGGCTGACGATCGACCGGCGAAGGATTTCGGTCGGTTCGCTTTCCGTAGCCTCGGACTTCGGTTGCCCCACTTCGTTGATGATATCCATTTCCGTAGCGTTGATGCCCGGATGCGTGGACGGATTGTCACGGAGGTAACGCCATGCGAGCCAGCCCAAAAGAATGGTCACGAGCCCGGCGACGATGAAGGCAAGCCGCCAGCTTCCGAGCGTAAGGATGAGCCAGCTGATCAGGACGCCGCCGATGGCAGCCCCGAGCGGGGCACCGCTATCCATGAAAACGGCACCGCGTGCCCGTTCCCGTTTCGAAAGCCAGATCGAATTGAGTTTTGCTCCGGCCGGGAAGAGAGGCGCTTCCGCCGCGCCGAGACCGATGCGCGTCAACAGAAGCGAGATGCCGCCGGTCGTGAAGCCCGCAATGGTCTGGAAGATACCCCAACCGAGTGTGGACACCGTGATGACCGAGCGTGCGCCAAAGCGGTCGATCAGCATGCCTCCGGGGATCTGCATCAATGCATAGCTCCAGAAGAAGGAGCTCAGGATAAGACCCTGCATGGCGGGGCCGAGCGAGAATTCGGCGGCAATGCTGGGCATGGCGATCGACAGAGCCGTACGGTCGACCATGTTGATGACGACGAGCAGGAAAACGACGACGAAGATGTACCATCGTACATTCGTTGCCGCTTTACCCTTTAGCTCCACGCGGCCAGCGGCAACGGGTTGCTGTTCAATTTCGGACATAGATACAAATCCTCCCTGACTTGTCGGCGCAGGCCTCATCAGGCTTGCATCCACCCGGTTGTCACCGACCTCCTTGATCGGCGTTCCTCTCCACCGTGCATCCCGGGAATATAGTTGACTGGCTATGCCGAAATAATGAAATATACAGATCATGTGATCGGCTTTTCCGATCACGGCATCCGCCGGCTGAAATGGATTGCGCCAATGACATCAGAGCGTTTCGACCGCGGGCTGTCGCTCCTGCGCCATCTGAAAAGCACGCAACTCCTGCTTCTCGTCGAGCTTGGAAAGGTCGCGAGCCTGCGAAAAGCCGCGTCGGCTCTCAACATGACGCAGCCGACGGCGACGAAACTGATTCAGGATCTGGAAGCGGCCGTGGGTCATCCGCTGTTCGAGCGCAGTTCCAGGGGCATGCGCGCAACGCCCTATGGCGAGGTGATGATCAGACATGCGCGCCTGATGCAGATGGAGATCGTCCGGACGAGGGAGGATCTCGATTCGCTGTCGTCGGGCGCATCCGGCACGTTGCGGATCGGGGCTGTCATCAGCGCCGTTCCGTTTCTGCTGGCAAAGGCTGTCGCTGCGCTCAAGCGCGAGCATCCCGGCCTGCAGGTCTCGATCGATGCTGGGACAAGCGATGCGCTCGTTGGCTCCCTGTTGAACGGTCACCTCGATGTGCTGCTGGCACGACCGATCGTGCTCGGCGATCGCAACGACTTCGATTACGTCGATCTCATCGACGAACCGCTGAAAGTCGTCGGCCGGCGGGACCATCCGCTCGCGAGCAGGTCGTCCGTCACGGTGCGCGAGCTCGGCGAATGGCCCTGGACGCTTCTGCCGGCCGGAAGCCCGATGCGAAAGGTTCTGGCGCCCGTCTTTGCCGAAATGCGACTGTCCGGTCCCCAAAACATCGTCGAAACTTCGTCAATGATGACGATGGTGGCGCTGATGCACGAGAGCGACATGCTGGCCGTGATGCCCGGCGACGTATCGGACTTCTACATCCGCCATAACCTGCTGGTCGAGATCCCGGTCACGCTGCCTGCGGTGATGGGATCATACGGGATCGTCACGCGTCGAGATCGCCCGATGACGCCCGGCGTCGAGGCGTTCTTGACGCAACTCCAGACGGCGCTGCAAGAACAGCGACGGATCAGGGCGGAACTGACGAGCGACGGATGATGCAAGCCGGATGCATACTTCGGTAAAGGGGTGAGCCGGGTTCAGATCGAACTCATCCAGCCCAGTCCGTCCTCGGTTACTCCCGCAGGCCGGTATTCGCAGCCGACATAACCCTGATAGCCGAGGGCGTCGATCTCTTCGAAGATCATGCGGTCGTTGAGTTCGCCTGTCATGGGTTCATGCCGGGTAGGAACCGCCGCAATCTGGATATGCCCGATGCGCGGCGCCATCTGCCTCAAGGCTGTGATGACATCTCCATGCATGATCTGGCGGTGATAGATGTCGAACTGCAGACTGACATTGGGGCGATCGAGATCGGCGACGAGATCGAATGCGCGATTGAAGTCGTTGAGAAAATATCCCGGCATATCGCGTTTGTTGATAGGCTCGATGACGAGACCGATACCGGCTTCGGCCGTTGCATCGGCCGCCTTTTTCAGATTGTCCACATAGCAGGATGCAGCGGTGGGATCATCCGCTGGCGCGATCCCGGCCATCATGTGAAGAAGCGGCGTTCCGAGCGCCTTGCCATAGGCAATTGCCTTGACCAGCGACGACTCGAACTCCTCGCGCCGGTCGGAAAGGCTCGCAAGACCCCGATCGCCGCCTGTCCAATTCCCGGGTGGCATGTTGAACAGGGCCTGGTTTAGCCCGGCATCACGAAGCTTCTCGGCGACGACCTCGGCTGGATAGTCGTAAGGGAAGAGATACTCGACGGCGCTAAAGCCAGCCGTGGCCGCAGCCGTGAACCGCTCCAGGAACGGTCGCTCGTTGAACATCATCGACAGGTTTGCGGCAAACTTCGGCATGGGCCTATTCTTTCTCTGGCATGCCGGGCAGGTGAAGCCCGGTGATCTGGGCGAGCAGCCGCGCAACCGAACTGTCGTCATCGCGACCCATCCCGGCGGCCTCGGTCATGATGAAGAGTTGCAATGCGGCCGCGGTGATCGGAAGCGGAAACTTCTGCTGGCGGCCTATGTCGGAGACAATGCCGAGATCCTTGGTGAAGATCGAGACCGCACTGTGAGGGCTGTAATCGCCATCGAGCACATGCGGTATGCGGTTTTCGAACATCCAGCTATTGCCAGCCGATTTGGTGATGACGTCAAAGACCCTGGCAATGTCGAGATCGAGGCTTTTCGCGAATGTGATCGCTTCGCAGGCGGCCGCTATATGGACACCTGCCAGCAACTGATTGACGATCTTGAAGGAGGAGCCGACACCCGGCTGGTCGCCAAGCTCGTAGACGGTGGCCGCCATCGCATCGAGCGCCGGCCGCGCCGCCTTGAATGCTTCAGGCGAGCCCGATGCCATGAAGGTCAGTTCTCCCGAATGCGCCTTTTTCGAGCCCCCGCTGATCGGGCCGTCGAGATAAAGCAGCCCGGCTGCCTCGGTCCGTGCGGCGAAGGATTTCGCATCGCTGGGCGAGACGGTGGCGCAGCAGACGATGACGCCGCCGGAATGCATCGCGCTGACGATCCCGGCCTTGCCGAAAAGGACTGTTTCCGTCTGTGCCGCATTGACGACCACGACGACCGCGATGTCAGCGCCTTCAACAGCATCGCCCGGCGAGGAGGCAGCAACGCCACCCTCATTTTCGAGGGTCGAAAGCGCGTCCCGGTTGACGTCGAAGCCGCGAACCTTGTGACCGGCGCTCAGCACAGAGCGTGCCATGCCTAGTCCCATTGAGCCGAGGCCAATGATGGCGATAGTGGTTGGGCTGGACATGAGCGGCACCTCCATGAAGCGCTGTGTAGTTAGAATCTCAGCGCTAACATGTTTTCAACCACATCCTCTTGCCCTGTTCAAGCGACATATGTTAGCGCTGAGATAAATGGAGGAGAGAACGACTTGGACGGGGAGGGGAGGTCGATTGCAGACGATAGCGTGCCCTCGGCCGCTGAGACGCCGACGCTTGCGCATGTCGCTCGGCTGGCAAAAGTTAGCGAGAACACCGTCTCGCGCGTGATCCGCAACAAGGGGCCGATCGCACCGGAGACAAGACTCCGCGTCAATGCGGCAATCGACGCACTCGGCTATGTCCCTAACAGGGCTGCCGGTTCGCTTGCGTCCTCGTCTTCGCCGATCATCGGCGTCATCTTGCCGTCGTTGTCGAACATCGTATTTCCCGAAGTGCTCAGGGGTATCAATGCCGGGCTGATCGGCACGTCCTATCGCCCGATGATCGGTGTGACCGATTACAGTCTCGAGACCGAGCAGGATATTATTTCGTCGCTTCTGGCCTGGCATCCGGCGGCGATCATCACCACAGGTTTCGAGCATACCACGGCCGCAAGACGCATGCTTGAAGGCAGCCGGGTGCGGATCGCCGAACTGATGGATATCGATGACCGGCCCATCGACCTTGCGGTCGGCCTGTCGCATCGCGAGGCCGGCCGCGCGATGGCACGCCATCTCGTTCAGCGCGGCTATTCGAGGATCGGCTATGTCGGCCATGACTGGACTGCGGATCGGCGCGCGCGTTTACGGTATGAGGGGCTTTGCGAAGGTTTGTCTGAGACGGGCCTGTCGCTGGTCGCAGAGTATCGGACAGAGGCGCCAAGTTCGACGCTCGAAGGGAGTCGAGCTCTGGCCAGTCTTCTTGCCGACGGTGCCGCCATCGATGCGGCGGCGTTTTCCAACGACGACATGGCGGTGGGCGGTTTCATGCACTGCATGGCGGCCGGAATGCCGGTGCCGGACGGTCTCGCGCTGATGGGCTTCAACGGGCTCGAGATCGGACAGGTTCTGCCAAAGCCGCTGACGACGGTGCTTTCCAATCGCTTTGCCATCGGCAAGACGGCAATCGAAGCCTTGCTGGAGACGCCTCAGCGTCCACAGGAGGCACGGATCATTGACACGGGATTTTCAATTATAGAGGGGGCAACCGCCTGAAGGCGGAGCCCATCCTCAAGACGGGAGAATGATATGCTGCTTGGCGCAATCGCCGATGATCTGACCGGCGCAACGGACCTTGCCCTGATGCTGTCGAGGGAGGGCATGCGCACGATCCAGACGGTGGGCGTTCCGCCCGCCGATTTCGATCTGAGCGATGTCGACGCGGTCGTCGTCGCCCTGAAATCCCGTACCAATCCCGCTGACGTGGCGGTCGCGATGTCGCTCGAGGCACTGCGTTGGCTGAAGACGGCCGGTGCCCGCCAGATCATCTTCAAATACTGCTCGACCTTCGATTCGACGCCGAAGGGCAATATCGGGCCGGTTACCGATGCGCTCGCACGCGAGCTTGGGACGGATCTGACGATCGTTTGCCCTGCTTTCCCTGCCAACCGCCGGACGATCTACAAGGGTCATCTCTTCGTGGCAGATCAACTGCTGTCGGATAGCCCCATGCGCCATCACCCCCTGACGCCGATGACGGATTCGTCGCTGGTGCGTCTGATGGCGGCACAATCCAAACTTCAGGTCGGCCTTGTCTCACATGAGAACGTCGCAAAGGGTGCCGAGAGCGTTCGTGCGGCCTTCGACGAGGCGCGTCGGCGTGGTGACGGCGTCGTGGTCGTCGACGCGATTACCGACCAGGATCTGCGCGTGATCGGTGAAGCAGTCGCGGAGTTCCCGCTTATCACCGGCGGTTCCGGCATCGCAATCGGTCTGCCCGAGAACTTTCGGCGCGCGGGGCTTTTGCAACGAGACATCACGGCAGGACAGTTTCAGGCGCCGGACGGGAGGGCCGCCATTCTTGCCGGTTCCTGTTCAGAGGCGACACGGGGCCAGATCAAGGCCGCTATCGAGGCCGGCATGTCCACGCTCAAGCTCGATCCGGTCGATATCGCACAAGGGCGTATGGACGTTGACGAAGCGATCAGATGGGCTCTGGCGCAGGAAGGCGTTCCACTGATCTACTCGAGCGCCGATCCCAAGGATGTTCTGGCAGCCCAAGCCAGCCTTGGACAGGAAAAGGCTGGCGAGATCGTCGAGCAGTTCCTCGCAAAAACCGCCATCGGACTGCGCGAAAACGGGGTCCGGAGGCTGATCGTTGCCGGCGGAGAAACGTCAGGCGCCGTCGTTGGAGCACTGGCGCCGTCCGCCTTGTTTATCGGCCGCGAGATCGACCCGGGTGTGCCCTGGACACTGACGATGGGTGATGGCGCACCTATGGCGCTTGCACTCAAATCAGGCAATTTCGGCACCGCCGACTTCTTCCTCAAGGCGTGGGAGCTTTTGAAATGACGGCAGTTCTTTCCGAGGAAACAAAACTTCGCGACGAGGTCGTCACGGTTGGCAAGTCGCTTTTCGACCGGTGCTTCACGTTCGGATCGACCGGCAACATCAGTGCGCGGCTATCGAATGGCGATATGCTGATGACGCCGACAAATGCATCGCTCGGCGCGCTCGATCCGGCTCGCCTGTCAAAATTTTCGGCTGAGGGCGTGCATGTCTCCGGCGACAAACCGACCAAGGAAGCGTTTCTGCACCAGTGCATGTATTGCGAACGCAGCACGGCTTCAGCGGTCGTTCACCTTCACTCGACGAATGCCGTTGCGATCAGCCTCATCGAAGGACTGAACCCGGAGGATCTTCTTCCGCCACTGACGGCCTATTACGTCATGCGGGTGGGAAAACTGCCGATGGCTCCGTATTTCCCGCCAGGCGATGCCGCTTTGGCGGAGGCGGTCCGGGAGCGTGCTCGCGACAGCCACGCCGTCCTGCTCGCCAATCACGGGCCGGTAGTTGCCGGGAAATCGCTGCGCGAGGCGCAATACGCGACAGAGGAGCTCGAGGAAACGGCGAAACTATTCCTGATGCTGCGTGGCGAAAAAATCAGGCCACTGACGCAGGAGCAGCGTGACGATCTTATGGAGCGCCACGGCTGATCCTGCTTGGGTAGGTGACCGCGTGCTGTGCTTCAGCCGCGGAAACTGCCTTCGTTCATGTCCTTGGGGTCATAGTTGAGATCGAAATCTTTGTCGGATTTCTTTCCCGGCGCATCGCGGTGAACGGTCGCGTCTTCAGAGCCCGTCACGACTGTCGGCTTTGCGCTGTGAACCCCTGTCGCCTTGCGATCGGCCTGGGACGGGGCGTACTGACCCTTTGCATCGTCTTCCGGTTTACTCATTTCAGTGCTCCTTTTCTGTCCTATCCAACAGGTAGCAAGAGCAGGAGTTCCGTGAGGCTCAGCCTGATACTCGCAAAAGGGGAACGAAGATTGTGCTCTCGCTCCGTCCGGTTCGAGCAAACACGCGTGCCGGAGGACGAACGGTTCAGATATAAGCGACACCGGCCTTCCGGGCTTCCGCTGTCGCATAAAGGTTGGACCGATGGCAGCGTTCGTAAAATGCTGCCGTCTCGCCCGGCATATCCTCTGGCAGGCTCACGAAGTCCCGCAGGCGCAAGCCGTCTTTCTGGTCGAGATCAGCGTTGGCCAACGCGGAGCCGTCAAGAGCGGCGACGCGGTCGTGTAGTCGTGAAAAGTAAGCAAGGTTCGCTTCGACGATCGACGGTGCGGAGGTCTGGCCGTGAGCTAGAACGACGTGGCGGGCATCAAGATCACGGATTGTTTTCAACGAGCAGCAAAGCGCCTTGAGATCGTGAGGATCCTTGCTCCAGACCTCGGGGATCGGCCACTCGACGGCATCGACCGCAAGACAGGTTTGGATGGAAGGGATCCAGACCGCGACATGATCGGGCGTATGTCCGGGCGTGTGAAGCAATTCGAGGACCAGATCGCCGCCATCCAGGATCATGCTCTCGCCAGTGAAGCATAGATTGGGGGCAACAATCTCGACATCCCGAAATCGTGCGTCGCGCTGTTTTTCGACCAGCTTATCTCGTGCAGCGGGATCGTGTAGCCGCTCCAGCGCCTTGGCGTGCGCGATGATCGGTATGCGATCGCCAAGCCCGGAATTGCCCCAAAAGTGGTCCCAGTCCATGTGGGAGTTGATGACCAGCAGAGGCCGGTCGCCCATCTGGTCGTCGAGCAGTGCTAGCGCCTCCCGACACAGGGATGGGGTGCCAAGCGTATCGACGAGGAGATTGAACCGATCAGTCCGCACGAAGACGGCATCGACCTCGTCGCCAGCCCTCACGATGACAATCCGATCATCGAGGCCAGGGTAAGTCGTGAGCCGAACCGAAATATCCATCGCCAATCCCTTGCGATGCATCACTTGAAAAGGCGATGGCCCGCCGTCAGCGGAACGAGGGCAACCCATGACTAGGTTTCGGCATATCCAGCTTCGGCAAAGAATTCGCGAGAGCCGCAGCCTCGCCGGAATAAGGGAAGTCATCGCCCAGCTGGCGATCGCCTTCGTACACCTTGAAGGATGGCCCATCGACCTCGACGATCTTGTAACCGTTCACGTATTCGACCTTTGGCGTTTTCCAACCCATATCGATCTCTCTTTCTTGAAAGCTGACACGACGGTCAGCGCGATGTCATGACGGTCGATCCGTTGGCAAAGGTCTAACAGGTACACGCTCAAACGCCTAATCATGACCGAGCGGCAGCCGAGTGCTTGATCGGCGCAGGAAATCGATAAGGCCACCACGCCATGCGTATCCTGTCGTGCCACAATCGGCGCGGCTTAGCCTCAGGATCGAAGGGAACAAATCGAGGTCAAATGCATTCGAGGTCGCAGTCAATGCCGACTTTTCTTGGGGGCCCTTATGAAACGACTTTCCGTGACCGCCTTTGCCGCTCTTTGCCTCACCGCCGGAGCAACCTACGCGCAGACGAACAACGACGAGGCAGCCCAGGCATGCCAGTCGACCGGCTTGCTGGCGCTGCAGGAAAAATCGTCCGCCATCACCGACCTGGTGCTCGACATGGAAACCCTGGCCGTGAGCTCGGCCGATACCAAGGTCGAGAATGTCGCGGTGAAGACCGTCGTCATGGGCGATGCCTATATCGCACGCGGCGGCGAAACCGGTAAGCCTGATCGTTTCGTCTGCCTTCTGGGCGAAAAAGGAAAAGTGCTTCTGACGTTTTTTACCGCGCAGTAGCCGACGGAGCCGCGTCGCAGCCGGTGCCGGATTTGCGACAGTTCGGCGAGGTACGGCGGGTGTCAGGGATCAGCTAACTCAGCGCTATCCACGTCATTTGCTCGGAACCGATCCGCCGCTGCGGGATTACTGTAGGCCTCGAAACATGCACCGGCTGGTTCCTCGAAGGAAGCAGGCGGTGCTGACTATGGAGACCCTTATGCAGCTACCACAGAACACGATCGTTGCCGTTGCCGATGGCGAAAAGCTCAGCCTTTTCAAGAATGAAGGTGACGCAGCAAACGTCAAGCTGAGAGCGATGCCGGCCACGGACATCGACAGCTCGAAAATCGCTTCCGGTGCGCGCCATTCCAGCAGCTCCGCAAACCCGGATGACAGCCAGCAGGACGAAGACGGTTTCAGCAACGGCATTGCCGACATGCTGAACAAGCATGTGCTGGATGGAAAGATCAAAAATCTTGTTGTCGTGGCGGCGCCCCGCACACTCGGCGAAATGCGCAAGAGCTACCACAAGTCGCTGTCTGACGTTCTGATTGGCGAACTCGACAAGGACCTTACGGGCCATTCGATCCAGGATATCGAAAAGGCGCTGGCTGCAGCCTGATCGCTAGACCAGCACCAGAAGTGGAGGCCCTGCAGCAGCGGGGCCCTACTTTCGAGAAGTGAAGGCCATCAGTATCCGATCTCTGCGGATTGATGGACACTGCTAGACAGGGCGGCGCCCATGCTTCTAGACAGTCAGGCGACCTCGGAGGCCAGGATTAGGCCAGGAGGGGGGCTCGGTACTTCCCCACCTTCGACCCGTAGCGCCAGATAATCCAAGGCGTTCTGCAGTCCGTTCATCGTGTACGGCTTCTCGATTGCGCCGAGCGCGCCTGCAAAATCGTCCGGGATCCGCTTCAAATTTCCTGAAACAAATATGTAAGGGACGTTTTTCGAAGCAAGGAATTTTCCGACGTCGATCCCTGTCGGGCCATCAAGAAGTTGGATGTCGACGAAAGCGAAGTCAGGCGCAGTCTTTTCAGCAAGTTCGTATGCGGTCGAGCTTGAAGCCGCCTGGCCGACAACATCGTGACCCGCAGCCTCGACCTCAGTTTCAAGTTCGAGCGCCAGCAGCGCCTCGTCTTCCACGATCATCACGCGCAAAATTCTGTTCCTTACTCATTGACCATCAGGGTAACGCTCACTTCTGTGCGCTTGCCATCCGTTTTCCGTTCGATTTCAGCGCCCAGCTGCCTGGCACAGGTCTCCAGCATCAGTCTGCCGAAGTCGTGTTCGCGCTGGTCAAAGACAACGGGGGTGACCGTGTCGACGACCCTTACCAAGAAGTGTCCGTTCAGGCGTCTCACTTCCAGGTGAATTTCGCCGCCGCCATCGCTCAAGCCGCGTCGAACGACATCACCGATCAGCTCGTTCAAGATAAGAGCGAGAGGTGATGCCTTGTCAGCCGGGACGATGACTTCGTGCAGGTCGGTTGTCATCACAATGTCAGATCGCCTAAGCGCACCGACCACATCGACGATCAGGTCGCCTGCGAACTCTGCAACATCGAAATGGCCGACATCATCGTCATTCAGAAGCTTGCGGTGAACAGTGCTCAGCGCCTCGACGCGGCTGAGGACGGAAAACAGGGTCCGCTTTGCCACTTCGTCCTCCGCCATCCGCGCCTGGAGCTTGACGATCGAGGCGATGGTCAGAAGATTGTTTTTGACGCGGTGGTCGACTTCGTGAACGAGCGCGGTCTTCGTTGTCAGCGCGTCCGTCAGGTCCGCTGTGCGCCTTGCGACTTCCTCTTCCGCGATATGCCGAGCCGCCGCTAGTTCTGCCTCTTTGCTCTTGATGTTGGTAAAGTCCAACTGAGACGCGAAGAAGTAGATGACTTGCCCATCTTCGTTTCGAACCGGGCTGACGAACAGAGCATTCCAGAAGGTCGTGCCGTCGCGCCGATAGTTGAGAATGTCGATCGCAAGATCCCGCTCTTGCGACACCGCTTCCCGAATTTTGGCAACAGCCGCAGGGTCAGTTTGCGGACCCTGTAAGAGGCGGCAGTTGCGCCCAACAAGTTCCTGCGCCGAGTACCCGGTTAACTTCGAGAACGCTCGATTTGAAAAGATGATCGGGTTATCGACCTGGCGTGGATCGGTGATGATCATCGGCATGCGTGTTGCTTTGAAAGCTGCTGCGAACGGATCTCCGGATGCGTGGGCGGCGATTAGCCGGTCGCCTGCGTCTCTTGCGCCGCGAACATCTTTTTCCACAGCCATAAAGTCCGTCGCCCCTCATAAGCGTTGCGAAAAATAATGCTTTAACCGCGGACAGGTTCCGACATCCTGTTAAAATTGACGGTCGTCAGCAATCCGCTCCATTCTCTAGGGAAAACCTGAAAATTCCGTGTTTCCAGATGTTGCGGAGATTAGGCACTGTGCAGTCGCGGGATCACAAATGGTTAGTGGCGCTCACGTCTGGTCTCAAGACCGGCATAACGTATGGCAATAAAGGCCATCAGGCATGCGACCGAGAACATGTTGAGCCTGAGCAGGATGGCAAGGTCAGGATCGCTCCACACCCGCAATGGAGGACCGAGAAGATACTGCGAGAATAGAAACACAGCGAAGACAAAGGCCGCCATGCCGCGCTGCCACCACTTCTCCTGGGCAAAAAAGGACAGTGAGGCCAGCATGAAGCAGGCACCGAAAAAAAGTGCCGTCCCCGAACCATGCCCGAACAGTTTTGTCTCGAACAACGTGTCGAGCGTGCCGACGATTGGCAACGCCAACCGCGCCATGAAGGGTGACTGGCGAGCAATGAAAGGGATCGCGAGAAACAGGGGGGCGGCAAGCAATGTAGCGCATGACGCAGCCACGCCATTGCCGACGAGATACCAGACATAGACGGGATAGAACGGCTTGTTGAATACGATCACCCAGGCGATCGTGACCGTCGCCTGGGTGAGGGGATCGAGTGGCGGTTGTGTCGGTGTCATCGCTCGGGAGCCCCTGTCTTTGAATATGCAAACAACGGCCGCACGCGGTTTTAGCAGTGGCGTGCAGCACCGGAATGGCTACGCTGAGAAGGTCTGCGCGGCGTTGATCGACGACACGAATTGACGTGTGCGTTCGTGGACAGGGTTGCGAAAGACCTGTTCGGCGCTGCCGATCTCGACGACCTGCCCCGCCTCGAGAAAGACAACGAGATTGGCAACCTGCGAGGCAAGTCGCAAATCGTGCGTCGCCATCACCATGGTCGTGCCCTCTTTGGCAAGGGTGCCGAGCACGTCGACGACCTCGGCGGAAAGCTCCGGGTCAAGCGCCGAAGTCGGTTCGTCGCACAAAAGAACCTTCGGCGAGGGCGCGAGCGCCCGCGCAATTGCCACACGCTGCTGCTGGCCGCCTGAGAGATTGGCGGGCCAGGCATCGGCCTTGTGTTCCATGCCGACTTTCGTCAGCAATTCCATGGCGCGCGCCCTGGCTTTTTCGCGGGACCATTTCTGGACGACAAGCAGCCCTTCCATGACGTTTTCGATGGCCGTGCGATGTGGGAAAAGCTGGAAGTTCTGAAACACCATTCCCGTCTGGCTGCGCACTTTCTGAATGGATTGCCACGGCGCCTTGCGGCCGGGTGCAAAGTCGACGCTCTCAGCGCCTATGCGCACGCTTCCGGCAGTCGGTTGCTCTAGGAGGTTGATGCAGCGGAGCAAGGTACTCTTGCCGCCGCCCGACGGTCCGACCAGAGCCGAAACGCTGCCCTCCGGAAAGCTGAGAGAGATATCCTTCAGAATGACGGCGTCGCCGAAACGCTTTTCGATATGCGACAGTTCGATCATCGGTTGGCCTCCAGCATGCCGCCGTATCGGGCAAAGCGAAATTCGAGTCGGGACTGCAGGTGAGACAGGATGGAGCTCAGAGCGAGATAGATGATGGCGGCCTCGATATAGAGAATGAGCGGCTCATACGTCGTGGCAACGATACGCTGCGCGGACTGGAAAAGTTCGGGCACGGTAATTGCCGCGGCAAGCGAGGTATCCTTGACCAGCGATATGAACGTGTTTGACAGAGGCGGCACGGATACCCGGCTTGCCTGCGGCAGGATCGTGCGCCGCATCGCCTGGCGCCAGTTCATGCCGGTGGAATAGGCGGCTTCCCACTGACCCTTGGGGACGGAGGAGATGGCTGCACGGATGATTTCCGACGTGTAGGCACCGACATTGAGCGTGAAGCCGATCAGGGCCGCCGTAAAGGCATCAAGCAGAATTCCCACACTCGGCAGGCCGTAGAAGATCACGAAGAGCTGCACAAGGAGTGGTGTACCGCGAATGATCCATACATAGAAGCGAGCGATTGCTGAAACCGGCCACACCCCGAACAACCGTGCGACCGCGGTGACAAGCCCCAGCGATAGGCCCAGCACAAAGGAAAGGAGTGTCAGCGGGATCGTAAATTTCACGCCGGCCCACAGAAGTGTCGGCAACGAATCGATCATCAATTGAAGCCAGTGCGGCACGGCGAACCTCAAAACATATGACGCCCGGCGATGGTCGCCGAGCGCTCTGATCTCGATACATATGGCGCAGTTTCAAGAACGGAACAGTCCGTTCTTACTTCGAGACGTCCTGACCGAAATACTTGTCAGAAATCGTCTTGTAGGTTCCGTCCGCCTTGATGTCGGCGAGCGCCTTGTTGATGGCTGAAACCAGCTCGTCGTCGCCCTTGCGAACGATGATGCCGGAGAAATCCGCATCCGCCTTTTCGGCAACGATCTTCACGGGAGCCTGAGGCTGCTTCTTCTTGAAATCGAGGAAGGAGAGACTGTCGTTGATCGTGGCATCGGCGCGGCGGGTCAGAACCAGCTGGATCGACTGGTCAAAGCCGTCGGTGCCGACGAGCTCTGCTCCAGACGCCTCGGCCAGCTTGCCGAAGTTGCTGGTCAGCGACTGTGCCGACTTCTTGCCCTTGAGGCTTTCGAACCCTTTGATCTCCTCATCATTGCTGCGAACGATCAGCACGGCCTTGGACGCGATATAGGGGTCGGAGAAGGCATATTTCTGCTTGCGGGCTTCGGTGATGCCGACCTGATTGATGACGGCATCATAGCGTTTGGCATCGATGCCAGCGATGAGGCCATCCCACTTGCCTTCGATGAATTCTGCCTTCACGCCAAGCTTGTTCGCGACAGCCTCGCCGATCTCGACGTCGAAGCCGGTCAGCTTGTTGGCGCTGTCGTGGAAAGTGAAGGGGGCATAGGTGCCTTCCGTCCCGATCTTGATCACGCCGGCGGCCTTGATCTGGTCGAGGTTTTCGCCAGCGACAGATGGGGTGATGGCAACGGCCTGCAGCATGGCGGCAGCAGCGATAGATTTCAGCCAGTTCATGGTCATTCCTTTCGGGCATCAGGCCTGATGGCCTTTCGATGCGGTGTTATCTAGGAAAACCTGTGCTGTTGGAGGAGAGGATCGAGCAAATAAAACAGGCAAATGAGATTATTTTGCTCATTTTTCTTCGCGCATGACCCGACGCAACCACGACACAGCCTTTGCGCAGGATTTCCGGCAAGACGCCATCGTGCCGCAATCTGTTGTCCCGGAAGACCCGGGCGGAACCCTTGCGTTCTCTAGCTGTTGTTTCGCCGAACAGGAGCAACATCATGACCGACGAAAAACGCGACGAAACCGGCAATGAGGAGCCACAGGCGGAAGAGAGCACGCAGGGTGAGCATAGCCAGGAGCGGGAGCAAACCGCGGGCGATTCAAAGCCTCATAACAGCTCGCCGCAGACGTGGTCGGCCGATCACGGCGGAGGAGTTTCGCCGCCAACCAGCAAGCCGGTGAGTTCAGACGATAAGGCGGACTAGGCGTCTGAACATCTGGAGCCTTCGAACCGTATCAAAGCCCTTGCCAACGAATTTTGGCCGGAGGCTGTGATGGCCCACGTCTAGGCTCGAATCATTCTTCGTTTAGTAGCAGCTGAATAATAAAACGCCTCTAGCGTGCGCTGCGGTAGCGAGATATTATGCTTTCCGTTAGCGCATGCGCTCGGGTCAGTGCCAACGTAATATTAGAATAATAAAACGATCGATATTGCCATTTCTGTAAATAAGAAAGTCGGGTTCGCGCAATTCTAATGCACGCCAGATTGTTCTCAGTTTTTATTTCCTAAGTACCTTTCCTGTTTTTTGCAGTGCTCACGAGGTTTTCTTGGCTTGAGCAGATATTACAACGATAGGCGGTTTGCGGAAGGGGCAAGGCATCGGGGGCCGGGAGGTCTCGTCGTGTTCATGCTCCTGTTCGCCGCCTTCTCAAGCGCAATCGGCGCAAGCCTTCTCCTGTCCAATGATCACATGCGTCTCAAGCTTTTGTTGCTGAGGCTGGGTTTCCAGCAAAGCAGCGTTGCGAACCTGAGCGTGCCCTTTGTCAATGCACAGTCCGCCGCACAGGCAAGCATGGGGGTGTCGGTGGTCTTTGCAAAGAAAGCCCGCCTCTTGAGGGGCCGCGCCCCGATACGTGCTGACGAGCAGTGCGCTACTCTTGCAGCCCTTGCCGAGGTAGAGCCTGTATTTACCCGCGAAGACGGTGGCGCCAAATGGGAATGCAGCTATCTCGTGACGGGAGCGGATTTGGGACGTCAGTCATCGATATTCGTCCAGATCCGGGGTAGGGAGGCTGCAGGGAACGCGACATTCCGGCTGAAAATAAGCTTCGGAACTTTGTCCGAACGGGAAGCGCTCGCCTATCAGGCGTCCGCAATTGCTGCACGCTTGCTCGATCTCGATGCGTATCTGTCCATTTCGCTCGGAGACGCCTTGGCGCGCGGGCAGGATTTTCGCAGAGAGATTGCGGCGGCAACCATTTCATATAAGCGGGAAATGCTGGATGAAAGTCGATACAATCTCGTTGGAACGTATCCGCTTCCGAAAGCCGCTGCTCAGCAAGTCACAAACTGAGTTGCGTTTCGGATCTACTTGATACTTGCCGTGACAGTCGTGTCGTGAGGCGTGCCGATGTGCTCGGCAATCTGGCTGATGCCCTGGATGATGACAGCCCAGAGAGCAATGGAGACACCGAAAGCAAATGACAGATTTCTGAAACGACGCGACATTTTTCCCTCACAAGATGAGGAATATGTACCGCACAATAGTTCGAATACAGTTAGTTTGATCGGTCAAATTGAAGCGAACTGTAGCGCCGCCGATCGACCATGAAAACGCTCGCCGAGAAACTTCGCGCTCAGAAAATCGGCGGGTAACAGACCCTGACGATTTCGATCTGGCGCGGTTCTCGGTAGGTGATCTCAAGCAGTTCGCATTCCTCTGTGACGTAGCTCGAGCGTACAAGATGTGTATTCGGTTGCGTCTCGTTATACCTCGACCGCTGAATGATATCCGCCGCGTATGCCGACGCCCCGAGCGAAGCTGCGAGGAGTAATGTCGCAATAGTTAACTTCGAGATTACGTGTAAAGCGGCCATCTCAACCTCTCCAATCACCCGTACTTTGCGTCTATATCTAGTATATTTTTCAGATTAAAACGCAAGACGCAAATAACATCACGCCGAATGGATCGTAGCTGTTGGCGAGAGATGTGACCGTAGTCCTGGAGTGCTGCGGCAAGAGCCTGATTGTAGGTCGGAGCGATCACCTTTTCTGGTGATCATTTCAGAGCGCTTGCCGTCGGTTTCGACGCTTACGCAACCTTTCTGTCCGTTCGGAAATCGCAGGCAGATCTTGCCGTTGTCGATCTTGTACCCGATCGTCTTACCCGTTTGGTAAGTATACCCGTTCCCTTTTTTTTGCAGCGTTCCCCGAACCTTCGCTCATGCGCCCGGGGATTTCTGCTTGGAAGCGACGCACATCTCGGTAGGTGCATACTGTGCGGGAAGCGACGAAATTATTGCGGCAATGATAGCTAAAACTGTGCAACGCATAATTTGATCGATCTCTCAAGTCGTCGACCGCAAAATATCACGGTTCTCTCGAGCGAGCCGGCGGGTTTCGACGCGTGTTGCTGCGAATCTACGTATCAAATCTAATTTCATATGTAATAATAAAGCAATATTGCTTGTTTTATATTTAACCATTTATTAAGTTCTGGGCTGACTCGTGTTTAGAATCGAGATATGGAGTATTGATAAGACGATCATATATTAACTCTCGTATATTGGATGGTTCCCTTGAGTGCTGTGGAGCTGGTGGTACAACTGGATGCTAGTGAGTACCTCGCCGGTAGTTCGGCGAATGATAATTATAAGCTTACATATAGTGATCAGCCTGCGGCTTGGGAATTTGCGGCCAAGCGCGCAGTCGACATGCTGATATCCCTGATTGCCCTGGTTACGCTTCTTCCCCTGTTCGTCCTGATATGCGCGATCATCCGTGCCGAGAGCAGAGGGTCACCGCTGTTTTCCCAGATTCGATGGGGGAAGGACGGTCGCAAAATTAAAATCTATAAGTTCAGATCGATGTTTACCGACCGGGGAGATGTGTCTGGCGTCGCACAGACAACTCGGAACGATCCCCGGATTACACGGGTCGGCCAATTCATTCGCAAATCCAATATCGACGAACTGCCGCAACTCATCAACGTGCTCAAAGGGGACATGTCTCTTGTCGGTCCGAGATGCCACGCCGTCGGCATGCTTGCGGCCGGCGTTACCTATGAGGAACTCGTTCCGGATTATCACCAGCGACACAGCATGCGGCCTGGTCTTACCGGGCTGGCGCAAATGCGCGGCCTGCGAGGGCCAACGGATCGTGCTTCGAAAGCCCGGGCTCGCATCGCCTGCGATCTCTATTATGTTGCCAATTTCTCGATCTGGCTTGACGTCTACATCATCCTCCAGACCATCAGGATGGAACTGACGAATGGCAAGGGCTTCTAAGCCAACCGTTCTTCGAACCGATCCAATAGCAAACGGCGGCACACTGGTGCCGCCGTCGCTTGTTTGATATTTCGGCGGTTGGGTCTCAATCAACGCTGCCTTGGATCGCCGACGACAGTCCTGCATCGACCGCTCGCCCACCGAGAGACACGCTGCTTGCTAGCAATCCGTTCTGACAAGCCCGTCCGTCGTCCCATCCCGGATGATTGGCGATCGGGTAAAGGCAAATCCCCTCGAACGGGACACCGGACTGCATGGCACGTTTTGCCTGATCCGAGACATAACGGTACCAAGGCCCACGCCGCTCATCCTCGATGCCGGTTTCCGCAATCAAAATCGGCTTGCCATAACGCGCGTAGGTTTCGGCAAGGATCCTGCTCAGCGGCTTGTAGCTGGGATGACCGATGTCGATCGGCGGCCCGCCATGGATCCATTGGTTGTTGAAATAGTAGTTGACGCCAATGATATCGAGAAACCGCTCCTGACCGCCGATCTGCGGCCACATGCGGCCGGCGATGAGGTCCCATCCCTGGAACTGCGACTGCCTGTGACCTTCAGCAACGCCTGACTCGAAAGGTCTCGATTGGTCCGCCACGACATTGATAACCGGATCGCAGTGAACGAAGCGCGCGCGGGGGTCGACCAACAGGATTTCCTCCATGGCAGCGATTGCGGCCCGGGCAAGCTGAACCTTGAGCTCGAATCCTCGACCACGCGCGAACGGGTTGAGATAGGCGGCATCTCCGCCGCCCCACGAGAAGAATGAGATTTCGTTGACGGGGCAGTAGAACGGCACTTCGTTTGTGTTGTCGCGAACCAACCGTGCGCAGGCGCCGGCGAAGGCTGCAAACCGATCGACGAATTGCGGCGACCAGATATCGAGATCGTCAGGCCATCCGTAGTGTAAGAGGTCCCAGATGACCTGCGTGCCGGTTTTCTGCGCGGCTTCGATCATCGGCAATACGCTCGACCAGTCATAGGTCCTGGACTTTTCGATCAGATGCCAGCGAAAACCATCGCGGACCGTACGGATTCCAAGTCCTGCAAGCTGACGATAGTCCTGCTCCGCAAAGCGATCGTGCTCGATTGCCGCAATCATATCCAGGCGTCGACCGGTTGTTTCGCCGTCAGCGGGACGTAGCCGATGCGTCGAGCATTCGAAACCGCCCATCAGAAACGATTTGAAGATGCCGGTCGGCCCCTGCGGCGATTTCTCCGCAAGGACGTCGCTGAAAAGCTGTGTCCACTGCGGCAACACGGCCTCGATCGAGTAGCTCGCCTCGACCTTGCGCCGCAACGCTTGTCCGAGAGAACGGCGGAAACCTTCGTCGCCCGCAAGTAAGCGGATCTTGTCAGCGACGGCGGCCGGATCGTTATAGGGCACGAAGAGGCCGGAGACCTGGTCGTCGATCTGCTGCTGGGCGCCGTTGTCAGGTGTTGCGATGACGGGCAGGGCGGCGGCACCTGCCTCGGCAATGACATGCGGCATGCCTTCGCCGCGCGACAGCCAGACAAATATGTCGAACGCCGACAGAAGCTCGGCCACATCCTTGCGATCGCCTAAAAACGTGACCCTGTCTGCCAAGCCCAGCCGGCGGGTGAGATCCTTCAAGTGATCGGCATAGTCCGGCATGAAAGCATCGGGTCCGCCGACAATGACGAACTGCGCATGCGCATTATCTCTGACGACCAGTGCGGCGGCATGAATGAAGTCTTCGACATTCTTTTTCGGATCCAGCCGACCGACCCAGCCGATGACAACCTGCTCATCCCGGAACCCAAGCTTTGACCGCATGACCGAGCGGTTCGCCGAATTGAACTCGGAGAGATCGACCATCGAGGGTATCTCGAGCGCGTGCTGCTCGCGGCCGGGCATTCTTGACGCAGCCGCGTCGCGGATGGAGCGGCAGACGCCGACATACCGGTTCGTGAGGTGCTTCGGGCCAGCTTCCGCCTCCGAAACAAGACCGCCATGCTCGATCAGCGGGGGGCGGAGATGGAGCCGTTCGAGTGCCGGATAGATGTCGGCAACGTTCTGGCTGGAAACGACGATGTCGTATCCAGGAACCTTGCCGGCCAGATAGCCAACCGTGTCCTCGAAGGACAGATCGTAAGGCGTCGTATCGACATCGACCCCGAGCGCCCGCAGTTGCTCGTGAGTCTGCTCCGGCATTCCGGGCTTGCGGAAGCAGGCAACGACATCGATCCGGTAGAGATCAGGATCGAGGTTTGCCGCGAGGAGCCGCACTTCGGTCTCCTCGCCGCCGACCACCAACCACGCGAAGACGAACAGAATCCGTACAGGCTGAGGTTCAGGTGTCATTCGCCCACCTTGAAGACAACCTGCAGGAATTCCGGACGGTTTTCGATCAGGTCCGTCAGGAAGGCCGGCGCGTCGTCCATCGGAATGACGTGGGTGATCATCTGCTCGCGGATGATGTCGCCATGCGTCCGGAGAAGATCGACCGTTGCGCGGGCGAGCCGGCCGCGGTTCCAGAGCGCACCAAGACCACGCGGAACCCGGTTGATCTGCGCGCAACGGATGTTGAGGCCGTTGTGGTGGAACTCTTCGCCCAACCGCAACTGATCAGCGCCGCCCTGGTAGAAGGCAAGGTCGATTACCGTGCCCTGCGGCCGCAAGGCTTTCAGCGCCGTGTTGAGGCTGCCTGAATACGCACGTGTCTGGAACACCAGATCTGCACCGCGTCCCATCGCGCCATCATGCCAGCGGGCCTTGGCATGCTGCCACGCGTGCTCCTCGGTCATGGCCTGAAGGCCCATCGCTTCCGCTTTTTGACGGCGGAACTCTGATGGGTCAGTCACGATAACCTCGGATGCACCCAGGGATTTCGCAAACAGGGCAGTCATCAGCCCCACTGTGCCGGCGCCGATCACGATAACCGGGCGATCCTTCACGCCCGCACCGAGGAAGGGCACGTGAGCCCCATAGGCTTCGGCATCGGCATGCAGAATGCCGTTTGCGGCAATCGGCCCCATCTGGGCGACGAGGACGCCGAGCACGGGATCTATTTCGGCCGGCAACGGCACCAGCAGATCGTGGAACGGGTTGGCCGTGTGGCCCGATTTATGGCCGTAGGCGGATGCGACCACCTCGCCTTGCGCAAAACCGCCTGTGCGCGACTCTGAGACCCTGGCGACTTCCATGTAGCCGAGGAACGGGACCGGATAGTGCAGGTCCGGTTCGTTCTCAATAAACACCCCGCGCTCGCCGTCAAAGCGCGAGCGGAAATAGGGATTGGTGTTTTTGAGGAACGTCAGTTCGGTCCCCGCGGAAAGACCGGTGTAGAGCGTGTCGAGCCGAACCTGGCCATCTCCGGGAGGGCCTTCCTCGTATTCGAAGAAATAGGACCGCCCGGGGGCCTCGACGCCGAGCGAGCGGATGATCCGGTGGCCCGGTGCCAAGCCCGGCGCGGGTGCTTCCGGCCGAGGCTGGGATTGCAAAGGCAGAGGCTCGGGCTGCCGCATCTCTGGCGGCGCGATCGAAACCGGCTTGCCTTCCTGCACAGAGGCAACGACAGCCAGCGCCAGCCGGTGCGTTGCAAGGGCTTCGGAATAGGGGCAGCGGATCCGGTTTTCCCCGCCGCGAACGGCATCGATGAAGTCGCGGTCTTCGCGCCACACGGGGTCGCCGTCTGCGCCACGGACCGGCCGGCCTCGGCCGACATCCACCATGATGTCGCGGTCGGTAAGCTCGATTGCGAGACGGTCTGCGAAGATGTGAAGCCCGACGCGATGGCTCCAGCCGAGAAGGCAGGTGGAGGCAACGTTTGCGACGACGCCGGTTTCGAATGTCAGAGTGGCCGTCGTCACGGTGGGCACGTCGAGGCCGGGAAATTCGGGCCTGTCCGTGTGACCGGCACGTCCGTAAACCTCGGTCACCTCACCAACAAGAAAACGCGCAAGGTCGAGAAGATGGGTCGCCTGCTCCACCATCTGTCCGCCGGACTTGTCCTGCTTCCACCACCACTGCGGCGGAGGCGTGCTATCCAGCCAGTAGCCGGACAGAAGCTGGGCGGGATTGTCCTTGAGGAGATTGCGGGCCTCATCGACGATGTCGAGGTAGCGCCAGTGGTAGCCGACGCCGGTCACGAGACCCTTCGCCGTCACGGCAGCCGAGATCTCTTCGGCCGTCTCGATGTCAAGCGAAACCGGCTTTTCGACGAAGAAAGGAATGCCGCGCTCGATCAGGTCCCGCTCCGGTTCCCCGTGCGCAAACGGCGGCACGCAGACATAGACGGCATCAGGGCGGACGGCGTCCAGCATGTCGCGGTGGTGGGCGAAGGATTTCGCTCCGAAGCGCGCTGCGGCCTGATCGGCGCGGCCGATATCCGGATCCGCGAACCCGACGAGTTCCACATCGTCGAAGCCGGAGATGACATCGAGATGGCGGTGCGCGATACCTCCAACGCCGATAAAGGCGAGGCGTGTCTTCTGCATGGATAGGTCCTTTTGCATGAGATTGGCAGGCTGGGAAATGAACCGGTCGTAGACCGCTCTCGTTTCCCTCGCCATGCGATGTGCGGAAAAGTGATTGTCGAAGCGGACGCGCGCAGCCTCGGCGACATGCGCAAGTCTCTGCCGATCCGAAAGCGCCGCGATGACGACAGAGGCCATTGAAGCGGAACTGCCGGGTGTGGCGAAAAGCGGATGGTCCTCCCCGAGCGCCTCGACGGTGCCGCCGATCCGGGTGGCAACGACCGGGCAGCCGAGCGACATCGCCTCGAGCACCGCAAGCGGCAGGCCTTCGAACAGCGATGGCAGAACGAAAAGGTCGCCAAGAGCGATGATGTTGGCGACATCCGGGCGATGTCCGGTAAATCGAATGCGGTCGGAGATGCCGAGCTCATCCGCCAAAGCCCCGAGCCTCACGCGTTCCTCGCCGGATCCGACCAGAAGAAGGCACAAGGAGGGGTGCGCCTCCAGAATCTGCGGCATGGCTTCGAGGAGGGTCTTGTGATCCTTCTGCGCGGTCAACCGTGCAATGGTCACGAGCACGATCTCGTCACGCACATCGAGGTCCCGACGAAGTGCGTCGCCTGTTGCCGTCTGCTGCGGCACGAAGATTCCGTTGCGGATAACCGTCAGTCGGTCGGGCGCAATGTGCCCGCGAAAACTGTCCCGGGAGGCTTCCGAAACCACGACGTGATGGGCGACATCCCGCGTGCGTCGCTGATACTCGTCCTGCTGGTCGCGGTCGGTGAGGAGATAAGGAAGATGCTCCGTGCGAATGACCGGGATACCGGCTCGGTTCGCGGCCTTGACCAGCGCGTGCCCCTCCCATCCGATCCCCGCATGGACATGCAGGAGGTCGACATTGCTGCCGGACAGCCAGTGGGCAAAGTCATCGACGTCATCCGCAAGTTTGATGCCGAGGCCGAGACGGGCAGCGCGCGGGAGCAATCCTGCCCGGTCTTCCGACAATAGCGCAATGAACACATCAGCCTGCCCGCACAGCCCGCGCGCCAAGGCAAGCATGTGCTCGCCCATGCCCGATGGGTCCAGGCTATCCGTCGCAAGGACTATCCGCGGCATCCTAGTCACGCTCGGAATGCACCAGAATGTCGTTTTTGCCGAGCAGCGCAGGTGCCAATGGAGGATCTACAGCCGTCTGGTCGACAATCATCGCCATGCTCTTGAACGTGGCATCCCAGGACGAGCGCGCGAGCATCTTGTCAACCGCTTCGAGCCAGGACGTATCGGCGCGGGCAGTGGCAAGCGCGGCATCGCATCCGCTGACAAAGCTGTCGGCATCGTCGGCAAAAAACACGCCCGGCGTATCACCGTAGGTACGAACGACGTCTGCAATCTTTGTGCTGACGACCGGTCGCCCTGCCGCCAGATATTCAGGCGTCTTGGTGGGGCTGATGAAACGGGTTGCCTCGTTGAGCGCAAACGGCATGAGCGCCGCATCCCAACCCGCCAGATAGGATGGCAGGTCGGCATAGGACTTGTGCCCGAGGTAGTGAATATTGGCCGCGCGAGGCAGATCGGACGGCGATATCTTGGCGATCGGACCGAGAAAAACGAAGGAGTAGTCCGGTCGCGCTGCAGCCGCTGCGCGGATCAGGTCGAGATCGAGGCGTTCGTCGATGACGCCGTAGAAGCCTAACCGTGGGTGAGGGATCTCTGCCTGATCGCTTGGATCGGCAACCGAGTTTCGCGCTGCCCGGAAATGGTGCGAATCGACACTGGATGGGAAGGCATGGATGTTGTCATGCAGATCGCGCTTTGCCTCGTAGAGGCTCACCCCTCCGGTAAAGACCGCGTCCGCGCGCGCCATCAGCGCGTTTTCCATATCCTTCAGCTGAGGCGGCGCAAACTTGAAGTTGGCCAGCTCGTCCATGCAGTCGTAGACAACCGCCGCCGCGTCCACATGCTGCGCGAAGGAATACATCATCGGCGTGTAGAACCAGAGTATCGGCCGCCGCCCACCGTGAAGCAGGATGAGATCGTCGAGCAGTCGGCTAAGCGCCCGATCCCGCTCGGCTTCGCTCCACCAATGCGGAACTCTTGGCCGGATCGCCTTGACGGACGTATCGGCGAATGGGTGAATTTCCAGGTAGGCAAGATGATGATCGGTTGGAATGAATTCCTCGAAAAAAAAGACCTGACGATCCTGAGAGAAGCGCTGCATCAGGTGCTGCGGACGCTGCAGGACAAAGTCCCATCGCAGATGCGAGAAGCAGATGAGCGGCGTGTCGATCGGCAAGGCGTCAGGCGTTTGCGGGAAGGAATTCAGAACGTTCATCAGGCACCTCGAAACAGATGCCGCCAAACAAAGCCTGGGCAGCAAAGTTCCGGACGCTCATCATAATTCTGTTACCTGTCGTTCATCAAATCTCGCAGGCGGCTGATGCTATGCTGCCACGTCCAGTTTTCCAGCACTGTCTCGCGTGGTTTCATCCCGTCGGCGAGCCCGAGCAGATCCCGGATACCGTCGTGAAAGTCCTGCTCCGAAGCCATTCGGCCCGTCTCCGGCATAATGTATTGTAAACCGCACCGAAGCGCGCTGTTGGCGAGGACGGGAATGCCGGCCAGCATATATTCGGTGAGAATGGCAGGTGCTCCGTCGTCGACGCCGCAGACGACGCCGATCCGTGACTGGTTCATCAACCGGTTGACGTCGTCGAAGGGTATTCCCGGCGGCTCAATGAAATCAACATTGATGCCAAGCGCGTGCGCATGGCGCCTCAACTCCGGTACGAGTTCTCCGTAACCGAAGACGCAAAGGGTCCGAAGCGACCGCGGTAGCTTACCCAGCGCTTCGAAGAGCATGTCGTGGCGCTTGTAGGGCTGGGCGGCCGCCACATAGATCACGTCATAGATCTTCGGAAGGTTCAGCGGCCGGAATGTCATCTCGGATGAGAATTCGGGTCCGATCGGCATCACGACTGTGCGCATGTCAGGATGCCGGGCGCGAACAACCTCCGACTGCCACTCCGCTCCCGTGATCACGAGATCGAAATGACGGCTGACCTCGAACGGCACGCGAAGTGCCGGGGCGTCGATGGAGTTGTAGATCTTAAAGCTGTCGCGGCAGGCAAGCATGATCTCCTCGCTCACCCCAAGTCCCCAGACACACAGTATGTCAGGAGCGCCGAACGCCTCGATATGCCCGAGCATATCGTTCGAGGCAAAGGGAGCCTCCGGACCGTTCATCCGGAATGAACGGCGCACCAGCGACGGATTGCCGGAACGCCACTCTGGCGGAGGATCACCGCCGCGCCAATGCGTCCAGATTTCCGCGCAATCGACCAGCCCGTCCTTGAGGGCTGCGAGTGGAAGCCGCTCGATATAGCCGCCGTCGACAACCACGTCGTTCGTATCCGGAATGGACAGGGGAGGAGATCCGCGTGAACCTGATGACCATAGCGTTTCAAAGCTTCGAGGGGACGGGAGGTCTTCGCCGCTCCAGCTTCCATCCTGAAAATCACTGATGACGACAATACGCCGTGGTCTCATGCACGTCTCTAATCTTTGACACTGAAGAACGGGATGGCGATGTTCGACGTCACCAACTTCCGGAAATGGGAACGGTTCCACTGTCAGGCAGACATACAGCCGCACCTTAATTCTGACGAGGAGCGGCGATCATTGCGTCGTGACGGAACCTCGAGGCATCAGCCTTGTTGGCGCAGTCTCCAGACTTTCTGGTTCCTGCAAGGATAGATCGGGCATATGGCTTTGAGAGTTGCAATCATCGGATCCGGTCCGACCGGCATCTACACGCTGAAGGGCCTCATCGGGAAGTCTGAACCGCTTGAGATCACCATCTTCGAAAGCGACGCGGAACCCGGCAAGGGAACCCCCTATCGCCCCGATCTTAACGATGCGGCGATGCTCTCCAACATTGCCAGCATCGAGCTGCCGCCAATCTGCGAAACGTTGACCGAGTGGCTTCGCCGTCAGACGGACATGGAGTTGCAGCATCTCGGCGTCGAACGCGATGCCATCAGCGAGCGGGAGTTTTATCCGCGCGTGGTTCTAGGAGAGTTCCTGCACGCGCAGTTTCAGCAGCTTCTGAATGCCGCCACCGCCAACGGCCACGCCATCCACCTGAAGGCGCGGCATCGTGTCGTCGATATCGAGCTGCGCGCAGACGATATCCGGTTGAGCGTAAAAGCCTTGGATGACGAACCGGCGGAATTCGGTTTCGATCACGTGGTGATGGCAACGGGCCACGACTGGCCGGAGACCACCGAGGTGCGGCCCGGATACTTCATCTCGCCCTGGCCGGCACCGCTTCTCAAAACCATCCCTCCATGCAATCTCGGCATTCTGGGCACGTCGCTGAGCGGCATCGATGCGCTGATCACCGTCTCGACTGCGCATGGTGCCTTCATGCTCGATGGGCAGGGTGATCTTCAATACGAGCCCCTGCCGGGAACCGAAGCCTTCCGCGCAACGATGATGTCGCGCAAGGGGGTGCTGCCAGAAGCCGACTTCTACTGCGAGATCCCGTACCGCCCGCTGACATTCTGTACCGAAGCGGCGATCGAAAACGCGATCGCCACGCGGAAGCTCGATCTTCTGGATGCGATCTTCGACCTGTTCAAGCAGGAGCTGGTGGCCTGCGATCCGGATTATGCAGCAAGCATCGGCCTGTCGCTTCTGACCGTTGAGACGATCGCGCCTGCCTATTTCCGCGCTCGGGAAACCAACGACCCGTTTGCCTGGGCTGCTCGCAACCTCGCCGAAGCGGATCTGAACAAGAAGCTGAAGCAGACGGTGGAATGGCGCTATGCCATCCTGCGGATGCATGAGGTGATTGCGAAGGCGATACCGCATCTGGACGCTGATGACCTCACGCGGTTCCACAAGCACTTCAAGACCGTCTTCATCGATGACTACGCGACGGTTCCGCATGAATCGATCCGCCGATTGCTCGCTCTCCATCGCACCGGCAAGCTTGAGATCGTGGCACTCGGAAACAGCAGCGAGATCGACAACAAGAGCGTCGAGCGCGGAGCTGTCGTTCGCACGGAAGGCCGGGAGCTTCGGTTTGAGGCCTTCATCGACGCCACAGGACAGCACGAGCTGTCGGCCCGCGACATTCCGTTCCCGACGCTCGTTGGCCAGGGTGTCGTTCGAAAAGCGGCAACAAAGGCTGCGTTTTCTCTTGATGGCGCCGAGCAGGAGATCGTCCGGACAGGAGGGATCGATCTCGACGACGATTTCCGTCTGGTGTTCGAAGACAATCTCTCGAACAACCTCTACTGCGGTTCGATCGCTTTTTTGCTGCACAAGCTTCCGTTCGTGCAGGGAATCACCAGCGCACGCGATATCGGCGAGGTGATTTCGAAAGCGATCCTGAAATCGAACGCGCCGCCTCTGATCATCGCGCATGCTTAAGGCGTCAGCCCGTCACGATCTCGACCGGGTCACCCAATGTCAGCTTCCCGGATATCTCGACATCGCCGTAGATGCCGAAGTTTCGTTTGTTTTGTCGCAACAGCGAGCGAAGCACGTCGGGGTTTTCGGGAAGCCCGGGTTGCGCGATCAGCGTCATTCCGCACCGCTTGGCTTCTTCGCAGATGTGGATGGTCGCTTCTCCCATCTGCATCCGGCTTCCAAGCCATGACTTCTCCTCAAAGCCCTCGGCCGCAGGCGTTCGTAGCACGACGTTGGGGCGAAACCGGCGGCTGTCGATATCGTCGGTTCCGACGATCGTGGACAAGTGTCGAAGGGAGTTGGTCGTCACGAGATGGACCGGGCTCACTTCATAACGGTTGACGGCCGTCTGTGCATCGCCGGTCGCGACATAGGGACGCGTTGCGACCTCGAAGCCGAAGTAGAGGGTCAGCTTCGCATCGGTATCTCCCTCTCCGACACGCAGCCACTCCCCATCCGGAAATCCGATTTCAGGTCGGTCTCGACCTGATCTCGAGTGGAGGAAAAGTGCCGGTTTCCAGCGAGATTCTTTCTCGGGCGCCGCCGGATGGCCGGACTGAGCATCAGCAACGCACCATGAACGATCGCCCTCGATTCCGTCCGTTCCCAGCTCGACGGAGGTCAAACGCTCGCCGCCAAGCGAGCTTACCGGGTAGCGCCAGATCTCTTCGATAGTCCCAAATTGCGGCGGTGCCATTCATACCCTCGTCAATGCGTCTCAAGGGCAGGGAACTGAATTTGCCACAGGTGGTTCCCTCAATGCCTGCGAACGCTTCGACAGGACAGAGGAGAAACAATGGCGAAGATCGTATGCGCAGGTTTTGTCGAAAATGGAAAGATCCTGCTTGTCCGGCGCGCATTGCACCGAAAGTGGTCGGCAAATTTGTGGGATCTGGTCGGCGGTCATGTCGAAAAAGGCGAGGGCCTGGACGAGGCTCTGGTGCGGGAATGCGAGGAAGAGGTGGGGCTCACGCCACTTGCCTTCAACAAGGTCGCGACATTGTACGAGAGCCGTGACGAAAAGCAGAAATCGCCCTTCCACACCTATGCGGTACCGCTCTGGAAAGGCGGACAGGCTTCCCTGCTCGGCACCGAGCATTCCGAATTGGGCTGGTTTGGCCGGGAAGACCTCGAGGCAATGGAACTGGCCATGCCGGAGTATCGCTCGGTCATCCTGCAAATTCTGGAGGACTCTTAGCGCAATTTCGTCCGCTGCAGCGTGATGCGTCTCGCAGAGCAGAAACTCTTTCCTAGTCCCGGCATTGCGCCGGGGAACTTCCTCAACCCGCAGACGGTTTGGGCTCAGAAATCGACGTTGGAGGAAAGCTGCATGCTTTGCCTGCCGACCGTATAATATTGACGAGGTGGGCTAATGAAGCAGAATATTGACGACGCCATGCTCGATCGGGGCCAGAGCTCCGAGGCCTACGATATCGAAAACAAAAGACCCTCACCCCAGGGCAATGACGTGCCCGTTTCGACAGCCGGCCGTGCGAAAATCCTCGCGTCGCTGGAGCGGTACCCGCAAAACAACGACCAGGACCAGACCGCCTCGGTCGAAGCTTCCGGTCAACCCCAGTGCTTTCTTCCTGATCTGCAGGGCGAGCGGGTCTGGGGCGTGGCGCTGCAGCTTTACGAACTGAGATCGCGCCGAAACTGGGGGATCGGCGATTTTGACGACCTGTCCACTTTCATCGATCTCGCCGCAGGCTGGGGTGCCGATTTCGTCGGTCTCAATCCGCTCCATGCGCCGTTCATGGCCGCTGCCGAACGGTGCAGTCCTTACGAACCCTCCAACCGGCGTTTTCTCAATCCCCTCTACATTGCTGTCGATCGGATCGACGGCTTCGCAAGCTCGCCTGAGCTGGAGGAAGATATTGCCCGGTTGCAACGAACGGAACTGGTCGACTACGGGAATGTCGCGCGGATCAAGCGCGAGGTGCTCTACAGAATCTGGACGACAGAAAAACGCCGAGAGGACCCCGCGTTTCAGGATTTCTGCCGGGAAGGCGGCGCTGAACTGAGGTTGCACGCCCTGTTCGAGGCGATCTCGGAGACCCTTGTCGCATCTGGGGGCAGCGTCGGTTGGAAGGCGTGGCCGCAAGAATATCAGGATCCGCAGTCGGAGACGGTGAAGCTGTTTGCGGA
>Ga0213835_100600_pt1 | contig 31180 bp, 31 predicted proteins | sample SWPATP01_FD_160576 | JGI IMG/M metagenome (GOLD analysis project Ga0213835, IMG submission 160576) | Coastal seawater microbial communities from Marineland, Florida, United States - SWPA TP0 #1 | ecosystem: Environmental > Aquatic > Marine > Coastal | place: USA: Florida | collected 2016-08-05 | reverse complement strand
TACCATTTCGGTATAATTCAACAACCATTAACTTGAAGGATTTATCAAATGACCTTCTATTTTTCTTTTCCATATCTACTAAGTTAATCGAGCTTAACTTAATGTCCAATCAAATGTAGCAGGTCCATGTGGTACCCTCTCTGGGTACAACTCCATGATTTCCCGCTGGACGGAAGTCCATCCGAAAGCTTTTCTTCTCCATGATTTTTCGTTCCGGCTGATCGATAAATAGAGCTGTTTCAAAAGTGCTGTTTCCGATGCCCATGCAGATTAGCTTTTTATCAGTTTTCGCATGATTCTATGGAGTGTCTCTACCGGAAACCCTGAACCCTCCGAAATACTTCGGAGCAAACTGAACCCTGAACTTTTAACACTTAACACTCATCACTCATCACTCACCACTCATCACTCATCACCCACCACTTCTCATCCAATCGCCTCCAATATCCGCCCACAAGCCTGTTCGATTTCGGCTTCGCTGATGATCAGGGGAGGGGCAATGCGCATGGAGTCGTCACAGAACAGGAACCAATCGGTGATCACCCCTTTTTCTATCGCCCGGTCGATGATGGGTTTCAGGACTTCAAAAGACTCAAATTCCACCGCCATCATCAAGCCCTTATTGCGGATGCCCTTGATCATGGGATGAACGAGCAACTTTTTGAACAAGTCGGCTTTGGTTTCCACCTGTTCCAAAAGCTTTTCTTCCTGAATGACCTGTATGGTAGCCAAAGATGCAGCTGCTGATACCGGATGCCCTCCAAAAGTAGTGATGTGTCCCAGTAAGGGATTGTTTTTGAATGCCCCCATGACTGCTTTATTGGCGATAAAAGCCCCAATGGGCATCCCTCCGCCCATGCCTTTGGCACAGACCAAAATATCGGGTACAATATCAAAATGCTCAAAAGCCCAGAACTTCCCTGTCCTTCCAAAGCCTGCCTGAATTTCATCCAAAATCAGCAAAGTGCCGGTTGCATCACAGCGTTTCCTCAAAGCTTGAAAGTATTCTTTACAGGCCACCCTAATCCCTGCTTCGCCCTGAATGGTTTCGATGATTACCGCGGCTGTGTTTTCCGTGATCTGTTCCAGGTGGGAATAGGCCCCATAGACGATATGATTGACACCGGGCAATAAAGGCCTGTAAGCCCTTTTGAAAATTTCATTGCCCCCCACTGAAAGGGAGCCATGGGAGGAACCGTGATAGGCATTGACACAGGAAATAATTTCCCTGCGGTTGGTGTAGCGCTTGGCCAGTTTGAGTGCCCCTTCCACTGCTTCTGAACCTGAATTGACCAGGTACACATTGTCCAGATGGGAGGGAAGGGTATCGCAAAGTGCCTTGGCCAATTTTACCTGAGGGCTTTGCACATATTCTCCATACACCATGAGGTGCAGGTATTTGTCGAGTTGCTCTTGGATGGCTGCCAAAACCTTGGGATGCCGGTGCCCCACATTGCTGACGCCAATCCCTGAAATCAGGTCCAGGTATTTTTTACCCTCCGGACCATACATAAAAACCCCTTCCGCTTTTTCAATTTCTATCATTAGCGGAAAGTCTGTGGTCTGGGCAAGATGGGAAAGAAAGAGTTGGCGGTTATTCATTTTTTAGACTGTTAGAAGCGAGAGACAAGAATCAAGAGACAAGAATCAAGACTTTGTACCAAGTACAACGTACCAAGTACCAAGTACAACGTACCAAGTACAATGTACCAAGTATCAAGTGGAGTTTTGTTCAATCCGTCACGGCGGACAAGTAGTTCAATGAAAATGAACTGTTAACCCGTTAACCGTTAACTGTTAACGCTGAACCCTCCGAAATACTTCGGAGCAAGCTGAACGCTGAACCCTATTTTGTTCAAAAGTTCACACGTTCAAGGTTTTACGAATCTTGTTGTTGTATCCATGAACCCCGAACTCTTGAACCCTGAACAAAGTACCAAGAACGCTTTATTCTAAGAGACACTTAGACTTTTCGAAAGCGAAAGAAAATACCTAAGGGCAGTTTTTTATCAAAGCGGTCTACCAGGTACAACTCCCCATGTTCGGCATTGTTGACTTCATTGAAGTTGGATTTAATGAGGTTAGTGGCAATGATAGAGCTAAAGCTTAAGGAATACATATTCAGAATCAGAAAATGGTGCTCAGGGTCCAACAGCTGTGCACAGAGTTTGAGCATCTCATTGATCTGTTCTTCCAGTATCCATTTTTCCCCATCGGGACCTCTGCCATATGCCGGAGGGTCCAGGATAATGCCATGATAGGTATTGCCCCTGCGTACTTCCCTGCGGATGAACTTCATCGCATCATCCACTATCCAGCGGATGCCATCCAAACCTGAGGATTCCATATTGTGCTTGGACCAGGTAACCACCTGTTTCACCGAGTCCAGATGTGTGACCTCAGCCCCCTGTGCCCGTGCTGCCACGGATACCGCCCCAGTGTAGGCAAATAGGTTCAGTACTTTCGGATTTTTAACCGGAAAATTCTTCAGCGTATCAGAAACATAGTCCCAATTGACCGCTTGCTCTGGGAATAGCCCGATATGTTTGAAAGAAGTCATGGCCAGGTTGAGACGCATTTTCAATCCATCCGGATTGTGATAATTGACCTGCCAATTGTGGGGGATTTTCTTCATTTCCTTCCACTGTCCCTTTTCGGGGTTGTTTTTTTCTTTGGCAAAGTGTGCATGCGCCATTTTCCTCCATTCCTCCTCTGGCATGCTTTTGTCCCAAATGGCCTGCGGCTCCGGACGGCTAAGGACATAAGGACCAAACCGTTCCAGTTTTTCAAAACCTCCGGTATCGATCAATTCATAGTCCTCCCAGTTTTGGGGACAAAGGGATAAAATACTTTCTTTCATCCTGCAAAATTAATGGAATAATTGAACTGGTTCAGGATTTTACTTTTGCTAATGATTTCCTATTTTTAGAAAGTAAATAATAAGTAGCACATGAGAGGGAAGATGAATAAGGGTTTAGGTGTGTTGATCATGATTTTTGTCACCATGGGGACTGCATGGGCACAATCAGTCACCAGTATGAATAGGAACAACGACCTGGATTATGGCCGGGCATTCCGCTTCAATGCCAAAAGTGATGGTGTGAAGGGCACGCCATTTTTATATGAGGAACCCATGTCTGCCAAAATCGCCCTGGCCAACGGTAAAATTTACGAAAATATTCCCTTTAATATTTATCCGGAAAATGAAGAAGTCTTTATCCAAACAGGAGGGGAGGATTCAGAACCTCTAATTTTGAAAAACTGGGATTGGTTACAGACTTTGGAGGAGCAGCCTAAGCTTTTCAGACTGGAATATCTGGAGGGAAAGCAGCGGATTGTGGAAATTCTTTATGAAAAAGACAGGGATAAATTTGTGGCCCTCCATAGCAAATACCTGGTTAAGCCCACCACGCTCAAAGATGGATATACCGGTCCACAATATGATGTGTATAAAAATAACGTCCGTTTCTATAAAATTAATGGGCTCAAAAGTACGGAAATCAAGCCTAATAATGCAGGCATGAAAGAATTGGCCCAAGACCAATACAGCCAATTGAGAAACTTTATCAAGGAAGAGAAGCTTAAACCTGAACAGGCTCAGGATATGAAGCGCATCTTGGAATTCCTGATGGATTAGCCCATCCAGGGAGCGACCAATTCCATGCTTTTTTCCCAAAGTTTGTCCCTGTACTTCTCTGACCTGGCTTCGCTTGAAGGAACCGATGGCTTGGAATTTTTATAGTAATAGCCATTTTGGTTTTCTGGAAGTTGGGTTTTGGCCAAGAAAATACTGGTTCTTGCGCCTTGATTGGCATCTATCATAAAAGGAGTGGCCAGTTTCCAGAAGAGTTTGAAGATGCCATTGGCTTCTTTTCCGAAATTGGTCTTGACCACACCCGGGTGAAGGGCATATGATTTTAAGCCTTGATCCCCATAATGAGTTTTAAGGGATTTTGTGAAGAGGATATTGAAGAGCTTGACATTGGCATAGGCATTGAAAGCGCTGTATTTGGTGTTTTCGAATTGCAGGTCATCAAAATTTACTTTTGCTGCCCGATGGGCCTCAGAACTCACATTGATGACTTTGGCATTTCCAGTTTGTAGCAATTGGGGGATCAAAAGTTGGGTCAATAAGAAATGGCCCAAATGGTTCGCTGAAAAACTGAGCTCAAAGCCATCCTTGGTACGTTCAAAGGTTGGGAAAATCCCTCCCGCATTATTGATCAATACATCTATTTTATCAGTGCTTTCCTGGATTTTATGAGCTGCTTTTTTTACTGTATCCAAATCAGCCAGGTCAAAGGGGATAAAATCAACTTTCTGTTGGTCTTGCGGATTAAGCTTTTCCATTTCCTGCGCAGCTTTATCTGGATTTCGCGCTAAAAAGTATACCTTTTCACAAAGAGGAACCAAGGCCCTGAATGTTTCAGCCCCTATTCCAGAAGTTGGGCCAGTGATTGCTAGTCTCATAAAGTTAATTCGTTTGGGATTAAACCAGTTCAAGACAGATTTGGTTTGATTTGACTTTTGGATCTGCCAAATTTTTACTAAGGAATTGGTAAAAAAATAGTAATTTTATCGTCAAAATATTTCTAAAATCACCCTAAATAGAAACTTAAACAGACTTTTGCTGTTAGTTGTGTGTTGTGAATCAGTGGATTAAAGGAAACTGTTTTGGATTTGGAAGATAAGAAACCATTTATTGATATTGAGCAAGTGCTAAAGAACAAAAACGCCAAGTTGCATCAGTGGCTGCCTGGATTTGTATTGCGCTATATCAAAAGAATTGTACACGAAAAGGATATCAATCAGGTGATGGCCAAAATTGGTCATTTGCAGGGGATGGACTTTGTCAATGCATTAATCCATGAGTTTGGGGTGGAAGTCAGTCTGACGGGTGCAGAAAATATTCCTATGGATGTACCGGTTATCTTTGCTTCCAATCATCCATTGGGAGGCATGGATGGGGTGGCTTTTATGTATGCTTTGGGCAAATACAGAACAGATATCCGTTTTCTGGTCAATGATATCCTTACCAATATCAAGAATTTTGAGCCTATGTTTATACCCGTCAATAAGCATGGAGCCAACAGTAGAGAAGTCACCAAACTGATAGAGGAAACCTATGCCGGTGATCATGCTGTGCTGGTTTTTCCGGCAGGCTTGGTTTCCCGAAAGCAACCGGGAGGGATCAAAGACCTGGAATGGAAAAAAAGCTTTATTTCTAAGGCCAAGCGGTACAAAAAGAATGTAGTGCCTGTTTATATTGAAGGCAGGAACTCCAATTTTTTTTACAATATGGCCAATCTCAGAAAAAAACTGGGCATCAAGGCCAACTTGGAAATGTTTTACCTAGCAGACGAAATGTTTGCACAAAGGGGTAAAAAAGTTGTTATTCATATAGGAAAACCCATTTCTTACAAGTATTTTGATCAATCCAAAACTGAAACTCAGTGGGCTGAGGAGGTCAAAAAGGTGGTTTATCAAATGGCCGAAAAACTTTAATTATGCAAGCAATCATACCTGCTATTGATCGGGAAATTTTGAAAAGTGAACTGACTCCAGAGCGCTTTCTTCGCTATACCAATAATGGGAATAACCATATTTATTTGGTAGATCATCACAATGCACCTCATACAGTAAAAGAGATTGGCAGGCTGAGGGAATTGACTTTTAGGGCTGCAGGCGGTGGTACAGGAATGGCTATGGATCTAGATGAAAATGACACCCATGAAAACTGTTACCAGCAACTCATTACCTGGAATCCGGAGGATGAAGAAATAGTGGCCGGATACCGGTTGATCAAATGCAGGGAGGCCGGGTTGGATGCCCATGGAAATATCAACCTATCTACGGCGCATCTCTTTTCTTTTTCAGAAAAATTCATCCAAGATTACATTCCACATACCATCGAATTGGGCAGATCTTTTGTTCAACCCATGTATCAGCCCAGTGTCAATAACAGGAAAGGCCTGTTTTCTTTGGATAACTTATGGGACGGCTTAGGGGCTGTGGTAATGCTCAACAGGGACATCAAATATCTTTTTGGAAAAGTAACCATGTATCCGCACTTCAACAGAGAAGGCAGGGACTTGCTGTTATATTTTATGCACCATTATTTTCCGGATAAGGAAAGTTTGGTCAGACCTTACCCTCAATTGACTTTGACCTATGAAACAGATCCCAAAGGATTTGAAGGAGTCTTTGATGGGTTGGATTACAAGGAAGGATATAAATTACTGAATTCCAGAATCAGAACTTTGGGAGAGAATATCCCGCCCTTGATCAACACCTATATGAACCTTTCTCCAACCATGAAAACTTTTGGCACAGCACTTAATGATGAGTTTGGTGCAGTGGAGGAGACAGGTATTCTCATCACACTTCAAGATATCTACGAGAGTAAAAAGCAAAGGCACTTGGAAACCTTTGAGCGGGACAGGGTGTTTGGTAGCAGATGAACAAAGAAGACAAGAAGACAGTAATTCTCGGCGCCAGTACCAATCCCATGCGGTATGCATATACTGCTGCAGAAATGTTTGCAGAAAGAAAAATCCCTTTCGTTCCTGTAGGAATTAAAAAAGGAAATGTTTTTGGTAAGGAAATTCTTGACCTGAGAGAAAAACCAATAGTAGTCGATGTACATACTGTAACCCTTTACCTTGGGCCCCAAAACCAAAAGGAGTGGTATGATTACATTTTATCGCTGAAACCAAAGCGCATTATTTTTAATCCGGGCACTGAAAATCAAGAACTTTTTGATCTGGCCAAAGCCAATAATATTGAGGCTTGCAGGGCATGCAATCTAGTGCTGCTGAGTACCGGTCAATTTTAATTCTTCTTGGTTTCCAAGAAAAGGTTCATGTACCAGATATGCGGTGCAGAAATCAGGGAAACCAGGATAAAAAATAAGAGAACCAGCTCTTCGGGTTCGCTTCCGGGATAAAAGACGGCCAGAATGACCCACATCCCCCCCAGACTGGCGGCAGTGAAAGGCATCATTCTTTTGATGAAGTTTTTGAGCCGGTCTTTTCCCAAATACCACTTTAATGACTGATACTCTTCGGTCATACTCGGCAGTGCATGCCAAAAACCAAAGTAGATAATAAAGCCCACCAAAAGAGGGAGTTGGTAGAGCAAAACCCCAATAATCAACATTTCTATACTATACCAACGCCAATCTGAAAAGGAGTTTTTGATCAGCAGCACATTACTGAGGAGAAAGCTGCCAAGGATGATTGGCCAACCAAAATTTGCAAGTGGACTGATATCAACTATACCTATTAAAATGGTAGCGGTATGGTCGAAATCTCCCCAAAATATCACGCTGAGATAGAAAACTCCCGTGACGAGATAGGTGGTTTTTTTTCTGCTTTGCAGGGCAATGCCCAGAAAGTGACTTTGTCCAAAATGGTAAGCTGACATCAGTAAAAAAGCCAATAATGCCGGAACAGGTAAAAATATCCAAACAATTAAGTAAAGGCTGATAATGGCCAGGTATTTAAAAATAAATTTGACTAAGCCTTGGTTACTGATTTTTGGGTTAAGGAGCAAATGATCTAAGGCGCCATGAGGAATTCCTATGGTAAGTAAGATGATACCAAACAATCCCCATTCAAAAACCTCATTCCCTTGGAAGAACAGTAAGTAAATAATGGCAATTGTTAGCCCTATACTTTTACCAATTATTTCAATGCTTCTCATAGTGGATAAGGGATTTGATGAATATGGGGAATTTCAGTTTGAGCAATAAATTGATCTCTTGCAATAGACTGGTTTCTTCATTGAGGAAACTCAACACGGCAGGTCCGGAATTGACCTGGAATAAGTTTACAAAGACAGCGGGTAAAGCATTGGGCCATTTCTTGGCGATGTTCAATATGATGTTATCATAGAAATTGAACCTGCTTTTTCTTTCCCAGGTTAACTTCTCATCCTCCTTATTGTTTTCCAGTACTTGGACAATGGCTTGACAATGTTTTTGAATATTATAGAAAGTGTAACCTGTGCTGGGTTTACTACAACCGGCAAGGGTACCTAAACTGATGATATTTTGACTTTCAGTTTTGCTGAATTCATAAGTGGTCATGGGAATGCTACCTTCTTCCCGGAAAGTGATTTCATATTCTTTAGCGCTGAGGTTTTCATGGATATATTTCTTTAATTGACTTTCCATGGCAGCTAATTCCACGTTTTCTGTGCTGAAAACAGTGTACTCCAACAGGGCTTCTTTTTCAGAAAAGGGGAGGATGTAAAAGAAGGCGGTTTTGGAAGCCTCTTTTTCATCAAAATCCATCATCACAGCAGTGCTTTTATCGAAGCGCTGGTTTTCGAGTTTGATTTTCCATCCCAAAAAAATCTGTTTGAGGATTTTTTTATTGGAAGCGCCAGCTTTGTAATCAGGGATGCTGTTAAACGCTTTTTGTGCAAAAAAACTACCGTTGTTTTTGGTTACTACCTTGACCCTTTTTTGTGGCAGTTCCTCAAGAGAAGTAACTGCATCCCGCAGAAAATGGATGTTGGGATAGTTTTTGATTTTCCCTAAAATCTCCTGGTAAAAGTCCGAAGACTTAATATGAAAGTATTTCAGATTACCCAAAGGTTTTTTGACCAATTCTTTACCTTTGGAAATGGCTATGTTTTCCCAGTAAACCAATGGGCTGTTTTTGGGGTGAATGTCCAGTGGATTTTCTGCCCAATAACACCAAGTGCGATCATTTTCAGTTTTATTGGCACTGTCTATGACCAGAATTTTTTTGTCTTTAAGTCCACTGGTTAAGAGATGGTAGAGCAAACTCATACCGGCACAACCGAATCCTGTAATGATGTAATCATATGTAGAAGAGGGTTGATGCATGGTTAATTTGGGCTAGGTGAAGGGTGAAAATCAATCAAAAAGAAAAAAGAAGCTGCCCCGAAAGTCGGGACAGCTTGCTTGAACATTTAAGCTGCAACTGCTTTTCTGCTCTTAGCGGTTTCAGCGATCGCTACAGAGTAGATCACCAAACCGAAACCAATTTTGTTGATGGCATCAGCCAAGTTGTAGAATAAATCAATGCTACTTACTTCAAATACACCGGATAGAAGGTTTCCAGGCAATACCATGTATCCGATTGGATAGATAGACCATCCCAAAGTGATGAAGATCTTCAATAAGAACATGGCACGTCCCAATTCAGGACTGTTGGAAGTTTTAGTCAATTTGGCTACGTCTCCAGCAAACACTTCATATACAATGTATAAGTAACCAATAGTAGATACTACGCCCCAGAATACATTGCTATCAATACCGGAAGTTTCACCGATGTAACCTGTCACCAACATCACCAAGGAAGCAATGATCAGCTTGAAAAGGGTGCTGCCTTTTGCTCCAAAAGGTTTGGTTAATAAATAAAACTCAACGCACATCAATGGTACGGTCAGTGTCCAGTCTACGTACCTAAAAGCTGTAGGACTGGTACCTGTTTCCAAGTAAAAATCCCGCATGTAGTAGTAATGTACTGCGGCGATACCTGTGATCAAACCGGATACCAAAAGGGAAGTTTTCCACTTACCATCGACCGAACTTCTTTCTACAAAGAAGAAAACTGCCGAAGCAAACATGGCCATATACCCTATGAAAAAGGTAATGGCGATTGGGTCGCTATTGATGATCTTATCAAGACCTACCAAATCTGCTGTTAAAATGGTGCTCATAGTTAATTGTTTTTAATTGGTGAAGAATTGTGAAATAATATTTTGGTGATTTTTACCTTGATAAATTAAACAAAATAAGATTTGTTTAATGAAAAGGACTAAGTGTTAAACAAATGTATATAAGGTACTGAAATACAGGTTTAAATTGCTTAAAATAGGTATGTTGAAAATTTCAATGAATTCCAAAAAATGATTAAGGAATAGAATAAAATATGGTTAACTGAACGGACGGAAAAACCCAATCCATATTGAAACAATGGAGGGGATTTCATTCTTAAAAAAGATGGGTGCTCTCGATTTTTTTGTGTAATATTACGGGTTGATTATTGAAAGGAAAAATCTCTTTTTTCGGTTGGAAAAAGCGTTTGAATCTTGTTATGAGCGAAAATAAAGAAGAAAATCAGAAGGATTATTCAGCTGGTAATATCCAGGTATTAGAAGGTTTAGAAGCAGTAAGAAAAAGACCCGCCATGTACATCGGTGATGTGGGCATCAAAGGTTTACATCACCTGATATGGGAAGTAGTGGACAATTCCATTGATGAGGCTTTGGCAGGTCATTGTGACACCATTTATGTCACGGTAAATGAAGACAATTCCATCACTGTAGAAGATAACGGTAGGGGTATTCCTACCGACATGCACCCCAAGGAGAAAAAGTCAGCCTTAGAGGTGGTAATGACGGTACTTCATGCCGGAGGTAAATTTGATAAGGATACTTATAAAGTTTCCGGGGGACTTCATGGTGTGGGTGTTTCCTGCGTGAATGCTTTATCCACGCTTTTGAAAGCGACTGTTCACAGGGGAGGTAAGGTATACGAGCAAGAGTACCATATTGGGGTGCCTCAATATCCTGTACGTGAAGTGGGAACCACTGATAAGAGGGGTACCATTATTCATTTCAAACCTGATTTGACCATTTTCACGGTCAGTGAGTACAAATATGAAACCATTGCCAATAGGTTGAGAGAACTGGCATTTCTGAATGCGGGTATACGAATACACTTGAAGGATTTAAGAGAAATAGAGGACGATGGTAACCCAAGATCTGATGAGTTTTTCTCAGAGGGAGGTTTGGTTGAATTTGTGCAGTACCTGGATGAGACAAGGGAAAAAATCATTGACGCGCCGATTTACATCGACACAGAAAAAAATGGGGTACCTGTACAGGTGGGCATGAGTTATAACTCTTCCTATTCTGAAAATGTGGTCTCTTATGTAAACAATATCAATACTTATGAAGGTGGTACGCACGTTTCCGGCTTCAGAATGGCCTTGACAAGAACTTTGAAGGCTTATGCAGACAAGTCCGGCATGTTGGACAAGCTGAAAATTGATATTTCCGGAGATGACTTCAGGGAAGGTTTGACGGCTGTTATTTCAGTTAAAGTAGCTGAACCGCAATTTGAAGGACAGACAAAGACCAAATTGGGCAACTCGGACGTTTCCAGTGCCGTAAACAGTGCCGTATCAGAGACTCTTCAGACTTGGCTGGAAGAACATCCCAAAGAGGCCAAGATCATTGTCGGAAAAGTGGTATTGGCAGCGCAAGCCAGACATGCCGCCCGTAAGGCAAGGGAGATGGTACAAAGGAAAAATGTTTTGGGCGGTGGAGGTTTGCCCGGTAAGTTGGCCGATTGCGCCAATTCTGACCCGACGGTTTGCGAATTGTATCTGGTGGAAGGGGATTCTGCGGGCGGTTCTGCCAAGCAGGGAAGAGATCGTGATTTTCAGGCCATATTGCCTTTGAAGGGTAAAATTCTAAACGTAGAAAAAGCCCATGAACACAAGATTTACGATAACGATGAGATCAAAAATATTCTGACGGCCCTTGGTGTCAAATTCGGCACGGTGAATGATGACAAAGAACTGGATCTTTCCAATCTGCGTTACCATAAAATCATCATCATGACGGATGCGGATATTGATGGTTCTCATATCAGAACGTTGATTTTGACCCTTTTCTTCAGGTATATGCGGACGCTTATTGAAAGAGGCTATGTCTACATCGCCCAACCTCCTTTGTATTTGCTAAAGAAAGGAAAAGACGAAAGGTACTGCTGGACAGAAGAAGAGCGGAAAGTCCTGATGACAGAAATGGCAGGGGAAGGAAAAGAGGATTCTGTAAATATTCAGCGCTATAAGGGTTTGGGTGAAATGAATCCGGAACAGCTTTGGAGTACCACCATGGATCCAAATACCAGGACCTTAAAGCAGGTTACTATAGAGTCTGCGGCTGAAGCCGATCACTTATTTTCCATGCTGATGGGAGATGAAGTGGCTCCAAGAAGAGAATTCATTGAAAGGAATGCCAAGTATGCAAAAATTGATACTTGATATTTGACCGTAAATGGAAAAAGGGGCCTCGAGCCCCTTTTTTTTGTAATAAATGCTTAAACTTACAAATATCGAAACCAAGATTAAGATTCTTAGCTTTGTACAAATTCTGAAAGCGTATGAGAGTTGCATCAACAGATAAATTCAACCACATCATAGAAAACAGTGACTTGGTCAGTCGCGACCTGAGTTGGCTGAAATTCAATGAAAGGGTGCTCGACCAATCCAAAAAAGAACGCAGATCCATTTTTGAAAAGTTGAAATTTTTGGCCATTACTGCCTCAAATCTGGATGAGTTTTTTATGATCCGGGTGGGTTCCTTGTACAATTACCTGGATTATGAAAAAGAAAGGGTAGATTATTCAGGTTTGAGGGAAGAACCCTTTAAAATGAAATTGATGCTGGAATGTCAGCAGTTTCACAAAAGACAACAAGAGCATTTTCTGAAGAATCTGCTTCCCAATATGTCTGAAAGTGGGTTTATCCTGAGCAATGTCAAAAACCTGGAGCCAGAAGAGCGGGAGTACATCAAGTCCTATTTTATGAAGGCTGTTTACCCTATGTTGACTCCTATGGTCTTCGATGGTTATCGGACTTTCCCTATTCTGATGAACAAGTTGTTGATCTTCGGGGTGGTTACTTTGGCGCCTGGGGACAAAAAAGAAAACAGGAAGCTTTCCTTTGTGCAGATTCCTGCCAATATACCCCGCTTTTTTGAAATAGAGCGGGAAGATATGGTGGTATACATTCCTATTGAGGAAGTCATCAGGGAAAATATTATTTCCCTATTCAGGAATGTAAATATTGAATCCATCAACCTCTTCAGAATTACCCGTAATGGGGACTTCACACTGGAGGAAAGTGAAGATATGGATGCCAATTTCCTGGAAGAGGTAAAGCGCAAACTCAATGAAAGAAAAACGGGGAGGGTAGTAAGGATTGAAATTGAAGATGGATATAGTAAATGGATGATCAATTTGCTAAAAGAGCGATGGAACATTCAAGATGACAGTATTTTCAAAGTGGAAAGGTCCAGTATGCTGGATTTTACAGGTTTATGGCAAGTGATCGGGAATAGAAGATTTAAGGATAAATTACCACAGATGCCAGCCCCTGTTCCGCCCATATCTTATCCCCAGGAAGGTACGGAGGATATTTTCCATGTGCTTAAAAACAGGGACATCTTACTTCATCATCCTTACAACAACATCGATCCGATCCTGGATCTCATCGAAAAGGCAGCAGACGACCCCAATGTAATGGCGATCAAAATGACCATTTATCGCTTGGCCAAGGACTCCAGGATTACCAAGGCTCTTTTAAGAGCAGCGGAAAATGGCAAACACGTGTCGGTTTTGTTTGAAGTAAAGGCAAGGTTTGATGAAGAAAACAATATCCGTGAAGCCAAAAAACTTCAGAAAGCAGGTTGTTTTGTGATTTATGGGATAAGTAACCTGAAGACCCATACAAAGCTTTTACTGATCGTTAAGAAGGACGATAACTATGTGACCCGATTTGTGCATTTAGGTTCGGGGAATTATAATGAAGATACTTCCCGGATTTATACAGATATTGGTTTATTGACTACCAATGAGGTCTTGGCCAATGATGTGTCCGAATTCTTTAATGTAATCACAGGGCATTCCATGCCCACGGTTTACCAAAACCTGATCACTGCCCCACGTGATATGCGCAACCAATTGATTGAGTTTATAGAGCAAGAGGCTGAAAATGCCCGTTTAGGTCTTCCCTCAGGGATTTTTATCAAGGTAAATTCCCTGGAGGATTCTGAAATCATATATGCCCTTTATAGGGCTTCTCAATCTGGGGTTCCTGTCAAATTGATTATCAGGGGGATTTGTTGTTTGAGGCCTGGAAGGGTAGGTTTAAGTGAGAATATTGAAGTCCTATCCCTCGTGGGTGACTTTTTGGAGCATTCCAGAATTTACCATTTCCATAATAACGGGGATACAAGGACTTATGCCGGTTCTGCGGATATGATGGTCAGAAGTTTTGATAAACGACTGGAATCCCTCTTCAGGGTAGAAGATTCCTTGTTGGAAAAACAATTGATGAACATCCTCGCATTTAATCTTAGGGACAATGTCAATGCCTACCGGATGCTGGAGGATGGTACTTATGTACCAAAGCTTCCCCAAGCAGATGAAGAAGAGTTCAATGTTCACAAAGAGTTTTTCAATGTAAGCATAGAGCAGGTGATGAATGTAAAATTAACTTGATTTTACAGGAGAAGTAAGAAAAATCATAAGGCTTTGTGGAATCCATTTCCTCAAAGCCATTTTTTATTATTCCAAAAAGCGCATCTTTTTTCTGTTTTTCTTATAGAGTACCTGCATTAGTCCGTCTTTAAGTCCCACATCAGGGACGATCATTTTTTTTGAATTTGCTGCAGTCATTGCAGCGAGGTAGATTTTTGAGGCGGGAATAATGACATCTGCCCGGTCTGGGTTGAGGTTAAGTTTATTGATCCTGTCCTCATAACTGAATGATTCCAGGTATTCCTGGATTTCTTTGATCTTATCGATTTGTATAAAGGTTTTATTTTTTCTTGGAATGCTCAGTTCAAAAATCTTACTGATATTCCCTCCTGTCCCTATGGAGGTGATGATTTCTTTTTTGCCGATATGTTCCTCAATGAAGACATTCATGCTTTTCCAGACTGACAAGGGGATTTTATCCTCTAAAGCCCTTACAGAACCTATTTTGAATGATTTGGAGGCCACTTTTTGCCTTTTGGAGTAAATATTTAATTCAGTACTACCACCTCCTACATCGATATGGAGGTAAGACTTGTCGTCAATGTAGGACCATAAGGCCAAATTGATCAGTTCCGCTTCCAGGTTGCCGTCAATGATCTGGATTTTCAGTCCGATGTCTTCTTTAACCTCTTCTACGATTTCCTTACCATTTTCGGATTCCCTCATGGCCGAGGTAGCACAGACCATATAATCATCGACTTCATACAGGTCAATCAGCAGTTTAAAGGCCTTCATCAGTTTGATAAATTTCCTTTTGTTTTTATCAGAAATTCTTCGGGTATGAAAAACGTCCATACCCAAACGAAGTGGAAAACGTAAATATTCCAGTTTTTTAAAGTTGACCTGCCCCTCATGATGGGTCACTGTGGTAATTTGTAATCGAATGGCGTTTGATCCTATATCTACGGCTGCTAATCTCAATTTTTCTATAGTTGGTGAACGACAATTTAACCAATAAATACCAAGTAAGTTAGTGGTTTACTTCTTTCTTCCCGCAAATATCAAAACGATGCCTGCTGCAACTCCGAAGCCACCGGCATAAGTAGGCCAGGTCAATTCATGGTCATTGGTTTTATTTACCTCAATGGGTCCCATTTCAACCAGACTCTCCTCTGTTTGTACACTGATTCCGGGAATAAAAAACATCGCTACTCCCAATATGATCAAGATAATTCCTAAAGTTTTCATAAGATTTTTTTGGTCAAATAGAGCAAGAACTTTACCAAAGTCAGCCCATTTGCTTTTTTTCTGCCCTGTACTTCAATAGAGAGAGTCCTATACTGATGGTCAAGATGCCGAAAACTACCGCCAATGAAATGGGGGAGGGCAAATGATATACAGCGGACAAAATCATCTTAAAGCCAATGAAACTAAGGATAAAGGAAAGGCCATGTTGGAGGTAATGGAACATGTCAAAGCTATTGGCCAAAAGAAAATACAAAGCCCTTAGTCCTAAGATGGCAAAAATATTGGAGGTGTAAAGAATTATTGGATCCTGGGAAATGGCAAAAATGGCGGGAATGGAATCCACTGCAAAAACCAAGTCTGTAAATTCAATTACCGCAACCACGATCAATAACTGGGTAGCGAACCTTTTGCCGTTGATTCTTACAAAAAACTTACCTTCATGGTATTTAGGATCTACTGGAAAGAGTTTTTTTACCAACCTGATTCCCAAGGAATTGGAGAAATCCCTTTCCGCTTCCCCTTCATCACTTTTCCAGGATTTATAGCCTGCGTACATCAGAAATATCCCGAAAATGGTCAGGATAAGGTTAACGCGGAAGACTACTCCCATCCATGAAAATTCCGGCAAATAGGTTTTATTGATCAAAGCCACACCTGAAAGAATAAAAATCGCCCGAAAGATAATGGCACCTAAGATGCCGTAGAAAAGGACCTTGTGCTGGTACTTGTCCGGAACTTTGAAAAATCGAAAAATAAGGATGAATACAAAAAGGTTATCTACGCTCAGCGCTTTTTCTATCAAAAAAGCGGAGTAATATTGGGAAGCTTTTTCTATCCCAAAATCCAAATAAATATATCCCCCAAATAACAATCCAAGACCAATCCAGAGCAAGGACCAATTGAAAGCCTCCCGAGTGGAAACCTTGTGGGGCTCTTTGTTAAAAACATATAAATCCAAGGCCAGCAATCCTAACACGACAATGCCGAAAGCAATCAGCACATAGCCTTCTTCTTGGAAATAGTTCAATGGGTGGAGTTTAAAGGTTTACAATTACTTTTGGTTCATGATGCTTTCAGTACATCACATTTTTTGGTAGTAGTGTTTTTTTAGCTTTCTTTTTACTTTGAAGTAATTGAAAAAACCTAAGAGCAGCATTCCCAAACTCAATGCGAAAGCCAGGTATCCCAAATCCCTTACATGTTCCAGGGCATTTACCTCCATCAAGGCGGTGCCGCTCACCAAAAAATAGAGGGAAGTTCTGATATAGGAAAGCAAGGTGCGGTCATTGGCCAATGTAGTTCTTTGCCTGGCCAGGTAATCCCTCACGATCAGTTCATTTTCACTTAAGTTCTCTTTCTCCATTTTCTCATTTTTTAACAAAAGTACAAATCTCTTTTCAATTGATCCCAAGTCAAAATATGCGCTTGTTTATTTTTGGATTTTATCCGGTAAAATGGTTTAAAATGCTTCGGTTTATTTACTTTTGGTTTTGATGTATAAAATATAAAACGGATAATTTCAGTTCCATGGTTAAGCCTAATTTTGATGATATTTTTATGGAATTGGCAGTCAACCTTGCCAAGAGGTCTCATTGTATCAAAAAGCATGTGGGTGCTGTATTGACCAAAGATACCCGTATCATTTCCATCGGGTATAATGGCCCGCCAGCAGGGACGCATAATTGTGATGAGGAATTTCCGGAAACAGGTTGTGCTAGGGACAGCAAAGGCAGCTGTACCTTGGCCATCCATGCAGAGCAAAATGCCATCTTGTATGCTGTAAAAAATAACACCTCGGTAGATGGATCCACACTCTATGTGACCTTGGCCCCCTGTTTGGCCTGTGCAAGGATCATATTTTCCATTGGGATTTTAAAGGTGGTGTACATGTATTCTTATGCCGAATACAAAGGCTTGCCTTATGATGAAGGCATTGGCTTTTTGGAAAAGTTTGGTGTAGAAGTAGTCAAATACGGAAAAGAAATCCAGTTTGACGATCCCTTGATTTAACTTAAGGTCTTTTCCAGGATCAAATAAAGTTCACTTCCGGATGAAGCTCAATGCCAAACTTGGATTTGACAGATTCCTGTATTTTCCGACTGAGCGCAGCAATCTCACTGCCATCGCCTCCTCCATAATTCACCAGTACCAAGGGTTGGTTTTTGTGCACCCCAATATTGCCAAAAGTTTTACCTTTCCAGCCTGTTTGTTCAATCAACCAAGCAGCAGGAATTTTCACGCCCGTTTCCAATGGAAAGTTAGGCACTTCTGCATAGGTCGCTTTTAGCTTTTCAAAGGCTTCATGAGAGATGGTGGGGTTTTTGAAAAAACTTCCTGCATTGCCAATTTGGGCAGGGTCTGGTAATTTACTTTGTCGGATATGGATCACTGCATCGCTGATGTGTTTGATACTGAGGTTTTTCGCCCCCATTTGCTGTAAGGTTTCTCTGATCGCCCCATATTCGGTATGGAATACAGGGGTTTTACTGAGCTTAAAAATAACATGGGTAATGATGAATTGATCCTTTAAGGCATGCTTGAAAACACTTTCTCTATATCCAAACTGGCAGGATTCCCAATCGAAAACTTTTCTCTCTAATGTTGCTCTGTGAATGGCATTAAGTTGGTGGAAGGTTTCTTTGATTTCTACCCCATAAGCACCGATATTTTGCATGGGTGAGGCACCAACTGTTCCGGGAATGAGGGACAGGTTTTCCACCCCCGCCCAATTATTTTCAATGCAGTAAAGGACAAATTGATGCCAGTTTTCCCCTGCACCTACCTCTACAAATACCTCCTGATCGGTTTCTTGGATTACCCTCATGCCTTGGATCTCAATTTTGATGACCAGCGCTTCAACATCTTGGGTAAGCAGGATATTGCTGCCACCACCTAAGACAAATAGAGGAAGTCCAAGGGATTTTGCTTTTTGAATGGCCGTCTTCACCTCCGCTTCTGTATGCACTTTGGTAAAAAATCTGGCTTTTTTATCAATTCCAAAAGTATTGTATGGGAGAAGAGAAATGTTTTCTTGTATATTCATAAGCAAAATTATACCTGCGAATTAAACAAGATTTTGAGCAATTTGAAAGGTTGTAAAGGAATAACCACCTCAGCTGTCGAATAATTTTATGAAAGAATTGATAATCAATGGTGTTCGGGTAAGGCCCGGTCAATCCCTCAATATTAATATTGCCATCGCCAGATTGCCAACTCATACCCTTATTGACCTCCCGGTTTTTATCAAAAGGGCAAAAGAGGATGGGCCTGTAGTACTGATTTCAGGGGGTGTCCATGGAGACGAAATCAATGGGATTGTCGCTGTCCGGCGTATGTTAGAGGAAGAGGTGATTAGCCCTGTCAAAGGGACGCTGATATTTATTCCCCTGGTGAATATCTATGGATTTTTGAGCAATTCCCGGACTTTTCCCGACGGGAGGGACCTTAACAGGAGTTTTCCCGGTAGCAAGAAAGGTTCTTTGGCCTCTCAAATTGCCTATATTCTGATGAATGATATCATTCCCATGATTGATTATGGCCTGGATTTTCATACCGGAGGGCGCATGTTGTCCAACTATCCACAGATAAGAGTGGACTTCAGAGACAGAAAGGGTTTGGAGTTGGCCAAGGCATTTGGAGCTCATTTCACGCTGAACTCGCCACATATTGATAAAAGTTTCAGAAAAGAGGCCTACAAAAAAAGGAAGCATATTTTGGTGTATGAGGGTGGAGAATCTATGCGCTTGGATGATTTATCGGTAGAAGAGGCCATTGCAGGCACACAGCGGATGTTGGCTTTTTTGGGCATGGTGGAAATGCCTTTTGAGCAAAAGAGCAGCATTGAAATCAAAGAAAGCTCCTGGGTACGGGCCAAAGTTTCCGGGATCTTCAATTCCTCTGTTAAATTGGGAGAGGAAGTGAAGAAAGGCCAGGTCTTGGCGAAAATATCAGACCCTTACGGACAGGTAAAAATCCCCATTAAGGCGGTCCATAATGGTTTTGTGGTGGGATTGAATAACAATCCAGTCGTGAATGCAGGAGATGCTTTGGTCCATGTAGGCAGGGTAGAATAGCTTCATGCTTCCTGATAGGAAGGTTAGAAAAATTCTACCCAGATATCTCCTTGTAATTTTGGAATGATTAATGATGCTGGTTTATTCTGTTCGTATGGAGGCTACATTCGGTAAGAAGAATTCTCCATCTGTAATGCGTACCATTTGCCTGGCTGAAAGCTCACTGGTTTCTTCATTAGGGTCAAAGATAATGGCTTCAAAGGTGCCGTAGCTGCCTTCTGGTGTAATGGCGGTAAACTCGACTCGACCATCATCCAATGCACCCGGATTTTCACTTTGTAGCAAAGTACCTAAAAATGATCTTCCATTTTCATCCAAATAAAAGAAGGTCAAAGTAGGGGAGAGTACCCCATTGACAATTATAGGTACCTGCATCTCATAAGCCGTTTGCAGTTCACCTCTGTATCTTAAACCGATAACGAATGCATTCCTATCAGTCCGGCTACCAGTTACCATGGTGAAGGTGGCCAAATTAAAGCCCATTTGTGTATCAATAAAGGTAATGTCAGCTTCAGGACTTGCCTTAAATTCTTTCTGAACACCATTAACTTTAAACCTGTAGTAGAAATCCGGTCTTTCCGGTCCTCTGTCACAGGAAGAAAAAATCCCGAAAACCGCGAGGACCATCAATAATTTGAGTATTCGATGCATAGTTGGATGAGTTTTGATATAGGTATTGGGCAAAATTCTCGAGGGATTTATTTTTCTATTACCCAGCACAAATAAAGGAAAAAACATTTTTATGGCAACAAGTCATGGGCAAAAAAATAAGTGCAGAATTTTAAAATTAGTTTAAAATTCTGCACTTTGGTTGATTTGAAGAACTATATTTTATTGGAAATATTGCTTCAATCCGTTCAGCCGCTCTTCCAAATTTGCCGAAACGGCATCATAAGCTTCCCTGTTGGGTAAGCTTTCATGAACGGAGAAGTAGTACTTGATTTTTGGTTCAGTTCCAGATGGTCGGGCAGAGATTTTGCTGCCATCAGCCAGGTAGAATTGGATCACGTTGGATTTGTCCATTTGAAGGGCAGACTCTGTTCCGTTTTCCACATCGTATACTTTACTTTCTTTCACATCTACTACCTTGACGACTTTAATACCATTCATTTCGGTAGGCCTATTGGTTCTGAAACCAGCCATCAATGTCTGTATTTGTTCTGCCCCGTCTTTGCCTTTTTTGGTTACAGAGATCAGGGACTCTTTGTAGAAACCAAACTGCATATAGATTTCTGCCAAGACATCCTGAATGGTTTTTCCTTTGGTTCTGTAGTAGGCAACTATTTCAGCGACCATGGCACAGGCGGAAACGCCATCTTTATCTCTTACAAAGTCACCAACCAGGTAGCCGTAACTTTCCTCGCCTCCTCCAATGAATTGCTTTTTACCTTCGAGGTTTCTGATTACCTCTGCAATGTTTTTGAATCCAGTCAGTACAGAATAGCAGGTGACCCCAAAGCCTTTGCAGATTTCATCAATCAATTCAGTGGTTACAATGGTGTTGACCATAAATTCTTTCCCGGTCAATTTACCATGTTCTCTCCATTTGCTCAAGAGGTAATAAGTAAGCAGGGCACCGGTTTGGTTACCGTTAAGCAATTCAAAGTCTCCTTTTCCATCTGGCACACAAGCGGCATAGCGGTCTCCGTCTGGGTCACAGGCCAATACCAATTCTGCATTGGTCTTTTTGCCCAGTTCCAATGCCATCGTCAAGGCCTCAGCTTCCTCAGGGTTGGGATAAATGACCGTAGGAAAGGTACCATCAGGTTCTGCCTGTTCTTTGACAATATGAATGTTTTCAAAACCAAAAACCTTCAAAGCAGCTGGCACCATTCTACCGGAAGCGCCATGAATCGGTGAAAAAACAATGGGCATGTCTTTTTGGAGCATCACCTCATTGGGAGAAAGGCTCAGTTTTTTGACCTCATTGAGATAGATCAGGTCAAAATCTGCTTCTATGTATTCGATCAGGGCATCATTTTTATCCCATTTGACATCATCGATAGAGGTGATTTTCTGTACTTCTGTAATAATGTTTTTGTCATGTGGGGCGACTACTTGTCCGCCATCATCCCAGTAGGCTTTGTAGCCATTGTATTCTTTGGGATTATGAGAGGCGGTGACCATTACACCGCTTTTACAGCCAAAGTAACGGATGGCAAAGGAAAGCATAGGTGTTGGCCTCAATTCTCTGAAGTACTTCACTTTGATGCCATTGGCAGTAAATACATTGGCCGTGGTGTCTGCAAATAAGGTATTGTTGATCCTGCAATCATGGGTGATGGCCACCTTGATTTCTTCATTGGGGAAGCATGCCAAGAGGTAATTGGCCAACCCTTGCGTTGCCATGGCCACGGTGTAGACATTCATTCTATTGGAACCTACCCCCATAATACCTCTCAAACCACCAGTCCCAAATTCCAAGTCTCTGTAAAAGGAATCAATCAATTCTGTTTTGTCAGGCGCATCCAGTAATGCCTGTATTTCTTCTTTACTTTTTTCGTCAATGTTACTGTTTAGCCAGCTTTGTGCTTTGGCTAGGATGTTTGGATCTATTGTCATCATTTTGGAAAAATTAAATTGTGAATGTACAATTTATAAAATTCATCAAATATTGCCACATGTAAAAGAGAAGAACTGGATGAATTGGCTGTTTTTCTTCATTCAGGGTGATAAACTGATTTTCAACCTGACAAAAGCCAGTTCATCATCTATGTTTTCATGAATCCAGATGGCACCGTCTTTAACAAAATAAGTCCCAGGGACTTTTTGGTAACCCGGTATCCTTTTTTCACCCAACATGTTGAGCTCTTGGTCAAAAACGCTGAAGTAAACATTTGCCAGTTCTTCGTTTTCCTCATTGGGTAATTTGTAATAGGATAATCTGTAAAAAAGCTTCTCGTTTTCGTCCCAAAGCCATTTTCCAAATTCAATTTGTTGACTGAGTTTTTTCATTTCTTCACTGAACTCATCGGGGGTGGATACCAAGGGTTTATGGCCTGTTGTTTTGGAGTTGGGTGTTAACTCACTGGTGAAAGTGAGGTGTGTATACTCTCCATTTTCGGGATTTAGAATGTAAGCATCGTTGAAAAAGTTGGAGGAGATCAAAATTTTATCTTCAAATTTAACCAGGTTAAAATTGCCCGTATAGATGATTTTTGGGCTTTCAACTTCGATTTTAAATTTTTCCAGTTCTTTGATGGGCTCAAATTTTATGAGACTCAATTCTTTTTGATTCAGGTGAAGTTTGACCAGATAAGGGTAAATATCCTGAAAACTCATAATACCGGTTAGTACCGTTGAATCATTGAGGAAAATAATGTCATTACGGAATCCAAAATCCTTGATTTCCTCTGGTTGCTGGTACATGGTCGGGCTTAAAGCTATTTCTTTTAAAAATTCTCCTTCAGTGGTATAAATTCCGCTCTTTTCAAATCCCATGATCATGATCTTGTCGTTTCCCAGAGAAATCAGCCGTTGCGGGAAACTACTTACCGCATCAGGACCATCAGGTGCAAACTTTCTTTGCTCCAATAATTTATAATGGACAAGGTCTAGTATTTCAAGGGAGTTGGTCTTTCTGTCAAAACTGTACAAAAGGTTTTTATCCGGACTTAAATCAAAAACATACATGTTTACCGCCGCCATCAAAATCTCATCTTTGGCGTCGATCAGTACCGTATCCTGTTCTATTGATAATTGTGCCTCCTGGTTTTTAATTTCCAAGTCCGATGATTTTCCACAAGCCCAAACGATGAAGGATAAGATGATGAGATAATTTTTTTTCATGGGAAATAAGTTTCTTTAAAAATAAAGAAATAGTTAATTTGTAACAACTAAAGCCATGTTTTTTTGGAAGGAGAATATCGTTCTACTTGTATCTTGAAGTCCGTTGCATTGGAGAGAAGCGATAAAAAAAAATGGCTTTTGAACCTGAAAGATGCAGGTCAAAAGCCATTTTAAGTAAAGGATTTAGACTTTAAAGATTCCCTCTCAATTCCTGCTCTCTTTCAATAGCTTCAAAAAGGGCTTTGAAATTTCCTTTACCAAAGGATTTGGCACCTTTTCTTTGGATGATTTCATAGAATAGGGTAGGCCTGTCCTGAACAGGTTTGGTAAAGATCTGCAACAGGTATCCCTCATCATCCCTGTCTACCAAAATGTTAAGATTCTTTAGGGGCTGAAGGTCTTCGTCTATTTGTCCTACCCGGTCGAGCAAATCATCGTAGTATGTGGAAGGTACTTCCAAGAATTCTACCCCTCTTTTTCTGAGTTCAGATACGGTGTGGACTATATCATCTGTGGCTATTGCCATGTGCTGTACGCCAGCACCATTGTAGAAGTCCAGGTACTCTTCAATCTGGGATTTCTTTTTGCCTTCAGCTGGCTCGTTGATAGGAAATTTGATGTAGCCATTACCATTGGAAACTACTTTGGACATTAATGCGGAATATTCTGTAGAAATGTCTTTGTCGTCAAAGGTGATCAATAGGTTGAAGCCCATCACGTTTTCGTAGAAATCCACCCATTTGTTCATTTCTCCCCAGCCTACATTGCCTACGCAATGGTCAATGTATTTCAATCCGATGGGTGTAGCCTTATATTCACTTTTTCTTTCCTTGAATCCGGGAAGGAAAACCCCTGTGTAATTTTTTCTTTCTACAAAGGTATGGATGGTCTCCCCATAGGTCCTGATGGAGGCCACCTTAACCTCTCCGTGTTCGTCGGTTAATGCTTTGGGTGCTTCATAGGAAACTGCCCCTCTGGAAGTGGTTTCTTTCCAAGATTTTTCCGCATCATCTACCCATAGTGCCAATACTTTTACGCCATCCCCATGTTTTTTGATGTGGTCAGCGATTGGATGATTTTCCTGTAGGGGAGTGGTAAGGACCAACCTGATTTTATCCTGCTTCAATACGTAAGAAGCCCTGTCTCTCACACCGGTCTCTGGACCGGAATAGGCAATCAGTTCATATCCGAAAGCATATTGGTAGTAAAGTGCAGATTGCTTGGCATTGCCTACATACAATTCCACATAGTCTGTCCCATTGATGGGAAGAAAATCCTGTTCCATGTTATCTATCTTTTGGGTTTATAATTCTCAGCCCAAAGATAGAAAATTTGGGGAAGCTTTTGAAGGATTGTTTGGCTGAAAGGGTTTTGAAGTTAAGCCTGCTCGCTGGTATTGCTTAAGAGGTAGAGGATACCCAAAAATGCCCAAGGTAAAACCCATGATCCCCAACCTATGCTGGGTAATCCTGCAAAAAGGAAGAGGTACCAAATGGGAACGAACACCAATCCAATGACAAATTTAAAAGTGGCTGTAAAGGTAGGGTCCTTGATTTTTCCTTTTACCCATAGCCAGATCCAATAAACTGGAAAATGGAAGACTTTCATCACTTTATTGGTGAAATAGGGACTGAAGGCCGGTTCCTGTTCCTCTTTTAAGGCATGTCCTTCGATAAACTTTTTGACCATGTTTGGATCTGTCAGGTCTACCCGATGTTTTTGAAGCATCTTAAGCCATTGCTCATAATGCTCCCGTGGAAGATGGGTGACCAATGGGCTGAGTCTTTTTGTGGTTTCCTGTATGATACCCTCAAAGTTTTTAGGGTAATATTCATTGGCTGTAAAAGCTTCACCAATATAAATTCCCACTTTACTTCCTGATTTTTTATGGTTGCTGTAATTGATGCCTATGGGTAAAATGAGGAGTTCCAGCTCAGGGTTTTCATCTAAGGTTTGAAAAGCGATTCTTGCAAAGCCCTTTTTCAGTGGTCTAAGGCTTCTGTGCATGTCATGGTTGCCTTCGCCAAAGATCAAGAGTGAGCCTTTGCTGGACAGGATTTTAACACTTTTTTCAAATGTCTCTTTGTTTTTGCCCATATTGTCAATCCCATCCCTTACCCTGTAAATGGGAATCATGCGTATAAAATCCAAAAGCCTTGCCGCAATGGGATTCTTAAAGGCCGAAGCCCTGGTCAAAAAGTGAGGTTTGAGTTGGGTGTGGGTAGCGATTAAAATGGGGTCAATCAACGCATTTTGATGGTTGGCCACAATGAGCACGGCTTTCCCTTTGGGCAGGTTCTCTTTACCAAAGACGCGGATTTTTTTGAAATATAGATGCAGTGCTAACCAAACCACCCTCCTTAATAGGGCATTGAAGGTATTTTTCATGATAGTTTTTTCTTTCTTTACATGGATAAGTACCTATTTCCAGCTGTTTTCTTGTTTGGATATTGTATCATTTGAAATTCCGTCAAGCCCCATTCAACTACTCAAGGAGACAGACTTTTGACTTTGGAAATTTTTCAAAATGCCAGCGATGGTCATTCCTGATATAATATGCCATATTCCCCACCAGGCCGCGATGATGGCCATGCCACCCAAGCCATCAAAATAGGTAAAAATCAGGACCAATGCCAAACCGGAGTTCTGGATACCGGTTTCTATCGTCAGGGTTTTGGTGTCCTCTAAGGGCAGCCTGAAGGTTTTTGCGGTGATAAAACCTCCTGAAAGGGCAATGAAATTATGCGCCAATACCCAAACAAAAATCAAGGCGATGAATTTTAAAAAGAGGTCATAATTTCCAATGAAAGCAATCACCACAAATCCTGCAAAAATCAGCATGCTCAGCGGTTTTAATATTTTTGTCGCTCTCATGGACCATTTCGGATAGTGGGAGTTGATATACATACCGATTACCAGGGGAATTCCTAAAATCAAGGCTACTGTTTGAAAAACCTCAAAATAGGAAAGGGAAATTTCTTTTAACATCTGTGCAGAGGGGCCGTAGAGTTTGGACCAAAAAGCAAAATTAAGAGGCGTAAGTACTACAGAAAAAGCGGTGGAGAAAGCGGTAAGAGAAATCGAAAGCGCGGTATTGCCTTTGGCCAAATGGGTCATGAAATTAGAAATATTTCCGCCCGGACAGGCAGCCACCAAAAACATACCCAATGCTACCGAAGGTGGTGGCTGAATAAGACTTACCAAGAGTAAGGTCAGCCCGGGCAAAAGAAAAAACTGGGAAAACAGACCAGCTAGAAAAGATTGTGGATTTTTGGCGACATAACGAAAGTCCTTTACTTTGAGGTCTAATGCTACCCCAAACATGATAATGGCCAAAGAAATATTGAGCAGCAACAAGGCATCTTGGTTGAAATTGAGCGTACTCGAATCCAGGGCTTCCTGCATAAAATTAGATTGATGTTAATCTGGAAGGTAGACAGTCTGTCCCAAAAAGACAAATCTCAAAGAAAAGATGTATCCGATGAGGCTTCTTTGGTCATTTTATCTGCAATCTCCTTGCCCAGATAATTGTCTATCAGGTAATGTCCCAAATAGAGCAGGGGAGTCAAAAGAATGGCTACAGAGAATTTGTAAATGTAATTGATAATGCCCACGGATGCCACTTGTGCCCAAGACCAATTTCCGAAAATGTAGAAGGCGATGCCAAGGACCACAAAGGAATCGATAAACTGGGAAACCAGCGTAGAGCCTGTAGCTCTTAGCCAGATCATTTTAGGACCTGTGATTTTCCTTAGCTTTTGAAAGACAAATACATCGATCAGCTGTCCCAGAAGGAAGGCCACCAAAGAACCTATAATAATGCCCAGACCTTGTCTGAAAATGACATTAAAGGCGTAATCGATATCGAAAGGATTACCTTGAGGATCCGGGGTATTCACGTCCAGCCAAAAAGGAGCAGGAGGGAGTTGCGTTACCCCCGCGATGACAAAGAATATATAGGCGATAAAAAAGGCAGTGACAAAACTGATTTTTCGTACGCCTTTTTTTCCATAATACTCATTGATAATATCTGTCGTTATGAAGACTACCGGCCAGATGACCGCTCCCGCAGTGAGGTTAAAGTCCAGGACATATTCCCCGAAAATGGTCCATCCTGCAGGCTCCCAGCCCAAGGTAAGTTCCCCTGAAAAAATCTTCACCCCGATGATTTCAGCCAAGATGGCATTGGTCAGGAATATCCCACTTAAAATGATAAATAAGTTGGTTTTTTTTGATTGAAATTCCTGTTCCTGTAGTGTTTTTCCCATGTATTGGTGGTTTGTAGAAAAAACTCATTCAACCGCATATGTCACACCTTCTTCACTCAAATAACTTTCCGGAAACACCGTTCTTGCTTCTTCAAGTATAGGGTCAAGATGTAGGTATCGGGTGGAAAAATGCCCTAAAAGCAGCTTTCCCACATGGGCCATTGAAGCTATCTGACCGGCCTGTTCCGCCGTGCTATGTAAGGTGTCCGCTGCCCGCTGCGTTTCGTCTTTTCCAAAAGTGGCCTCATGGTAGAGCAAATTCACGCCCTTGATGTATGGCACCAGTTCTGGGTCAAAGACGGTATCAGAACAGAAGGCATAGCTCCTTGGGGCTTTGGGAGGATGGGTATAATCTTTGACTGCAAAGCGGACATTGCCTTCCTCGTCCAAAACATCTTTCCCTGCCCTTAAACTGTTGATGGCTTCAATTGGTACCCTGGTTTCCTGAAGTTTTTCCTTGATTAAATTCAATAATCCAGGCTTCTCCTGAACCAAGAAACCCGTACATGGCAAGCGATGTTTGAGGGGGAAGCTAAAAACCCGGAAATTTTTCTCTTCCAATATCAGATGTTTTGCTTCCGGCTTGGTAGGCACAAACCTTAAAGGGAAATTCAATCGTGTATTGGAATGTTTTAATTGTACTGTAATGATTTCATCCAGGCCATTGGGGCCAAATATGGTCAGCAACCGGCTTCTTTTGTTCAAGTGGAAACTCGAAATCAAACCCATCAAGCCAAAGTAATGGTCTCCATGGAGGTGGGAAATGAAAATGAAATCTATTCTGGAGAATTTCAGTTTGAATTTCCTCAATTGGATCTGCGTAGCTTCTCCACAATCTATCAACAGAAAGTTATTGCCAATATTGACCAATTGGGAGGTTTGGTTCCTCCCGTGGGCAGGAATGGCAGAGTTGGCGCCTAAAACTGTGACCTGAAATTCCAATCTTAATCTTCTTCCTCTTCTTCCTCTGAACCATCAATCTCATGCATGAAGATGGCTTCTGCTGCCTCTTCCAGAGTATCTACAATATTGAAGACCTTATCCAGCATGGAGATTTTGATCAGTTTCATGACATGTTCCTGAGGGGCTGCAATGATGAAAATCCCACCATTTCTGCTGAATTCTCTATTTCCTACCAATAAAGCACTTAGGCCTGAGGAATCGGCATATTTTACCTGGCTCATGTCTATGATTAGGTTATTGTACCCCTCTGCATGAACAGTAAGCAGTTCAGACTTTAACTTTGGGGACAAAGCTGAATCTAACTTCTCTTCCATGGGGGTAAACACTACGTACTGCTCTTTTTTATCAACTGTATATTTCATAGGTGTGTATTTCTTATAGATGTTTTATAATCGCGCTTTCTATTTCCTTTTCCAAGTCCGAGCTTTGTGCTTTAATGAACTTATCTCCTGTAATTTTTTCGAAGAGTTCAATATAGCGGTCAGAGACCTCCTTGACAAACTCATCCGGCATTTCCGGTACGGTCTGTCCTTCTTTTCCCTGAAAACCGTTCTTTATTAACCATTGTCTAACGAATTCCTTGGAGAGTTGTTTTTGGGGGAGGCCGGCTTCCTGTAAAGCTTCATACCCTTCAGCATAGAAATACCTGGAGGAGTCCGGTGTGTGGATCTCATCAATAAGCAAGATCTGATCGCCAAATTTTCCAAATTCATACTTGGTATCTACCAAAATCAACCCTTTCTCCCGGGCCATTTGGCTTCCCTTTTGGAAGAGGGCATGGGTATATTTTTCCAAAATTGCATAATCTGCTTCACTGACGATGCCTTTTGCAAGTATATCTTCCTTAGAAATGTCTTCGTCATGACCCTCAGAGGCTTTGGTGGTCGGCGTAATGATAGGCTGGGGGAGTTTATCATTTTCATGCAGTCCCTCTGGAAGAGGAACACCACAAAGCATCCTTTTTCCTGCTTTATATTCTCTTGCTGCATGACCTGCTAAATAGCCCCTGATGACCATTTCCACTTTGAAAGGCTCACATTTTTTTCCGATGGTGACCTGAGGATGGGGCACTACAGAAACCCAGTTGGGCACAATATCAGCTGTGGCTTTAAGGAATTTGGCAGCAATTTGGTTAAGTACCTGGCCTTTGTAAGGGATAGCCCTTGGAAGCACCACATCAAAGGCAGAGATTCTGTCCGAGGCGACTACTGCCAGTTTGTCTTCAAAAATATAAACATCCCTTACCTTGCCTTTGTAAAAGCCAATTTGTCCGGGGAATTCGAAACGGGTCTCTTTTATTGCGCTGCTCATAAATTTTTTACTCAAACAAAAATAGAAAAAGCGCTTTGTTTTGAGTGCTAATTTTCACTAAAAGTTCTTAAAAACTTTATTGGTGGTCTACGGAGGCTACCAGTTTTCCTTCCAGGTATTTTCTTTCAGAAATCAAGCTGCCATCTTCCCCATAAATCAGTTGCTCTCCATGGAGTCTTCCATTTCTATAGGGTCTGCTTTCCCTGAGCTGCCCCGAAGGAAAATAGAATTTTGCAATCCCTTCTTCTCTTCCATTTCTAAAAAATATCTCCCTTTCTTTTTCTCCCCCTTGATGGAAGGCTGTCAGTTTTTCCAGCAATCCTGCTTTGTTATACTGTGCCCTTTCTTTTATGGAGCCATCCTCATAATAAGCAATGACTTCACCTTGTGGCAGGCCATTCTTGTAGGTGGAAGATTCGGCCAACTGTCCATTTTCAAAATAGCTTTTAAATACCCCTACTGGATTACCGTTTTTATATTTCCCTGATCTTGCCAATTGCCCATTGGCGAAATAAGCCACAGTTTCCCCATGCTGGTAGCCATTTTTATATTCAAAACGGGATTTCAGCTGACCGTCTTCAAAGAAGTTCTTTTGTACGCCATGCATGACACCCATCTTGAATGCTGTTTGGGACATCAGGTTCCCATCTTCATCAAAAACTTCCTTCAATCCATGTGGAATCCCATCTTGGTAGTTGGTTTTTTCCATGACATTTCCTTCAGGATCGTAGATCCATGCCAAGCCTTGGGGTTTATTGTTGGAGAAGATGGTTTTTTGTTTGATGCTGCCATTTTCGTAGTAGGTGAGTACTTCTCCTTCCAATTGGTTGGCTACAAAATTGGCTGTTTGAGAAATGCCTCCCTCTTGAAAGTAACTGACAGTAGGGCCTTCTCTAAGATTGTTGACATAAGTTACTGTTCTAAGGGTATCCTTGGAGTTGGGGAAAAAATCCACAAACACCCCATCTTTCTTTCCTTCAGCCATTTGTCCTACCACAGCAAGGCTACCATCTTCATAATAAAGCCGGTATTCCCCCTGTGGTAGGCCATTGACCACCTGATAGGTTTCTTTGAGCAGGGTTTTTTCTTCATCATAGTAGGTTTTGACCCAGTCCTGAGCATACAGGCCTACATTGATACTGCACAAGATGAAAAATAGAAACAACCTGATCATGAAACGCTTTTTCAGTATTTAAATTTTCTCGATGACAATTGCTGAAGCACCACCACCTCCGTTACAAATGCCTGCTACGCCGTACTTTCCTTTTTTATGGTGC
>Ga0213835_100599_pt1 | contig 31236 bp, 26 predicted proteins | sample SWPATP01_FD_160576 | JGI IMG/M metagenome (GOLD analysis project Ga0213835, IMG submission 160576) | Coastal seawater microbial communities from Marineland, Florida, United States - SWPA TP0 #1 | ecosystem: Environmental > Aquatic > Marine > Coastal | place: USA: Florida | collected 2016-08-05 | reverse complement strand
ACACGGGCATCCGGCGCACAGAGATCGCCCCGTTCGGGCAGCCGCGATGGGTGCTGAGTCAGACCGCCTCCGGCGACCCGATTCAGTTCGTCGGCCCCGCCGGCGTCGCCGCCACCACGCTCCCCCACCCCCGCGTCTTCACCGCCGGCGTCATCACCGGACAGACCCGCGCGATCGCCGTCGACGCCGAGACGGGCGAGATCGTCTGGACCACGCCCATCCCCGCGTTCATCTTCGATTCCTGGGCCTCGCCCACGATCGACCCCACGGGCGGCGTCGTCCTCTACGCCTCCGGCTCATCGCTCACCGCCCTGCGCATGACCGACGGCTCGCTCGCGTGGCAGGCCAACCTCAACGGGCCGCCCGTCAACGTCAGCCCCGTCGTGACGCGCAACCTCGGGGCGCGCAACCGCGCGTTCGTTTCCGACTACGGCGGTTTCGGCGGCCCGAGCTGGCTCTACTGCATCAACGTCGCCCCCCATCACCCCACCTTCAACCCCTTCGAGCCCGGCGAGATCGTCTGGGCCGCGTACATCGGCTCTTCCACCGGCGGCACACCCGCCTACCTCGACGGCGTCGTCTACGTCTGCAGCACCGGGACCGACTTCAGCGGCTACGGCGAGATCCGCGCCTTCAACGCCAAAGCCACCGAAGAATCCGAACCGATCTGGACCTTCACCAATCCCATCGCCGAAGGCTTCTTCAGCGGGCTCACCATCCGTGAAACGCCCGGCGGCCCGTTCATCTACGCCGCGACCTACGCTTTCTACGGACAACTTGACTCGGCCAACCTCGTGAAGGTTCACGCCCGCACCGGGCAGCTCGCCTGGTCCGTCCCCTCCAACCGCACCGACTCCATCCCCATCGTGCTCGACGACGGGCGCGTCGTCCTCTCCACCGGCATCCAGGGCTTCGGCTCCGTCCCCATGATCCAGATGTTCCAGGATCACACCACCCACGCCACCCAGCTCTGGAACACCGCGCAAGACACCTGGAACGACCTCAACAACAACGGACAGCTCGACCCCGGCGAGTTCCTCCTCGTCGGCGGGTGGACCACACACCCCATCCTCACCTACGCACGCACGCCTAGCGCCACGCCCCGCCTGCTCGTCGGCGCCATCCCGATCCAGGGCAGCTTCGGCGCGTACACCGACCTCTACGAGCTTGATCTCTCCAAAACGCCGTCCGACCCCGGCTTCATCGTCCAGCACACCACCCACGCCGGCTCCACGCCCGCGATGCTCGGCGCCGGCGTCTACTCCGTCGGCACCAGCGGGCTCGCTGCACTCGGCCCGCCGCCGCCCAACTTCGACGTCAACAACGACGGACGCATCGACATCGAAGACCTCTACGCCTGGTCGCAAGCCCAAGGCAACCGCGACATCAACCGCGACGGCGTCATCGATCTCCAAGACCACGAACTCCTGCTCTTCGAGCTCCGCCGAAACGAGCTGCGCGACATGAGCAGGGGGCGGCGGTGAGCGCATGAACCCGATGCCCACGCACTCGCGATCCGCCGCGGGCTTCTCGCTGATCGAGCTGCTCGTGGTGATTGCGATCATCGCGCTGCTGCTCGGCATCCTGCTGCCGTCGCTCGCCGGCGCGCGCGAAACCGCACGCACGCTCAGGTGCTTCTCGAACCAGCGCCAGCTCATCACGGCGTGGACGATGTACGCCAACGATTATCAAGATCGCGCCATGCCGCTCGCCTACTGGGCGGCCACCGACATCGGCTCCGGCCCCCAGGTCTTCTGGTGGGGCACCCACGGCTCCACGACCACACCACCCGACTACGAACGCGGCTTCATCGCCCCGTACCTCAGCACCACCCTCTACGACGGCTCCGTCTTCGAATGCCCAAACCAGCCATGGGACACCTACCGACCGCAAGGCCCATCACGCACCATCACCAGCACCTACGGCTACAACGGCTACTACCTCAGCCCCGCCAAAACGCCCGGCTGGGCGCAGTCCATCGCCCACCGACCGTGGCGACGCCTCGGCGAGATTCACCAGCCCACCACGCTCATGGTCTTCGCCGACACACTCCTGCCCGCGTTCGGAGCCGCACAGCCCAGCAACAACGCCCTGCTCGATCCGCCGCTCCTGTTCTCACGATCCGGCGGCGGGCAGTGGAGCGTCAACCAGAGCCCGACCACCGCCTTTCGCCACGCTCGCGCCCCGCGATCCAGCAAGCCCGGAGCCGTCGTCACCGCCCTTGCCGACGGTCACGTTGAGGCCATCCACGCCGAACCCGACTGGCTCACCCACCCTGAGCAAGGCGTCGGCTCCGTCGGCGGCAACCAGACCAACGCCCCGCGCTATGTCCCCGACTGGCAGCAGTGGCGATGACGCCTCGGCGCACACAAGCCGCGTCATCGAAAGAAGCCGGCCCGGTGCGTTGCGTGCAACAACGCGCCGGGCCGGCTTGTGAAGGTCTCGCTGAAAGCCGTCCGTCAACCCGGCTCAGCGCCGACGACGACGGGCGACCATCGCCCCGAGCCCCAGCAGCGCAGCCGAAGCCGGCGCCGGCACCACCGTCAGCGTCAGGTTGTCGATCGACACGTCATAGAACGAGAACGGGTAGTACATCCCGTACTCGGCGCTGTGGATCACCACCTCGCCCACGTTCGAGAGCATGTCCGCGAACGTCGCGCCGTCCGGCATGATCCAGTTGCCCTGATCGTCCTCGTTGCCGTACGCGCCCCAGCCCGCCGGGAGTTCCGTCGCGTTCGGGTCGAAGGTCACGCTGAACCGGGTCCAGTCCATCGCGTACCCGCTCACGCGACCAAGCTCGACGTACACCGACGCGTAGTGATAGAAGTCGTGGTCGAAGTGGAAGCTGCGGAACTCCAGGATCACCGCGCGATCCGTCACCACCGCGCCGCCGGACGACACGATCCGGTTCACGTGGAAGTCCAGGCTGAACTCCAGCAGGTCGTCGCCCTTGGACGTGTAGTCCCCCGTCCAGTCGCGGTTCGAGTCGTTCCAGAACTCGAACCAGAACGTATCAATCGTCCCCGGGATCCGCAGGTACGAGTTCCCGGTGCTGGCGTTGTGCGTGTGCACCGCCCCGGCGTTGCCTGCCCAGCCGTCCGTCCCCATGCTGAAATCGGTGAACGCCACCACCTGACCCTGAGCCCCCATCGCCAGGCAACCCAGCAAAGCCATCGATGCGATCCTGTGCATATCTCTTCTCCTTGCAAGCATTTCCGATCGCCGGGCGACTCACCCAGCGTTCTTGTCCTGAACTGTTCAGAATAGTATCATAAACAGACGATGCCCGCAAGACCCATCCCCAAATTGCCTGTCGAGGTCCACGCCCGCCCCCTCGGCTATGGTCGGGGGATGCCGTCGATTGAGCCTTTCACCCCAGAAGAAGCCGACCGCGCCCTCCGGGTTGCCGGGGGGCTTTACACCACCTGGCGGGGGTGTCTGGAGGCGCTACCGCGCGATTTTCGCTCCGCGAGCGGGCTGAGCCGGGGGCTGGGGGTGGATCGAACCACCTGCCAGCGCCTGGTGCACGCGGTTCGGGGCGAGTTCGAGGGCCCGGCGTTGCTCGCCCAGGTGCCCGGCATCCCCGGGCTGCGGCGCCTGCTCGAAGCCGCCCGCGGCCGCATCCCTGCCCCGATCGCCGAGAAGGCCGCCGATGCCATCGAGCAGTTCGCCCGCCTGATCGACGACCTCGCCGGGAGCCAGTCCCGCCTGATCCGCCGCCTGGACGCGACCGGCGCCGACCCGGATCTGCCCGCGGGCGCGAGCGAGCGCGAAGCCACCGATCGCCAGCGCCTGTTCGAAGCCGCCGCACGCCTGACCGGGCGATCGTCCGAGCTCTGGACCGCGATCTATCTCTTCGTACCCGATGCCAGCCGCGAGCAGATGCGCATCCCCCGCACCTACGGGCTGCTCGGGCACCGCGCGACGCCGGACGCCGTCCCGCTCATCATCCAGAACTTCGGCATCGGCAAGGTCCGCCAGACCGATCCCAGCGTCCCGTGGCTCGTCGAGACCTTCTCAACCGACGCCGGATCGCTCCGCGCCAGCAAGAACGGCGGCGAGCTCCTCGCCCAGCGCATCGACAGCGAGCCCAACGCCCCGCCGGATCCGATCGACCTGATCTTTTCATCCGTCGGCGAGAACCCACACCCGCGCCTCAGCGAGCCGCGCGTCGCCAACCTTTGGGCGTTGATTCACTTCCCCGCCAGGGCGATGCTGCTTGATGCGTACATGCCGATCAGCGAGGCGAAAGCGACGCTCCCCTCGGTGAGCAACCACCTCTGGGGGCCGGACATGAACCTCCACGAGCGCCCGAGCTGGAAGACGCGCTTCCCGAGCGCGCCCAAGCTCCAGGTGCTCGGCCGCGGGCTCGACGGCGCCCCGTCGCACCTCCACCATCGCCACGCCGAACTGACGCGCCACACCTTCGAATCCGCCGGCGTCAACCCGGACGAGTTCGTCGGCTACCGACTCGAAGTCCCCTACCCCACCTGGCGCACGGGCTACTGCATCACCTTCGACTACGCCGACGAATCGCCGACTCCAAACACCCCGTCCTGAGCCAACACAGGCACACCTGAACCGGCACGCCCTCACCCAGAGCCGCGGCCAGGCCCGGCAGCCTACCTGCCGACCTTGAACTGGCGCAGGCTTGCGTCCAGTTGTTCCAACTGGGTGGAGACATCGTTCGCCGCGGACCCAACCTGCCCGCCCGCGACCGCGATCTGCTCGACCGTCGCACCGATCGCCATCACGCGGTCGCACGTCGCGCTCACGTTCGCGAGAATCGCGTCGAGCGAGTGCTGCGCGACGGTGGTCCGCTCGCGAGCCGCGGACGCCAGTTCGCGCGCATCGCGCAGGTCCGTCGCGACTTTCTCGTTCTGCCCGCTGATCATCGAGATCGTGCTCGTGATCTCGTGTGTCACGGTCACCGTCCGCTCGGCCAGCTTGCGCACCTCATCAGCGACCACCGCGAAGCCGCGCCCGTGCTCGCCGGCCCGCGCCGCCTCGATCGCCGCGTTCAGCGCCAGAAGGTTCGTCTGATCCGAAATGTCCTGGATCAGCTGCACAGAATCGCTGATCCGCCCGCTGTAGACGAGCAGCTCATCCACCGAACCGACGCCGCGGTCGACGCTCTCGCCGATCTGCGTCAGCGACGCGATCGTGTGTGTGACGACCTCCGCGCCCTCCCGCGCATCGGTCGTCGAGCGATCGACCGTCTCACGCGCATCGCGAACCATGCCCGAAGCCTGCTCCACGCTCGCGCTGAGTTCCTCGGCGGTCGCGGTCATCTCCGTCGACGCCGCCGACGTGCGCGACGACATCTGCGCCACCTGCCCGATCAGCCCGCCAAGCGTGCCCAGGAAGCGGTTGATCCCCGAAGCCAGCTCCCCCAGCACGCCCTGCACGCCCGCGCCCACCGGCGTCGTCAGGTCCTTCTTCGCCTCGATCCGCTCCAGATCGCTGACCAGCCTGGAAACGCCTTCCTGCAGCACGTCCCGGCTCGCCATCACCGTCGCCTCGCCCTCCACGGCCACGCGGATCTCCCGACGCATCAATCGAACCAGGTGAAGCTGGAACGCGACCTGCACAACCACGTACGCCGCGTGCTCGATCACGATCAGCACCGAGCCGTCGAGCGCGCCGGTAATCGTCCGCGGCAGGAAGATGCCGCGGAGCAGGTGGTCCACGGCCGTCACCCCGGCCGCCGCGATGATCGGCCACGGATCCCGGTACAACATCAGCACCGCGAGCGAGACGAACACCGCAAAGTGCGCCTCAACACGACCGCCGAACAGGTAGATGTACATCCCGACCATCGCCGCCTGCGCCGCGCCGATCACGATCCGCGTCGAGAGCTTGCCGGCCATGAATCTCGACATCGCGAACGCCGGCCCCGCCGCCAAGCCGCCCAGAACAATCGCCAGGATCACGTGCGCGTGCGTCGAACTCTCCGCACCCACCCACGTCCGAGGCGTATACAGCAGAGCCACCGTGATCAGCAGCGCCCATTCCACGAGCAGAACAACGCCGAACAGCCGATCGGCCGCGCTGAAGCAACTCGTCAGGCGTTCGCGGTACATCGACAGCACGCCGGGCACACCCGCCCCACGCACGCTCCCAGCCGAACCTGCGCCAAAACCTGTGATCGCACCCATGTTCATCGCCCCTGAGAAATCACGCGCTCATAGCTGAGCGGATCCCCTGCCAACGGAGGCGTGCAACACGGCGCGGTCTCGTCCGCGCACGCCGCCTCGTCAAAAATCGGACACCCATACACCGGCAGCATCAACGCCCCCAGCACCACCTCCGGCGCTTCTTCGCCGCCCCCCGCCAACACCGCGCGTTCGAAGCGAGCCAGCGCATCGCACGCACCAACATGCCCCCGGCCCGGCGTCACGCCGCCGGAAAACACCACGCGCCCAAGCACATCCACAACAATCACGTGCCCGCTCGTTCGCACGCCGAACCGTCGCGCCTCGGCGCCGTCGGTATCGAGCACCGCCCGCACACGCAGCGGGCCGACGGCAACCGAATCAGCCGCGCGATCCTCAGCACGAACGCCCGGCCCAGACCGCACGATCGTCACATCCGCACCGCCCGGACCATCGCCGCGCCCGCGCAACACCGACGCAAGGTTGTGCAGCGTGCTCGAAGTGCACGGGCAGCGGGGATGAACAAACACCAGAACGCTCGTTCGCCCGTCCTCACGCAGCAGCCCCGAATCATCGGGCCAAACCGTCGGCGAGACACCCGACTCCCCCGCGGAAACCATCGACATATGGGCCAGCACCGCCCCAAACGCCAGCAGCCCGCCCCACAGGACGAGCCCAATCCCGGCGAAAACCGATCGATGCCATGCTCGCAGAACCATGCCACGCATCTCCACAGCCTCATCGCTTCTCAGATCGGCGATAAACACCCACGGTTCAAGCCCGGGCGGAGATCAACCCACCTATAGCGCGGGGCAGATCCTTCAGCCCGTGGATAACTCGGGAAAGCCACCATCGCGGGCACGATCGGGCATCATCCCCGATCATGCGCGTGCCCCGGATACAGTCCTTCTCATGCGTACAGGCTCTCGCGTGCTGGTCGGCGAATTGATGGACGAACCGGGGCTCGATCCCTCGGCTCACCGGCGCGCCCTCCGCGCGCTCGCCCGCCTCAACACCCTGAGCCGAGCCGACGCGCCCATCTGGCGCGCGATCCGCGCCCATCACGCCCGCCAGGTTCACGCCGCCCCGATCCGCCTGCTCGACGTCGCCGCCGGCTCGGGCGACGTCCTGCTCCGCGTCTGCCGACGCGCCGCACGCGAAGGCATCGACATGATCCCCGTCGTCTGCGACATCAGCCCGGAAGCCTGCGCCCTTGCCGAGGCCCGAGCCGAACAACTCGGCGTGCGCCTCAAGACACACGCCCTCGACGCGACCCGAGACCCGCTCCCCACGGGCTTCGACGTCGCCTGCTGCGGCCTGTTCCTCCATCACCTCACCGACAGCGACGCGACGCGCGTCCTCAGCGCGATGCGTCACGCGGCCAGCAACGGGCTCGTCCTTGTTTCAGACCTCGCCCGAACGCCCCTCGGACTCTCGCTCGCCGCCGCGGTGCCGCGTTTCACGACGCGATCGCATATCGTCCATACCGATGCCGTCCGCTCCGTCCGCGCCGCGTGGGCGCGGGACGAACTCCGAACTCTGTTCACCAACGCCGATATGCCCAACCCAAGCATCACGCGCGTCTGGCCCGAGCGGTGGCTCGCCACGTGGAAAGGGCATCCGGATGCCTGAGTCACGCTGGGACGTCGTCATTCTCGGCGCAGGCCCGGCCGGCGCTCTTACCGCCACGCTCGCCGCGCGAAACGGCGCGCGCACACTTCTCCTCGAACGCGCCGCCTTCCCTCGCCACAAAGTCTGCGGCTGCTGCCTCGCCGAACAAGGGCAGCAGATCCTCGAGCAGCACGGGCTCGCGAGCGTCATGCACAACGCCCAACGCCCGGACCACACGCGAATCCAGATCAACACGCCGGGAAAGAGCCCCGCGACGGCTTCGATCCGATCGACCACCCACGCCACGATCGCGCGCGACGCGATGGACGCCGCGCTCGTCCAGCACGCGATCGACGCCGGTGCCATCTTCCGCGACAACGCCCCGGCCCGGCTCGATCCCGCGAACGCCGCGGTCCGCGTGCAAAACGAGATCCTACGCACCAGAACCGTCATCATCGCCGACGGGCTCGCCTCCGCATCCCTCCGTGACGATCCCCGTTTCCGCTGGCGAACCCAGCGGCTAAGCCGCGTCGGGCTCGGCTCGATCGTCGAAAGCGAGACCGATGCCGCCCGCGCGCTTGCTCGTGAGTTCGATCCGCACACAATCACAATGACCGCCGCCCGCGCGGGCTACGTCGGCGTCGCCGCACTCCCGAACGATCGATGGGCGATCGCCGCTGCGATCGACCCCGAAGCAATCCGCACAACCCCAGGCGCCCCGCGCGAAGCCCTCCGCACGATTTTTCGCCAATCCAATCAAAACACTGACTGGCTCGACAGTATCGACTTCAAGGGCGTGCCAACGCTGACGCGTCACCGAAACATCATCGAAGCCGACGGGCGCGTCTTCCTCGTCGGCGACGCCGCCGCGTACGTCGAGCCCTTCACCGGCGAGGGCATGAGTTGGGCACTGCTCAGCGCATCGCAACTCCATCACCACATGCTCGCCGCACTCGCAGGGCGCTACAGACCGGGCGATTGGACGCGACAGTCGCGCCGCGGTAGCGCCAGCCGACACCTGTTTTGCAAAGCCGTCGCCGGAATACTCCGCCGACCAACGCTCGCCCGCGCCCTCGTGCGCACGCTCGCGGCCCAGCCACGCCTGGCCGATCGTTTCGCCTCTCTTGCTCTCGCACACACCACCAAACCGAGACGCACGCGCACCGGCGCGGGATGGGCCGCCGGATGACCGCACGCCTGCTCTCGATCGCGACCGCAACGCCGCGCCACAGCATCACGCAGGCGCAAGCCGCCGAAATGGCGTGCCAGCTCACGCGCCCCAATGGGCACGAGCGTGCGATCCGCGCCCTCTACCAACGCGCCGGCATCCACCAACGCGGCTCCGTCCTCGCCCGCCACGACGGCTCGATGAGTCTCTACGAACCAACCCCTCACCCAGCCCCTCAGCCCACCGGCGCCCCGACCACCGCGCAACGCCTTCAGAACTACACCGCGCAGGCCCTCGAACTCGCCCATCAAGCCTGCGCGCAAGCCCTGCAACGCGCCGACACCACGCCGCGCGAGATCACCCACCTGATCACCGTGTCCTGCACCGGCTTCGAAGCCCCTGGCGTGGACTGTGCGCTGATCGACGCGCTGTCGATCCCCGCGACCGTCCGGCGCACGCACATCGGCTTCATGGGCTGCCACGGCGCGATCAACGCGCTCGCCGCCGCCAAGGCGTACGCCGAAGCCGACCCCGGCGCGCGCGTGCTCGTCTGCTGCGTCGAGCTCTGCACGCTGCATTTTCAGTACGAAGGCGACCAAGGCGCCTCGGTCGCCAACGCGCTCTTCGCCGACGGCGCCGCAGCCGCTCTCATAGCCGCGACAGCAAACAATCACGCACCAGCCGGCACACCCGCGATCCGAGGCGTCGAGAGCATCGTCCTCCCGAACACGCGCGACGCGATGACCTGGCGCATCGGCGACCACGGCTTCGTCATGAGCCTCTCCAGCCGAGTCCCGGATCTCCTCGCAGCCGCAGTGCCATCATGGCTCGATTCATGGCTCCCTCGCTACCGGCTCACGGTGCCAGACATCCGATCCTGGGCCCTCCACCCCGGCGGCCCGAGAATCCTCCACACCCTCGCCGACGCGCTCCAACTCGGCGACAACACCCTCGCCCCCTCGCGCACCATCCTCGCACAGCACGGCAACATGTCTTCAGCGACCGTGCTCTTCATCGCCGAGCAGATCCTCCGAAAACCCCAACCCCTCCCCCTCATCGCGATGGCCTTCGGCCCCGGACTCACCGGCGAAGCAATCCTACTCACCAAGCAAAACCAATGAGCGGGGCCGGACTCGAACAGTATACGAATTCCACGGGAAAAACCGCTTTTTCTGACCCAGGCGGCGCAAAATCCGGCGCACTTGAGGCTCGAACCGCTTGGCCCGTCCCCGACGGCTGGGGTGCACTGCCCCCGGCGGCACGGCTCGGAATCGGATACTTGATCGCCTCAGCCTCGCCGGAGGTGAAGCGATGAGCCGCACGCACGCACCGTCACCAAACGGGGAATTGTCCAGCGCGGATCGGGACTCCCGGGGGCGGTTCACCCCTGGCAACGCCGGCGGCCCGGGCAACCCGCTCGGGGGGAAGGTCGCTCGGCTGCGGGCGGCGCTCATCGAGGCCGTGTCCGAAGACGACATCCGCGCGATCGCCCATCGCCTGATCGAGCAGGCGAAAGAGGGGAATCTCGCGGCCGCGAAGGAACTGCTCAACCGCACGCTGGGCAAGCCCACCGAGCACGACCTGATCGAGCGGCTGGATGCCCTGGAGGACGTGGCGGGCGAGCGCGGGGGGTGGCGATGAGCACTCGATCGCGACTGCTTCGGATCGAGAAAGCCCTCGGAGCAGACCGTGCGTCGCGGCGTGTCCCAGAAGACGCGCTCCTCATGAATCTACTTTCCACCCAGATCATCGATTCGTACCCGGGCATCGAGCTGGTCGAACCCGAGGACACCGATCCGCTGACGTATGCATACATCCAGATGCACTTGGCCCAGCGGGCGCACGAATGGGTGCGAGCCGCGGAGTGGATCGCGATCATCAAGCATCTCGACCCGCTACGGCCGTGCCCGCCCGGGACCGATCCCCTGACCCACTTTGTCGCCGAACACAACCGGCGTTCAGACGAGATCCAAGCCGAGACCGCCCGAACCAAAGCCGCGATCGAGGCTGCGAAACGCCGAACGGCTGCGGCAAATCTGGCAATAGAACCCCCTGCTCCATCCGCTTGCTGAGCCCATACTCAGCCAACGAACCGCATACTCCGCCATTTCTGGCCATTGGCGAGGTATGCACCGATATGGCGGAGTATGACTTGGGTTCTGGCTGATATACGGAACATCGATACCCGAACGATCCTCGAATTTCGATGGAGCTATGCGGTAGCTCGCAAGCGAAACGCTAAGCGGCGTGCTCACGGGCGAGGCATTCGGCTTGCGCCAGGACCAGTTCGGTCGCCTGCTCTTGCTGATCCGGCGGGTATCTGTACTTTCGGAGCAACCGACGAACCATCGCCCGCATCTCCGCCCGAACGGTCTCCTTGATCGTCCAGTCGATGGTGGCGCTCTGCCGGATACGGTCGGCGAGTTCACGAGCGATCTTCTTCAGCGTTTCGTCACCAAGTTCAAGCACAGCGCTCTGGTTATTCGCCAGTGCGTCGTAGAAGGCGATCTCCGCCTCACTCAGCCCGAGTTGCTCCCCGCGGTTCTGCGCGGCCCGCATCCGCCGGGCGAGCTCGATGAGCTCCTGGATGATCTCGGCCGTCTCGATCCCGCGGTTCTGGTACTTCAGTATCGAGCCCTGAAGCATCTCCCGGAACGAGCGGGCCTCCACGATGTTCTTCCGGCTCCTCGCACGGATCTCGTCGTTGATGAGCTTTCGGAGTAGCTCTAGCGCGAGGTTCTTCTGGGGCAGACCCTCGATGTCCGCCAGGAACTCATCGGAGAGGATCGAAAGGTCCGGGTTCTTCAGGCCCGCTGATGCGAAGATATCGACCACGCCTTCGGACGCCACCGCTTTGGAGACAATCTGCCGGACCGCTGTATCCAAGTCCTCCGGCGACCCGCCCTCCCGCAACGTTGCTTTGACGATACCCGCTCGCACAGCCTGGAAAAAGCCAAGGTCGTCCCGGATCGCGAGCGCCGCATCGTGCGGCACGGCGAGCGCGAACGCTTTGGCGAGTTCAAGGACGCCCTGCACATAGCGTGACTTTCCATCTTTCAGCCCCAGGATGTGCTCGATCGCCTGGGGGATGACGCTCATCCGATCTGAGGCTCGCGTCGTGAAGAACCGGCGGTAGTCGAACCCGTGGAACATCCCGGAGATGACCTCGTACTTCTCCAGCATGACCGCGACGGCTTCTTCCTGGTCGATCGTCGTCCGCCCCTGCCCGCCGCTCTCGGTGTAGGTCGCCAGCGCCTTCTTCAACTGATCGGCAATCCCGATGTAGTCTACAACCAAGCCGCCGGGCTTATCCCTGAAGACACGGTTGACCCGCGCGATCGCCTGCATCAGACCATGACCACGCATCGGCTTGTCGATATAAAGCGTGTGCATGCACGGGCAGTCGAACCCCGTCAGCCACATATCGCGGACGATCACGAGCTTCAGCGGATCAGCTGGATCCTTAAACCGGGCAGCCAGAGCCTCACGCCTCGCCTTGTTCCGGGCGTGCATGGCGATCTTGGGGCCCTCGCTGGCGTTGCCTGTCATCACGACCTTGATCGACCCCTTGTCATCATCGTCGTGGTACCAATCGGGGCGCAGGTCTACGATGGCGTCGTGCAGTTCCATGCAGATCCGGCGGGACATGGCGACCACCATCGCCTTGCCCTCCATCGCCGACTGCCGGTCCTCAAAGTGCGCGACAATATCCTCGGCGACCTGGCGCACCCGCGGCTCGGAACCGACGATCGCTTCCAACGCGGCCCACTTGCTCTTGAGCCGCTCCTTGCTCGAAAGCGCCTCGCCCTCGGTCAGCTCGTCGATCTCCTCGTCGAGCGTCTCGGCCGCCACGCTGTCGAGCCCCAGCTTGACCAGGCGACCCTCGTAATAGATCGGAACCGTCGCGTTGTCCTCGATCGCCTGCTCGATGTCGTAGATGTCGATCTCGTTGCCGAACACGCCCCTCGTGCTGATGTCCGTGCTCTCAACCGGCGTCCCGGTGAACGCGATGAACGTCGCGTTCGGCAGAGCGTCCCGGCAGTACTTGGCGAAGCCGTACCCGACCTGGCCCGTCGCCTTGTCGATCTTCGCCTTGAACCCGTACTGGCTCCGGTGCGCCTCGTCGGCGATCACGATGATGTTCCGCCGATCCGACAGCAGCGGATGCTCGTTGCCGCGATCATCGGGCAGGAACTTCTGAATCGTCGTGAAAATGACGCCGCCGCTCGCTCGCTTGAGGAGATCCCGTAGCCCGGTCCGGTCCGTCGCCTGCTCCGGCGTCTGGCGGAGAATCGCTTGCCCTCCGGCGAAGGTCGCGAAGAGCTGCCCGTCGAGGTCGTTCCGGTCGGTCAGGACGACAACGGTCGGGTTCTCAAGCTCCGCCTGCTCGATCAGCCGCCCGGCGTAGAACAGCATCGTCAGGCTCTTGCCCGACCCCTGCGTGTGCCAGATCACACCGGCCCGCCGATCCCCGCTCGGCCGCGATGCCGAAACCGTCGCCCCGATCGCCTTCCGCACCGCGTGGAACTGGTGATACGCGGCGATCTTCTTGATGACCTTGGCGTCGCTGCGCTCGAAGACGGTGTAGTTCCGGACATAATCCAGGAACCAGCGCCGGTCGAAGATACCCCGGATCGCCACGTCCAACTGCGGCACCGTCTTCGGGGCCACGTCCTCCCCGTCCGCCGTCCGCCAGGGTGTGAAGCGATCCTTCCCCGCCGTCAGGGAGCCGATGCGGGCGTCCAGCCCGTCGCTCACCAGCAGCACGGCATTGCTCACGAACAGGCCCGGGATCTCGGCCTTGTACGTCTGAAGCTGCTTGTACGCCGCCCAGATATCCGCGTCCTCATCCGCGGCGTTCTTCAACTCGACCACCGCCAGCGGGATCCCGTTCACAAACACCACGACGTCGGGCCGCCGCTCGTGCCGGTTCGTCCCGATCGTCTCGACAACCGTGAACTGGTTGACGGCCAACCAGTCGTTGCGATCAGGGTTCACAAAATCGAACAGCCAGACCTTGTCGCCCTTCGACGAGCCGTCCGGCAACCGGTACTCCACGTCCACGCCATCCCGGAGCAGCGCGTGAAACGCCCGGTTGTTCTCGATCAGCGCCGGAAGCTCGGGACGCTGCAGCCGCGTGATGACCTCTTCGAGACAATCGGCGGGGATATCGGGGTTCAGCGTGAACAGCGCATTCCGGAGCCGATCAACCAGCAGCACATCGGCGTAGGCCGCCCGTTCCGAGCCCGCGGCACCGGGTGCGATCTCAGGGCCGTGGGCAATGGCATAGCCGAGCCCCTCGAACCATTCGAGGGCGGCGTCCTCGACTATTGACTCGCTAAAGTGTGGCATCCTGTCCCTTGAATCGTACGGCATTGATTCTATTGGCCTGAGCTTGGAGGGGTGGCCGATGTCTCACTCTTGTATGAGTGCGTCGCGAAGAGGAACGTGGCCAAGGTTGCAGCCGCACCGACCGCTAGCCGGGCATGGCGAGCCTGTATTGATGCCGACTTGCCGTGCTTGCCGTGGCCTGTCCCGTACAGGTTGCGGAGTTCTGCAATGCCTTGGACCATGCTTGAGAAGCTACGCAGGACCTGCTTGATCGACTCCCCGCCTCGACGCTGCATGTCCACCCCGTCTGGGAGCAGGTCAAGGCACGCAAATGTCGCTTTCGCTAGCTTCTGGAGATCGTCACTAGCAGGGATCTCGACGCCTCGCTCGCTCAGGATTATCTTGCAGCAGGTCTCCACAAGCTCCTTCGCCGATCCGATGGCGAGTTCGGGATCGGAGTCAACACTGTTCTCAAGGCGTGCGATTGCCCTGGCGAGCTGGGGCGCATCAAACGTAGACGTCTGCTCCTTGAGCGCCTGGATATGCGATCCCCCAGAACGGAGTCGTGCGAGGATCTCTTTGCACGCAGCGACTGTCTGGGCGTCTGCGTCTCGCTCTTCTTCGTGATCAATGAGCGCTTCTAGAAGCTTTGCGACGGTACCGTCATCTTCGAGTCGCCAAAATTCACGAAGCTTCTTTGCTTTGGACGTGCCGGCCCCCATGTACTTGGCGGAGTGAATGTCTAAGCCTGTCACATCGGCTACAAACGTGGCAAACGAGGCATCGCTGAAGCCTGAGACGTATCCACCGCCCATGTTCAGCAGTGTTTCGAGCTTTGCTTTTTCTCTTGGTTGCAGCGAACTCATCCGTATGATTCCACAAGATCAGCTCGTCCGTAGACAGAAAGCTCGCCCGACAGCAGCTTCGGCAGCAGAGTGTCCCGGGTCTCCGCGAGAGTCGTCGCCTGAGCATCACTTGCAGCGATCAGGTCTCGCAGAGGCATTACAGCCCGATCGAAGGCTTCGACCACCGCTGTGTCGGGAACAATAACGGGAGCGGCTGCAAAATGATCCGCTCGAACCGCCGGATAGGCACTGCCGTCCGCATTGGCGACAAGATAGTCAACGAACTCGGGCCGAGTAACGAGGTTGTATAGAAACGCAGGGCCGAACCTGCCCGGGCTGAGGACGGCAAACCCCGTGCTGGCGAGGCGGTGTCTTGGTGGGTTGTGGATGAACAGGTACGAGCATCGATTCGGACGAACACACGACCAAAGAGTGTCGCCGTGCCGAATTCTCCGCCGAGCCCGACTCGGAGCGTCGGCGAAGTCATAGCGGGTCACGCTGTCGAGCTGACCGACCGTGACAGAGGCGATGTCGATGTACTCGATCTCGCCCTCGACTTCTCCTTTGCGAACAGAGTGCCGATTAATCTCGCAGTTGTCGCCTAACACACCCACCTCCCACCCCTCCGGAATCGGTCCGAGTTCGGAGTCGGTGAAGGTGGCGGGGAGGGCGTCGAAGACGGGCTGGGGCATGCCGGGGAAGGCGGCGGCCCCGGCAGCCTTGGCCCGCACAGGCTCGAAGTCTACAAACCACGCCTTGAAGATCGACGCCGCCATCGCCTCCAGCGTCCGGTTCATCCGCCGATTCAACTCGATCTTGTCATCCAGCGAACAAAGGACATCGGCAATGTCGGCCTGGCGATCGCGGTCTGGGACACAGATGTAAAACGCCTTGACCTCGGGGAAGTAGATAGTCTGATGGGTCGTTCCGTGGGAGAAGCGGTCGTATGCCCTCTTTTCGGCGAGGAGCACGTACTTCAGGAATCTGTAGTCCAACGCTGCTGGATCACAGACCCAGTTCACAAAATCTTGGCTGGTCGCCATAGGTCGTCCCATGACCACGACGTAGCCGACCGACGCGGTTCTCGACAGACAGACCGTGTTCTGTGGCAGCAACCGTGCCGACGAGTTATCGATTCCCGCTTGGGTAACGTGCTGCTCGGTGTCGTGGATGGTTCGGCCGTGGTTGCCCGTGGCGTCACGAATACCGATCCACGGAATATCGCCGTCCCAGTACTCGGGACGCTTCCGGCTCGGCGTGTGTCCGGTCTCAAGTCTCGCGAGCGATGTCAGCAGATGCCACTGCCAGCCATCTGGAGGGACGCGGCTGCCGGTCCCGACGGCAAGCGCGTAATCGCCGTCAATATTGGCAGTTGTTGCAGCACGCCCGCCAGTCTTTGTCTCACCCCGTTCACCCATCGCGTCGCCCCTTCTTCTTCGGGGCGGCCTTCTTGCTGACCTTCTTAGCGCCAGGCTCCGTCGGCCTCGGCGCGGATTCGAGCCGCTTCACATCTTCGACGACGCGGTCAAAGTCGCTGACGGGTTCGCTGGCCTCCCGGAGGCGGCGGGCCTCCTCGTGCTTGGCGAACTCGCGGTGGGCGTGCTCCTCGGCGAGGGCCTTGGAAACCGTGCCGGCGTGGCTGAGGATGTTCCGCTCGTTGAACTGCAAGAAGGCGTCAAGCCGCTTGATCCAGTCGGCCATGTGCATCGGACGCTTGCTCCGCGCCTGGTCCTCGGCGTAGTCGAGGTACATGGTCACGATGCGGTTGAGCGTCTGAAGTTCCTCGGCGTTGAGGTAGTTCTTGGCGTTGGCGACGTCGTGCTTGCGGATGGGGCCGCCCGGCGCGTTCTTCCAGGTCATCAAGCCCATGTTCGGCTTGGACGCGTCGGCGCGGGCTCTGACGATCTCGGCGGCGGTGTGCCCGTGGATCGCCCAGTGGAGCTTGTTCTGGACGATGGCGTAGAACTCGCGGGTGATCTCGGCGTTCTTGTCGTAGTCGATGCTGGTGGCGTAGATGTCGGTGATCTTCTGGTAGAACAACCGCTCCGAGGCGCGGATATCGCGGATGCGCTCGAGGAGCTCGTCGAAATAATCACGCCCACCACTGGCGGCGAGCGTGCGGCCCTCCTTGAGCCGCTCGTCGTCCATCGCGAAGCCCTTGACGAGGAACTCGGAAAGCGTGGCGGTAGCCCACTGGCGGAACTGGGTGCCCCGATGGGAGCGGACGCGATAGCCGACAGCGAGGATGGCGTCGAGGGCGTAGTGATCCAACAGCCGCTCGACCTGCCGGGAGCCCTCGTTTTGAACTGTCAAGTATTTCTTGACGGTTGCCCCGGGCTGCAACTCCCCCTCTGCGAAGATGTTGCGCAGATGGGCGCTGACGTTCTGCTTCGTGGTCTGAAACAGTTCGGCCATCTGGGCCTGGGTCAGCCAGACGGTTTCCCCCTCGATGCGGACGCGGAGGGCGTCGCCGCCGTCGTCGGGGCGGAAGAGCACGAGCCCTGGGGGAAAATCAGGGGTGTCGGTCATCCGCGCCCCCCGGCGACGGCGTCTGCCACCAGCCGCAGGTTGGCCTCAATCGCCTGCTGGAGCCGGGCTGATTCGGTGAACTGCTCCTGAAGCGTCGCCGTCAGCCTCGCCATTTTCTCCTCGAACGGCTCGCCGTCGTCCTCGACATCCTCCGCCCCGACGTACCGCCCGGGGGTCAGCACGAACCCGTGCCCCTCGATCTCCTTCGCCGTGGCCGACTTGCAGAACCCGGCGATGTCCTCGTAGGTGCCGCCCTCGCCCCGCCAGGCGTGGTAGGTGTCGGCGATGCGGGCGATCTCCTCATCGGAGAAGTCACGAAGCGTCCGAGTGACCAGCGAGCCGAGCTTGCGGGCGTCGATGAAGAGCGTCTGCTTGCGCCGATCTCGCAGCTTCTTACCGCCGAGCGTCCCGCCCGCCTTGCTGCGCGTGACGAACCAGAGGCAGACGGGGATGCCCGTGGTGAAGAACAACTGACCGGGCAGGGCGATCATGCAATCCACAAGGTCGTTCTCGACCAGCGCCCGGCGGATCTCACCCTCCCCGCCTGAGTTGGAGGCCATCGAGCCATTGGCCATGACGAACCCGGCGATGCCGTTCGGGGCCAGATGGTGGATGAAGTGCTGGATCCAGGCGTAGTTGGCGTTGCCGATCGGCGGCGTGCCGTATTTCCAGCGGGCGTCCTCCCGGCGGCGCTCGCCGCCCCAGTCCGAGACGTTGAACGGCGGGTTGGCGAGGATGAAGTCGGCCTTCAGGTCTTTATGGAGGTCGTCGTGGAAGGTGTCGGCGTGCTTCTCGCCGAGGTGGGCCTCGATGCCCCGGAGGGCGAGGTTCATGTTCGCGAGCTTCCAGGTCGTCGGGTTGGACTCCTGCCCGTAGATGGAGATGTCGGTCGCCTTGCCCTCGTGGGCCTCGACGAACCGCTCGGCCTGCACGAACATGCCGCCCGAGCCGCAGCAGGGGTCGTAGACCCGCCCCTTGAACGGCTCGATCATCTCGACCAGCAGGCGGACGACGCAGCGGGGCGTGTAGAACTCGCCGCCCAGCTTGCCCTCGGCGGCGGCGAACTTACCGAGGAAGTATTCGTAGACCCGCCCGAGGATGTCCTTGGCCCTCGACTCCTTGTCGCCGAGACCGATGCCGGAGATCAGGTCGATGAGTTCGCCGAGGCGTTCGGCCGGGATGCCCCGGCGGGCGTAGTCCCGCGGCAGCACGTTCTTGAGGCGGGGGTTGTCCCGCTCGATGGCGTACATGCCGTCATCGATCAGCTTGGCGATGTCGGGTCGCTTGGCCTGCGCCTGAAGCTGCTTCCAGCGAGCCTCGGGCGGCACCCAGAAGACGTTCTTGGAGGCGTACTCGTCTCGGTCTTCAAGAGTCTGGTTCGTCCAGTCGGCGTCGCCATCGGTGAAGTAGTCGGACTTGGGATCCGCACAGAGAGCCTCCAACTCCTCCCGGCGAGCCTGGAAGGCGTCGGCGATGTACTTCAGGAACAGCAGGCCGAGGACGACGTGCTTGTACTCGGCGGCATCGATCGAACCCCGGAGCTTGTCCGCGGAGGCCCACAGCTTCTCCTCGAAGCCGAGGCTCGCCCCGTTTTGTTGCGTGTCCCGGTTGGGACGCCCCCCTCGCTTGGCCATCGCGTCTCCTCGCACCCGCACGCAACCCGTTGTAGTGGGCCGCAGCCTCTCCGTACAATATACGGACAATCCGCCCAAGCCGTCCCACCCCGGATCGTCGCCTCTGGCGAGGCAAGGAGGCCCCCCGTGCGCCCACGCATCGACGAGAACCCACCGGACCACGACGCCCCGGAACGCCGGGCCGTCGTGGCGCAGTTTCGCGCGCTTGTCGTTCAGCACCCAGGCATCTCGCCTTGGATCCTCACGATCACCGCCCGGCTCTGGCAAGCCAATCGAACGCTCCGCCGCCAGCTCGAACAACGCGGACCAAGGCGCTCCGGGATGCACGGCGCACCGACCTACGCCGAGCATGAGCACGACCGTCGCGGCGACCCGTGGCGATACGACTACGAGGCGTTGACTGCGCTCCCAACCCCCGCGCGCGTGCAGCGTGCTGTGTATTGGCTCGCAGCGTTGGCGGATCTCGGGTCGGCGACCCCGTTTCTCCCACCCGCACGCCCGATGGATGACCAACTCGATCCCAACGCCCGCCTGAACCAGTTGCTGAGGATCGGTCCGGTCTACAGCCTGCTGAGGCGTGAGCGTGAAGCGGAGGCCGCTCGGATCAGCTCGGACCAAGCCGCGGAACTGCTGCGACTGGTCCAGGAGCAGGCGGATTTCCACTGGCTGAACCATCTGGATGCCACGCGGCAACGGATCGCCGCGGACCCGTCCGCATGCCAAGAAGCGGCACGCTGGGTCGATCGTGCATGGGCCGACAAGCGCCCGAAGCGTCGGCTCGTGATGCTCTGCCGGTACCTGACCAGCCCCCAGGATCCGGAGCACGCCGCAGCGCTGGCACGTGCCGGAGCACCGGGCGAGGAACTCCGGCAGCAGCTGGCCATGCTCGCCGTCGCACTCGTCACCGATCCCGCCGCCGCGGTTCATCTCGGGCCCGTGACCAACCTCGCGCAGGTCCCATTCGGGCTCAATCCGGAGCGGGATCCGCATGTCTCAGACCGTCACCTGCTCGCGGGCCGCCAGTTCGTCTGCGACGAGATCTGGGACGGGGCCGAGCCCTGGCGCACGTACCTCGACGGAACCCGTGATGGGCCTGGGTCGAGCAAGAAGCCCCCGACCGAGCAAGAACAGCCACGGATGGAGGAGGAAGAGCAGCCGCCTGATCTCCGCGGGTATCGCAGCGCCAAATGGTTCAATAACGCTACCAAGCTAGACCACCAAAACGGCATGGGTGCGCTCTATCCAAACCTGCTCCGTGCTGCGGGAAGAGACGGGCGACTGACGAACCGCGTCAAGCAGAATGGCCAGTGGCATTACAACGTGGACGAAGTCTGCAAGCGTTTTTCAGACCACCGCGATCGCATCCAGCAAGCTCTTCAGGAACAATCTTCGGAGTAATTCGGGACAATTCGGGGTAATACGGCGCAAAAGGCCCATATGCCGACTTGCAAGCCCACGCTTCCCGGCGAAGCTTGCGGCATGAACACGCCACACCCCTCCAGCACCGTGCCGACCTGCCGCACACCCGCGGCTCTCGGCGAAACCGCCCCTCAACCCGACCATCGGAACCCGCCCCCGTCGCCGCTCCCCCTGCTCATCGACGGTCGTGAGGCGGCTCGGCTACTGGGTGTCTCGGAGCGCACGCTCCACACCCTGGCGATGGACAACATCATCCCGAGCCACAAGGTCGGGCGGCTGCGCCGGTACAACCCCAGCGAACTCCAGGCTTGGGTGGCTGCGGGCTGTCCGAAGCCATCGATCGCCAAGACGTGCGGGGGTGGCGCGTCGTGAGCACCTCAACTACGATCATTCATCCACTGGAGGCGCCCGCCGACGAGTGCCTGCCGTCCCGAGCGCTGATCGCGGCGGACGATCGGTCGTGCCGCGAATACGAGCAAGAGCTCTCGTTGCAGAACCATTGCATGCACGAGGTCCGTGCGTGCGACGCGGGCATCCTGACTGGTCGGGTCACGCGGTCCGAGCATGAGGCCGACGAGGTCACATACCACGTCCACCGGAAGAAGCACGATCCGGCATCGACGCTGACGATGCGCGACAAGGACCAGAATGCCGTTGGGATCGGCGACCCTGAAGCGTGCCCTGCGTCCGCGCCTGCTTTGGGCGGCTTCGACATCCCCGAGGAGGAGATCCCCTTCTGATGGCCGGCGACGCCTCCAGCCTGCTCGACGCCGCCCGCTGGTACCGCGCCCGCGGCTACGCGCCGATCCCGCTGCCTGCGGGCGAGAAGAAGCCGGTGATCCGCGGGTGGAACGCGCTGCGCCTGTCCGAGGACGACCTGCCTCTCCACTTCAACGGGACGGGCAACATCGGGCTGCTGCTCGGCGAGCCTTCTGGGTGGCTGGTGGATGTCGACCTCGACTGCGACGAGGCGGTCGAACTCGCGGAGCAGTACCTGCCGCCGACCGGGGCGGTCACCGGGCGGCCGAGCCGGCCGGGCTCGCACCGCTGGTACATCGCGGTGGGCGCCGCCACAGTCCAGCACAAGGACCCCGCGACGGGCGCGATGGTCGTCGAGCTGCGGTCCACCGGAGCCCAGACGGTCGTCGGCCCGAGCCTGCACCCGGACGGCGAGCCGTACGACCCGCTCGATGGCGAGCCGGCAGTTGTGTCTGCGGCGATGCTCGCCGCGTGCGTGAAGGCGCTCGCCGACGCGGTAATCGATCGCCGCCGCGGGCGCGCGAAAGCGGCGCCCACGAAATGCCCGCAACCACTCCCCGACCAAGACGCCGAGCGCCGGGCCGCGGCATACCTCGACGCCATGCCGTCGGCGGTCTCGGGCCAAGGCGGGCACGGGCGGACCTACGCGGCCGCGACAGCGCTCGTGCACGGGTTCGAGCTGGACCCCGAGGCGGCGCTGCGGATGCTGCTCGAGCGGTACAACCCGCGGTGCGTGCCGCCGTGGTCGGAGAAGGAGCTCCGCCACAAAGTCGAGGACGCGGCGTCCAAGCCCCACGACCGCCCGCGGGGGTGGCTGCTCAGGACGGACTCGCATCACGAAACCGACTTCGACCTGTCCGGCATACGCAGCACGCACGTTCCGTCGCCTATGCGCGACGATCGGCCGCCCGACCCCGGACTCCTGCCCGATCACCTGCTCGACGTGCCTGGCTTCATCGGCGACGTGATCCGATACAACCTCGATACCGCCATTCGGCCACAGCCTGTGCTCGCGCTCGCCGGAGCGATCGCCCTCCAGGCCGTCCTAGCGGGGCGAAAGGTCCGTGACGAACTCGGCAACCGCACCAATATCTACACGATCGGCGTCGCCGACTCGGGTACCGGCAAGGACCACGCCCGGAAGGTCAACAAGAAGGTGCTGTTCCAGTCGGGCGCCATCGAGCTCGAGGGCAACGAGGACCTCGCCTCCGACGCCGGGCTGATCACCGCCGTCGAAACGCAGCCCGCGGTCCTATTCCAGATGGACGAGTTCGGTCGCTTCCTGCGGACCATCGGCGACCCAAAGCGGGCCCCGTACCTCTACAACGTGCTCACGACGCTGATGAAGCTCTACTCGAGCGCGGACACCGTCTTCCGCGGTAAGGCCTACGCCGACGCGAAGCGGAATAAGGTCATCGACCAGCCCTGCGTGTCGGTCTACGGCACGACGGTGTACGAGCACTTCTACCAGTCGCTCACGCCGGACAGCCTCGCCGACGGTTTCGTCGCCCGGCTGCTGATTCTGGAAACAACGTCCAAGCCTTCACGACGATGGAAGCCGGAGCGGGACGTGCCGGCGCACATCACCGAGGCGGCCAGGTGGTGGTATGAATATGTGCCCGGGGGCAACCTCGCGGCGGAGCACCGGCAGCCCCGCCTGGTCGAGACGACGGCCGAGGCGCGCGAGGTCTTCGATGCCCTCGCCGCGACTGTGGACGCGCAGATGGCTTCGTCGCAGGGCGGGGAGTCCGCGGTGTGGGCGCGTGCCGAGGAGAAGGCGTGCCGCCTCGCTCTGGTTTATGCGTGCTCGGCGAACCGCGAAAGCCCCGTCGTCGACACGCCCGCGGCGCGATGGGCGTGCGAGATGAGCGAGCACCTGACGCGCCGGTTGCTGCACGTCGCCTGCGACTGGGTCGCCGAGGGTCTGTTCGACGCCCGGCAGAAGCGCGTGCTCCGCATCCTCCGCAAGGCCGGGGGCGAGCTCGGGCGCAGCGACCTCTGCCGGCGGACGCAGGCACTCACGCAGCGCGAGCGGCAGGAAGTCATCGAGAACCTGATCGAAACGGGCCAACTCATCGAGCGCGAGGAGTCGACGCGGGGCCGGAAGAGGGTGATCTATGCGTTGCCATGACCCGAGGCCGCTCGAACTTTTTTCACTTCTTTCATCATCGATCTTCGAGTAAGAAAAGAGGAAAGCAGTACGACCTGGTAGAGGGGAGAGGAACAGGGTTGAAGAAAGTGAAAGAAGTAGTAGTACCTTCTTCTCTACCCCATCCCGGGTCCATACGCCACAGCTTCTTTCACATCCTTCACTTCTTTCACGTCGAAGTGAGGCGTTTGATGCAAAAGGCATGCCTGACCCATCTGACTGCGTAGGCGAATCCAGGACACCACCGGATGCAGGCTTGCCGATCATCGAGCAGCATGCGCGGCATGCAGCCTGCATGATGACGGAAGACTTCCTCGCCGGCCGGAAATACATCGTATTGCAATGCACCCACTTGCGCCCGCCCGCAACAGGCCGCATACTGACGCACGGAGGACCTCAGCCATGGCCAGCATCGCCAAGGAACCCAACGGCCGACGCCGCATCCAGTTCACCGACGCCGGCGGAACACGCCGCACCATCCGTCTCGGCAAGGTCACCGCCAAGGAAGCCGAGTCGATCCGGACCCGCGTCGAGCTGCTGCTCAGCGCCGCGATCACGAATTCGCCCATCGACGCCGACACGGCCCGCTGGCTTGCTTCCATCGGCGACGACCTGCACGACCGCATCGCCCGCGTCGGGCTCGTCCGCGCTCGCAGCGCCACGCACGCGACCATCGGCGCGGTGCTCGACGCCTGCTTCGAGAACCTGGACGTCAAGCCCTCCACACGAGTCCGCTACGACCAGACCCGGAAGCTGCTCATCGAGCACTTCCGCGAGGATCGCCCCATCCGCACCATCCGTCCGATCGACGCCGATACCTGGCGAACCTGGCTCATCGATCGCGGCTATGCCCCGAGCAAGGTCTCGCGCGAGGTCAGCATGGCCCGGATGTTCTTCCGACAAGCCATCCGCTGGGAGATGATCCCGAGCAACCCGTTCGAGGGCGTCCGCGCCGGCTCGCAGATCAACCGCGAGCGCATGCACTATGTCGATCCCGAAACCGCCGCCCGACTCATCGACGCCTGCCCCAGCCACGACTGGCGGTGCATCGTCGCCCTCGCCCGCTGGGGCGGGCTCCGCTGCCCGTCAGAAGTCCTGCGCGTCCGCTGGGCCGACGTGGACTGGCATCGCGCCCGCCTCCGCGTCACGAGCCCGAAGACCGAGCACCACGCCGGCAAGGGCTCCCGCGTGATCCCGCTCTTCCCCGAGCTGCGCGAGGTGCTGCTCCGGGCCTTCGAAGCCGCCGAGGAGGGGGCGGCGTACGTCGTCGCGGGGTACCGAGACTCCACCGCCGCCAACCTTCGCACGCACCTGCTCCGGATCATCGACCGCGCCGGGCTCACACCCTGGCCACGCCTGTTCAACGCAATGCGGGCCAGCCGTGCGACCGAACTCGCCGCCGAGCACCCGGCCGCGGTCTGCACCGCCTGGCTCGGGCACACCGCCGCCATCGCCGAAGCCCACTACCACATGGTCCGAGACAGCGACTACGACCGAGCCGCCGCCACGCCCACACCGGTCCCCGGACGCGGCGCAAAATCCGGCGCACAGGCGACGCAGAACCCGGCGCAGCACCGAGCCGAAGCCAACGGCAACAACCCGCACGCAAACTCACAACCTCCGCACGCCGGGAGCTTTACGCAGCCCGGTGCAGATTGTCGTAAGTCCTTGCAAAATAAGGAGATGAGCGGGGCCGGACTCGAACCGGCGACCATTCGCGTGTAAAGCGAACGCTCTGGCCAACTGAGCTACCCGCCCGAAAGCCGCACGCACACGAAGTACGGGCGGCGGTTCGTACCGGCACATCCTACGCGCCGCTCCGCGCAGCAGCCCCGCCCGCCACCACACCTCATCGCCTCAGCGGCTCAGCGAACGCCGGAACAGCCACACGCCCAGCACGAACCCCGCGACGCCGAACCCCGCGAGCGCCAGCAGCGGGCCCGCCGCCTCCGCCGCGTTCGCTCCGCGCCAGACCGCGTTCTCCACCGACAGAATCGCCCACTTGAACGGGCTCACACCCGCCACCTGCCTCATCCACTCCGGCATGAACGCCAGCGGCACGCCCCCGCCGCCGAACAGCGCCAGCACCAGCAGCACCGCCCGCCCGAACCCCTCGCTCCCCCCTTCGGTCCGCCCCACTGCGCTCAGCGCCATCATGATCCCGGTAAACGCGAACGCGCTCGCAGCGATCGCCACAACCAGCAGCCCCGGGCTCCCCACGCGCACACCGAAGAACACCGCCCCCACCGCGATCAAAACCGTCTGCACGAAGCACGCCGTCACAAAGCACGCGGCCGCCTTCCCCGCCAGCACCTGCGACGACGAAACCGGCGCGATCAACAGCCGCGTCATCGTCCCCCGCGTCCGCTCGGTCACCAGGCTCATCCCGAACCCGATCACGCACGCCATCAGCCCCCACGCGTTCCCCTGCGGGATCGTCAGATCGAACGAACTCCGCGGCCCCGACCGCGCCACCACCACATCCTCAAACCGCACACCAAACCCGCCCATCCCCGCCGCATCCCCCGCGCCGGTTTCAGGAGCCCCCGCCTCACGCGCCGCGGACGCGCCCCTCTCCGCCTCCATCGCCGCCGCGACCCGCTCAAGCTGATCGAACACCGCCCCGAGCGCGACACGCATCGGCAGATGCACCGTCTCCGCCGGCGACGCCGCGATCGCCGCCCGCCCGTCCCGCGCCGCACGGCGGACGCCCTCCGCCTCGCCCATCGACGCGCGCATCGTCTCGAACAACGCCCCGGTCACCACCCCCTGCAGCACGCCCTGCGTAAACCGCTGCCCCGGATCCACAACCACGCGCACCAGCGCGCCCTCATCACCCACGCCGCCACCAAACAGCCGCACCGGGCTCGCGACGTCCTCGCCGAAGCCATCACCTATGACCAGCATCGCCGCCCGCTGCCCGCGCCGGACAGCCGCCTCGCCCGCGCCCACGTCCCCGATCACCTCGATCCGCAGCGAGGCGTTCTCCTGCAGCCGCTCGACGAACGCCGACGACGCCGCGCTCCCGTCCTCGTCCACCACCAGCACGCGCACGCCCGTCGGCGTCCCGCTCGCGCCCGAGAAAATCAGCCCGAACAGCACCGCGAACGCCACCGGGAACACCAGCGTAAAAAACGCCCCCGCCCGGTCGCGCCGGAGCAGCAGCAAATCCTTCATCGCCAGCGACAGCACCGCGCGCATCAGTCCCGCAGGCTCCTTCCCGTCAGGTGCAGGAACACGCCCTCAAGGTCCGGGCGCTCCAGGCGCACCTCCCGCGCGCCGGGCTCGCCCGCAACGCGCGCGATCACGCGCATCGGGTCATCCGTCTCGATCCGCTCGGCCTTGTCCTCCCCGCTCGCCCCATCGCGCAGCACCGTCACCACGCTCTGCCCGCCGTGCGCCGCGATCAGCTCGTCCACCGTCCCCAGCGCCAGCACGCGCCCCTGATCGATCACCCCCACGCGATCGCACAGGCGCTGCGCTTCTTCCATGTAGTGCGTCGTGTACACCACCGTCCGCCCCTCGCTCTTGAGCGCGCGCACAAGCTCGAACAGCGCATGGCGCGAGTGCGGATCCACCCCAGCCGTCGGCTCGTCCAGCAGTACCAGCTTCGGATCGTGCACCAGCGCCGCCGCGATGTTCAGCCGGCGTTGCATCCCCCCCGAGTACGCGCTGACGCGATCCTTCGCCCGCGCCGTCAGCCCGACGCGCTCGAGCAGCTCGGCCGCACGCCGCTTCCGCGTCGCGCGGTCCAGCCCGTGCAGCTTCCCGAGAAACAGCAGGTTCTCTTCCCCGGAGAACTGCTCGTACAGCGCGATCTGCTGCGGGCACGCGCCCAGGTGCCGCCGCACGCTCGCCCGCGTCGGCGAGCCCAACCCCGCCAGTTCCACCTCGCCCCGATCCGGACGCAGCAGCCCCACCGCCAGCCCGATCGTCGTCGATTTCCCCGCCCCGTTCGGCCCAAGCAGCCCGAACACCTCGCCCGCCTCGATACGCAGCGACAGACCGTCCACCGCCACCGTCGACCCGTACGACTTGTGCACCTCACGCAGCGTCAGCACACGCCCAGCGTAGCGGCCCAACCCCCACCACACCCCACCAGCGCCCATCGCCCGCGATACGCTTACGCCCGATGCCCGACCAAACCATCCACCCGCGCACCTGCACCGTCGCCAACACCCGCATCGGCCCCGGACAACCCCTCGCGGTCATCGCCGGCCCATGCCTGCTCGAATCCAAAGAACTCGGGCAACAGGTCGGCGACCACCTCGCCGCACTCTGCCGCAAGCTCGGGCTCAGCTACATCTTCAAAGCCTCCTACGACAAAGCCAACCGCTCCAGCCTCCACTCCCCCCGCGGCCCCGGGCTCGAGACCGGGCTCCGCTGGCTGACCGACATCGCCGCCGACCTCGGCGTCCCGTTCACCACCGACCTCCACGAGCCCGCCCAGGCCGACCCCGTCGCCGAAGCCGCCGACCTCCTGCAGATCCCCGCCTTCCTCTGCCGACAGACCGACCTGCTCCTCGCCGCCGGCCAAGCCGCCGCCAAGCACCGCCGGGCCGTCAACGTCAAGAAAGGCCAGTTCCTCAGCCCCGCCGAGATGGTCGGCCCCGTCCGAAAGCTCCACCAGGCCGGGTGCGACAACGTCCTCACCACCGAACGAGGCACCTTCTTCGGCTACCACGCCCTCGTCAACGACTTCGCCGGCATCGAAGACCTCATGCACCTCGACTGCCGCAAGTTCACCGACCTCGGCCCGCCCCCCGTCTGCTTCGACGCCACCCACTCCACCCAGCGCCCAGGCCTCGGCGAGCAGTCCGGCGGGCGCCGCGAGCGATCCGCCGGGCTCGCCCGAGCCGCCGTCGCCCTCGGCGTCCACGCCGTCTTCCTCGAAATCCACCCCGACCCCGACCGCGCCATGAGCGACGCCGCCACCCAGCTCCCCCTCGAAGCCGCCGAGCCCATCCTCACCGACCTCGCCCGCATCCGCGACGCGCTCTCGACGCGCTGACGCACAGGAGCACGCGCCATGTGGTTCATCTTGATCGTGACCGTTCTCGGCCTGATCGCACTCGTGTTCAGCATCCTGAATCTCAAGCTCAGAAAGCGCATCGCGCACGAACGCCGCGAGTTCCTCAACGCCGCCGGCTTCACCGTCCACGATCGGCTCAAAGGGCCCTACAAAAAGCAGCTCTTCCAGCCGTTCGAGCACCTCAAGGACACACTCAAGCACGGCGGCAAGCGCCTCGTCTGGCTCGCCGTCAGCCCGCCACGACACAACATCGACCCCTCGCTCCGTACCCAGCTCTTCTATCACACCTTCGCCACCAGCACCGGCAGCAGCGCCACCGTCCACCACCACACCGTCGCCGCCTTCCCCTGCCCGCCCTACTGGCCCGCCCTCACCATCGAGCCCAGCTCCGCGTTCAACCGCTTCTTCAAACGCTTCGCCAAAAACAACACCAAGACGCTCGAACTCGAAAACCCCGACTTCAACGCCCGCTGGACCGTCAAGGCCGAAGACAGCGACTTCGCACTCCTCTGCCTGGATCCCGAACTCCAGCGCTTCCTCACCAACCTCCCCGGCGGACACGAGTCCGACACCTGGCGCATCGAACGCGGCTGGATCTGCCTCCTCCGCCGAACCAAGATCACCAACCACAACGAACTGCTCGCCTTCGCCGAACACCCGGCGATGCTGCTCTCCTACACCGCACCCGAACTCGCCTACTACAACGCCCCAGAGCGCTAACCCCAAAGCCCACCCCGTGGCACGGGCGTCCCGCCCGTGCGCATCCGGAAGCTCGCAATCTCCATAAAAAAAAACGCCGACCCAGCCGGGTCGGCGCCATCGATCGACATGCTCAAAGGTGCGGAAAGCCGAACGCTCAGTTCGCCGAAGCCGCCGCCTCGCGGATCCGAACCAGCGCCACCGGGCGCGGCGCGCTCTCGTCCAGCGGGTCCACGTGCACCTTCCGCCCGTGGAAGACCACGCGACCGTCGGCCATCGCGAACAGCGTGTCATCCTTCGCCCGCTTGACGTTGAAGCCCGCCTGGAACTTCGTCCCGTTCTGACGGATGATGATGTTGCCCGTGCGGGCCATCTCACCGCCGTAGAGCTTCACGCCGCGGTACTGCGGGTTGGAGTCGCGCCCGTTCTTCGTCGAGCCCTGACCCTTTTTGTGCGCCATCGCCGAACTCCCGAAAAAAGCCCCCGGGCGAGCCGCCCGGAGTCCGTGCACCACAACATCATCGCCCCACGCGGGCCCCAACCCTAGGCCCACCCCCAACAACCGTCCACCCACCCCGCTCTCTCGCCCCTATCCCATCCCCCCTAGTGCCCAGTGCCTTCCCCCCCTACCGCATAATCCACCGCGGCCGATCCGCCGCCCCGAACGCCCGCGGGCTCGCCGGATCGATCAGCCCCGGCGTCGCGAAACGCATCTCGTACGTCTTCCGCAGGTTGATCACCCGCTCCTCGCCCGATTCCGGGTCCTTCCAGCGCAGCACGTCGTGCTCCCCGCTGAACCCGGCCGCATACACCACGATCTCCCCGACGTCCAGCCGCGGCAGCGCCCAGACCACCAGCCCCTCCCGCGCGTTCTCCTCGCCCTGCTGCAACATCCCCAGCATGTCCACCTGGTCCAGCAGGAACGGGTTGTCCAACCGGCGCAGCAGCTCCGCCGTCACCTCGAACGGCACGCCCCGCCCCGCACGCACCGCTTCCCCAAGGTCCGTCGCCATCTCGAACACCGGCGCAAACAGCAAGTCCCGACCCGAGTAGTTCGTCACCGTGTACGTGAAATACACGTACGCCCGAGGCTCCACGCGAACAGTCCCGTCCTCGCGGCGAACCGGCGTGTCCACCACCGCCGCACGCAGCGGGCCCGGCGTCAGATCGAGCTGCCAACGCCTCGGCACCGGGTCCGGCTGCGGGAACAACGCCCCCGAAGCCACCCCAGCACCCAAGCCAGCACCCAAGCCCGCGCCGCCCGTCCCGAAGCCCCCCAAGAGCCCCAGCCCGAACCCAGCACCCAGCACCCACAACCCGACTCGACGTGACCGCATGCCGATAGCCCTCGTCAACAACCGCGCTCTCAAACCCCACCCGCGGGCCACCCCGCGGACGGGCACTGTACAACCCATCCCCATCCCACGCACCGCCCACGACCCCGCCGCGACCGATTTTCCAACCCGCCCGCCCGCCGCGCGGTACACCACTCCCGATGCCAACACCCCGCAAATCCAAACAAAACACAATCAATTTCGCCCACTCGCGCACGAAGCCGCGCACCTACCTATACGCCGCCTTCCTGTTGACCCTCGCCACCCTCGCGCCGCACGCCCCCGGGTTCGAGCCCGCATCCCGCGAGGTTCCCGACGCCCGCCTCACCCCGGCCGTCGAAGCCTTCGCCGCCCAGAACTACGCCGAAGCCGAAGCCCGCCTCCGCGCCCTCCTCGACGACCACCCCGAATCCTTCATCCTCCACTACAACCTCGCCTGCGCCCTCAGCATGCAGGGCGACACCGACCGCGCGCTCGAGCACCTCATGCTCGCCGCCCGCTTCGGCTTCACCGACGGGCCGATCATGCGACGGGACCCCCACCTCGCCGCCGTGCGCGACACCGAAGGCTT
>Ga0213835_100597_pt1 | contig 31495 bp, 26 predicted proteins | sample SWPATP01_FD_160576 | JGI IMG/M metagenome (GOLD analysis project Ga0213835, IMG submission 160576) | Coastal seawater microbial communities from Marineland, Florida, United States - SWPA TP0 #1 | ecosystem: Environmental > Aquatic > Marine > Coastal | place: USA: Florida | collected 2016-08-05 | reverse complement strand
ACTTCTGCTTCGGGGTAGAGGTTGGACAGTGCGGCCACCTGTCGGTTGAGGTCGGACTGCTGGGCGCGGCTACTAACTCTGGCATAGATAACGACTTTGCGTTTGTCACTGCCTGATTTGGCAGCAGAATATGACTCAACGTTGTATCGTCGTTGCCCAGCCGGGGTTCTGATGGTCTCGATTGAGCCATTGGAGTCCCATCTGGGGAGTGTTCTTTCATGGACTCCAAGGATTTAGACCGCTTCCTTGGGTTTGACATATCTGGCAATAGGTTTATCCTCAACTATTCTCGCTTCTTATACCGTATTGCCCTAAAATATTAACCTAATTTGAGATTAAATCATGCTCCCGTTTCAATTGAGAGGTACTGCTTTGCTTAGGAAGGCTTCGCCAACGCAGAAGCCAGCTACTTTCTTGGCTACTTCGGTAGCCTCAGTCAGTGAAGCGTCAAGAATCACCGTGGCTTCAGCGGGCGTGAGTATGTCAAAATTTCATGTTAGCCTGAGCATTACGCCGCCACATATAGGGCTTAATTCGGCGCAAAGCTGAGGCGGTAAACCTCTCATTCCAGGTTTCATCAGAAATAGTGGCTAATTCTTCTAAAGTTGGTGCCAGATTTTCCGGATAGGGATTAAAGGCCGCTTCTTTTGTGGGTTTAGCAAATCTTTCATTCCAGGGACAAACATCCTGACAAATATCACAACCTGCCACCCAATTATTAAGATTAGTTGCTATTTCTGGGGGCAAGTTTTCCGCTCGGTTTTCTATGGTATGATAAGCAATACAGCGGTTTGCGTCTACTACAAAAGGTTCAGCGATCGCATTAGTAGGGCAGGCTGACAAACAGCGAGTACAAGTGCCACAATGTTCTGTATGGGGGCGATCGTACTCTAACACCAAATTAGTTAACACCTCTCCCAGAAACACCCAAGAACCGTAATTTCTAGTAATTAGATTCCCATTTTTAGCAATCCAACCCAACCCCGCCCGTTGCGCCCATAGCTTATCCTGAACCGGTCCCGTATCAGCATAATAGCGGGCTTCGATATCTTCCCCCTGCTGTTTTAACCACTGACAAAACTGCTTTAATTTCTTATGCAAAATGCGGTGATAATCTCGTCCCCAGCCATAGCGAGAAATTTTCGCATATTCCGGCTCATTTTTATGTTGATGTGGTGTATAATAGTTAATCGCAACACAAATAAGCGATCGCACTTCCGGCATAACTAGGCGAATATCCTGACGTTTAGGATTATCCATCCAAGCCAGATCCGCCTGATATCCTGCTTGTAACCATAGACGCAACCCTTCCACCTCTTCAGGGGTTGTTGTGGCTGGCGTAAAGCCGACCTGATCAAAACCTAAATCTAGGAGATATTGTTGAATTTGAGAACGGTCAACAGAAGCAGCCATCAGAGAGAAAAGTCAACAATGGAAAGTGGTTAATCATGGGGCTAATGCCACCCTATGGGGGGTGGTGGGATTAGAGTGTCAAGACGAGGACTCCTTAGAACCCAAACTAGCCTGTAACTCCAAACAATTACGGCCATCAGTCTCAAGTTTATAATCAACCCGATCCATGAGGCGCTTCATAATCAACCACCCATAACCATGTACTGGCTTATCTTCAGGTAATGGTGGTTCATAATCACTCATTTCATATCCCTTACCCTGATCCCAAATTTCCAAGCGAATGTCACCTTGATCAAGTTGTAGGCGAATAATCACCGGAAGATCAGGCTGATCGCGGTGAGCATGGCGAATCACATTAGAATAGGCTTCAGCTAGGACTAGGCGAAACCGATTCGACTGACGGGGCCAATCCACCGAGTCCCCTAACTGGACTTCCAAACTGCTTAATAGCCAGTGTTCAACAACTTCTAAAAACCGAATATCGCTCGGCACCTGTAATTCAGTGATCATCTGTTGACACAACCTCCAGAGAGAGTATGGTTTGATCGTCCTCCTGAACCGGATTTTGTTCACGGATGGAAGCCAGTAAAGCCTCTAAATTTAATAGGCTAGTTTGTTGTTTTAGGAGTTGCCATAACCCCTCCTGTTGCAGCATGGCACGGGCGGAATTACCATCATTGCCTTGTTGTAGCACAGTAGCCTCTGTAATTCCATCACTGGTTAGTAAAAATACATCTCCAGGGGACAAGACACGACTACCTACTTTTCCGCGCCAGATTGGGAGAATCCCTAAAGGAATACCCCGTTCTTTCAGAAAAATCGGCTCAACTGTGACATGGCCATCACCATTAAGGTTTTGTTGTTGGAGGGTGCGATGATCCCAAATCAGGGGGTAGATATGTCCAGCATTAGCATAGGATATTTCTCCTGTTGCTGGTGTGTAGCGAGCCAAAACCATGGTAATAAAGTGGTTATTGCCAATCAGATCATCAGATAAGATGCTATTAAGATTGTGCATTACCTGTTCTGGTTCTGGGGAAGTATCTTGAGAGAGTTCTCGACGCAAGACAGAAATGGCACTAGCCATAAACAAAGCTGCGGGAACTCCCTTCCCGGAAACATCCCCCAAAGCCACCCAAATATCCCCCATAGAGTGGATATAGACCTCAAAGAAATCACCCCCAACTTCTCTAGCTGGATAGCAGCAGGCTTGTAGCTTCAGATTGTCAAATTCCGGCCAACTTTGGCGGAGTAAATTCATCTGAATTTGACGAGCAACCTTTAACTCACTCTGCATTTGCTCGGCGAGTTCTAGGGTACGTTGATATAGTCTAGCTTGAGACAGGGCGAGAGATGCTTGTTCGGAAACTACTTCTAACAGTTGAATATCCTCTTCCGACCAGGGTTGGTCTGCGCCATGGCGGTAAACGGCTAAAACGGCTAACAGGTCGTGTTGATAGGTAAGGGGAACTACAATGTGGCTGATGGTATCATCTCCCTGACCGCTGTGGGTCTGGGTTTCACGGGTTTCTACAGCCGCTTGCATCAAGGCTATGATATTGTCGGGTTCCGGGTGAGATTCACTCTGATAAGAGAACTCCTGTTCTGACAAAGAGCCCGATTCGATGGGTTTAACCTTACAAGCCAAGGCTTCAAAGGTTTCACCTACGGTATCTGCAATGGTTTGCAGCATACTTGCATAGTCGAGAGACTCGCGCAAGGCAATTACCACATCATTGTATAGCCGCTCTCGTTTCAAAGACCGACGCAGGGCGTTAGTGCGCTGTTTAAAAAATTTATAGGTTTCGGAGGCTTGCTGAACAACGGTTCGCAGTTCCTCTGGATTCCAAGGTTTGGTGATATATTTGAAGACTTGACCGGAGTTGATAGCTTCGACCAAATCTTCTACATCAGTGTATCCGGTCAGCAGAATACGGATAGTGTCGGGAAAGCGTTCAACGGTTTTACCGAGAAACTCTGTCCCATTCATTTCAGGCATCCGCTGATCGGAAATGATAATAGCCATTTCTCCCTCTTGATCAAGAATCTCGAGGGCTGTTAGGGCGCTATCGGCTTTGTGGACTTTGAAATCACGGCGAAACGTCCTGAACAGCAGGTCTAGGTTATCGGGTTCGTCATCGACGACCATTAGTTTCAGTTTGCGACCTTCTCCCCGACTCATGCTCTACGTTTCTCCTAGATCAATCAGGCATCTTAAACATCTTACCGAAAAACGGGGTTTAAAGTCTCATTTGTATTTCTTTGTGCCAATCTAAGTTTAGCGGAACGGGCGCGAGGATTTTGGCTAATTTCATCTGGCTGGGGAGTTATGGGTTTTTTGGTTAAGACTTTGAGTAGGGGATGATGGCGAAATCCGTGTTTGACTGGCCGATCTTCTAGGCTGTGGAAACTGATGATGCCGATACGTCCTCCGGGTTTAAGCCAGGTGGGGGCTGTTTCTAGGAAGGTTTCTAGGGCGCTTAGTTCTCCGTTTACGGCTATGCGTAGGGCTTGGAAAACTCGGGTAGCTGGGTGTATTCGCCCGTAACGGTACTTGGAGGGGACGCAATTGGCGATCGCCCCCGCGAGTTGTTCTGTGGTTTGAAAGGGTCGTTTTTCGACAATCTGCCTTGCTATGCGCCGAGATAGTCTTTCTTCGCCGTAGGTATAAAAGATATCAGCCAATTGTTTTTCGTCCCAGGTGTTAATGATTTCGGCGGCGCTGAGGGGGTCTTGTGGGTTCATTCGCATATCCAATGGTCCACAATGACGGAAACTAAATCCTCGTCCTGGGGTATCTAGTTGATGGGAGTTCACCCCTAAATCAGCTATGATGCCGTCAAATTGTGAGGGACTCGATGGATATTGGCTAAAGTTTCCGTGCCAAAATTGCAGGCGATCGCCACAATTACCCATAGTATCCATTAACATTGACTTGGCGGCGGCGATCGCTTCTAAATCACGGTCAATCGCCGTCACCCGCACATTAGGGGCCCCTTGAAAAATCATCTTTGTATGTCCCCCGCCGCCAACCGTAGCATCGAGATAGTGACCACCCTCCTGGACTGCTAACCCCTCGATTAATTCCCGCCCCAAAACCGGAATATGGACAAATTTCCCAGCCAATTCTAAATTATCCAAATCTCTACCTTTCTCAGACACCCCAAAATCCCTATAATCAGTTAAAGGAAACTCAAATTAATCGGCAAGTTACGCAGATTTGACGAGACTATAAGACCATCATAAACTCTAGCGCCATCAATAACGATATGAGCAGAATCGAAACTCGCACCGAACCCATGGTCATCAACATGGGACCCCATCACCCCTCCATGCACGGAGTGTTGAGGCTAATTGTCACCCTCGATGGCGAGGATGTAGTAGACTGTGAGCCCGTCATCGGCTACCTACATCGGGGCATGGAAAAAATCGCCGAAAACCGCACCAATATCATGTATGTTCCCTATGTTAGCCGTTGGGATTATGCGGCGGGGATGTTCAATGAAGCCGTAACAGTCAACGCCCCAGAAATGCTGGCTAATATTGAGGTTCCCAAACGTGCCCAGTACATCCGGGTAATCATGTTAGAGTTAAACCGGATCGCCAATCATTTACTGTGGTTAGGACCATTTTTAGCAGATTTAGGCGCGCAAACTCCCTTCTTCTACATCTTCCGAGAAAGGGAAATGATTTATGACCTTTGGGAAGCTGCTACTGGCTATCGCATGGTTAATAACAACTACTTCCGCATTGGTGGAGTCGCCGCCGACCTTCCCTATGGTTGGGTTGATAAATGCCATGATTTCTGCGATTATTTTCTCCCCAAAGTTGATGAGTATGAAAAACTAATCACCAATAACCCGATTTTCCGCCGCCGTATCGAGGGTTTGGGAGTTATTACCCGTGAACAAGCCATTAACTGGGGACTCTCTGGCCCTATGTTGCGCGCTTCTGGGGTTAATTGGGATCTTCGTAAGGTCGATCATTATGAATGTTACGATGATTTGGATTGGGATGTTCACTGGGAAACTGACGGAGACTGTCTCGCCCGTTATGTAGTGCGAATTCGGGAAATGCGGGAATCTGTTAAAATTCTTCGCCAAGCCTTAGATGGTCTTCCTGGGGGCCCCTACGAGAACTTAGAGGCACAACGGATGATGGGAGGGCCTAAGTCTGAGTGGAATAATTTTGATTACCAGTTTATTGGGAAAAAAATTGCTCCGACTTTTAAGATTCCTTCTGGAGAACATTATGTGCGCGTCGAAAGCGGTAAAGGGGAATTGGGCATTTATATTATCGGTGATGATAATGTTTTCCCCTGGCGGTTCAAAATTCGGGCAGCAGACTTTAATAATTTGCAAATTTTTCCCGATTTAGTTAAAGGTGAAAAAGTGGCTGATATTGTGGCGATTTTGGGAAGTGTAGATATTATTATGGGGTCAGTAGATCGCTAATCTGATTTCCCCGAACATATAGGGGCAAGTCTTTGGGCTTGCCCTCCATGCTTACTTCTCACGGTATTTTGACTTATGGCTGATGTAATTGATTACAAAATCTACGGTAATGATTTGCAATTGGTGGAAATTGAACTAGACCCCGGTGAGGGAGTTCAAGCCGAAGTGGGAACCATGACCTATATGGAAGATGGTATTCAAATGCAAACGGGTATGGGGAAAGGGGGGTTATTCTCTGGTTTTAAAAGGATGATTACCGGAGAAAGTTTCTTTATTACTACGTTTTTAAATAATGGTAAACAACGTTCTAGGGTGGGTTTTGCGGCGACTTCACCAGGGCAAATTATTCCGGTTGATTTAGCTCAAATTGGTGGGGAATTTTTGTGCCAAAAAGATGCGTTTTTGTGTGCTGCTAATGGTACGGAAATTAATGTAGCATTTACTAAGAAATTAGGGGCTGGTTTCTTTGGGGGGGAGGGATTTATTCTGCAACGATTAAAAGGGGATGGTCTGGCTTTTATTCAAGCGGGAGGGGCGATGATTCAAAAAACTTTACAACCTGGTGAAACTTTGCGAGTTGATACGGGATGTTTGGTGGCGTTTTCTCCGTCGGTGCGCTATGATATTCAGTTTGTGGGTGGTTTTCGTAATGCTTTATTTGGTGGGGAAGGGTTATTTTTGGCGAAAATGACGGGACCGGGTATTGTGATTGTTCAAAGTTTACCATTCTCTCGACTTGCCGATCGCATTAATTCTATGATTACTCTCCCTGCTGTCAGTAATGATGGATGATTGTTGATTATTTACCAATACAAAATCGACTAAAAATCCGGTCTAATACTGATTCGGTAACTTCCTCTCCGGTGACTTCTCCTAGGGCGTGAATTGCGCCGCGTAGGTCGATAGTCCAAAAGTCAAAGGGTAGACGATCGCCTATGGTGTTTTCCACTTGTTCTAGGGCTATTTTCGCACGGGTAAGGGCTGCTGCTTGACGTTGGTTAATGGCAAATTCCAGATTAGCTGATTGTAGGTTTTCCGTATGGACAGCGTTAAGGATGCTTGTTTCTAAATCGGTAATCCCTTGATTAAGGGTGGCGGCGGTTGCAATAATTAACGAAGGTTTAATGTCAAGTTGATTAATAATAGCTTGACGTAAATTTTCTAGCTGTGCTGAGGATAGGCGATCGCTTTTATTCATCACTACAATTATTGGTCGATTTTTGACCTGCTGATAAATCTCATTTTCCCCTTCTGTCCAGCCCTTTTCACAGTCCAGGGTAAATAATATCAAATCCGCTGATTGAGCGGCTATCTGCGACCTTTCCACCCCAATTTGTTCGACTTTATCATCAGATTTACGAATCCCAGCCGTATCAAGAACTTGTACAGGAATACCCCCGACCACTAGCTGAGACTCTACCACATCCCTAGTAGTTCCGGGTAGGTCTGTGACAATGGCGCGATCGCTACGACTCCAAGCATTTAATAAGCTAGATTTTCCCACATTAGGACGACCAACAATTGCCACTTTTAAACCTGTGCGTAAGAGTTCCCCCCTATCTGCTGTGTCTAAGATATCAGTTAATTGCTGGAGGACCTCTTGTAATTGGTGGATAATTTCCGATTCATTTAAGGGGGGTAAATCTTCTTCAAAATCGACCCTAGCTTCAATTTCTGCTAAAATATCTAAACAGAGCGATCGCAGATGATGTATCGGATCGGCTAATTTTCCCCGCAGTCCAGCCAAAGCCGCAGACGCTGCCTGGGGAGACTGAGCCCCCACAAGTTCAGCGACACTCTCAGCTTGAGTCAAATCTAGTCGCCCATTGAGAAACGCCCGCAGGGTAAACTCTCCGGGGGTGGCTAGTCTGGCTCCGGCTTGTAAACAAAGCTGTAGGACCTGTTGAACGGGGATAATACCACCGTGACAGTGGAATTCTACCACATCTTCGCGGGTGTAGGAGCGGGGAGCGAGCATTAAGAGCAATAAAGCCTCATCCACCAGTTGCTGTGTGTGGGGATGATGGATATAACCATAGAGAATGCGGTGGCTTGACCAGGGCTGATTTCCTGGGGCTTTAAATAGGGTTTTAGCGATCGCTACAGCTTCTGCTCCAGACATTCTGACAATGCCAATACTGCCCTGTTGTGGCACAATGGCAGTGGCGATCGCAGCAATAGTTTCACTTTTGGTGGAAATTGGAGACATTTTCGTAATAACCAATATTACCAATTATCAAGTAGGTTGTAGGGGCGACATCTAGCCATCATCTAGCCTCCCTCCCCAGAAGGGAGAGCCAGCCAGAATCATCGATGAGCCATTTACTGCACACCCTCATTAACCGGAAAGCGATCGATTAAATTTTTAGCCTCGATCGCATTATCTTTCAGCGTACTACTGAGGTGAGGAACATGGGGAATCTGCGAGAGAAAATCCCGAGTGCGTCGTATAATCCTGACAATATCCCCCTCATCAAGAGTAGTATTTTTCACCAATTCCGCCCATTCTACCCCACCAGCCCACTGTTCAAGAATAGCACTGAGGCGCTGATGTTCTCGGCGTTCAGGAAGCACCAAAAACTCAACACGGTGGCGACCCTGAACCTTAATCAAAGATCTACGCAAAGACCACAGGCGGTTCAAAGTTTCCTGTACCACCTCCGAAAGCTGATAATGAGTCCAACTATCAGACCGAGAAACCTCAGTGACCAAAGCAGAACAAGCACCAGCCAAATTATAAGGCTCTAGGTTATCAAATTCTCCCGACATCAAAACCAACCCCAACCACAACTCATTATCCCCTCGCAGCGCTGCTGTCGCCTGTCCCAACTTAGTGGGCTGCAAATCATCCAAAGCCTCAAACTCTTGTAAAATGTCAATCAGATTCAGAAATTCCCGCCAATTACGTTCCAAATATTGACGCAACTCTTCCTGATAATCAACAATTTCCTTCTGAATAGCCGAACGGCGGCTCAAGCGTTTGAGGATTTTTTGAGGTTTCCCAAACTTTTGGGCTGGGTGTGTAGCTAAAATTTCCTCGACCTGTTCAATGCGAGTGATTTGGTTAACTACCTCTGGGGCCGTATCTGCGACCAACAGTTCTGGAATTTGTACAGCCAGGGCTTCGGTTATTTCATCTCCCCGTCGTGACTGTCCCAATTTAAACTGCATTTCTGGCATTTCCAAATGATCCACCCAGGTAAGCCTAGGAAGTTCAGCGTGTAAATTAACCACATCCATCGCCGCCACTATATACCAACGGTTATCTCGCCCCAAACATAGGAAATAGGGCGCTTGTCCAGGGCTAGGGGTTTGGGCAACCAGTACGGCGGAAATTGGCGGTGAGTCAGACTTGCGGGCGGTGGGGACGTGCTTACCCCGGAGGCTGACCAAAGTACCAAACGCTGCCAAGTCCAGGGCTTCTGCCATTTTTTGAGTGCGGGCTTCTCTGGCTTGTTTTTGCAGGGTTTTTAACAGTCGTTTTTCCTGCTTGAGGCGTTGCTGCTGCTTTTCATACTCAGCGAGGGTGTCTTCTAGGGTATTGATGTCTAAGTCCTCTCCTAAGCCTAATTCGGCTTCAACTTGGGCCAGTTTTGTTTCTAGGTTTTTAATATGTTGTTCTGCTGGAACTAAAGATAGGGTGGAGATATACTGACCAAAACTGCGTTCAACTAGGTTTTTTGCCTTTTCTAGGCTGTGGGTCTGCAACAGGTTCAGCACCATGCCATAACTGGGGCTAAATTGACTGACTAGGGGGTTGGGTTTGGATGTGGCTAAATAGGCTGCTTCCTCGGCTCCCTCAAAAGGGGTTTCTACGGTAACTACATGGCCGATGGTGTCCATGCCGCGCCGTCCGGCACGTCCTGACATTTGCAAAAATTCGGAGGCTCTCAGGAGGCGATGACCGTCGTCTGTGCGCTTGGATAGGCTAGAAATTACGGTGGTGCGGGCGGGCATATTTATCCCAGCGGCTAGGGTTTCGGTGGCGAAAACTACTTTAATGAGTCCTTCCTGAAATAGCTCTTCTACAAAGATTTTCCAGGCGGGAAGTAGTCCGGCGTGGTGGGATGCAATGCCTTTGGCGAGGGGTTCGAGTTGTTTGGGACGGGCGGCACCGGGGGTTTCTTTGATGAAACGGTTAATGCGATCGCGTAAAATTTGCGCCTCTTTGGGGCTGACTAGGGATAGATGGCTAATATCACCCACAGCGCGATCGCACCCACGACGGCTAAATATAAAATAAATCGCCGGTAACATATCCCGTTGTTTCAGTCGCAATACAATATCGGCTAGTTCTGGTACACCGCTTTTGCGGTTATAACTGCCACGCTGACGCGCTCTACTGCTTTTGGCTAATGATGGGCTGATGCGGCGTTTGCTACCATCGAGAAGGGGAAACATCCCTTTGCTGTTGCAAAAGTAGAACTCTACCGGGACCGGACGAGAATCGGAAGATATTAATTCTGTGGGACCGTGAACTCTTCTGATCCAATCGGTGAGTTGCTGTTGGTTGTCTACAGTAGCCGATAAGGCTAACAGTTGTATATTTCGAGGACAGTAGATGATTGATTCTTCCCAAACTGTGCCGCGCTGTCTATCATTCATGTAGTGGCACTCGTCAAGGACTACGGCTTCCACTCCTTCTAGGGATGTGCCTACTTCACCTATGGGAGTACCATAGAGCATATTTCGGAAAATTTCTGTGGTCATCACTAAAATGGGGGCATCCCTATGAAAGGAGATATCCCCGGTGAGTAGTCCCACCATCTCATCACCGAATTGTTCCCGAAAATCTCTTAATTTCTGATTGGAGAGGGCTTTTAGGGGTGTGGTGTAGAAGACTCGGCGACCGTTGGCTAGGGCGCGATGGATGGAATATTCCCCAATTAGGGTTTTTCCGGCTCCGGTGGGGGCGCATACTACTACGGATTTTCTCTCCTCTAAAGCGGCGATCGCCTCCTTCTGAAAATCGTCGAGTTCAAAAGGGAATAGATAACTTAAATCGAGTTGGGGGCTGTTTTGGATAGGATTTGACACAGGGATAATCTTTAAAATGAACAAATAAGTTAAATTGATATAGCAATCCTAAATGATTTTGTGACCAAGCCGGTGAGTTACCAACCTAGCCGGACGCTTTTACCAAGCCAGCTAGATACTGGCACTAATCTATCAGCCTATTGTAGCCTTTCCCTGAAAATCAGGAGTTGCCCAGGCTCACCGGGTCTTGATACAGGTTTGAGATTCTACTATCAAATGTGTCTGCTCATGATACCGACAATTTCGACTATCCCTTTATTGCAGTTGGCTTCGGGCGATCGCCTGGGGTTACAGGTTTATCGGTTTCAGGGTGCAGATCCTGGCAAAAAAGCCTATATACAGTCTAATTTGCACGGCGCGGAAATTAGTGGCAATCAGGTAATTCACCATTTGATTGGGTTTTTGTCTCATTTAGACCCTTCCCAATTGGTCGGGGAAATTTGGTTAGTCCCAGTTTGTAATCCCCTAGGAGTTAATCAGCGATCGCACCATTTTTCTCCTGGTCGCTATCATGTTTATGATGGTAAAGATTGGAATCGCATTTTTTGGGATTATCAAAAAACCGGGGATGATATCGCCAGTTTTGCCCGTGCTAACCGGGATTTTCCCACCCCACAAATTATCGCCAATTATCGCCAAAAAATACTGGCAAAATTCCACAATTCACATAATTATAAAATCCACAGCAGTAGTCGCCTTCCCTACGGAGAATATTACCGCTATCAACTACAATCTCTGTGCCTTGATGCTGATTATGTCATTGATTTGCACAGTTCCACTAATCAAGCGATCGATTATTTGTATTGTTTCCATAGTCGAGAAGAAAGCGCCAGAGGTTTTTTGTTAGATTATGGTATTTGGATGAATCAATATGATGGAGATGCTTTTGACGAGGCTTTTTTAAAACCTTGGTTAGCCCTAGAACAGGAATTTAAATTGTTAGGAAAACCCCTAATTTTTGACATTGAATCTTGGACTCTGGAATTGGGCTCAGGTATGACCATGAACCCCGATTCAGTCCAGCGCGGATTAATCGGAATTAAAAATTATCTCGCCGCCAAAGGCATCTTAAATATTGAAAATTTCCCCCTGCCACAAACTGCTAATTATCCCATTAAACTCGTTCCCAAAACTCATATAAAAAAATACTATGCCCCCCAGGGAGGTATGTTTACCAATTCTATTAATATTGGCGATTCCATTACCAAAAACAGTAAAATCTATGATATACTATCCTTCGACAAAGACCAACAAACATCTACAATTCTCCCCGTCTTGGCAGAAGCTGATGGTTTAGTGCTAGATATCGCCACCAACCACAGTGTTAATGAGTTTGATTATGTTTTATCAGTCATGGAAACCCCATAAAACTCATTTTAATAAATCCATTACTATGTCCTATTATCTGTGTAGATGAATCACCCAAAATCACCCCCCAAGTTAACATTAGATCAAGAATCAGTAGCCGCCTGGGTGTTCCTAACTCCCGCCTTGTTTCTGATGGCAATATTTATTATCTGGCCGATTATTTATTTAATTTACCTCAGTTTCACTCAGGGAAGTTTTACCCGGTCTGGCACCGAGTGGGTAGGACTAACCAACTATCTGCGCTTAATTGTTAGCCCTGATTTCTGGCAGGTTATTGGTAATACAATTTACTTCACCATTGCCACAGTTATTCCGAGTTTAATCATTCCCCTCGCCCTAGCTGTAATGTTAGACCAAACCTTGATGCTGCGGGCGTTTTTACGGACTGCTTATTTTATCCCTTCTATTACCTCCTTAGTCGCCGTAGGTTTGGGTTGGCGGTGGCTATTTCAAACTGACGGTCCTGTTAACGGCTTTTTATCACAAATTGGCTTTGACCCCATTCCCTGGTTAAGTAGTACCGTCTGGGCTATGCCCATTTTAATTTTACTAAGTATTTGGAAACAATTAGGCTTTAACTTAGTCGTATTTTTAGCCGGACTGCAAACCATTCCCATTAACCGTTATGAAGCAGCGGAACTTGATGGCGCGGGACCCTGGCAAAAATTTTGGTATGTGACTCTACCCGGTCTCCAACCTACCTTAGTATTTGCGACTGTCACTACAGTTATTTTTACCCTGAGAAGTTTTGAACCCGTTTATGTAATTACTGGCGGCGGTCCCCTCAACTCTACCAATTTACTGGTTTACTATATTTACGAACAGGCTTTTTCCCAGTTTGATTTTGGCTACGCAGCAGCGGCGGCGACTTTACTGTTAGCGATCGCCCTAGTCTTAGTCTATTTCCAGCTTCAGATTTTTGGCGAAGACCAAGCCAGCAAATAATCAAGAAGTGATCAATCACACTTGCGGAATTTGCCATAATCCTGTTGTTTACTAATTAGCAGGGGTGGGGATAACCCCACTTAGTCCCCTGGGTGCGTATCTCTAATTAACCGCCAGCCGCAAAAGTCCCTAAAATAATTATGGATAATGCCAAACCCGGTAATAGCAGAATACCTAGCATCAACATTTCATGTTCAGTCATTGAGTAGATTACCTCATAACGTTAAGGAATAGCCTAGCATTTTCGGACAAAAAAAGCACACTGAAATTTAATGGCAGGATTCACCCATGAAAAAACGAGTTAAACGTCTGTCTTTCACTGTAGCGATGACAGTTTCTCTGTTGCTAATTGGGGCGACATTAGCCGTGTTAGGCATTTTTGATGATATGTTAAACTGGGATATTTTTAGCCCGCAAGTTGAACAGCTTTTAAGGGCAATTATGGCGGGGTGTATTGTCCTGAGTGTTTTTGGTGTCGCCATTACTTTTGTGTTGGGTATTCAAGAAATTGTTAAGTCTATTGGCTTACTCCAAAAAAGTCGAGGTTTGGATGAGTTGGAGACTGTTGCCGACGCGCCCAAAACTACCTATATGTTATATATGTCCGGTGTCGTGGCGGTTTTTGCCGTGTTAATTAGTGCTTTATCTGTCGCTAATTTTATGATTACTAACCATCGTAACCGTGTTTTTAAACGCATTGCTACAGAACAAATGCAGCAACTCAGCGATGAGTTTGTGCAGCAGGTATCTCTATTAAATGAACCGCCGAGGGCTGATGTTCCTAACACCTTGGATGATTTACTTAGAAGTGTCAAAAAGTTATCCTTTGTCAATGATATTACTCTGTATTTACCTGACCAACAGGATGATATTATTATTTGGAATTATGATTCTATGTGGGTTGATTATCCCCAAAGAGGATTTGAACGTCAAATTGTGGCTAAGGAATATGAACAGGCGATTCAAAGTGCCTTCCAGGGACAACCGGAACTGCTGCAAGCCTTGAATGGGACAACTAGCTTTCAATGGTATTATTTAATCCGTGATCAACAAAATCAACCCTTGGCTGTGTTACGGATTAATGGTAATCAAAGGGAGAATTTTCGGGAGTATAAATTAAAATAAATCTGCCTAAACAATTAACTCTTCTAGGGCGATTTGTAAATCTTGGGTTAAATCAGCGATCGCTTGACGACGACTGCTTCGATAACTAGCCCACCGTGGGGATACAGCAATAGGTTCACCCACCCTAGTTTTAACTAACTGTTTACCTAAGTTGGGGGTTTTATTAGGGTTCACGCCTTTTAATCTAGCGATCGCCGTCCAAATAATGATTACCGTATCCGCAAAGCGATCGAACGAGGGATTTTGCTTAATATATTCCCCAGTCACAGCCACAAAACTTTCCACTAATCTCATGTGCCACATTCGCAAACTTGCTTCTTCCGCCAGGCGATTAGCTAGTCCTAAATCGACCGCTGATAAATCTTCGGGAGATTTCAGATTTTCCCGATATATATACTCCCAACCCGCCTGTTCCAGACGGCGACAACGGCTAGTTAAATCCCCTATAGGTTGAATACCAAAATAGCTTTCAGAAACCTTTAACGCGATATCTAGCAGGGAATGGAGGCGTTCCGGTAAATCTTGCTGGTCACTGGACTGGGGAATATTTTGATGATAGAATTGGCGATATAAGTTCTCCATCAAATTTAGTAAATAGTTACCCAGGTTAATTAAACGGGGATATAAATGCTCAAAAACAGGCTCATGGTTAGATGTCGATAAGCCGCAATCTGTTTCCATCTCCGTTAACAGGGATTCTAAGGCTTTCCAGTTATCTTTAACATAAGAGTATTGAACTCCTAGGGGAACAATCAAAACTGTTTCTGGGCGCTGGAGTTTGTGGAGGTCTTCCACACACCAAAAAGCCATTTGGGCGATACCGGGTTCTAGGGGGCTAATTAATTGATTATGGCCGTTAGTTGCACCTTCTGGAGCCGCAGCTATGGGGAAACGACCGTTAACAAATAAATGGCGGGCAGATTTTAAGCCAGGGCGATCTATGGTGCCGCGTAAAATCGAACTTCCGCCCAATTGAGGAAATAACCAAGTCACGAAATTTCCCGCCCACAGAGGAATACCGCGATCATAAATAAAATGAAAATGCACGGGGTCTTGAAGGCTGACACCCTGAGATTTTGCCAGGGCTGGAATACGCCGCCAAAATACCTGGGAAAGGGCTATGGGGTCATTGGGGTTGGGATGACGAAAAGCGAGGAGGAAGCGAATTTTTGAGGCTTGGAATTGTTGGAACAATTCAATGATGCGATCGCCTTGTTCTATCTGAATATCAGCGATCGGTGTTTTCCAGGCCATCCACAGCGGCATAAATGTCTGGGACAGTCGCAAAACCAGCGGGTTAAACTTGGGGGGGAGAAATTCTAGGGGGGGTTGGGCGTAGGTTTTAGTTTTGGGCATATAATGTTAGGGTATTTTACTACAAAGTTCGGGAACGTGCTGATTATGCTATGAGTCTCTAAAATAGATGAGTGCTGTTTTTACCAACTTGAATTGAAAAGATTAAACTAGGGTCATCAGTTGAGTGCATCAGTTGTCTGTAAATTGGCTCAACGGATTATGGAGGTATAGAATTTTACATGAAAATCAAATTTTGGCGCGGGCGGACACTGTTAACTACGATCGCATCTACTATATTAGCGATCGCCACTCCCCTTTCCATCACCACAGCCCTAGAATTTCCACAAGGTCCAAGTCGCCAGCCACCTCAGTCAACCGCTGGAGGAGGAACCCGAGGGAATGCCAGCACCATTGTCGATGGCACTTGTGACAACAACAGTGATTTTATCACCCCCCTATTACCCATTGGTTACGAGGTCTTAAAGACCGCTTCCCCCAATCCCAGCTTTTTCCTGTACGTTCCCAAAACCAAAGCCCAAAAGGCTGAATTTTTGGTGCTAGATAGCCAAGGTCGGGATGTCTATGTGGAAAGTTTCGCCACACCCGCACAAGGGGCTATTATGAAAATTAGCCTACCGGAAACCGTTTCCTTGAGAGTGGGAGAAACCTACACCTGGCAATTTTCCCTATTTTGCGATCCTAATCAAAGGGATTTAGACGAGTCCATCACAGGAGCTATTGAACGGATAGAATTAGACGAGGAACACAAAGCTAGAATTGCCGCCGAAACTGACCCCATTGATAAGGCGGTACTGTATGCAGAACAACAGATGTGGCCGGAGACTCTCCTGATTGTGTTAGGACTGCGAGAAACTCATCCCGAAATTTGGCAACAGTTGATGGAGTCCGTAGGATTAAAAGATATCGCCTCTAAACCCATCGCCCCCTGTTGTATTCCAGAAATTGAGGAAACTGTGGGTTCGGAAATCGAAGCATCGTAACTAAATGCTCAAAACCATTAGAGAACGATTCTGGAATTGGCGGGTTGTCCTGGTGACGACCCCCTCTGTCGCCCTCGCCGTGATTTTATTACGGCTAACTGGTATTTTGCAAACCTTGGAATTGGCTGCCTATGACCAGTATATGCGCTGGCGACCCCCGGAAAGCCGTGATAGTCGCATTGTCATCGTTGGTATTGATGAGGATGACCTTAAATTTATTGGTCAAGGTTATGTACCAGATGGGGTGTATTTTGAGTTAATCCAACGACTAAATGCCATGAATCCTAGGGTAATCGGATTAGATATTTATCGAGATTTACCCTTTGAACCTGGGCATTCCCAATTGGTGCGGCTTTTTGAAACTACAGATAATCTAATTGGTATTGAAAAAGTCATAGGTGATCACTTTTTTAGTCGGGTGGGACCCCCTCCCGCCTTGGCTGCTAAGGGACAAGTTGGGGCTAATGACCTGATTGTTGATCAGGATAATAGGGTGCGTCGCGCTTTGCTATATTTCCCCAGAGAAAATGGGGAAACTGTCCATAGTTTTGCCGTTCATTTAGCCCTGAGATATTTAAATGAAGAACCGGACTTTTCAGTTGAGATTGTAGAAGGTACAGATAATTGGTGGAAATTTGGTGATGTGGTGTTTGTTCCCTTTGAGGGGAATGATGGCGGTTATGTGCGCGCCGATGATGGTGGCTATCAAGTTTTACTTAACTACCGAGGACCTAGCCAGCATTTTGAAATTGTCTCCATGCGAGATATTTTTGAAAACCGGGTAGCCTCAGACTGGGGAAGCGATCGCATTATTTTAATCGGTTCGGTGGGCGAAAGCATGAAAGATTTATTTTCTACCCCCTACACCCTAGCCCCAGATCAACGCATGACCGGCGTAGAAATCCATGCTAATATTGTTAGTAACATCATCAGCGCCGCCCTGGAAAATCGACCTCTGATTAGAACTTTACCAGAAGTTATCGAATGGCTATGGATTCTGTTTTGGTCTGGTCTGGGGGCGACCCTAACTTGGCGATTACGCGACCCCACTAGAGTTGGACAATTCCTATTTAAAAGAGTTGTGATTTTGGTGATGGCTGGGGGTATTTTATTAGGCTTTACCTTTATCGTATTTTTAGGCAGTTGGTGGTTACCTGTTGTACCTTCATCCCTGGCTTTGGTCGGTTCAGTAGTGGTAATTACTGCTTATATTGCTCGTTCAGCATCCGATATCCGTAAAACTTTTGGTAGATATCTCAGTGATGAAATAGTTGCTAATTTGCTGGAACACCCAGAGGGATTAAAAATGGGTGGCGAACGTCGTAAAATCACCATTTTAACCTCGGATTTACGGGGGTTTACCGCGCTTTCTGAACGCTTACCCCCTGAAGAAGTTGTGCAAGTGCTGAATTTCTATTTATCCTATATGGCTGATGTCATTACCCATTATCAAGGGACAATTGATGAATTTATGGGGGATGGTATTTTAGTGTTATTTGGTGCGCCTACCCTGCGCGAAGATGACCCAGAAAGGGCGGTGGCTTGTGCCGTAGCCATGCAGTTGGCTATGGCTCAGGTAAATGAACAAATGGAGAAGTGGGAATTACCCGCTTTAGAAATGGGAATTGGCATTAATACCGGAGAAGTGGTCGTTGGTAATTTGGGTTCGGAAAAACGCACTAAATACGGAGTTGTAGGAAGTCATGTTAATCTCACCTACAGAATTGAGTCTTACACCACAGGCGGACAAATTATTATTTCTGAAGAAACCCTCAATTGTACTAATCCTAATTTAGTTAAAATTGATGATAAGAAATTGGTACAACCCAAGGGGGTTAAAAATCCCATAGCTATCTATGAAGTCTCTGGAATTGCTGGGAAATATAACCTATTTTTACCCAAAGAAACCGAAATATTTTATTCTTTGTCTCAGCCCATATCATTACAATATACGGTCTTAGAAGGTAAGCACGTTGGCGAAAACCTATTTTCTGGGCGGTTATTAGAACTCTCCGATCGCAGTGCTTTAATCGGTGCAGAAGATGGTACAGACTCTTTACCGCTGGTGTTGACTAACATCAAACTGAATCTGAAATCATCGGACTCGGAACTGCGGGAGGATATCTATGCCAAGGTCTTAGAAAAACCAGCCGAACCGGGTAAATTTTATATTCGTTTCACCTCCAAACCTCCTGTAATTGAAGCGAAACTTAATGATATTTACCAGATTATTAAAGGCTAAATCAGATTCAGGTATAGGCAAAATTAAGTAATTCCGCCAGTAATTTGGGCTACTTCCTGACGGCGATCGCTCCAAATTTCCATGGCTGTAGCCGCTTCCTCCAAGTCGGAAAACTCCTGCATTTGTCGTTCGATTTCCGGGACTAAATTATCGAGAGATTCCAGACTTTGGCAGTGTTTCAGAATCACCCGCCAACCTTCGAGCCATTGTTGACAAGCCTGCTGGTGTTCCCGAAGGGGTTTAAGATTTTCTTCTTCCTGAATTTTGATAAGTTCTTGTTGTTTGAGTTTCTGGGATTGTTCCGCCCAAGCCGATCGCCAGTTTTCTATGTCTTGGGCATTATAGCGTTTGGAGTAGCGCGAGATTTCAGTGCTAAATATTTCCCCTAGCAGATCTAGGCGATCGCGATCGCTTGTTTGCTTAATAGCTGCAAGTCCTTGTTCCACCCACAGAGGCAGAACCCGGAAACTAACTAATGTCGCCCTCATACCTATGAGTTTAACCCAAATTTGATGTGCCCAGAACTCTAAGCGATCGATTTGGCGAGGTGGGACTCCCAGATAAGTAGCCACCTCCAACCAAACACGCGCTAAAGGCCATTGGCGAGGATTGATGATGCCTGATGTGATTAGTGTTTCAACCATACTTTACTTAGATAACCTAGATTCTGAAGCCATGCCAATCCTAACTCGATGTCCACATTTAGTAGCTCAACAGGAAGGCTCACCCATAATAACTCACTATGTGGGGATTGGGGGGAGCGATTTTACTTAGTCTCTAGTAGGATTATCTAACATTACGCCCCCCCCCTGAGTTCAGTAAGGCCAGCAGTTTAGACCGTCGCTAATTCAGGACTAGGGCGCTTACTATTACGAATACCGGCGATCGCCTGCGAATAATTATCAGCATTAAACACCGCCGAACCTGCCACAATAGCATTAGCCCCAGCTTCCAACACCTGCCAGGCATTATCAACCTTCAAGCCGCCATCAACTTCAATCCAAGGGTCAAGACCCCGCTCATCGCACATTTGGCGCAGTTGGCGAATTTTAGGAACCACAGTCGGGATAAACTTCTGACCTCCGAAGCCGGGGTTGACACTCATAATCAACACCAGATCGCACACATCCAAAACATACTCAATCAACTCCAGCGGAGTAGAAGGATTTAATACCACACCGGACTGTTTGCCACATTCCCTAATCAGGTTGAGAGTCCGGTGGAGGTGAGGGGAAGCATTATGTTCAGCGTGAACCGAGATAATATCAGCCCCAGCCTTAGCAAAATCTTCAACATACTTCTCTGGTTCCACAATCATCAAGTGAACATCCAGAGGCTTTTTAGTAACGGGCCGAATAGCATCAACAATCAGAGGACCGATGGTAATATTAGGGACAAAGCGACCATCCATAACATCAACATGAATCCAATCAGCGCCCGCTTCATCAACAGCGCGAATTTCTTCTCCAAGACGACTGAAATCTGCTGATAATATAGATGGGGCGATAACAACTGATTTTTGGGATTGACTCATAGCGATTGTGTTTCCTCCAACATCTGGTCTTTTTATCCAGTGTATCAGAATTTGCTGACCCCAAGGGACAACCAAAAAAGTGCTTCTACTACCCCCGTTGGTCAATTCCCTAGGGAGTATCTTCCCATACCGACCCCAGCGATCCAACCTATCAGCCTGGAGATGAGGATATCTTATGCGGCATCATCGGGACCAACCCAGCGATAGAATATCTATCCAACAGTTTGTGTATTTAATTCCCGTGTTGGGCTTTTTCCCGGCCCTATGGACTTTGTATCGCCATCAGGGTACACCCCAAGAACGCGCTACCTGTCGCTTAGTCGTGACTTTAGCATTTAGCTGGTTGGCTGGCAATTTGCTTTTGCGCGGTGGTGCTAGTCTTGCGGAAATCCCGGAACTACCTGTGTTGTTAACTAGCAGTGTTCTGACCACAACTTACTTTTTAGTTAACTTTGGCTTAATGGTGCGTCTATGGAAAGATAAACCCCTGTGGTTGCCTGCAATCAGTCCCTTCTCCGAAAAGGTTATGCGTCGTTATCTGGGGGATAATCCCCCTAACTCCTGAGTTGCTGAATATTAAACTACAGTAGATTTGGGTGAGTTGTATATCCTGTTATGGCTGGCTGATGCTGAAAGAATGGATTATTCTGGCGGATATGATTACTCCCCCTTGGCCTATGCTAACCATTGCTAACAAGGGCGATCGAGCATTATAATTGACCAATTGTCAATTGATATCACAATTTCTCGGAAGTGTCTGTAAACTCTTTGTATATTAAAATTGGTGTGTGAGGAAGCCTGTGTCAAATCATCCAATCAAACGGCAAAAACCACTTAGATCTCAACCGTCTCGACCTGTTATGAAAAAGTTCATCAGGTCTAGCCCCGCCAAATGGCTTGGCATTGGTATGGGTTTAACCGGAGTGGCTATGATTTCGGCAACTGCTGGAGCCTTGCTGGCTGTTTCCTTGTCTTCAACTCCCCTGATGCAGGAAAAGTTAACACCTGAACAGCAGGCGGTTTTTTCTAAGGGTGAAATGGCGCGGGTAAATATGCGTCTACCAGAATTAACTCGTCCTGTCAATATTCTAGTTTTGGGTATTAAAGTTTTAACCTCAGATTTAGATGAACCGCCAGAAGAAGACCTGGGATATCATGCGGTAGTAGACTCCTTTAAGGGTCTTTCTGATACCATGCTTCTGTTGCGTTTTGACCCTAATACTAATAAGTTAAAAGTTCTTTCTATTCCTAGGGATACCCGTACTTTTGTCAAGGGACGGGGGATGACTAAAATTAATGATGCTAACTACTACGGTGGTCCCGCACTTAGCGCTAAGTCGGTGAGTGAATTGATGGGCGGTGTCGGCATAGATCGCTACGTTCGCGTTAATGTCTTAGGCGTTGAAAAGCTGATTGATGCCTTGGGAGGAGTCACCGTTTATGTTCCTAAAGATATGAAGTATCAAGATGATAGCCAACATCTTTATATTAATCTGAAAGAGGGTGAACAACATCTTGATGGTGATGGTGCTTTGCAGTTTTTGCGGTTCCGATATGACAATTTAGGTGATATTGGTCGGGTACAACGACAGCAAATGCTGATCCGCTCTTTTATTAACCAAGTTTTAGATGTGGGTACGATATCCCGCATACCTAGGTTGGTTTCGATTATTCAATCTCATATTGATACAAATTTGACTTTAGAAGAATTGGTGGCTTTGGTCAATTTTGCCGCTCAGGTAAATCCTGATGATGTACAAATGCTGATGGTTCCTGGACAGTTTAGTGATCCGAAAGAGTATAGAGCTAGTTATTGGCTACCAGATTATAGTCGCCTTGATGCGATGGTGACAAAACATTTTGATTTTGGTCATAACCGCTGGAGTTTTGATAATATTGATCCGAGGGATTTGAGAATTGCCATTCAAGACAGCACTGATGATTCCTATGCGGTTGATGATTTCATGTCTTCCCTCAATCGTAAAGGATATTGGAATCTGAGACTAACAAGACCCTGGAATCAACCACTTGATGTTACCCGTGTTATTGCTCAAGATGGCGATGTCAGAAGCGCACAAGCTATTCAGGAAGCCTTGGGATTTGGGGAAGTTGTGGTGGAAAGTACAGGTCATCTACAGTCGGATATTACCATTCAGGTAGGACTCGATTGGCTGGAGAAATACGAATCTCAATTTCAAGAGGAAACTCAGCCACAATTGCAAATCGAGGATGATTTCGGCGGCTCTCGGCGGCGACTGTCAGGACGCTAAAATATCATAGTATCCAATTGGGGGTCAGGGTTCCCTTGCTTCCTGGTCTGTTCAGGGACTATCCTGGAAACTAGATGAATTTGACAGCGGGATAACCTGATGAGACTTTGGCAAGTTTGGTGGCAGAATCTGGTTTATTTAACCCAATATAATCCGCCTCAATTTATTGAGGTTCTGATGCTACTGCTGGGGATGCCACTATTGCTGCTGTGGGCTATAACTGGACGGTGGCCCTATTTGGTCTTGTGTCTTAGTTATGTGATGGGGTCCTCCACTGCCATGTTAGTTCGAGAGGCGATTTTTCCCTCTAACCGCTTGCTGCTTACCCAATTGGTCGCTATCCTATTGTTGGCTCTCGGTTTCTACACTTTGATTGATTTAGTGCTACTGTGAACTGACATCTGAGTTTTTTCGATTTCCCATGGGCTAGTTATGCTTGCAAAAAATAAACCGTCTCTGCTTGTAACTATAGGTGCGATCGCTATTTTGATTGGTGGTGGGGTTGCTGCCTATTTCGTGTTGACCGCTAGAAGAACTATTAGGGATGTGCCTTTGGGCGCTAATATTGTTCCCCAAGATGCCTTGTTGGCTGTTTCTGTTTCTACTTCGCCTCAAAAATGGCAAACACTTCAACAGTATGGCACTTCACAGTCTCAAGCCGCTTTTGAACAATTGCTAATTCAGTGGCGCGATCGCATTTTTACTGATCAAGGCTATGATTTTGAGCAGGATATTCAGCCCTGGATTGGTAATGAGGTGATGATGGCTTGGTTGCCAGATCCGGCTCTGGTCTCTGGTCAGCCTTCCCCCTCCGGTGATACTCCCCGTCAGTCTCCCATGACTTCCGCTAGGATCTTATTACTTCCTATTGCTAATCCTCTCCGGGCTCAAGAAATTCTGACGGCTCGAAAGTCTTTAAATCAAGGAGAAATTCTCGAACGTAACTACCGGGGAATTGATATATTTGAAACTCAAGGACGATTGCAAAATTACTCTATTGCAGTCCTCGATAGAGAGTTTTTGTTGGTTTCTGATGACCCTCGTGCTACCGATAGGGCGATCGATACTTATCGCGGTGATACTTCCCTCGCTGCTACTCCTGGATATTCGGCAGCAGTTCAACAAATTAGAAATTCCCAGGCTTTTGCTCAGGTTTATCTGAATATTCCCGTCGCTGCTTCTTTGGCTTCTATGACTGCGGCGCAGCCTATTCCCCCAGAAAGTTTGGAACAATTGAAACGACACCAGGGCTTTGCTACTACTGCTATTTTAAGAGATAATGGCATTAATTTTCAGGGGGTTTCCTGGTTGCGGCCTAACACTGACAGAAAACTCACTGTTGGGAATTCTACTGATGGAATGCTCAGACGTATCCCAGATACGGCAATTATGACTCTCGGTGGCAGCAACCTTAAACAGTTCTGGAGTGATTATAATCAAGGTGCTAATGCTAATCCGATCGCTCCTTTTAATCCACAGGCTTTGGCTGCTAGTTTACAAGAGTCTATTGGTATGGAGTTGCAGCGAGATTTCCTGAGCTGGATGGATGGCGAGTTTTCTCTGTCTGTAATTCCGGCTATTTCTAATCCTGACACCCCTCAAAGGTTTATGGCGGGTTTGATTTTTATGATTAGGGTCAGCGATCGCAATGCAGCAGACACAGCTTTACAACAATTAGATGAAATTCTCAGGGGTCGCAGTTTCCAAGTTGGTGATGCTCAACTTAATGGTCAGCCTGTGGTTCAGTGGACTTCTCCCTATGGCGGCTTTACTGTGCTTCGCGGTTGGTTAGATGGAGATGTCGCTTTTGTGAATTTGGGCGCTGCTGTGGCTAATCAGATTATACCACAACCTCAAACCGCAATTAGTTCTAGTTCTTTGTTCCGACAAACTTTCCCCTCTAGTCTCAGTCCTAAACATGGGAATTTTTATATTAATGTTGAACAGGTATTTAATCGCCAAAACCTCTCTTTACCCCCTTTACCTCCTCAACAAGAAGTCTGGGTAAATGCTGTTCAATCTATCGGTTTGACTACGGCTGTCACTGACAACCACACCAGCCGTTATGACCTATTTGTTAATCTAAAATCAGCCGCTGTATCTACTGATGCTCAGGAGAATTAGAGGGCTAGTTGATTAATTGGCGATCGCCTGCTTTTTCATCACTCGCTGAACAGATGCGATCGCTTTATTTAATTCGTAACCCCGCCGCTGGGGATGCTTTTGATACGCCTGTTGTTCCTCTTCTATCATCCTAACATCCTCTTCCACTAAACCATCTAACATTTTTTGGGCACAACCAAATAGGCTGTTTTTTATGAATTGACGAAATTTAACCGGGAGTTTATGCAGTCTCCAAAAGGCGTTAAGCGAGGTAAAATGGATTAAGTAGGCACGAGTTTCTGTAACACTCATTGGACAGAGTAAACAGTAGATTTTGAAGTCTTCACCGAGAGTAGAATACCAATGGGGATAGATATAACTAACCGTCAGCCTTTCGGGATGCAGTTTTCTCAGAGGAGGAAAAAATAGTTGCGCTATTGACCAGATTTTGTCTATTTTATAATAGCTTTGTGCTTCATAATAAGCATCAACTTTATTGTCGGTTTCTGTGATATAATCTAATTGCGCCTCCGTCCAGGCTTGCCAGTTTTGGTGTAGGTGGCCGTGGTACATATCCATCAGGTTTTCGATTAAAAAAGAATAGTGCGCCTGGGTGTGAATTGTCGCTACTGTGGCTATGTAGTTCAGGTGTTCCCATTCGGGAATTTCTAGCGGTTCAATATCTGGCTTTTCCTCTCCTATAAATACCCAAATAAATCCATATAATTCTCGCACTGGATAGGTCTTGATTCCGCATTTTGGCGGTTTTTGATTCTCCTGTAAATACGGTACATAAGCACAGTCTCCACCACCATTGAATCTCCAGCCATGATAGATACATTCTATCTCATCCCCGATCGCTTTTCCGTGACTTAGTTTGACTTGGCGATGGGGACATCGGTCTTCTAAGGCGTTTATTTTCCCCTGGGTGTCCCTGAATAACACAATCGACTGATTCCACAAAATTACCCCTACTGGGCTACTGGTGACTTCCTGGCTGCTGCTGACAACATACCAGCAATGGGGGTTAATCCCTAATTGTCTGATGTCCCTGCTATTTCGGTAACTTGGGGTCATGCGATCGCCTCTATTTCACCAGCTTACAATTCTAGCTCAATAGGGATAATCCTAAAATAATCAAGGGAAAAATTAATTTTAGCAATCACTCATTATTGTAACCTGACATTAACCTGATGTCAACTGTTTTTTTAGGAAAATCTGAAATTTTTCACCGTGGACTATTCCAGATATTGAGGTTAACCAGGTTGACCATAAATGGAAAATCTCCCTTTCAAAGCCTGTCCGAAAATCCTCGGTTTAATCATGACTTGATAATCCCTGCTATAAATAGCTGGTAGATTAGTCAGGAATTTGCCAAATTTCCAGGTTGCGATTATGGCTACCACTAACCAAGAGGGGACGTTTGGGAGAAAACGCGATCGCTTCAATTTTAGAGGAATGTCCTCGCAAGGTAGCGATCGCTTCTTTAGTTTTGAGGTCCCAAAGTTGGACCGTATCATCATCACCACCACTGGCGATAATTCGACCATCATGACTCAGGGCGAGAGATTTAATGGCTTGTGAATGTCCGTGTAAAGTAGCGATAACTTCCTTAGTTGTAACATCCCATAATTTCAGAGTGTGATCACTACTTCCACTGGCGAGAGTTTGACCATCTCGACTAAAGGCGATCGCATTCACTGACTTATCATGGGATAATAAAGTCGAGATTTCCTCGCGGCGGTCAATATCCCACAATTTCACCGTATTATCCTGGGAAGCACTAGCTATGAGTCTACCATTAGGACTAAAAGCCACTGCGCGAACTTCATGATTATGTCCTCTTAATGTACCAATGAGTTCGTTAGTCTCTAAATCCCATAAAGTAATAGTATGATCGCGACTACCACTGGCGAGAGTTTTACCGTCTCGACTAAAAGCGATCGTCGTAATATCCCTTTCATGTCCTTTCAGCGTGGCGATTTCTTGTTTGCTGTGAAGATCCCACAATTTCACCGTATTGTCGCGACTACCACTGGCGATAACTCGACCATCAGGACTGATAGCAATTGAGTTGATAGCGCCTCCATGTCCCGTTAAAGTAGAAAGATGTTCAAAGGTTTGTAAACTCCATAATCTCACCGTATTATCATGACTACCGCTGGCGAGAGTTTGACCATCAGGGGTAATAGCCACAGTTAATATCTGAGAAGTGTGTCCGGTTAAGGTTTGTCCTAACCTCGCTTGATTCCACGCCGCCACCGGAGTTATCCAAGACATTACCGCTGGGGGGGTATTGTTTAATAATATATTTCCACCCGTCCCCAATAACAATAATGCCGCACTAGCGATCGCTATCGTTTTCGCAGGTTTTCGGCGGCGAGACAATCTCATAAATAAAGGATAGGACATCACTGGGAGAGGATGACTATTAGAATTCAGGTCTCCTAAAACTTCGGTGGCGTTGCTGTAGCGATCGCTTAGGTCTTTCTGAAGCAGGCGATCGAGAATTTGTCCTAATTCTGGACTGATAGGAGTTGGTAGATAATTACGCCAGTTTTTTGTCCAGCCATAACCTTGTTCTGTCCATAATTCAAAGGGATGAATTCCCGTGAGTAAATGAAAGCAGGTGACACCCAAACTGTACAGGTCACTGGCGGCGTAGGCTTCTCCTCCGCGCATTTGTTCTAAAGCTGCATAACCATCTGAACCTACTCTGGTCCCTAGGGGGTTAACCATCACCGTTTCTGATAGTTGTTTGGATACCCCAAAATCAATTAATACTAAATCACCGATCTCTGTGGTTTGGGTAACTACTTGATCTTGAATGATCGTGGGTGCGCTGTGGTTAGGGGTAGCGGTTAAATTATGGCGATCGCTTATCGGTTGAGGAAGCCTGCTACGATGGATGATATTTTCCGGTTTAATATCTCGGTGAATTACCTGGCGACTATGGATAAACTCTAAAACCGGAAGCAATTTGACTAGCAGTTGGCGGACTTGTACTTGATTCCAGATTCCTCCCTCTTCTAAAAGTTGCGCCAGGTTTTCTCCTTCTATATATTGTTGGATGAGATATAGACAGTTATCTTCTTCAAAATAACCGTAAATTCCCGGAATTTGTGGGTTTCCTTCTAGTTGCTGTAATTGTTGCGCCTCTAACTTGAACAAGTCTGTTGCCTTTTGTAGTCCCCAGTTACTTTTTACGTCCGCTACCAGTTGTTTGACTACACACCGACGGTTGAGGTTATCCGTATCCTCAGCTAGATAGGTGCGGCTAAAGCCTCCTTTTCCCAAGGGTTTAATAATACGGTAGCGTCCCCGCAGTAGTGAAACTAGGGGGGTATTACAGCTTTGACAATATGTCAGGTTGTCGGGGTTTATCGGTTGCGGACAGTTGGGGTTGATGCAGCAGGTCATAGCGATCGCATTCTCAGTGACAGCATAATATTTATTGTGCCCCAATTTTTCCATTTTGGTGGCACAATATTTTCGCGATCGCAGATGATTTCCATATCCACCAGAGTTTTTAAAAATTCTCCCCACCCAGACAACAACCGACCGTTGTCTCTCTCTCCAACATCTTTCTCCCACCAGCGGAGTTGACTGTCATTGTGTCAATCAGGAAACTAGCACAGCTACAGTCACCTGGAATAACGGTCAATAACCAGCAATGCCACTATGCGACAACTTTTATAGGCAATTTCCCTATAGGTCAGTTACGAAAGTTGCAGCATCGCTTGATTGGATCATTACACAGGCTTCTATCTTGGATATAGCAACCATAACAGTTACCACTTGGAGTCTCATGGTCATGGAAATTAACCTCGCTGGATATTTACCTTCCCTAATTGCGATCGCTATCTCTATTGCTGCCGTTTTGGTTTATACTTACACCCAAGAAGAATTAATCAAGCTAGTCTCAGGAGGCATTGCTTTAGTTGCGGTTGTCTCTAGTTTCCTGTTGGCTAATTGGGTTATTCTGACTGGGTTAGTTATTTTTGTCCTTAATGGATTCAAATTTTTTCCCAAAGAAATCATCACAGAATTGTAAAATCTATCATTTACCCCTTGACAATTGCGCCAAAATCTGCTAGTACACGGGCATGATTTCGCAACAACCCTAGTAGGTTGAGACGGTTTCGCTGTACTTTCGGGTTAGAGTCCATCACCAAAACACTATTTTCACCGTCAAAGAATTGGGTAACTGTGGGAACAATTGCTGCTAAGGCTGTAACTAACTGTCGATAATTGCGAGTTTCTAGTGCTGCTTGAGTGTTGGGTATCAAGTTTTCTAGGGCTTCCATCAATGCCTGTTCTGAAGACTTTTCAAACAGGGAAGGGTTAATCACCGTATCGGGTTGAAGTTCCCCCGTGTCGAGGTCGCCTTGTTTAGCCAGACGGGTGGAACGGTTGATAGTTTCATAGATGATGTCTAAGGTACCATCACCGCGAATTTCTTGTAAAAACAAAGCGCGATCGCGTACATCTAATAAATCTTGTAATGCGCGTTCCTTATATTCTATGTCTTCATCTCCCAGCACCGCATTTACCAAATCATAATCAATAGATTTCTCGTCCTGCAACAAAGTCCGAATGCGCTGTAAAAAGAAATCTTCTAAATGATGAATCAGACCTAACATCGCGTTAGGATGACTATTAACGAAATCCGTCGTTAAATCCTTTAGCAACTCATGCAAATTTAAAGGTAAGTCAGCCGACCAGATAATATTCAGAACTCCATTAGCCGCCCGTCTCAGAGCAAAGGGATCTGATGAACCTGTGGGAAGCATTCCCAAGCCAAAAATACTAACTAGGGTGTCGAGTTTATCAGCTAGGGCGACCACTTGACTAATGATATTTGTCGGCAGGCGATCGCTTGCTCCCTTGGGGAGATAATGTTCAACTATAGCCTTAGCGACCCCTTCAGATTCCCCGCCAGCTAAAGCATATTTTTCACCCATGATTCCCTCAAGTTCGGGAAATTCATAAACCATCTGAGAGACTAAATCAGCTTTGCATAATAAGGCTGCCCTTTTAATCTGGGCGAGTTCCCCTTCGCTTACTTTTAGCTGTTTAGCAATGCGATCGGCATTGGCAATAATCCGATTTACCTTATCGCGAACTGAACCCAAATCTTCTTGAAACGTGACATTTTCCAAGTCGGGGAGATAGTTTTCTAGGGGTTTCTTTAAATCGGTTTTATAGAAAAATTCTCCATCTGCTAATCTGGCGCGGATTACCCGTTCATTCCCCGATGCAATAATGGCAGCTTTGGCTGGATCACCATTAGAAATAGTAATAAAATATGGTTTCAGATTCCCTTGGGTATCTAAGACTGGGAAATACCGCTGATGTGTCACCATTACCATTTTAATCACTTCCGGTGGCAGCACTAAAAATTCCCCGTCAAAAGTTCCCACTACCGCTGTCGGCCATTCCACTAAGTTAACCACTTCATTCAGCAAATCTTCGGGAATTTCCGCCTCGCCGCCTACGCTGTTCGCTGCTACTTTTACCTGGTTGGCGATCGCTGTTTTTCGCGTCTGCGGATCTACTTCTACAAAGGCTTTACCCAGGGTTTCCGCATACTCCGTCGCTTCCGCAATACTGACTGAGTTAGGGTGTAAAACTCGATGACCTTGGCTATGGCGATCGCTACTAATAGTTTCGGAACCGTTGGGGATACTTAGCGGTAATATCTCCTTATCTAGTAGGGTTACTAACCAACGAATCGGACGGGGGAAGCGGATATCTCCATCTCCCCAGCGCATAAATCTCTTACCTTCCAACCGATTAATCCATTGGCGTATTAATTCCGTTACAATTTCGGCGGTTTTGCGTCCGGGAATGTGTTTGAGGACAAACACGAAATCCCCTTTGGGGGTCGGGCGAATTTCGATGTCTTCTAATTTGATATTCTGTTTTTTCGCGAAACCTTCCGCTGCTTTCGTCGGTTTCCCCTCTTTGAAGGCAGCAGTGGCGGGGGGACCTTTGATTTCTTCTTGGCGATCAGGTTGCTGTTCGGGCAGTCCGGCTATGACTACAGCCAGTCTTCGCGGTGTGGCGTACACTTTCACCGACTCGCAGGTGAGGTATTGTTCTTTTAGGCTGGCGGGAATCATCGCCTCCCACTGGGCGATCGCGCCTTCGACAAAGGTTGCTGGTAATTCTTCTGTACCGACTTCGAGTAAAAAGCTAGGCATGGGAGACAGTGCAGGTGGTCAGTGTTCGGACAATTTGACATCCTACCACAGTTTCGGTTCGTTTCGGTTCGTTTCGGTTCTAACTTCGTCCACCTCTCCCGAAATTGGTCTAAATTGGTGTCGCCGCATTCCCTCTCAAACTCCCGTCAATTCCAGAAGTTCACGACAGCATAGGGGTTTCGGGGAGGTTATCCGGCTATAGACACAGGAAGGCGATTATCTTGAAAATATCACGCCAAATCTGGTTTTGTCAATTACTGTTAGAAACTCCCCTGAAAAATCACCCAATTCCCCGTAGTATTTCCGATACATTTAAAGACTCTTCCTGGCGTTAGGGTTAACTGGCGAGTTGGGGGAGGTAAATTAGGCGGGTATGGCTGTAACCTTTTCCGTTAGGGGTATAGAGCGATCGCTTTCCCCCCCCCACCTTTCCCTAAATTGGTGTCGCCGCATTCCCTCTCAAACTCCCGTCAATTCCAGAAGTTCACGACAGCATAGGGG